>JACCDZ010263495.1_pt1 | contig 198184 bp, 208 predicted proteins | sample 7449551 | NCBI WGS metagenome assembly JACCDZ01 (sample SAMN15323452, study PRJNA562643) | freshwater metagenome | isolation source: river surface water | place: USA:Blue River Watershed | collected 2017-08-18
CCGTTCGACTTGCATGTGTAAGGCATGCCGCCAGCGTTCAATCTGAGCCAGGATCAAACTCTTCAGTTTAATTCCTGTGATGCATTACTGCATCGTCGCTCACTCATTCAGAATCGACTCCAGTCTTTCGACCGGAACCAAATTTACTGTTTTGTGAGTACTGCTTATATCTGTCCCGAAGGACTGGATGTCTTTTCTCAGTACCCACATTTATCGGTTGACTACTTTTTAAAGAAGGCTGATCGTTTTTCGTTTCGAATCTCGTTCAGCGGAGAAACGAGACTTTGCCTGAGTTCAAACAACATGTCAACACCTTTTGCAGAAATATTTCATAAATATTCAAAAAAAATTAAATTTGGTGCCCCAGAATACAAATTTACACAGAAAAAACAATGGGTTATCAAATATATAGGGTAAACCCTAAATTTTTCTTACTTTTTCCTTAATTTGGGAATAGAATGAAGTTGTGCAGCGCAACAAATGGAAAGTTTATGTTTAATTTATCTAAATCTATTAAAACTCATGGCATCTTAGTCCGCGAGCTCCATACAGGGCATCGTGAAAAGATTCTCACGCATTTATTAGAGCTTTCAGATACTGACAGAACTCTTCGCTTTGGCATGTATACAAGCAATGAGGTTATTGAGCGCTACGTTGCAGGTATTGATTTTTTGAATGATTCTGTTTTCGGTGTATTTGATAGCAAGCTTCATTTAATTGGCCTTGCACATTTGGGCTACCCCCTGTTTGGCAATCAAACAAATAAAACTGCTGAGTTTGGCGTTTCAGTTAGTCAAACTGGCCGCGGCAAAGGTATCGGATCTGCGTTATTTAAACGTGCGGCTATGCATGCAAGAAATACAAACATTGAAATTCTTTATGTCCACTGCTTATCAAGCAATAAGGTCATGATGCATATTGCAAAAAAAGCAGGTATGGATATTGAGTTTTCATATGGCGAAGCTGATGCCTATTTACGCCTAATGCCACCAGACAATGCAAGCATCATGAGTGAGGCTGTTCAAGCTCAAGTTGCTGATATTGATTATGCGATCAAGCGTAACTTAAAGAACTCAAAAAATATTTTTTTGAATCTCTGGCCGTTCGCGACGTCAACAAAATAAAAAAGCCCACTAATGTGGGCTTTCTAATAATGTTTTATTAACAATTATTTTGTTTGTCCATCCAGGCGCTTTTTATCTGCTTCAGAAATAACATCAAATATTTTTGTAACTTGCTTTACTCCAGGCACTTGCCTTGCAACATCCACAGCCTGATTAGCCTCAGCATCTGTAACGATACCCATCAAATAAACTTTACTAGCCTCGGTTACTATCTTCATAGAGTTTGAAGGAATATTCTCTTTTGTCATATAGGCGGCCTTAATCCGCGTCGTCAAATAAGAGTCATTCGCCCTAGCTGTTAAAGCGCTCAATGGTGCAGGCACTAATTCATTAAGTACCTCGGTGACATTTTTCATTGCCTTAACTTTTTGGGCCACCTCATTTTTTAAAGCATCCGTTCTCACTTCACCAGTTAATAAAACACGACGATTAAATACGCTGACATTAACGTGCACATTGTCACCATAAGCTTTAATTAGCATGCTCTCTGCTTCTAGCTGAATGCCACGATCAATTGCTTGTGTGCCAGGATTTCTACGATCGGCAATTACTAGAGCACCGCCAGCCATACCTCCTGCAACTAACGGAAAACATCCCGACAAAGTAGCTGCCAAAGTAAACCCACCAACTACACCTAAAATTTTTCGTCTTAAAGTTTTATTCATTTGTTAACGCGCCTCAATCTAGTAATAGGTGATCAACACCATCGCACAAACAATGCAATAACAGCAAATGTGTTTCTTGTATTCGAGCCGTTCTATCTGCCGGCACACATAAATTAATATCGCCAGCTTTTAACAATTTTGAAATCTTCCCGCCATCCTTGCCAGTAAATGCAATAACTGACATACCTTTTTCATGAGCAGCATTAATTGCAGCTATAACATTTTCAGAGTTACCCGAAGTTGATATGCCCAACAAAATATCTCCTACCTGACCCAAGGCCTTTACTTGTTTGCTGAAAACGACTTCATAGCTGTAATCATTAGCAATAGCAGTCAGAATGGAGGAGTCTGTTGTCAGCGCTATTGCAGGAAGCTCCTGACGTTCACGCTCAAATCTTCCCACTAATTCAGCTGCAAAATGTTGCGCGTCTGCAGCAGAGCCTCCATTACCACAGGCAAGAACTTTTTTGCCTTGCGCCAAGCAGGTATGCATCAGCTCAATACCACGAACAATTTCTTCGGATAGAGCAGCGAATGCCTGTTGTTTAGTGGCAATACTATCTTGAAAATGCTGATCTATACGAGCCTCTAATTTTTTCTGAATTTCTGATTTCATGTCTGAATTATGCTCCTAAGCTCTATTTAATCCAACGATTAAAAACCCTTCAATTGCCTTGATGTCGTCTTTAATGCATCATCAGCCCAACAAGCCAATTTTTAAACTTTAAGAAAGTTTGCATGGATTTATTTAAATTTGCCGAGGGTCAGCATTTGCCTAAAGGCGCCCTCTATGTTGTAGCCACACCTATCGGCAATCTGGCAGATATCACCATTAGAGCCCTCTATGTTTTACAACAAGTGGACGGGATTGCCTGTGAAGATAAGCGTCATAGCAGCAGCCTATTAAGTGCCTATGCCATTTCTAAACCTCTGTTAGCTATCCATGAACACAATGAGAAATCTTCAAGCGCATTAATTATTGAAAAACTAAGGCTTGGTGAACGCTGGGCTTATATTTCAGACGCGGGAACACCTGCTATCTCTGACCCTGGATCGGTCCTTGTGGAAGAAGTCAGGGCAGCAGGTTTTAATGTACTCCCATTGCCTGGGGCTTGCGCCATTACAACTGCCATCTCAGCATCTGGCGATTTTTTATGTAAAACAGAAGGGGCATTTCAGTTTCTAGGATTTTTACCCACCAAGGCAGGACAAAGAACGCTTGCCATAGAAACTGCTGCAAATGCCACTGTGAGCAGTTTTTTTTACGAAGCGCCGCATAGAATTCAAGCAACCCTAAAGGCCTTTCATGAAATTTTGGACAAAGATCGCAAAATTTTTGTAGCAAAAGAACTCAGCAAAATTCATGAAAACATTCAAATTATTAAAGCAGGGGACATCCCGCAATGGATGGATCAAGTCAACTCTTGGCAAGGGGAATACGTCTTAGGAATAGAAGGTTGCAGCACAGCTCATACATCATCAGAATTTGATGAAAATACAATGAAATGGATAGAACTATTACAAGCTCATCTGAGCCATAAAGATTTATCTGAGATAGTTTCTGCTGTTTCCAACATTCCCAAAAAAGAAGTCTACAAACAACTTTTGAATTTAAAACAATCATAAAAAAAGCCCACTTAAGTGGGCTTTTGATCAATCAGAAATTTTTATTTCTTTTCTTCAGGAGCTTTTTTAGGCTCTGGTGCTTTCGGTTCTGCAAACTTACCGCCTGCAGAGGCTGCCAAGTAAACAACTGCTCGACCCAACTCATAGTCGGAAATGTCGTCAGGGCTCGTGCCTCCACGCGCAGGCATAGCATTTTTACCTTTAACAAGAGAAGACAATAAACCATCGTAACCACGGCCTAAACGCGCGCTCCAAGCACCCGTATCACCGAACTTAGGGGCGCCAGCTGCACCACTTGCATGACATGAGGCACAAGCTGCCTTGTAAACCTCTTCACCAGTTTTAAAAACTTTAGGGCCTGAAGCATCTTTAAAATCTAACAAAGCAACAGGCTTAATTAAATTGTTTGCAGCCTCAGCTGCTGCTTCAGCGCTTGCACCAGTCTTCTTGCCGCTACCCACATACGTCATCAAAAATGCAATAACAATCAAAGGTACAAAAAAACTGGCAAACACCATAACAATTAGCTGCTTAGGCGATTTGATTAAATTTCCGTGTTCTTCACTCATTCCCGATTTCCTTTTTATATAGCTAGGCGAGATTATAACGAGGATAATCCGTCTCAGCCTTACAATATTAGTCGTTGCGACCGTAGTTCAATGGATAGAATTAGAGTTTCCGAAGCTCTCGATACAGGTTCGATTCCTGTCGGTCGCACCATGACCTAGCTCAATAAATCAATCTAAACCCCATCAAAAGCATCAAAAACCTTTAAAATGGCGCAATTATGTAATTTTGCGCCAAAAGGTCAACATGTCTTTAAATACAACCGATACTACCGTTAACCAACCAATTCCAGTTGGAGAGCCCATTCCTCACAGAAAGGTAATCCGCACTTGGTTGGCTCCACTGGCTGAAAGAACAACAATTAATGCAATTATTTTGCAAATTTTTGATACCGTCATCTTGACCGCTGCAATTATTGGCACGGTATATTTTGAATCCGTTTGGATCAAACTGTTATTAGCTTTATTTGCAGGATTTGTAATTGGTCGTATTTTTATTTTGGGTCACGATGCATGCCACCAAAGCTTCACGCCTTACAGAGGACTTAATAAGTTTCTTGGTCGTTTAGCATTTTTACCTTCTTTAACCCCATACAGCTTGTGGGAAGTAGGGCATAACGTAGTACACCATGGCCAAACAAATCTAAAAGGGTTTGATTTTGTATGGGCGCCTCTTTCACTAGAAGAGTATCAACAACTATCTACTGGTAAACGCATTCTTGAACATATTTACCGCAGCGGCCTAGGTCCAGCCGTGTATTACTTTGTGGAAATCTGGTGGAACAAGATGTACTTTCCTAATAAAAAGAGCATGCCAGCATCTAGACCAGCCTTCTTGTGGGACAACATTCTAGTAACTGCTTTTGCAATTGTTTGGAACGCTTTATTAATTTGGGCCGCCCTTGAAACAAATCAATCGATTGCCCTAACTCTTGTTATGGGCTTCTTAATTCCATTTATCTTCTGGAATGCCATGATTGGCTTCGTGGTTTATGTACACCACACGCATACAAGCGTTTCTTGGTACTCAGATAAATCAGAATGGTTAAAGGCTCAACCTTTTGTTTCCACAACAGTTCATCTTATTTTTCCTTTGAAGTGGGGAGCTTGGATGCACCACATCATGGAACATACAGCTCACCACGTAGATATGAGCGTGCCACTTTATAAACTTAAACAAGCACAATCAAAACTAGAGGAAATGTTGCCCGGCAGAATTATTGTGCAAAAATTTTCTTGGGCTTGGTACTTCCATACGGCCAAACTCTGCAAACTTTACGATACACAAAAGAAATGTTGGTTAGACTTTAAAGGCAATAAAACCGCGGATTCTATCAAGGTTGTTTTAAGCTAAGTTCTCTAGAAAAACGCCCGAAAGGGCGTTTTTTCAAAAAGCCGTTAAAATACCCTGTTGAATCTTACCGAGAAGTCTTTATGGAAACTCCACCAACCACACTAGAAAGCAATACCAGAGTGATGAAGTTTTGCTCTTCATGCAGCAGAGAAAAGCCGCTTGAAGGTGGAACATGGATTCCTACAAGCAATCGCAAACAACGTTGGATTTGTGCGAGCTGTCTTTACAATAGAACTCACCGCACGGGCTCTGCAAAAACCTAAGCCCCTTCTCCTACATAGGGATTTGTTTTTCTTTCTTGTCCAAAGCTAGAAGTAGGGCCATGACCTGGGATAAACACAATGTCATCCCCCAAAGGAAATAGTTTTTCCTTAATTGAATGGATTAAATCTGAGTGATTACCTCTTGGAAAATCTGTTCGTCCAATAGACCCAGCAAATAACACATCTCCAACAACTGCCAACCCATCATTGGCGCTATAAAAAACAACATGCCCAGGCGTGTGACCAGGGCAATGCTTAACATCCAATTGGACATTACCAACAGTAACTTGATCACCATCCACCAACCATCGATTAGGCTCAAAGGCCTGTGCCTCTGGGAAACCAAATCGTTGGCTTTGCATAGGTAATTGCTCTAACCAAAAACGCTCAGCCTCATGTGGCCCCTCAATGGGGATATTTAATTCTTTGGATAAGGCAGGCGCTCCCGCACAATGATCAATGTGACCATGTGTTAGCAAAATTTTTTCTGGGCTTACCTTCGCTTTTGATAGGGCATCAAGAATTCTAGGTAAATCACCACCCGGGTCAACAATTGCCGCCCTTGATGTTTCTTCACAAATCAAAATAGAGCAATTTTGCTCAAATGGAGTAACCGGAACCAATAAAACTTTTAATGTCATGACCCCGATTATCCAAATAAATCCGAAAATTACCAGCTTGACTCTCTGTCTGGTGTGGAAGTAATTTTATGAATGCTTAAATCAGCACCCTCGAATTCTTCTTCTTGGCTTAAACGTAAGCCTAAAACAGCCTTTAAGACACCATAAACTACAGCACCAGCAACTGTTGCGATTAAAATACCGCTGAATGTGCCAATCATCTGGGCCACAAAGCTAACCCCCCCAAGGCCTCCAAGCGATTTTTGTCCAAAAATACCAGCAGCAATACCACCCATCGCACCACATAAACCATGTAATGGCCAAACACCTAATACATCGTCAATCTTCCAACGATTCTGCACCAAGGTGAACATCACAACAAATAAAGCACCTGCCATACCGCCAACAGCTAAAGCGCCCATGGGGTGCATTAAATCGGAACCAGCACAAACTGCTACCAACCCAGCTAGAGGGCCGTTATAGCTAAAACCCGGGTCATTCTTACCAAGTGCCCACGCTGTTAATGTGCCGCCAACCATTGCCATTAAAGAATTCATAGCAACTAATCCACTCATCTTATCTACGGTTTGAGCGCTCATCACATTAAAACCAAACCAACCTACTGCCAAAATCCAGGCTCCTAGTGCTAAAAATGGGATATTAGATGGTGGGTGAGCGGAAATACGGCCATCTTTTGTGTAACGGCCGCGACGCGCACCCAACAAAAGAATTGCTGGGAGAGCAATCCAACCCCCAACTGCATGGACAACTACTGAGCCAGCAAAATCGTGAAATTCTTCACCAGTTAATGCCTTAATCCAAGCTTGATAACCCAACTGCTGATTCCAAACCATACCCTCAAAAAATGGATATACAAATCCCACCAAGATAAATGTAGCTATTAATTGAGGATTAAATTTAGCTCTTTCTGCAATACCTCCGGAAATAATTGCTGGTATCGCTGCAGCAAAGGTCAATAAAAAGAAGAACTTAACTAACTCATAACCACTTTTCTGCGCCAACACCTCAGCGCTCGCAAAAAAGTTAATCCCATAAGCAATGCTGTAGCCAATAAAAAAATAGGCGATTGTTGAAACTGCAAAATCTAACAAGATTTTTACTAAGGCATTCACCTGGTTTTTTTTACGCACAGTCCCAAGCTCTAAAAATGCAAAACCTGCGTGCATGGCTAGCACCATAATGGCTCCAGCCATGATAAATAGGGCATCTGCTCCAGTTTTAAAGTTGTCCATCAAGCACCTGTCTATAAGGAATATTAATATGGCTGAATTATCTAATGACTGTTAGCCCAAAATACGAGTTTTCGCACCATTTTTGTGCATTTATCTTTCTTGGTCTTGTAACCAGCCTTTAGTACAATAAGCACATCGATGGGAGAGTTCGGTTTTACCGACGCCGAAGGCGCAATGCCCATGAACGCTCAGGCAAATGGACCGTCGATATTTACACTCTGGAGAGCTGCATTTAATTGCACACCGAAGGGGCTAAAAAATTACAAATGGTTTGTAATTTTCAATCTCTCAGGTAACAGGACAGGGGGGCATCAATTCCTTTAGGAGTTTGGATGTCTGTCGCCCCAACAAATTTAAAGCGAACTGTTTTATTTGAAACACATGTATCAGCTAAAGCCAAGCTGGTTGATTTTGGTGGTTGGGAAATGCCCGTGAATTATGGCTCCCAAATTGAAGAACATCTTGCGACCCGCTCTAACTGTGGCTTATTTGATGTATCTCATATGGCTGCAGTAGATGTGATTGGCTCTGATGCAAAATCATTCTTGCAAAAAGTTGTGGCGAATGATGTCAATAAACTAAAAAATAATGGCCAAGCACTATATGGTTGTTTATTAAATGAGGCAGGCCATGTTATTGATGACTTAATCGTCTATCGCCTAGATCCAAACTATCGCATTGTCATCAATGCTGGCACAGCTGCAACTGATCTTATTTGGCTGAATCAGCAGGCAGCCACATTCACAAATCTTCAACTTATTCCTCGTCGCGCTGATTTACCAAATCAGCAAAACCCCCAAGGCATGGTTGCAGTTCAAGGGCCCAAAGCCTTAGGCATCATTGCGCGTGCAATCCCCGAACTTGCGAACGCTTGCCAAGATCTTGGTGTATTTCATGCTGCGTGTATTAAGACAACACTTGGTGAAATCATGATTGCGCGCACAGGCTATACCGGTGAAGATGGTGCTGAGTTACTGATTCCGGCCAACAATACTAGTATTGCCTGGGATCTCCTTGTTAAGGCAGGCGCCCAACCCGCAGGACTAGGCGCCCGAGATACGCTTCGACTAGAGGCTGGCATGAATTTATATGGTCAAGATATGAATGACCAAACCAATCCATTAGATGCTGGCTTAGCTTGGACAATTGATCGAAGTACTGATCGCAACTTTATCGGCCGAAGCGCTTTGGAATCAGAAGGGCAACAGTCTGTTTTTTTAGGTCTCATCTTGCAAGACAAAGGTGTACTTCGCGCGCATCAAGTTGTGAAAACCATTCACGGGAATGGTGAAATCACTAGCGGCACATTTAGCCCATCTCTTGAGAAATCGATTGCTTTAGCAAGAATGCCTTTAGGCACTAATGTTGGCGATATTGTAAAAGTTGTTATTCGTGACAAAGAATTAAATGCTGTTGTTGTTAAAGCGCCATTTGTACGCCATGGCAAAGCCTTGGTTTAATTTTATTTAGGAGAATTTATGAACATCCCTCAAAATTTACATTACACAGAGTCACATGAATGGATTCGCATCGAATCAGATGGCACGATTACGGTTGGCATTACTGATCATGCCCAAGAAGCCCTGGGCGACATTGTTTTCTTAGAGCTACCAGAAGCTGGGAAGCAATACGGTGCCGGCGATGCCTGCGCAGTTGTTGAATCTGTAAAAGCTGCTAGCGATATTTACGCCCCCGTTGCTGGTGAAATTATTGCTGCTAATGATGACGTAACCAGTACACCTGAAAAAGTTAACTCAGATGCTTATGGTTCATGGTTATTCAAAATGAAACCTGCTGATTTATCAAAAGTTGAGGCACTACTTTCAGCGGAAGCTTACGGTAAAAATATTGGCGCATAAATAATGAAAACTTCTCTTACTGCACTCGAAACTCATGACGCTTTTTTAAAGCGCCATATTGGCCCATCCTCTGAGGAGGAGTCTTCTATGCTTAATTTCTTAGGCTTTAAGAAGAAAAGTGAATTAATTGATTCGGTCATTCCAAATAAAATTCGTCGGCAAGATCAATTACCACTTGGTGAGTATTCTAGTGCGCGCAGAGAAGATGAAGCGCTTCAATTATTAGGCTCTATCGCCAACAAAAATAAAGTTTTCAAATCTTTCATTGGGCAAGGTTATTACAACAACCTCATTCCTGGTGTTATACAAAGAAACATCCTTGAGAACCCAGCTTGGTATACAGCGTATACGCCATATCAACCTGAAATCTCTCAGGGGCGTCTTGAGGCGATTGTAAATTTTCAGCAAATGCTAATTGATCTAACAGGCATGGATATTGCCAACGCTTCAATGTTAGATGAAGGCACCGCAGCTGCTGAAGCAATGACCCTTGCATTAAGAACTTGCAAATCAAAATCAAAGGTTTTCTTTGTTGGGCATGATGTATTACCACAAACTATCGCAGTTATTAAGACACGTGCAAAACCGTTAGATATCGATGTTCAAGTAGGGCCGATTACAAATGCATTAACAGTTGATGCTTTTGCTGTTCTAATTCAATACCCTGGTGTAGATGGTTCAATTCAAGATAAATCTGTTTATGCTGATATCGCACAAGCAGTTCACAGTCGAGGCGGGCTTGTCATTGCGGCAGCAGACTTATTGGCTTTAACACTCATTTGCCCACCCGCAGAATGGGGCGCCGATGTGGCCATTGGTAGCGCACAACGCTTTGGCGTACCCTTAGGCTTTGGCGGCCCATCTGCTGGATATCTAGCAACCAAAGATGAATTAAAGCGAAGCATGCCAGGCAGACTTGTTGGCGTAACAATTGATGCGCAAGGACAACCTGCATACCGCTTAGCGCTTCAAACTCGCGAGCAACATATTCGCAGAGAGAAAGCAACATCTAACATTTGTACAGCTCAGGTCTTATTAGCTGTTATGGCTAGCATGTACGCGGTTTACCATGGTCCGGCTGGCCTAAAGAATATTGCGCTAAAAACACATCGTCAAACAAGCATTATGGCTTTGGCTTTAAAACAGCTAGGCCACGAAATAATTAATGAGTTTTGGTTTGATACGCTTACTGTTAAGACCACCCAAGCTAGTGCCATTCATGAAAAGGCGCGAGCTCTTGGCTGTAATTTAAGAGCAGTGGATGATCAACATGTTGGCATTTCATTTGATGAAACAACTAATCGTGAAGAGCTCAACCTTGTTTGGGAGATTTTTGGTGGAAAAGGTGAACTAGCGATTAACGACTTAGACCAACAAGTCATTAACACACTACCGAATTCGATCATCAGAACTTCTTCTTACTTAACCCATCCAACATTTAATCGTTATCACTCTGAGCATGAAATGCTGCGTTACCTTCGTAGCCTTGCAGATAAAGATTTAGCCCTAGATAGAACCATGATTCCACTGGGCTCATGCACGATGAAATTAAATGCTACTAGTGAAATGATGCCTGTGACATGGCCGAATTTCTCACAAATTCATCCATTCGCTCCGGAAATTCAGTGGGCCGGCTATGCACAATTAATCGAAGACACCGAGCGAATGATGTGTGCGGCAACCGGGTACGATGCCGTATCACTTCAACCCAATGCTGGCTCACAAGGTGAATATGCTGGCTTATTAGTCATTCGCGCATATCATGAGTCAAGAGGTGAAGGTCACAGAAATATTTGTCTTATTCCATCTTCTGCGCATGGAACAAATCCAGCATCAGCTCAAATGGCTGGTCTGCAAGTTGTAGTCGTTAACTGTGATAAAGATGGCAACGTTGACTTAACAGATTTAAAAAATAAAGCGGAATTGCATTCCAAAAATCTTGCCGCAATTATGATTACTTACCCAAGTACTCATGGTGTATTTGAGGAAGGCGTTCAGGATCTTTGTGAAATTATTCACCATCATGGCGGACAAGTGTATATCGATGGTGCCAATATGAATGCGCTTGTTGGCACTGCAGCCCCAGGTCATTTTGGCGGAGATGTCAGTCACTTAAATTTACATAAAACTTTCTGTATCCCGCATGGCGGCGGCGGTCCAGGCGTTGGTCCGGTTGCAGTAAAAGCACATTTGGCAAAGTTCTTACCATGCTCTTACACAGCAGGCACGGCATCTAAATGGAATGATTTAGATTGGATCAGAATCAGCGCATCACCTTTTGGCTCAGCGTCAATTTTGCCGATTTCATGGATGTACGTTGCGATGATGGGCTCTACCGGCCTTGTAGAAGCTACTGAAACAGCTATTTTGGCTGCCAACTATGTAGCCAAAAAATTAGACGTACACTATCCAGTACTCTATAAAGGCACTAACAATTTGGTAGCACATGAATGCATCATTGATTTACGCCCACTACAAAAAGACACGGGCATTAGCAATGAAGATGTGGCTAAACGCTTGATGGACTTTGGCTTTCATGCACCAACAATGAGTTTCCCAGTTCCAGGAACGCTCATGATTGAGCCAACTGAAAGTGAATCTAAATTTGAATTAGATCGCTTTATTGAAGCCATGGTTGCAATTGCAGAAGAAATCAAAAAAGTAGGCTCGGGTGTTTTTGATAAAGAGGATAACCCTCTTAAGAATGCCCCACATACTGCAGAAGCCATCTTGGCAAATGAGTGGAACCATAGCTATACACGCGAAGAGGCCGCCTATCCAGTGGCACGCCTAAGAAAGGCTAAATATTGGCCTCCTGTTGGGCGCGCAGATAACGTATATGGTGATAGAAACTTATTCTGTACCTGCGCTCCAATAGCCGACTATGCGTAGTAATTAAAAACTTTTAAATTTGAACGGGGTCGCGCTCAATATACCAGCCGACCCCTTTTCTTTTAGTGTTCTGATCAAAAAGTGCCGACTGCAGCAATTCCAATGCTAATTGCAACTCTTGTCTCGTAGGGCTCTCAACTAACATCTGTGCTCGCTCTTTCCCTGCAATGCGCATCATTGCCCGAGGAACAACATCACTCATCGTGACATGTCTTGGCCAAGAACTACAGAATCTTTGATCTCCAATCACAATTGCTGCTGCATCTTTTAGCATAGCAATTGCTTCGCCCAAAGTTCTATGTTCTGCATGAATCAGCGCTTGATACGAGAATGGTGGCAAACCAACAAGATGTCTTTCTTCACATATTTCGTTGAGGAAGCCATCAACATCATTATTTTTTAAATATGTATATGGTGCTGCTGTTGGATATCTAGTTTGAATAATGACTTTTGATTGCGCGCTCTTTCTACTTCTTCCCGCACGACCCGCCACCTGCATCAGCTGAGCAAATAACCGCTCTCCTGCCCGATAGTCTTGTGAAAATAAACTTGCATCAGCATCAATGACTCCAACAAGTCCAACAGATTGATAGTCATGGCCTTTAGTAATCATCTGGGTGCCAACAACAATATCCACAGCCCCATCATGAATCGAGCCAAATAGCTCATCAGCGCTTCCCTTAGACTTTGTGCTATCAGCATCAACTCTTAATATTTTCGCCTGTGGAAAAACTTCAGCCAAATACTGCTCAATCTTTTGGGTACCTTGTCCAATGGGCATTAAATCTACATTGCCGCAATTGGGGCAAGATTTTGGAATATATCTAATTAAGCCGCAGTGGTGACAACATAAATTTGATGGCCCTTGTCCACCTTTATGCAAAACCATATGAGCAGAACATTTATTGCAATCAGATAACCACCCACATGACTCACAACTTAATACCGGTGAGTAACCTCGTCGATTAATAAATATAAGGGTCTGCAGACCTTTTTTAAGTGTCGCATGAATAGCTTCTATTAACGAGTCTCCAATACCGTGATTAATTTTTTTACCAACTCGACGCTCTTCTTTTAAATCAAGGATTTCAATGATTGGCTGCGTAGACTCTTTAGAGGCACGCTCATGCAAAGTTATTCGCTTGTATTTACCCTCTATTGCTGCATGCCAACTTTCTAGGCTTGGTGTTGCAGATACCAGTAGGGCAATAATTTCTTTTTTCTTAGCCCTCCAGATGGCCAAATCTCTCGCTGAGTAACGAACACCTTCTTGTTGTTTATATGAAAGGTCGTGCTCCTCATCAACAACAATTGCCTTCAAATTAGGCATTGATGCCATAATCGCCATCCGCGTTCCTAAAATGATTTGTGCTTTTCCTGTATTAGCCTCCGCCCATGCATCTGCTCTAGTTCTTTCTGTTAACCCACTATGAAGCACTGCTAATTTTTTTTCTGGAAAAGCCTCTCTAACACTTTGCTCTAGTTGTGGCGTTAAATTTATTTCTGGCACCATCAGCAAAACTTGATCTTCAGGATTAGCTAAAACACCCGATAACCAAGTTAAATATGTCAGTGTCTTACCGCTACCAGTAACACCCTGTAGTAAGTATGTTTGAAATTTCTTTTTTGAGCTGGCAGCTCCCAATATTTGAATAATTTCTTTTTGTTGGATATTTAGTTCAATCGGAGGCGTTATATCAGCAACTTTTTTGATCTTTGTTTGTCTTGGCTGCCTCTTTGGTTTTGTTATCGTTTCCCACTTATCACTTTTTCTCCAAGCAACAGGAATTGAAGCAACTAAAACTTCGCCAATGGGTCGCTGGTAATAGGCTGATGCAAACTCAGCCATGCTAATAAGGTCTTCTGATAAAGCATCTGTTGGCGCAACTCCTGAAACCTTTTTTAGCTTATTTATTTCATAACTAGATTGTTCGTTAATATGAATCACAACGCCAACAAGATTTTTTTTTCCGAAAGGTATAGAAACCAACATCCCTCTCTGAGGAGAAACTCCCAAATCTTCACTATCCCAAAAATAATCAAATAGTTTATTTATAGGTACATCAATAGCAACCTGAACAATGCTTTTTTGATTATTTTTATGACCAATGCTCATGTTTTACTTTAAGTTTAATGCGAAGTAACTTGCTACCTAATGATTTTTTCTTTACGTCTTAATTGCTGTGGAAAACCTTGTGGATAAGTCTCATCGCATACTTCAATATTTTCAATCCATACGCCCTTGATTCTTAAACATATTAATACGCTAGATATTAATATCATTATAAATCAACAGGTTATAAGAATTTATTTTTTACTGGAACAGAAATAAATATTGCTGTGCTCAAGTGTACGGTAATGCCTAACTCTGTGCATAAGTCTGCACTAACATATCGTACTTTTATTAATTTCTCAGCAATAAAGAGTGTGACTGAACCGCCTCTACGAGTGCCGTCACATGTTCAGGATTAGTAAATTGAGAAATCCCATGCCCCAAATTAAAAACATGGCCATCTAAAGCATGCAGCCCTGAGTCCAAGCTAGGGGCTATAGCTAATTCATCCAAAATTCGTTTTGCCTCGGATTGAATTTGCTCAGGTTTTGCAAATAAAGCTAACGGATCAAAGTTTCCTTGCAAGGCCAGCGGTGTTTTGTTTAATAGTAAGCGCTTACGTGATTTAGCTACCGAAGCAGTCCAATCTAAACCAATAACATCCGCACCCGAATGTGCAATGTCTTCAAGCCAAATTCCACCACCTTTAGTAAATACTAAAACTGGAATTTTTTGCCCATCTTTTTGTTTAGGTAATAAATCAATCACCGCTTTCATACTAGCCAAAGATGTTTGTTGATACCAACCATCTGGCAACAATCCACCCCAAGTATCGAAAATCATTAGTGCTTGTGCACCGGCCTCTACTTGGGCTTTTAAGTACTCAGCAACAGACTGGATATTGGTATCCAAAATTTTCTTCATGAGGTCAGGACGCTGATAAAGCATATCTTTCGTATGCTTAAAATCTGAAGAACCAGAACCTTCAATCATGTAGCAAGCAAGTGTCCATGGGCTGCCTGAGAAGCCGATTAAAGGAACCCTTTGTTTGCCATCTTGCACCAATGCCTTACGGATTTCGCTAACAGCATCAAATACATATTTCAGTTGATTAAGGTCAGCAGGGCGTAAAGCATTAACTGCTTGCTCATCACGCAATGGCTTACTAAAGCGCGGACCTTCACCCACTTCAAAGCTCAACCCCAATCCCATAGCATCAGGGATAGTCAGGATATCTGAAAACAAAATAGCGGCATCCAGAGGATATCGATCCAATGGTTGAAGTGTTACTTCTGTTGCTAATTGGGGATTTTTTGCCAGAGCAAGAAAACTACCTGCCTTTGCTCGTGTGGCATTGTATTCAGGTAAATAACGACCTGCCTGGCGCATCAACCAAATAGGAGTTCTATCTGTTGATTGCTTTAAGCATGCGCGCAGGAATCGATCGTTAATTAAAGTCAATTATCTTTTTTGGCGTAATTTTGCAATTGCTGCTAGCTGAGCAGCGGCCATCGCAAATTCTGATTGGGCATGGGCAAAATCAATATCGCTTGTGCGATTTTGCATTGCTTCTTCAGCTGCCTTTTTAGCTTCATTTGCTTTAGCTTCATCAAGGTCGTGACCGCGAATAGCAGTATCAGCAAGAACTGTTACTTTATTAGGCTGAACCTCAAGGATGCCACCGGCAACGAAAACAAATTCTTCGTCGCCATCAGCTTTCTCAATACGTACTGCGCCTGGGCGAATTCTTGTGATAAGCGGTGTGTGTCCTGGAAGGATACCCAACTCACCACTTTCGCCCGGTAAAGCAACAAACTTTGCTTCACCGGCGAAAATTGACTGCTCAGCGCTCACTACATCAACGTGGATGCTAGACATGTGCGTTCCTTGGTATTACTGCAACTTCTTAGCTTTTTCGATTACCTCGTCGATGCTGCCAACCATATAGAATGCCTGTTCTGGCAAATGGTCAAGCTCACCATCAACAATCATCTTGAAGCCACGGATTGTTTCTTTCAATGGAACATACTTACCTGGAGAACCGGTAAATACTTCCGCAACGTGGAAAGGTTGTGACAAGAAACGCTGAATTTTACGAGCGCGCGCTACAGCCTGTTTATCTTCAGGTGATAACTCGTCCATACCTAGAATAGCAATAATGTCACGCAATTCTTTATAACGTTGCAACGTTGTCTGAACGCCGCGAGCAACAGCATAGTGCTCTTCGCCAACCACTTGTGGATCCAACTGACGGCTTGTTGAGTCAAGTGGATCAACCGCTGGGTAGATACCTAAAGCAGCAATATCACGTGACAAAACAACGGTTGAGTCTAAGTGCAAGAATGTTGTTGCTGGAGATGGATCAGTTAAGTCATCCGCAGGAACATAAACAGCTTGAATAGATGTAATAGATCCAGTCTTTGTAGAAGTAATACGCTCTTGCAAGCGACCCATTTCTTCAGCCAATGTTGGTTGATAACCCACAGCTGATGGCATACGGCCTAAAAGAGCAGATACTTCTGTACCAGCCAATGTATAACGGTAAATGTTGTCAACGAAGAACAAGATGTCACGGCCTTCATCACGGAAACGCTCAGCCATTGTCAAACCTGTCAACGCAACACGTAAACGGTTACCCGGTGGCTCATTCATCTGACCGAACACCATGGCAACTTTATCTAGAACGTTAGAGTCTTTCATCTCATGATAGAAGTCATTACCTTCACGAGTACGCTCACCAACACCAGCAAACACTGACAAACCAGAGTGTTGCTTAGCAATGTTGTTAATCAACTCCATCATGTTAACGGTCTTACCAACACCGGCACCACCGAACAAACCAACCTTACCACCTTTAGCAAACGGGCAAACCAAGTCAATAACTTTAATACCTGTTTCTAATAAATCAACTGATGGTGATAGTTCATCAAACTTAGGGGCAGCTTGGTGAATAGCACGACGCTCATCTGTTCCGATAGGGCCAGCTTGGTCAATTGGGCGACCAAGTACGTCCATAATACGGCCTAGAGTTGCTGGGCCAACTGGAACAGAAATGCCTTTACCTGTATTAGCTACGCTCATGCCACGGCGCAAACCGTCACTTGAACCTAAGGCAATAGTACGAACCACGCCATCACCTAATTGCTGTTGTACTTCAAAGGTTAAACCTTTTTCCGCGAAAGACGCCTCATCACTCTCTTGCAAGACTAATGCGTCATAAACTTTAGGCATGTTGTCACGTGGGAACTGAATGTCCACCACCGCGCCAATGCACTGAACGATATTTCCGTTGCTCATCGTATTTCTCCGATCACTAATTTTTTACAATACATTCTTTATCAAACTGCTGCAGCGCCGCCGACGATCTCGGACAACTCTTTAGTAATAGCTGCTTGACGTGTTTTGTTGTAAACCAACTGCAACTCACCAATTACGTTTTTAGCGTTATCAGAAGCAGCTTTCATGGCAACCATACGAGCGGATTGCTCAGAAGCCATATTTTCTGCAACTGCTTGGTAAATCAACGCTTCGACATAACGTTTCAACAATTCATCAACAACTGACTGCGGATCTGGTTCATACAAATAATCCCAACCATATTCGCGACTTTCTTCAGCTGTTTGCTCTAAGCGTTCACTAGAGAGTGGCAATAGTTTTTCAACTACTGGCTCTTGCTTCATCGTGTTGATGAACTTTGTATATGCCAAGTAAACAGCATCTACTTCACCTTTTTCATAAGCATCCAACTGGACCTTAATCACACCAATCAACTTCTCTAAGTGAGGCGTATCTCCCATTTGAATTGCATGAGAAACAATCTTCGCTTTAATTCGATTCAAGAACTGGAAGCCCTTGGCACCAATTGCTGTACAAGACAACTCAACACCTTTTGCATCTAGGTCTTTCATGGTGTTTGTCAAAGATCTCAACACGTTGGTATTCATACCACCGCAAAGACCTTTATCTGTCGTAACAACAATAACGCCTGCTTTTTTAATTTCTCTTTCAACTAAATAAGCAGGGCGGTACTCTGGATTTGCTTTACCCAAGTTCGCCGCAATGTTCCTTACTTTTTCAGTGTAAGGGCGGGCATTGCGCATACGTTCTTGAGCACGCCGCATCTTTGATGCGGCGACCATTTCCATCGCCTTTGTGATCTTGCGCGTATTTTGTACGCTCTTGATCTTTGTCCGTATCTCTTTAGTTCCGGCCATATCGGCTCTCCTCGCTTCTTATATTAAAAAGAAGCTGAACGTTTAAAGTCCTCGATTGCAGCACGCAACGCGGCTTCATCTTCTTTCGAGAGATCCTTAGTATCTTCAATACGGCCAACTAAATCAGCGAACTTGCTCTTAAGATGATCATGTAAACCTTTTTCGAAGGCCAACACATCTTTCACATCAAGCTCATCTAGGTAACCATTATTAGCTGCATACAATGACGCGGCCAATTGCCATACTTGCAAAGGCAAGTACTGTGGCTGCTTCAACAATTCAGTAACACGGCGACCGCGCTCTAACTGCTTACGAGTTGCCTCATCTAAGTCAGATGCAAACTGAGCAAACGCTGCCAATTCACGATATTGCGCTAAGTCTGTACGAATACCACCAGACAATTTCTTAATAACCTTAGTCTGAGCAGCGCCACCCACACGAGAAACTGAAATACCCGCATTAATCGCTGGACGAATACCTGCGTTAAATAAGTCTGTTTCTAAGAAGATTTGACCGTCAGTAATAGAAATTACGTTTGTTGGAACGAAAGCAGAAACGTCGCCTGCTTGAGTTTCAATAACTGGCAATGCTGTTAAAGAACCTGTTTTTCCTTTTACAGCACCGTTTGTAAATTTCTCAACGTATACATCGTTAACACGAGCTGCGCGCTCAAGTAAACGTGAATGCAAATAAAACACGTCGCCAGGATACGCTTCACGTCCTGGTGGACGACGCAACAATAAAGAAACTTGACGGTATGCCCAAGCTTGTTTTGTTAAATCATCATAAACAATCAATGCATCTTCACCGCGGTCGCGGAAGTATTCACCCATTGTGCAACCTGCATAGGCAGACAAATACTGCATCGCTGCAGACTCAGATGCTGATGCTGCCACAATAACTGTGTACTCCATCGCACCATGTTCTTCAAGCTTACGCACAACGTTTGCAATTGTTGAGGCCTTTTGACCAATCGCTACGTATACGCAATAAACGCCTTTACCTTTTTGGTTAATGATCGCATCAACCGCAACAGCTGTTTTGCCTGTTTGACGGTCGCCAATGATCAACTCACGCTGACCACGACCGATAGGTACCATGGCATCAATTGACTTCAAACCAGTTTGAACTGGTTGGCTAACAGATTGGCGATCAATAACGCCTGGAGCCACTTTCTCAATAACGTCTGTCAATTTTGCATTAATTGGGCCCTTGCCATCAATCGGCTGACCCAACGCATTAACTACACGACCCAATAATTCTGGACCAACTGGAACTTCAAGAATGCGACCCGTACATTTAACTGGATCGCCTTCACTGATGTGCTCATATTCACCCAAAATAACAGCACCAACAGAATCACGCTCTAAGTTAAGCGCAAGACCTAATGTGTTGTTTGGGAATTCAAGCATCTCACCTTGCATAACGCCTGAAAGGCCATGCACACGGCAGATACCGTCTGTAACGGAAATAACAGTACCTTGATTACGGACTTCGGCGCCAGCGCCTACACCGCTAATTCGGCTTTTGATCAGTTCACTGATCTCTGATGGATTGAGTTGCATTTGCTTACTCCTGGGATCTTATTCGTTTATGCGCTAAGAGCGGCTTGCATCGAAACTAAGCGAGCTTTTACTGAAGTGTCTAACACCTCATCGCCAACTTGTACGCACACTCCGCCAATCAATTCTGGGTCCACAGTAACTGTAGGACGTAATTCTTTTCCACCAAAGCGCTTCTTCAATACAGACAACAAAGTGTTTAATTCTTCGCCTTGCAGCGGGAATGCACTTGTAATTTGAACTTCAGCAGCGCCTTCTTGAGCATTTTTCAAAGCTGTGAATTGAGCAGAAATCTCAGGCAACGCAAGCATGCGGTGATTCTGAGTTAAAACTTCCACAAAGTTTTTCACAACATCTGAAGGTTTGGCTTTCATACCACCCAACAAAATCTCCAACAAGTTTGCTGAAGATAGTTTAGGGTTATTAGCAACAGCCAACAACTCTGGGTTGCTAGCTACTTGAGCCAACTCCTCTAATTGCTCAGCCCATGCAGCTAAATCTGCCGGCTTTGCACTTCGAAAAAGCGCTTCAGCGTAAGGGCGGGCAATGGTGGCTAAATCGGCCATATCAGAGCTCTGCCTTTAACTGATCTAATAAACCTGCATGAACCTTTGCGTCCACTTCACGACGTAAAATTTGCTCAGCACCTTTAACAGCAAGTGTTGCAACTTCTGCACGCAATGCATCTCTTGCACGAGATACCTGTTGCTCAGCTTCAGCTTTAGCTTGCGCAATAATGCGAGCTGCTTCAGCTTGTGCATTAGCTTTAATTTCTTCTGCAGATAATTGTGCGCGCTTTTCAGCATCAGCAATACGCTGACTGCCTTCATTGCGGGCTTCTGATAACGCTTGTTCAGCGCGTTTTTTTGCAGACTCAAGATCAGCTTTACCGCGCTCGGCGGCAGCTAAACCATCAGCCACTTTCGTGGCACGCTCGTCTAAAGCTTTTACCAATGGTGGCCAAACAAATTTGGCAACTACCCACCACAGGATAAAAAAGACGACCATCTGCGCGAATAGGGTCGCGTTTAGGTTCACAGCTAATTCCTTTCGGTCACGATGACAAATACTCACGGGCGCACAATTTGCACCCGTCAATAACTACGCAAATTACTTGATAACAGCTAACAATGGGTTTGCGAAAGCAAACAACATTGCAACACCAACACCGATCAAGAACGCAGCGTCAATCAAACCAGCCAACAAGAACATTTTAGTTTGAAGTGGTTCCATTAATTCTGGTTGACGTGCACACGCTTCGATGTACTTACCACCCATCAATGCGATACCTAAACAGGCACCGATAGCGCCCAAACCGATAATGATGCCAATACCGATTGCTGTCAGACCTTGAACTTGTGCTAGAAATGCTTGCATGTTGACTCCTAAATAAAAAAACAGTTGGTAAAAAAATTAGTGGTGACTATGTGCTTGCCCGATGTAAACCAAAGTTAACATCATGAAAATAAAGGCCTGCAACAAAATAACCAAGATGTGGAAAATAGCCCAGGCTGCACCGGCAATAACATGACCAACGAAGCCTAAGAAAGATAAGTCGACACCAAATTGCCAGATGCCGCCTAACAGAGCGATTAGTAAAAATACCAATTCGCCTGCATACATGTTGCCGAAAAGTCGCATACCTAATGACACGGCTTTAGCAATAAATTCAATAATATTTAAAACAAGATTAAATGGGGCTAAGTACCACTTTGCACCAAAAGGAGCTGAAAGTAGTTCATGTACAAAACCGCCCACACCTTTTGCCTTAAAGCTATAAAAAATCATCAATACCAATACAGACATTGACATACCTAATGTGCCATTCAAATCTGTTGTTGGAACCAACTTGTGGTGCGGAACATGAGCGCTACCAAAATTAGCTAAGAAGCCATTAACACCATAAACCCAATCCACAGGAACCAAGTCCAATGTGTTTAATAAAATAATCCAGCAAAACACAAAAAGGGCTAACGGAGCAATAAAGGAGCGGTCACCATGAACAATACTTTTAGACTGGGTTTCAACTAACTCAACCAACATTTCTACTAAAGCCTGGAAACGGCCAGGAACGCCAGCAGTTGCTCTACGTGCAGCCAACAATAAAAAGCCGACTACAACCAAACCCATCAATAATGACCAAAATACTGTATCTAAGTTGATTACTGAAAAATCAACAATAGCCTCTTGCTTGGCATGCAAATTATTTAAGTTTTGCAAATGCTCAGCAATGTAATCAGTAGGTGTTAGGACTTTTGCGCCGCCTGCTTCTGTTGACATCGTTAACTTCCTTCTATCCTTATCTAGCTCTTGCTACCTAAATATCCACGCCAACCAATAACACTTTAGCGCCAATATATAAGTCAACAACAGCGGAAACCAAACCAATCCAGGGTAAAAAATTACCACCAGAATGAACATTGCAACCGTTGCAATGATCTTTAATAACTCGCCAGTCACAAGCGCCAAAATTGAGGCCCCCGCAACATTTACACCACCCGTCATCATCCGTGTTCGCAAAGCAAACAACAGTGCTGGCACCAACGCAGCCAACCCTCCAAGTACAGCCGATATGGCGGGAGAGTCTAGGCTAAACGCCTTACCCTTTGCTGACCAAGCTATACCTGATAACAAAGTAACCACTACCTGCATAAGCAAAATTCGCCCAATAGTCATCCGGCTAGGCTTTAGAGCATTTGCCCCTAAAAGGGCCTCCAATTCTGACTTAGATAAAGGTTTTTTTAACTCTTCAAAATCTTCTAAGTCATTATCCCAGCTAGACTTTTTTGCAAATGACGTCTTTTCTTGCTCATCCGTGACAAAGCTGGAAGATTTTACAGAATTCACCATGATGGGGTCAATGCCATTCAGAAAAAATACCGATTAATCGAGACCCAAACGCTTAAAAAACCCATCCAACTCATCAAACTGACTAAATTTAATCTTAATTTCCCCGCCTTGACGCTTTTGCTTAATTTCCACAGACAAATTAAATGCATCCGACAGGCGATCCTGAATACTTTTTAGGTCCGGATCCGCCTTCATTGGTGCTTTAGCTTTTGTTACCCCAACCCTTCCTAGCGCAAATTGGGTGGCCATTTTCTCAGCATCACGAACAGAAAGACCCTGAGCCGCAATTTTTTGAGCCAAACTAACCTGAGCCGCAGACTGGAGGGGCACCAAAGCTCTTGCATGACCCATATCTAGCTCGCCTTTGGCCAACATCATTTGCACAGGTTTTGCTAATTGCATTAGGCGCAGCAAATTACTCACAGCGCTTCTAGACTTACCCACCGCTTGAGCCGCTTTGTCATGGGTATATGAGAACTCTTCAATTAACCTGGCCAAACCCTGAGCTTCTTCTATTGGATTCAGGTCTTCTCGCTGCATATTCTCAATAAGAGCCATTGCAGCAGTTGCTTGATCATTAGCCTCTTTAATTAAAACAGGAACCTCAAGCAAGCCCGCCAATGTAGCCGCCCTAAAGCGGCGCTCACCGGCAATAATTTCATACTTTCCAGGGGAAACAAGGCGTACCAATAAAGGTTGCATAATTCCTTGCTCTTTAATACTTTCCGCTAGCTCTTGCAGGCTTGTATCTGCCATATTTTTTCTTGGCTGATATTTACCTGCCTGTAATGCTGACAACTTCAATGTGGCAACACCCGCGCTTGGCGCATTAATTTTCTCATTTGAGCCTAGCAAAGCTTCTAATCCACGGCCTAGGCCTTTTTTCTTAATTGCACTCATAAAGCACTTTCATTACATAGTTTTAACGCGTTGAATCATTTCTGCACCAAACTGAACATACGCTTGGGCACCGCGAGAATTTTTATCAAAAGTTACACCGGGCATACCGTAAGAGGGTGCCTCAGCTAAACGTACATTTCTAGGGATAATTGTTTGGAAAACCTTGTCACCAAAGTGAGCAATTAGTTGTTCTGATACCTGCTGTTGCAAAGTTGTTCTTGGGTCAAACATAACCCTTAATAAACCAATGATTGTTAAGCTGGGGTTTAAATTTGCGTGTACCTGTTTAATCGTATTAACCAAGTCGGATAAACCTTCCAAAGCAAAATACTCACATTGCATTGGCACAATTACCCCATTGGCAGCACACAAGCCATTTAAAGTTAAAAGTGATAACGCAGGGGGGCAATCAATCAGAACAAAATCATATTCGGCCTGAACTTTATTGAGCGCCTGCTTCAGACGCTCTTCGCGCGCATCCATCTCAACAAGCTCAACCTCGGCACCCGCTAACTCTCTATTAGCCGGCAAAACATCATAGCCGCCAGTTTCTGATTTGACCTTGGCTGATGCGATATCAGCCATGCCAATAAGCACGTGATAAACGCTTGACTGTAAAGACATTTTGTCAATACCAGACCCCATCGTTGCGTTACCTTGAGGATCTAGGTCTACCACCAACACACGCTGATTTTGCGCAGCCAATCCGGCAGCCAAATTAACTGTTGTGGTCGTTTTTCCGACGCCACCTTTTTGATTTGCTACGCAAAAAATTTTAGCCATTATTTTTTATTAGTTAGTTGGTTAGAAATGAGATTCTCTCACGGCAGCAAGTTTAAAAAGTCGCCTCTGTGCATCCAATCCTGGGATCTGCAATAAATGATTAGCCTTAATCTCCCAATCTTTGGGAATTGTTTTAAGGTCATCATCTAGTAATTTAGCCTTCATAGCCCAAACAACACCGCTGTCAACTAGCATTGGGGCAGACAAGCTAATGAACTTGCCGAAATCAGAAAAAGCCCTTGAAATACAACAGCTTACAGATTTCCGAAGTGGTTTTGAGGTGTTTTCAATGCGTCCAGAGCAAACAACAACATTTTTTAAATTCTGACGCATAGCTATGTGTTCTAAAAACACTGTTTTCTTTTGCACAGCCTCCATTAGGTAAACCTTCCAAGAAGGTCGACAAATAGCGATGACCATCCCAGGTAACCCCCCGCCAGTTCCAAGGTCTGCAATACTGAACTCCTGCCCATTAGAAAAATTTTCCTGAACATAATCATCAAGATAGGGGAGGGCTGCCAGTGAATCTAATAAATGTAACGCAATTGATTCTTCTAAAGAATGAATCGCTGAAAGGTTATGTGTTTTATTCCAACGCTGAAACTCAAATATGTAATTTAATAAGCCATCTAATGTTGAAGCATCAAGCCTCAAATGAAGTGCATCAACTCCTTTTTTTAGAGCCAACTTGAGAGATTCTGCTTCGGACGCATCCATTAATTCATCTCAGTTGAGCGACGCCCCAACCCCTTTTTTAAATGAATTAATAACAAAGAAATAGCGGCTGGAGTAACCCCAGAAATCCTTGAGGCCTGACCCAATGTTGTTGGCTTGTGCAAATTAAGCTTTTGGCGAACTTCCATTGATAGGCCAAGCACCTGTGAATAGTCTAAAGACTGAGATAACTCCATATCTTCATAATAAGAGTGTCTAGCAATTTCCGTTGCCTGACGATCAATATACCCTTGATATTTAATACTTATTTCCACCTGCTCAGCAATTTGATCATTTAAAACAACATCCTCTGCCAAAGTTTCAGGCGCCCATCTACCATTTAATGCACTCATTAAATGATCATAAGTTAATGTTGGTCGACGTAAAAGCTCTGCTAAATTGTATTCATGAGTTATAACTTGACCCAATAAAGCAGTTGAATCATCAGCATTTAACAGCTTTGGGTTAACCCAAGTCGTTTTTAAGCGCTCTGTTTCACGTGAAACAGCCTCTTGCTTTCTGCAGAAAAACTCCCAACGGCGATCATCAACCAAGCCTAGCTCACGTCCAATTTCCGTTAACCTAGTATCAGCATTGTCTTCGCGCAAACTTAATCGATACTCTGCACGACTGGTAAACATTCGATAAGGCTCTTGAACGCCACGCGTAATTAAATCATCAACTAATACACCAAGATATGCTTGATCTCGCTTGGGATACCAAGCGGAGCGATCTTGTGCACTTAATGCAGCATTAATCCCAGCTAACAAACCTTGGGCGGCAGCTTCCTCATATCCCGTGGTGCCATTAATTTGACCGGCAAAAAATAATCCACTAATGGCTTTTGTTTCAAGACTCGGACTTAGTCCTCTTGGGTCAAAATAATCATACTCAATTGCGTAGCCAGGGCGCACAATCATGGCATTCTCTAGGCCGCGAATACTACGCACTAAATCCCACTGCACATCAAACGGTAAACTCGTAGAAATTCCATTAGGGTAAAACTCGTTGGTTGTAAGACCTTCTGGCTCCAAGAAAATTTGGTGGCTATCTTTTCCCGAGAAGCGATGTATCTTATCTTCAATAGATGGGCAATACCTTGGCCCAACCCCCTCAATAACGCCTGTATACATTGGCGAGCGGTCAAGCCCACCTCGAATAATGTCATGCGTTTGGCTATTAGTATGAGTAATCCAACAAGGCAGCTGCTGAGGATGATGTTCAGGACGCCCCAAATAAGAAAATACCGGAAGAGGGTCTAAATCACCAGGCTGCTCTTGCATCACGGAGAAATTAATCGTACGCCCATCAATTCGGGGAGGGGTGCCGGTTTTCAATCGGCCCTGAGGCAACTTTAGTTCTTTTAGTCTTGCAGATAATCGAATAGCCGCTGGATCACCAGCTCGACCGCCCGAGTGATTATCCAAACCAACATGAATCTTTCCGTCTAAGAAAGTTCCCGCCGTTAAAACAACTTTGTCTGCAACAAACCTGAGGCCCAGCTGCGTAACTGCCCCGCAAACTCTATCACCTACAACAATCAGGTCGTCAACTGCAGCTTGAAATATAGTCAAATTTTCTTGATTCTCAAGCAAATCCCTCATAGCAGCTTTATACAAGACTCTATCCGCCTGAGCTCGAGTAGCTCTTACCGCAGGGCCTTTGCTTGAATTCAGTATCCTAAACTGAATGCCGGCACGATCTGTAACGCGTGCCATAGCGCCGCCCATAGCATCAATCTCTTTAACTAAATGACCTTTACCGATACCCCCAATTGATGGGTTGCAGCTCATCGCGCCAAGAGTTTCAATACTATGCGTTAAAAGGAGGGTGCGACACCCCATGCGAGCAGCTGCCAACGCAGCCTCGCATCCGGCATGACCACCGCCAATCACAATAACGTTAAATTTATCTGGAAAATCCATTGAAAAATACCTAGCTAGGGCGGCGATGATATCACCCCCTGCAAAACAGCTCAATCCTTAAGCGCCTTATTTAATATGTTTCACGTGAAACACCGAATTATTAATCTGCCCAATAAGAAATTGCGTCAAACGCAGTCTTAATAATTAGAGCCAAAACTACCCATATAAAAATCTTCCTCACAAACTGATTGCCATGCTTTAACGCAAAATGCGTGCCGCAGTAACTGCCCAGCATATTAAGAAACATCATTCCAAATCCAAGCGCCCAAGATACGTGCCCAAAAGATGCAAACAATAAAATAGCAGCCAAATTAGTGGTTGCATTCACCAACTTTGTTGCAGCAGAAGCATGCAAAAAATCAAAGCCGAAAACCCTGATAAATCCGATTAGCAGAAAACTCCCCGTTCCCGGGCCAAAAACTCCATCATAAAAGCCAATCCCAGCGCCTAAAAAAAGAGCCTTAATGACTTGGGCCCGCCCAACTGCACGGGGCAAATGAATTTGACCTAAAGAACGTTGCTTTACCGTATAAACCAACAATACGGTCAGAATAATAGGCAAAAAGACTTTAAATGCCGCAATGGAAATGCCTTTAACAACCCATGCACCAGTAAGAGACCCAACAAAAGATGCAAAAATAGCTGGAGTTATAATAAAATAAGGCAATTTAACAGATTTTAAATACCTTTTAGCGGCAATTAATGTTCCGCCAATTGAGGCCAGCTTATTGGTACCCAACAAAGTTGCTGGCAAACCAGAAGGATTGGCTGCAAAAAGGGCGGGAACTTGAATCATTCCGCCACCACCCGCGACTGCATCAATAAAACCAGCCCCTAATGCAGCTAACGCTAAAAATAAGGTGGTTAAAGAAAAGAAGTCTGATTCGATCACTTAGCTTGGGCTAATAACTGGGCCGCTAGTTTTTCCGCAATCATCATTGTTGGCGCAGCAGTATTCCCCGAAACAATCGTTGGCATAACACTCGCATCAACAACACGAAGGCCAGTAACGCCCATAACATTTAAATCGGTATCCACAACGGCCATTGGGTCATCTGCTTTACCCATTTTGCATGTGCCAACAGGATGAAATATAGTTGTTCCGATATCACCGATTTTCTGGAGTAACGCTTTCTCACTGGTTACCTCCGCGCCAGGCTTATATTCTTGTGGCGAAAATATCTTGAATGCTTCTGCACGCATAATCTTGCGTGTGACCTCAACAGATTGAATAGCAATTTTTTTATCTTCTTCTGTTGATAAATAATTGGGGTCAATCACTGGTGGGGCATTTAAATCTCTAGAGGCGATATGTACGGTTCCCCTTGAGCTAGGCCTTAGATTGCATACGCTTGCTGTAAAAGCATTAAATGTATGTAGCGGATCGCCAAACTTTTCTAAAGAAAGTGGCTGAACGTGATACTCAAGGTCAGGGCGGTCTACGTTCTCCGAGCTATGAGCAAAAGCTCCAAGCTGTGAGGGTGCCATCGACATCGGGCCTTTTCGCGCAATTAAATATTGAAGGCCAATAAAAAGCTTGCCCCAAATATGTGATGCCAGCTTATTCAAAGTTGGCAAACCAGATACCTTATAAACCATCCTAATTTGTAGGTGGTCTTGTAAATTCTCTCCAACACCCGGCAAATTTTTAATAACTGGAATATCCAACGCCCTTAAGCGCTCTTCTTGTCCAATACCTGAGCGCTCTAAAATTTGTACGCTACCAATCGCCCCAGCTGATAACAAGACCTCTTTATTGATTCCGGCCACATGAGATTTGTCACCGCCATTAAATTGAATGCCCGTGCAACGCGTGCCTTCAAATAACAATCTATCAACAGTAGCGCCGGTAATAATGGTTAAATTTTCTCTACGTGCCGCCGGCTTAATAAAAGCACGAGCGGTATTTAAACGCCAACCATTTTTCTGGGTTACCTCAAAGTAAGATACTCCAAAATTATTACCTCGATTAAAGTCATCGGTTTCTGGAATGCCCGTCTGTGCTGCAGCTTTCTTAAAAATATCTAAAACTTTCCAGCTTAATCTTTGTTTATCAACTCGCCACTCACCGCCCACACCATGAAACTCATTAGCACCGAGGTGATGATCTTCCATTTTTTTGAAATATGGCAAAACAGCATCCCATTTCCAAGAATAGTCGCCAGTAGCATTTGCCCAAGCATCATAATCTTGCGACTGCCCACGCATATAAATCATTCCATTAATAGAGGATGATCCACCTAAAACCTTTCCTCTTGGATAAAGTAAAGATTTTCCATTCAAAGAAGGTTGGCTTGAAGTCTTAAACATCCAATCCGTTTTAGGATTGTTGATGCAATACAAATATCCAACAGGTACATGTACCCAAAGATAATCATCTTTTGCACCAGCATCAATTAACAAGACATTATTTTTAGGATTTTGTGTCAAACGATTGGCCAAAACACAGCCAGCACTACCTGCACCAACAATGATGTAGTCATAAGCGCCGTGATCGATTTGCTCGCTATTTGTTTGTGACATCTGAATCCCTATTTAAAAGATATCCATCCCAAGCCAAACGAGCCCTCTCTGTTAAATTTTCTAAAGGGATTCTTTGTGATGCTTGAATGATCATTAAAGCATAGATGTTTGCAAGAGCTGATACCTCTTTGCATAACTCTAATGCCTCACCAGTAGCCGGCGAGTATTCACGCCAATAGTTAATTGCTGCCTCTAAGTCTTGAATAGAAATAAAGAGCATCAGTTTATTTAACCCGCTAACATTGTGCCGCGGCATTTTTTGCTACCGCAACGACACTCGTAATCTTTTTTCAGTTTTTTGGTGAGCTTACCTTCAACCTCTAAACCATAATCATAAAAAAGTTCTTCGCCAGCTTTAATTTTTTTCTTGCTATACAAAAAGACTTTTGATTTTTTACCAACATCTTCCTCTATGGCTTTACAGTTTGGTGCGCAAGAGTGATTAACCCACATGGCAGCATTGCCGCCAAACTTTGCATCTATAACGCTGCCGTCATCTAACCCAAAATAAAAAGTGTGATTAGGCTGCTTGGGATCATGTGGATGACGATCAACTGCTACATCCCAAGATATACGTTCACCAGTATATTCAATAATTTTCGTATTTTTAGGTATATCTACAACTGCAAATACACCTTTACCATGCACTGAAGACTGCTTAACTTTAATTAAATCAGTCACATTATTTTTTTTAGACATCAATATTTCTGGCAATTAAAGCATTAGTTTCAATAAATTCACGGCGAGGCTCTACCTCATCCCCCATCAATGTTGTAAACACTTGATCAGCACTAATTGCATCTTCAATTTTTACTTTTAACAAGGTGCGCGTATTCATATCCATGGTTGTTTCCCAAAGTTGCTCTGGGTTCATTTCACCAAGACCCTTATATCGTTGACGGCTAACACCACGCTCTGCTTCTGCAAGCAACCACTCCATTGCTTCACGGAAATCTTTAACCGCAGCTTCTTTAGCATTTTTCTCGCTATCACCACGCTTAACAATAGCGCCAGAACCTAAAACATTTGTTAAGGCTTCTGATGCCCTAGCCAAAGAACCGTAATCGGCGCCATGAACAAAATCAGAATCAATGACAGAAATCTTTGTGTTGCCATGAACCCTACGTGAAATCATGAGCCTAAAACGCTCTGTTCTTTCATCTTTTTGGACAATAATTTCTGGGCGAGCAATACGAGAATCCAAACTTGCAAAATAAGCTTTAAGGCCTTCTGCAGAAGTATTAGCAGCAACCTCTGTATCTAAATCTAAACGGACGCCATTTGCGATACCGCGCAAAGCTCCCTCATCCATTGTTTTAGATAGGCGATCTACAACACTTTGAATCGTTTGATAATCCGCTGACAAGCTAGCTAATTGATCGTTAGCAATAACCTTTCCATCGGCAAGAACAATGCTTGCATTTTCTAATGCTAGCTTTAATAAATAAGCATTTAAAGCAACATCATCTTTAATATATTGTTCATTCTTTCCCTGCTTTACTTTATAAAGCGGTGGTTGAGCAATATAAATATGGCCTCGCTCTAATAACTCTGGCATTTGGCGATAGAAGAAAGTTAGCAATAACGTTCTAATATGGCTACCGTCAACGTCCGCGTCGGTCATGATAATAATTCGGTGATAACGTAATTTATCAGCGTTATATTCTTCCTTGCCAATACCTGTTCCAAGGGCTGTAATTAATGTTACAACTTCTTGGCTGCTCAACATTTTGTCAAAGCGAGCTTTTTCAACGTTAAGAATCTTTCCTTTTAACGGCAAAATTGCTTGAAACTTTCTATCTCTACCTTGTTTAGCAGAGCCTCCCGCAGAGTCACCCTCGACAATAAATAATTCTGAATTAGCTGGATCTTTTTCTTGGCAATCTGCTAATTTTCCTGGTAAGCCCAAACCATCTAATAAGCCCTTACGACGAGTCATGTCACGAGCTTTTCTTGCTGCTTCACGTGCTCTAGCAGCTTCAATAATCTTTCCGCAAATAATTTTGGCGTCTTGTGGATTTTCTTGTAAATAATCTGTTAACAATGAGCTAACAATTTCTTCTACAGGCCCACGCACCTCACTAGAAACTAATTTATCTTTTGTTTGACTAGAAAATTTAGGCTCTGGTACTTTAACAGACAATACGCAAGTTAAACCTTCACGCATGTCATCACCAGTAATTTCAACTTTGGCTTTTTTGGCGAGTTCTTCTTCATCAATATATTTATTGATAACTCGAGTCATAGCAGCTCTTAAACCAGTTAAGTGCGTACCACCATCACGCTGTGGAATATTATTAGTGAAACATAATACTTGTTCATTAAAGCCATCATTCCATTGCATAGCAACTTCAGCTGTAATCTGACCGCCTAAATCTGATGGACGTTCGCCTTCAGCATAGAAAATATTTGGGTGTAAAACTGTTTTAGTTTTATTAATGTAATCAACGAATCCTTTAACACCACCAGAAAAAGCAAAATCTTCTTCTTTCCCTGTTCGTTGATCAGCTAAACGAATGTGGACGCCATTATTTAAGAAAGATAACTCTCTAATACGTTTAGAAAGAATTTCATAGTGATATTCAACGTTCCCAAAAATTTCTTCATCAGCTAAGAAATGTACTTCCGTGCCACGTTTATCTGTTTCACCAGTAACTTTAATAGGTGAGGTCATCTCACCATTTTCTTCAACTAAGTTACGGTTTTGAGCAACCCCTTTAGCAAACTCCATAAAATGAACTTTGCCATCACGTCTAACAGTTAACCTTAACCATTTAGAAAGTGCGTTAACACAACTTACGCCCACACCATGCAAGCCGCCTGAAACTTTATAACTATTTTGGTCAAACTTACCACCAGCATGAAGTTCTGTCATAACAATTTCAGCAGCACTTCTCTTTGGGTCATGCTTATCGTCGTACTTAATACCTGTCGGTACACCACGACCATTATCAATAATAGAAATTGAATTATCAGAATGAATGGTTACTTGAATTTCTGAGCAATGTCCTGCTAATGCCTCATCAATTGAGTTATCTAAAACTTCAAAAACTAAATGATGAAGACCCGTTCCATCAGAGGTATCTCCAATGTACATACCGGGTCTTTTGCGGACAGCTTCTAAACCTTCAAGAATTTGAATTGATGATGCGCCGTACTGTTGTTCTGGTGTTTTTGCTTCAAGAGTCATTGATTAATTCTTTTCCAATATAACTATCTATTAAATGCGCATTGGCATAACTACATACTTGAAGCCTTCTTGTCCTGGAAGGGTAATTACTGCACTACTATTAGAATCACCCAAACAAATTTGAATTGATTCATTCTTCAAATTAGCTAAAACATCTAACAAATAAGAAACATTAAATCCAATATCAATTTTTTCACCTTGATATTCAGTTTCAATATCTTCCTGAGCTTCTTCTTGTTCAGCGTTAGTTGACTGAATGGTTAAACAGTTTTCAGATAAAACACATCTAACACCTTTAAATTTATCCGTCGTCAGAATAGCGGCGCGTTGCAATGATGCTTGTAATGCTTCTCTACTAACTACTAGGGTGTTATTTTGTCCTTTTGGAATAACTCTTTGGAAATCAGGGAATTTGCCTTCAACTAATTTTGACAACAACTCTACGTCACCAAAGTTAAATTTAATTTGATTTGTTGCTAAAGAAACAACTACTGGCTCATCAGAATCGTCTAACAAGTGCTGTAACTCAAGAATTGTTTTGCGAGGAATAATTACTTCTTGTTTTTGACCATTCCCTGTTGGAGCTTTATCTAAGTTGATATGGCTATACGCTAAACGATGGCCATCTGTAGCTACTGCAATAATTTTTTGACCTTCCACAACTAACAACATCCCGTTTAAATAGTAACGAATGTCTTGTTGAGCCATAGCAAAGTGAACTTGACTAATTAATTGCTTTAAAGATTTTTGAGAAATTTCCCAACTAGATAAAACATCAGATGATTCCGCCATAATTGGAAACTCATTAGCGGCTAATGTTTGTAAAGTAAAACGACTCTTTCCACTTTGAACAACCATCTTTCCATCTTTTAAAGATAGGTTCATTGGACCTTCTGGTAAAGCTCTCAAAATATCAACTAATTTTCTTGCGCCAACAGTTGTACTTAAATTATCTGAGCCAACGCCAAAATCTGCGTGTGTAGTAATTTGAATTTCAATATCGGTAGAAATTAAAGAAACTGCGTTACCGTTTTTCTTAAATAATAAGTTAGCCAAAATTGGAAGCGTGTGACGACGTTCAACAATGCCGCTTACTAGTTGTAACGGTTTTAACAATTTGTCTCTTGAAGTGCTGACCAGCTCCATGTTCTTATTCCTGTAATTGTTTATTTATATGTATATATCTATAGTAGTAGTAATAGAGTTGCTCTACTTCTGTGGAAAACTTAAAAAACATTTATTAATCAGTATTTTACATCCTACAAACCCCTGTGGATATCTTTTGGATAGCCATAGGATAAGGTTTAATAACTTTTCCTTCTTTTCATGGATAACTTAATTATCCACAAACTATCAACACACTATTCATCTACTTATTCCCATACTTATACATGACCTATCCACAAAGATTTCCACAGGGGAAATTCAATTTTTTAAGGACTGTTCTAGTACATGTAACTCATGATTAAGTTGACTATCTCTTGCTCGTTCTTCTGTAATTTTTCTAACTGCATGTAACACGGTTGTGTGGTCTCTACCCCCAAATAATTCACCTATTTCAGGCAAACTCTTTTGGGTTAGCTCCTTGGCAATGTACATAGCAATTTGTCTTGGTTTTGCAATGTTTGCAGGACGCTTCTTGGAGTACATATCCGCAACTTTTATATTATAAAAGTCCGCTACAGTTTTTTGAATATTCTCAACAGAAATTTGCCTGTTTTGAACGGAGAGTAAGTCTTTTAAGGCTTCTCTGGCAACATCGATTGTAATTTCTTTGCCGTGGAACCTAACATAAGCCAAAATCTTTCTAAGAGCACCTTCTAGCTCTCGAACGTTTGACCGCAAATGTTTAGCCACAAAGAATGCAACGTCTTCTGACAAAGGTAGCCCTTCAGTCAGAGCTTTTTTCATCAAAATAGCTACGCGCATCTCCAGCTCAGGCGGTTCAATGGCTACAGTTAAGCCAGAATCAAATCGAGAAATAAGACGATCATCAATTCCTGAAATTTCTTTAGGGTACGTATCACTTGTCATGATGACCTGTGATTTATTAGCAGTTAGCGCTTCAAAGGCATAGAAAAACTCTTCTTGAGAGCGAGGTTTTCCAGCAAAGAACTGAATATCGTCTATTAACAAGAGATCTAGCGAGTGGTAGTACTGTTTAAATTTGTCGAAAGATTTTTGTTGATAAGCTTTCACCACATCAGAAACATATTGTTCAGCATGAATATATCTAATTTTTGCATGAGGCTTTTCTTGTAATAAATGATTCCCAATAGCATGAATTAGGTGTGTTTTACCAAGTCCCACGCCACCATATAAGTACATGGGGTTATATGATGCACCGGGGTTATTGGCAACTTGTATCGCCGCAGCTCTAGCAAGTTGGTTCGCTTTACCTGTTACAAAACTATCAAAAGTTAACGCGGGATTAAGTCTAGACCTGCCATCAATGCCAATACTTGGTACCTCTAGCTGATCTGATACAGATTCGTCTCGATGACTGGTTTCAGTATTTATTCTCAAATCACCAGATACAACATTTTCAGAAATAAATTCAGATTGCTTATCTTGTGTATTAACTAATTTAATTTTGGGGTCTAAAACCCAATCAACGGTAATAGGCTTGTTAAAATAGTGACTAGAGATATCTATAAACCTTTGATTAAATTGGTTTTTTGCCCAATCTAATTTAAATCGGTTAGGTGCAGCTAGCTCTAAAATACTCGTGTTTGGGTCAAAAGAAAGCGCGAAAAGGGGCTTAATCCATGTCTTAAACTGCTGTGGAGAAAGCTCCTTAGAAAAGGCGCCAGATACAAACTCCCAAAATGCTTCAAGGTTTGTTTCTGTATTTAATGAGGAATTTGTCAAAGTATTCATATTCACGATGCGATTGTAGATGCTCTGAAAAGTTATCCACAATGCATAAGTCAGTGGATAAGCTGTGGATAACTTGTTGGTAAGTCAAATTTTTCAATTAAAACAGTAAGATAACTCTGTGAATAAAAATTAATTTTGTAAATATATATTGACGCAAACATTGAAAAAAGGGAGAATCTAAGGTTCCCTAGGAAATAATTATGAAACGTACATATCAACCATCAGTAACTCGTCGTAAACGCACTCACGGTTTTCGTGTTCGCATGAAAACTAAAGGTGGCCGCCATGTTTTAAATGCGCGCCGTGCTAAAGGACGTAAACGCCTCGCTGTTTAATCAACAGCAAGCAGAAAAAAACTGTAGAGCGAGCAAGTCATTGCCTCGCTCTACACGTATTTCTGACGCTACTCTAATACGTGAAGTATTAGCAAAAAAACCACAAGTTTCTAAATTTGTAGCCAAACATCACTTGGTAGGTGATGCTTTAGGCATGGCACTTACCGTGCCGAAAAAATTAGCAAAAAGAGCCGTTGATAGAAATCGCATTAAACGATTAATGCGCGAGGCTTTTCGATGTTCTTCGCAAAATACTACTCAAGCCCCGGAATTAACCGTTTTTAGATTGCGTAAAAAAATAGGTGAAAGAACCAAGGGGCGATTAAGAGAGCCCGAGAGGCAAGAGATTCGTGAAGAGCTCAAAAAACTTATGGGTTTATAGGCACAAGCCATGGTGACAAAGCTTATAAAAGCATTAATTCGTGGTTATCAAGTGGCACTCAGCCCATTTTGGGGATCGCAATGCCGCTTTTATCCAACTTGTTCTTGTTACGCCATCGAGGCAATTGATAAACATGGACCAATTAAAGGTCTTTTGTTAAGTATCTATAGAATTATGAGATGTAATCCTTGGGCAAAAGGCGGTATTGATTTGGTCCCTGAAAAGGGCATAAAAAAGTAGTCATCACGCACTACAATTCTTGTTTACGTAATTTACACAGAAAACGCAAAATAATGGACATTAGAAAAACGCTACTTTGGGCAATTTTTACTATTTCAGCTATCTTGTTATTTGATGGTTGGCAAAAACATAATGGTCAGCCATCGTTATTCGCATCCGCGCCAGCGAAGAATGTTGCTGCAGAAACTGGTGGCTCAAATAAAGATTTACCTAAAGTTACAACAAATTCTAGTGTTCCAAATACCAGTGTTGCAGCGACTGCTAAAAGTGGAGAAACGCTTGCGCTTAAAAATGATGTATTGGAACTTGAAATTGATACGCTTGGTGGCGTTGTAACAAAAGCTAAATTATTAAAACACTTAGAAGAAGATAAGACACCCGTTGTTATTTTTGATCGTAGCGCCAAGCGTCAATATTTTGCGCGTTCTGGGTTGGTGTCCGCATCGAATGTTGAGTTACCAAATCACACACAAATTTTTACTGCAACTAAAAATCTAACGGCAAATAGCCTGACGCTTACAGCAGAAAAAAATGGCGTACGTTTAGAAAAAACTTATACCCTCGCTAATGGCTCATATGTTTTAGAAGCTAAGCACACCATTAAAAATGTGGGTGCCAAGAATTTTGATGCAACTTTATATACAGAGTTAGTTCGAGATGGCGAAAAGTTAAATGAGAGCTCTTTCTATAGTACTTTTACGGGACCAGCCGTTTATACAGATGCAGAGAAATTCCATAAAATTGAGTTCTCAGACATTGATAAGGGCAAAGCAAAATTGCCAGTAGCGCAAGCCGCAAGTGACAACACTTGGGTGGCAATGGTGCAACATTACTTTGCTTCAGCATGGATTCCTTCAACAGGTTCTGTGCGCGAGTTATATGTTGGCAAATTAGACGGCAATCAATATCGTGTTGGCGTACAAACAAAGATTGAGCCTTTAGCGCTTGGCCAAGAAAAAGTCGAAGCATTGAAGCTATTTGTGGGTCCACAAGAAGAACATGAGCTTGAAGGGATTGCTCCGGGCTTAGAGCTTGTAAAAGATTATGGCTGGTTAACTATTTTGGCTAAACCTATTTTTTGGTTGTTAGAAAAAATTCATGGTTTAGTTAACAACTGGGGTTGGTCAATCATTCTATTAACCATTCTTATTAAGTTGGTCTTTTTCCCGTTGTCGGCGGCAAGCTATAAATCAATGGCGAGAATGAAGGAAGTTCAACCTAAATTGCTAGAGATGAAAGAGCGCTTTAAGGGGGAGCCGCAAAAGCTCAATCAAGCAATGATGGAAATGTATCGCAAGGAAAAAATTAATCCATTGGGTGGATGTTTCCCTGTATTAATTCAGATACCAGTATTCATTGCTTTGTATTGGGTTTTATTGGCCTCTGTTGAAATGCGTGCGGCCCCATGGTTGGGTTGGATTCATGATTTAGCGCAACCTGACCCGTATTTCATTTTGCCAGTGTTGATGGCTGTTTCTATGTTTATACAAACAAAGCTTAATCCGACACCACCAGACCCAATTCAGGCAAAAGTGATGATGATTATGCCGATCGCTTTCTCGGTCATGTTCTTTTTCTTCCCATCAGGCTTGGTTCTATATTGGGTAGTTAACAACATTCTTTCTATTGCGCAGCAGTGGCAAATTAATAGAATGTTTAGTGGCAAGAAATCTGCATAAGTAATATATGCAAAATTGGCGCGCTCCTATTATTGCCCTTGCAACGGCTAAAGGACGCGCCAGCGTTGGAATTGTTCGTATTTCCGGCTCTGGTATTGAAGGATTAATTAAAGACCTGTGCCATAAAGACCTTGTTCCAAGGCAGGCCACGCTGTTAAGTTTTTCCGATGCGCAAAATAATGTCATTGATGAGGGCTTAGCCATTTATTTCCCAGCGCCTCACTCCTATACAGGAGAGGACGTTCTTGAGCTGCAGTGTCATGGAAGTTCGGCTGCATTGGCCGTATTAATTGACCGTTGTTTGGAGTTGGGCGTAAAGATTGATTTACGTTTGGCAAAACCAGGTGAATTTACTGAACGCGCTTTCCTAAATGGGAAGATAGATTTAGCTCAGGCTGAAGCAATTGCTGATTTAATTGATGCAAGCAGTGCCCTTGCTGCTAAGAGTGCCGCAAAATCTTTAAAGGGTGATTTCTCTAAAAAGATCCACATTTTTTTGGAGGCATTAACAGAGCTGAGGGCGTTAACAGAGGCGACTTTAGATTTTCCTGAAGAAGAAATCGATTTTATTCGGCAGCATGATGTGCTGGGCCGCTTAGAAAAAATATTAAGCGATATTCAAGAAATCAAAAAAGCGGCGCAACAAGGTGTCATTATTAGAGACGGTATAACCGTTGTTTTAGTAGGGCAGCCAAACGTTGGAAAAAGCTCTCTTATGAATGCTTTGGCAGGAGAAGAGGTTGCAATTGTTACGCCAGTTGCTGGTACTACTAGAGACCGTTTAAAAGAAACCATCCAGTTGGATGGTGTGCCTTTGCATATTATTGATACGGCAGGTCTAAGAGAAACAACGGATAGTGTTGAGCAAATTGGTATTGAGCGAACTTGGAAGGCGATTGGTCAAGCAGATTTGGTGTTGCATTTATTAGATGCTAGCGCGCAACAAAATGTTAGTCATGTCGATCAAGAGTTGTTGGCTAGGATTAAAGAAATATTATCTCCAACAGTTCCCGTGCAAATTATCTGGAACAAGATTGATCAGGCCAAAACAAAACCAGCCGTTTTGGAAAATGAATTACAAGTTTCGGCCAAAACAGGTGAAGGCTTGGATCTTCTAAAGGCTGAGCTGCTAAAAGTTGCGGGTTGGCAACCAGAAGCCGAGGGTGGAATTTTGGCTAGAAAGAGACATTTAGAAGCTTTAGCTGAGGCAGAAGGATTTATTCAGAATGCCTTGGCACAATTAAGTAATGGCTCTAGCTTTATTGAATTGGCTGCAGAAGAAATGCGTCTTGCTCAAGATGCTCTATCTAAAATTACGGGCGAATTTTTGCCAGACGATTTGCTGGGAAAAATATTCAGTACGTTTTGCATTGGCAAGTAAGCTTAAATGAAATTTGATCAAATTGTTTTGGCCGGTGGAGGTAATCGGTGTTGGTGGCAGGCCGGATTTTGGCACCGATTAAATGAAACAGTGCCACAGGCTCCACAAAGAATTACGTCAATTAGCGCTGGTGCAGCAACGGCCTGTCTTTTATACGCAAGACCTGGTCGTGTTGGTGCGGAGTGGGGATTAAGCTATTACGCGAAGACGTTAGCGGATGTTAAAAAGAATGTTTGTTGGGAAAACATATTCTCCAAGAAGCCAGTATTTCCTCATCATGAATTATATAAAGATGCGCTGACTCATATATTGGGCGATGGTTTTGCCGCACTTCAAGAGGCCCCAGAAATTCAAATAGGATTGGCTCAAATACCAAGCTGGATGGAGCCAAGAAGTGCAGTTGCTCTTGGTTTACTAGCTTATAACGTTGAAAAACACCTAAGAAAAAGTTTGCATCCGACTTTTGGACGTTCTTTAGGCTTTAAGCGAGTATTTGTTGCCGCACAAGCGTGCCCTAATTTAGCGTCTTTAGTAGAGCTTATTTTGCAGTCTTCATGTACTCCACCATTTACACCGGTCATGTACAGAAACGGTACAACTGTCTTGGATGGGGGCTTAGTCGATAACGTGCCCGTAGATGGGCTTGTCCCTGCTGAAGCTGGGGAGCCGCCTAAAGAAGTTTTAGTCTTATTAACGCGACGTTATCAGCAGCCGAACCATTTTATGCGTGATTTACCTGGGTTGCGCTTGCATTACGTTCAGCCCTCTTTCCCTGTTCCTATATCTAGTTGGGACTATACCCATCATGAACTAATGCCCATAACTTACCAACAGGGTTGGGATGATGCAGAAAAATATCTTTTGGGCGGCATGTTTGGTGGTCAGGTTTTCTAATTGACTGACGGCTTGTAAGGCTAGCAATAGCCCCAAGTGGTATCCTTACGGTATTCCAATCACACTAACTGAACCATGAATCAACCTACGATGAAAGGTGTGGCCGCCCTTAATGTGCCATCTTATGTTAAACATCAGAAATTAATTGATTGGGTAGCTGAAGTTGCGGCTCTAACCCAGCCAGATTCTGTTTATTGGTGTGATGGTTCCCAAGAAGAATACGATCGTCTTTGTGCCAATATGGTGGCATCAGGGACCTTAAAGAAGCTCAATTCAAATAAGCGTGAAAACTCTTATTTAGCCTGCTCTGACCCTAGCGACGTGGCGCGTGTAGAGGACAGAACATATATTTGCTCTAAGAATAAGGCAGACGCTGGTCCAACAAATAATTGGATGGATCCAGCCGAAATGCGTGAAACTCTGAAGCCATTGTTTACGGGTTGCATGAAGGGCAGAACATTGTATGTGGTGCCTTTTTCTATGGGGCCATTAGGTTCTCCAATTGCTCATATTGGTGTGGAGTTATCTGATAGCCCTTATGTTGCAATCAATATGCGCATCATGACGCGTATGGGTAAAGGTGTTTTTGATGTTTTGGGTACAGATGGTAATTTTGTCCCATGTGTACATACAGTAGGTAAGCCACTTCAGCCTGGCGAAAAAGATGCCGCATGGCCATGCAACTCAACAAAATATATTGTTCACTACCCAGAGACTCGTGAGATTTGGTCGTACGGTTCAGGCTATGGTGGCAACGCTTTATTGGGTAAGAAGTGCTTTGCTTTACGTATTGCATCAACTATGGGCCGTGATCAAGGGTGGTTGGCTGAGCATATGTTGATCTTGGGTGTTACATCACCTGAAGGTAAGAAATATCACGTAGCTGCAGCATTCCCATCTGCATGTGGCAAAACTAATTTCGCTATGTTGATCCCACCGCAAGGATTTAACGGTTGGAAAGTAACAACTATTGGTGATGATATTGCTTGGATTAAGCCGCGCAAAGATCCAGTAACAGGTCAAACACGATTATTTGCGATTAACCCAGAGGCTGGTTATTTCGGTGTTGCACCAGGAACAAATACATTAACAAATGCTAACTGTATGGCGTCTTTGAATAAAGACGTTATTTTTACTAACGTTGCCCTAACCGACGATGGCGATGTTTGGTGGGAGGGTATGACTGATAAAGCGCCAGATCATTTAATTGATTGGCAAGGTAAAGACTGGACGCCTGCAGATTCTGCAAGTGGTCGTAAGGCATCCCACCCCAATGCTCGTTTTACAGTAGCAGCGACTAATAATCCTGTTATTGATGCTGAGTGGGATAACCCAGCTGGCGTAGCGATTGATGCATTTATTTTTGGTGGTCGTCGCTCAACAACCGTGCCATTAGTTACTGAGGCTCGTAATTGGGTTGAGGGTGTTTATATGGCGGCCACAATGGGCTCTGAAACAACTGCAGCAGCAGCTGGCCAGCAAGGTGTTGTGCGTAGAGATCCATTTGCGATGTTGCCATTTACTGGCTACAACATGAGCGACTACTTCCAACATTGGCTTGATATGGGCAAGAAGTTAGAAGCTGAAGGCGCTAAGTTGCCAAATATTTATTGTGTTAACTGGTTCCGCAAAGATGAGAATGGAAAATTTGTTTGGCCTGGTTATGGTGAGAACATGAGAGTTCTTGCTTGGATGTTAGGTCGTCTTGAGGGTAAAGCATCTGGTGAACAAAACATTTTTGGTACCACACCAACACATGGTGATATTAACTGGTCTGGTCTTGACTTTAGTGCCGAACAATTTGCAAAAGTAACCTCTATTGATAAGGCTGCTTGGCAAGCTGAGATGAAGTTGCATGATGAGTTATTTGAGCAACTTTCTTATCATTTGCCAAAAGAGTTGGTAGAAACAAAGAATGCATTAGAGGCTCGATTAGCGGGCTAAAAGACTTAGTTCGTCAGTAATGATGGATAAAGGTTCAGATGTAAATGAAAGCCCTGCATGCAGGGCTTTTTTAATGGCGACTTTAATTGGCAAAGTGTTACACACATGTATAAACCAAACCCCGAACATGAATATGACGCAATCGTTATTGGTGGTGGGATTGCTGGGGCAGCCATTGTTAGGGCTTTGAAAAACACAAGCATCTCCAATTTTTTGGTGATTGATGAGGGGGCTCATCCAGCAACAGGTACTAGCAATCATTTTGCAGCGCTTTGCCATCCTTATATAGGTCGAGGTGCATCAAGGCTGCAACGATTAACCCATTTAGCTTTTGATGAGGCTCGAGTTGTATGGGCTAAAAGTTGGCATCAAGGAGGGGTATTTCACCTTGCTAAGAAGGGTTCTCCATTTGATAAAGAAAAATTAAGTGAGCACTTGCTGTCGCTGGGATTTAATTCAGGAAGCGCTATTGCTTTGGATAAAGATCAATCTGTGCCAATTATCGGGATTCGTTCAGCGGGAACTTGGTTTCCAGAGGGTGGGTGGGTAAATTTAAAAAAAGCGTGTGAAGAAGAGCTTGGTCACTTACAGGCACACCAAGTTTTGTGGAATACTCGAATTTCAGCAATAGAAAACATAGCAAAACGTTGGACAGTTTTTGATGAGAAAAAACAACTTTTGGCAAAATCTAAACGTATTTTCTTTGCTTCTAGTGTGGGTACAAAAGCTCTGGTAAAAACTATTGGCATTGATTTGCCTTTGAAACCAGTTCGAGGACAGTTATCTACGTTTCAGTTTTCACAAGAGATGCCTTGGGCAAAAAACCTGCCCAAAGTAGCCTTATCTGGAAAGGCCTATTGTTTACCCCCAACAACATTGTCTGGAAAACTGTATGAGTGGCAAGTGGGTTCAACTTACGATGAAGAGGTCGATGACCTCAATCCTTGGGAGGCTAGTCATGATGAAAATCGAGAGCAATTGAGCGAAATGCTTGATGTAGATGTGCCAGAAAAAGATCTCATGCCAACGGATGCATTTGTGGGTATTCGTTGCGTGGCTAAAGATAGATTGCCCATGATGGGGCCTGTGCCTGGATACCCAGGCATTTATATTCTTACAGCGCTAGGTTCAAGAGGGGTAATGTGGTCAGCGCTTGCAAGCCAAATGTTTACAGAACATTTGGCTTGCGAGATGCATCAATCAGCTTTTTTAGATGCGCGCTTTTTCGCTGGCGCACGTTTAACGGCCGCAGGCTTAACAGCTGATTTGGCCGGAGCCTTATCACCTGCGCGTTTTTTCGCTGGCGCCTCAAATTCAAAACCAATTTTTCCGTCAGGTTGTTTGGCTAAATAAGCCTTGAACCCTCTGCCAGTTCTCATTGATTTAAAGTTGCTTAGTAGATCAGTTTTACCTTCATTAAGAAGCTTAGTTACTTGCTCTCGTGATATTTCTTGTTGAAGAACAACCTTGCCTGTTGAGAAGTCGCAGGCCTTGTTGGGTCCAACACTTCTCTCACAAAGATATTTCATGCCATGTTCATAAACTGCTGCTGAACATTTAGGACATGGTCCCAAAGCTGTTTGGCCTGTGAAGTCGACCTCTTCACCATCATCGTCCTGACTATTACCAAAATCAAACTCTAGTTTGTAACCAGCATTTGGATAATCTTTATCATCTTCGGGGATGGTTACTAACTTAATAATCGCTGCAAATGGGCGCCCCATTTTGCTGCGGAAGCCTTGTAGTGGGCCGATTTCTTTATTGGCAATAAGCGTCTCTGCTTCTTCAGTTTCAAAAGCACGTCCACCAGGTATTTTGCTGATAGAAAAACCACATTTTTCACAAGCAAAGCGCCTGTAATTTTCTTTTACTAAGCCACCACAGTGTGGGCATGGAGTAGCAAGATCTGCATAGTCACCAGGGATCGTATCGCTGTCGTATTCTTTTGCACGCTTAACAATACGCTGCGTCATTTGGGCAATTTCTTGCATAAATGTATTGCGATCAATTTGCCCTTTTTCCATTTGAGCTAGTTTATGTTCCCAGTTACCAGTAAGCGCTGGGTGCGTTAATTCTTCAACCCCTAGTCCACGTAATAGCGTCATTAACTGGAATGCTTTAGCTGTCGGGATAAGCTCTCTTGCTTCGCGTACCATATATTTTTCAGCAAGCAAGCCTTCGATGATCGCTGCTCTTGTCGCTGGTGTGCCAAGACCTTTTTCAGACATGGCCTCTCTAAAATCTTCATCATCAATTAGTTTGCCAGCGCCCTCCATGGCAGATAAAAGAGTTGCCTCGGTATATCTTGCAGGAGGTTTGGTTTTTAATGCCACAGGTGCTACAGACTCAGTTTGAACTGTTTCTTGTGGAGCAACAGCAACTAATTCTTTGTCATCCTGTACAGATTTACCGTAAACGGTTAACCAGCCGGGGTTGGTTAAAACTTTGCCTTCAGTTTTAAATTGGTGACCGCTTACTTCTGTGATTCTAGTTGTGACCTTGAACTCTGCTGATGGGAAAAAGATTGCCATGAAACGTCGTACAACCAAGTCATACAGCTTTTGTTCCGGCTCAGAGAGATTTTTTGGGGCTTGTAGTGTTGGAATAATCGCAAAGTGATCAGATATCTTGCTGTTATCAAAGATCTTTTTATTTGGTTTAACCCAAGATTTATTTAATATCTCAGAAGCAAATGGATAGTAATTGTCCGAACTTTCCGCCAACATTTCCAAGGTACTTTTAACTGTTGGTAAGTAATCTTCTGGCAAAGCTCTTGAGTCAGTTCTTGGGTAAGTTAGCACTTTATGTTTTTCATAAAGTGCTTGTGCCAAGCCTAAAGTATTTTTAGCAGAGAAGCCAAATCTAGCATTCGCCTCACGTTGAAGACTGGTTAAATCAAATAAGTGAGGGGCTGCCTGAGTGCTGGGTTTAGACTCTTCTGAGACCTTACCTGGTTTATCGTGGCAAGCTGCCACGATACTTGCAGCGGCAGCTTCACTCCATAAACGACTATCCTTTTTTTCGGGATCTGTTGCTGTGTCTTTCGACTCTTTTTTGAATTTAGGGTCAAACCACTTGCCTTGATAAATACCCGCTGCACAAATAAATTCAGCCGTAACTTCCCAGTAGTCACGAGAGATAAATTTACGGATTAGCTCTTCACGTTCAACCACAATAGATAGAGTTGGCGTTTGAACGCGTCCAACAGTTGTTAGGAAGAAGCCGCCAGCCTTGCTATTAAATGCAGTCATGGCTCGTGTGCCATTGATGCCCACCAACCAATCTGACTCAGATCTGCAGCGTGCTGCATTAGCTAAGTTAAGTAAGTCCTCATCGCTGCGCAGGTGTGAAAATCCATCACGTATTGCTTGAGGGGTCATAGACTGTAACCATAGACGCTCTATCTTTTGGGGCGCCTTGGTATGTTGTGCAATCAGTCTAAAAATGAGTTCGCCTTCACGCCCTGCGTCACATGCATTAATTAAACGATTAATGTCTTTGCGCTTAATTAACTTTTGTAACACTTTGAGGCGTGCCTCTGTTTTGGGAATCGGTCTTAAGTCAAAGTGAGGGGGAATGACTGGTAAGTTCGCAAATGACCATTTACCACGCTTAACCTCATAAGCATCTGGCGCAGCTATTTCAAGTAGGTGGCCAACAGCTGATGACACAACAAACTCATCGTTTTCAAAGTAGTCCTCATGTTTGGTAAATCCGCCTAAAGCACGAGCAATATCCGCCGCTACGGACGGCTTTTCAGCAATGATGAGGGCCTTGCTTGGGCCAGTTTGTGCACTTGTTTTTGCCACGTTACAGATTTCCCAAAGGGTCTAATTAATTAAATTTTCTTTTTTTATTATTAACCGATAAATGAAAAATTAGGAAAAATTTCAACAATTTAGTAATTAACCCCCTGTTTTTAAACTGCTTTTGCTCTTTGAATTCCTGGATAAGGCATCAATTCATCTAGGATATCGTCAATGTTTTCGGTGAGTTTTGCGCCATTCTTAATGAGGTAATGACAGCCTTCACCTCCTTTTTCTTCGATGGATCTTGGAATTGCAAACACCTCTCTTCCAAGGTTGGCAGCTTGCTTGGCTGAGATAAGAGAGCCGGACTTAACGGTTGCTTCAACAATTAAAGTGCCAATGGATAGGGCGGCAATTAACCGGTTTCGTTTTGGAAAGTGAAAGGGTTTTATGGGGGTTCCTAAGGGATATTCAGATAAAAGTAGGCCTTTTTGAGCAATTTCATTAAATAGAGCTTGATTATGTTTGGGGTAGCAGGTGTCAAGGCCTGCACCACAGATGGCGATTGTTGGAAGAGCTATACCGCTACTAAGCGCCCCATAATGGGCTGCTGTATCAATGCCTGTCGCAAGACCTGAGATAATGCAAAGGCCCTGGGCAGAAAGTTCTTGAGCAAATCGAAAGCTCTGCTTTAAGCCAAGTTGGCTAGCTTTTCTTGAGCCAACGATGGCCAACCCCAGCTTATTAAGAGCTTCTAGATGCCCTAAACCATAAATTTCTTTAGGGGCATCAGCCAAGTCTAGTAATCTGCTTGGATAATAGGGGTTTGATTGATTGATGGTGATAATAGAGGGCATGGCTTATTGTCAAAGCGTCCCGTTTAACCTTCAATCAGCACGAACTGATTTTTTTGTAAGATATTTCTGAAATGGCTGTATTACCAATCCTTCATTACCCAGATCCACGCCTGCATACGATTGCTAAGCCAGTGAGTGAGATTAATCAAAAAATACGCCAGTTGGTGGCTGACATGGCTGAGACCATGTATGACGCGCCAGGTATTGGTTTAGCTGCCACCCAAGTAAATGTGCATTTACAGGTATTAGTGATTGATTTATCCGATGAGCGTAACCAACTTCAAACTTTTATTAATCCAGAAATTATTTGGGCTAGTGAAGAAACTAAGGTCTGGCAAGAGGGTTGTTTGTCGGTTCCAGATTTTTATGATGAAGTGAATCGTCCTGCTGAAGTAAAAATTAGGGCGCTAAATTTAGAGGGAAAAACATTTGAGTTGCATGCAGATGGTTTGTTGGCGGTTTGTATTCAGCATGAAATGGATCACTTAAAAGGCAAAGTATTTGTTGAATATCTTTCTTCGCTTAAGCGAATGCGCATTGCCGGAAAACTAAAGAAACGATTAAAGGCGGGTGAGCTTTAATGTTGCGAGTTGTTTTTGCAGGAACCCCTGAATTTGCAAAATCTGCACTACAAGCAATTATTAATGCTGGGCATGAGGTTGTTTTAGTGATGACCCAGCCGGATAGGCCTGCAGGTAGAGGGATGCAATTACAAGCCAGCCCCGTAAAAGAATTAGCGCTTACTAAAGGCGTCACCGTGTTGCAACCAAGTTCTTTACGCTTAAATGGTAAATACCCACAAGAAGCTAAAGAAGCACTACAAATTTTAGGCGACACAAATTTTGATGTGATGGTTGTTGCTGCTTATGGACTGCTGTTGCCTAAAGAGGTTTTTGATATCGCTGAGATTTCTGGGCGAGCAGGTTGTTTAAATATCCATGCATCTATTTTGCCTAGGTGGCGTGGCGCAGCTCCAATACATCGAGCGATTGAAGCCGGAGACCAAGAAACAGGCATATCCATTATGCAAATGGATTTAGGTCTTGATACGGGTGCTGTTGTTGCAAAAAGATCCACTCCTATTACCACGGAAGATACAACGGGTTCGTTACATGATCGTTTGGCCATGATGGGTGGTGCGATGATAGTGGAGACTTTGGCGGAGTTTGAGCGTCATAGAGTGTTGGTAAACACACCTCAGCCAGAAAGCGGAATTACTTACGCCAATAAAATTCAGAAAGAGGAGGCGCGCATTGATTGGACTTTGGGTGCCAAAAAAATAGATTTAAAAATTCGAGCGTTTAATCCATTTCCTGGAGCAACATTTCAATATGGCGACACGCTTATAAAAGTTTGGCAATCTAAATATGTGGGCGATAAAACAAATGCTCAATCGGGTGAATTGCTCGCTATAGAGAAGTCAGGGGTGCTTATTGCATCAGGTGGTGAAACCTTGTTAATGGCTGAGTTACAAAAACCTGGCGGAAAAAAAGCGCCTGCTTATCAGTTGGCACAGTCAATGGGTTGGCAGGTTGGCGAACGTTTTATGTAATGCCCCCTTGAATATATCAACCATTTAACCCATATATCATTTTATTTAATGTTGAATACTAGAATGTTTCAAACAAACTATGAGGGACATGAAAATGTTTAATTGGTTTAAGACGGCTATATTAATGGCGGCGATCACAGGTTTATTTATTGTGGTTGGCGGGATGATTGGTGGTGAGCAAGGCATGCTTATGGCCCTATTGTTGGCTTTTGGCATGAATTTCTTTAGCTATTGGTTTTCTGACACCATGGTTTTGAAGATGATGAATGCGCGTGAAGTTGATGCAACAACGGCGCCACACTTTTACCGTATGATTGCAGAGCTTGCCCAAAAAGCTAATTTGCCGATGCCACGCGTTTACTTAATTGATGAGGCAGCGCCTAATGCCTTTGCTACTGGACGAAATCCAGAAAATGCGGCTGTAGCAGCCACTACTGGAATTTTGCAGATTCTTTCAGAGAGAGAAATTAAAGGCGTCATGGCACATGAATTGGCTCATGTTAAACATAGAGATATATTAATTTCTACTATTTCAGCAACTATGGCTGGCGCATTATCTGCTTTAGCAAATTTTGCTATGTTTTTTGGAGGTCGAGATTCAGAGGGGCGCCCTAGCAATCCGATTGCCAGCATATTAGTTATGATCTTGGCGCCTCTTGCTGCAAGTTTGATACAAATGGCTATATCGCGCGCACGTGAATATGAGGCAGATAGAGGTGGCGCTGAAATTTGTAATGATCCTTCGGCGCTAGCGAGCGCCCTTGAGAAGATTCATAACTATGCAACGGGGCGTCAATTTGATGCCGTAGAGCATCACCCAGAAACTGCTCAGATGATGATTATGAATCCATTATCAGGTGGTGGAATTGCGGGGTTATTTTCAACACATCCACCAACGGAAGATCGTGTATTTCGTTTAATGGAAATGGCAAGAACAGGAAGCTACCCTGTCTGATACTAAATCTCAAGGCATTAGCCTATCGAAAGCCCTTTTTGCTTCTGCAAAAGTGCTTGAACAGGTGCACGAGGGGGCCTCTTTAACTGTCGCTATTCAGTCGGCCCCTGTGACATTAAGACCAGCTGTTCAAAGTATTACCTTCCAAGCTTTGCGTCGTGGTTTTTGGGTGCATGAAGTGCTCAATCAGTATTTGCAAAAAACGCCACCAGGTTTAACTAAATATTTACTGTGGGCGGCGATTGCACTCATTCCAGAAAAAGATCGTGAACCAATGTACACAACCCATACATTGGTCAATGAGGCAGTTAATGCCACTTATTTAGACAAAAACATGTCTTATGCCAAAGGTTTGGTGAACGCAATTTTGCGCCGCATTCTTAGAAGTCCAGACATTTATAAAGATATTTCTGAAGATGACAATCCGTCTTATCCTGCTTGGTGGTTAGAAAAATTAAAGCGCTCTTACCCATCAGAGTATCAAGAGATCATTCGCTGTTCTAGAGAAAAGCCGCCACTTATTATTCGTTTAAATCAAAGACAATTAAATACACCTGAAAAAATTCAGAGTTATCACGAGTCTTTGCGTGCAGCAGAAATTGGTTTTGTGCCATTAACAACGGTTGCCAATCGTCAGTTAGTTAATACATTACATATTACAAAGCCAGTTCCAGTTAATCAAATTCCAGGGTTTTTTGACGGCAGTTGCTCTGTACAAGATGCAGGCGCTCAATTAGCGGCTCATTTATTGGCACCTTCACCGAAATCAAGGGTGTTGGATGCTTGTGCTGCGCCAGGCGGTAAAAGTGCCCATTTGTTAGAGCTGTTTGATATTCAATTAGATGCCTTAGAAATTGATCCACTTCGAGCTAAAAGAATTGAAGAGAATTTTTCAAGGTTGTCTTTATCTGGCGGACGAGTGTTGGTGGGTGATGCTTCAGACCCTAAAGCCTGGCATAAGGGGGAGCTTTATGATGCAATCTTGGCAGATGTACCCTGTTCGGCATCAGGAATTGTGCGCCGCCATCCAGATATTACCTATTTAAGACAAGAAGCAGACATTAAAAATTTACAAATTACGCAAAGAAAAATATTAACTGCTTTGTGGGCTTTGCTAAAGCCGGGTGGTAAATTGCTGTATGTTACATGTTCAGTTTTCCCAGAGGAGGGAGAGCTTCAGGCGCGTTGGTGGTTAAATAGTGTGTCTGATGCGGTACGATTAGATGCGCCGGGACAATTGTTGCCATCCATGGATCATGATGGCTTCTTTTATGCTTTGTTTGAGAAATCAAAAACACATTAATTGGTGAGAAATGCGCCAGATTTATAACTGGATTGCTAAAGCTACATTTTTGATGGTCATGATGATCGGCATTGTCCATGCTGATGAAATTAAATTTAAAAAAATAACGCTGGCGCCTAGTGATAAGGCTTGGTTGTTGAGTGCTGAAATTAATTTCGAGTTGAGTTCAGCTCTCGAGCAATTGGTTAAGAAAGGCGTTACGCTTCATTTTGTGACAGAGTTTCAGTTAACCAAAGGGCGCTGGTATTGGTTTGATGAGAAAGTGGTGGATATTCAAAGAACATCTAAAATTTCTTATCAAGCCTTAACTGATCAATATAGAGTCACGCTGGGGAGTGTGACATTAACTGCAGCCAATTTGAAGCAAGCCATGGGGGCTGTTAGCTCGATTGATGATTGGGCAGTGATAGAGCAATCTATGGTTAATCCAAATCAAACTTATGTTGCTGCAATTCGCATGAAGTTAGATACCAATCAATTAGCTAAGCCATTTCAAGTTAATGCGATTAATTCAAAAGCTTGGAATCTTCAAAGCGAATGGAGTAGATTTGAATTCACGCCCAAAGTGGCAGCATCAACGCACGGAGCTATTTCTCAATGATGAGATTTTTGGCTAAGCCGCTTTTGGTGGGAACGGTTGTTCTATTAGCTTTAGTTCTTTTAGTTCTATTGGCTACAGCTTCAGCCAACACCTCTTTCTTTGAAGAGTATTTTGCTATGCTGTTTGCCGCCAATATATTTGTTGGCGTCTTATTTTTTGCAGTGATTGTTGGGTTGATTATCAGCATCACCATGCGTTGGCGTAAAGGTTATTTTGGCGCAAGATTGATTGCTAAATTAGCCATGTTTTTTGCATTGGTAGGCGTTCTCCCTGGCGCTATCTTATATGGCGTGTCACTTCAGTTTGTATCAAGAAGTATTGAGTCTTGGTTTGATGTCAAAGTTGAGAGAGCGTTAGAGGCGGGCCTTAATTTAGGCAAGGCCAGCATCGAAGTTTCTAAAGCAGATTTATTGGCTAAGGGCAGGGACTTGGCAAACTCAATTGGGTCAAGTTTGAGAACTCAAGGAGAGGGCGGATTAACGTTATTGCTTTCTCGTCAGCGCCAACAAATGGATTTAGAGGAAGTTGCTTTATTTTCTAGCGGCCCAAAATTGGTCGCAAGTGCAAGCCTAGGCCTCACATCTTCTGTTTCGGAAATGTCCACTCAAGATAAGCTTAATCAAGCTAAAACAGTGGGCAACTTTATACAAATTGATGAGCCAAATAAAACGGAGAAGCGTTCTAGTTATGCCATCAAAATTATTATTCCGATTCAGGGCAGTTTGTCTCAGGCTAATACATCGACATTTAACCTAAGAACCCAGTTAGAAGATAAATATTTATTATTAGTTAAATATATGCCAGAGAGCATTAGTAACAATGCGTTATCTGTGCAAGATGCCTACATTGAATATCAAGAAAAAGCATTGGGTCGTTCTGGACTCAGAAAAATGTACATTGGCACATTAACAATCACATTATTTTTAGCGCTATTTATTGCTGTGACCTTAGCCCTATTGTTAGGCCGTCAACTAGCCTACCCATTATTGATGTTGTTAAAGGGTACTAAAGCCGTTGCTGAAGGGGATTTGTCGCCCAAACCGGAAATTAATACTGGCGATGAGTTAGGTATGCTGACCCAGCAATTTAATGTGATGACTAGACAGTTGCTTGAAGCCAGAAATTCACTTCAAGAATCAAAAGCCTTATCTGAAAGTGTCTTATCTAATTTAACGGCTGGGGTATGCGTTTTAGACGAAGACTTTCATTTGGTGATTGCCAATGCAGGTGCTTCACGAATATTTGAAGCGCCTTTGGAGGCATGTGTAGGAAAAAATTTAAGCTCGATTAGCAAACTTTTATCATTTGAGCGTGAGATCAAGCAGGAGTTTGAGGCACACCAGGTGTCAAGTCAGTCCCCTGATGAGCATTGGCAAAAGCAAATTATTTTAGAAGAGCAAGAAGATATTGATCCGCAACATGAGCACGGAGTCACTTTGTTGGTTCGAGGAACTCATCTGTCTAGTGGTTTATATATTGTTGTATTTGATGATATTTCTGAAGTGATTACTGCTCAGCGTTCGATTGCGTGGGGCGAAGTTGCTAGACGCCTTGCCCATGAAATTAAGAACCCATTAACACCTATTCAATTATCGGCTGAGCGTTTGCAGTTAAAGTTAGAGAACAATATTGCGCCGGAGCAACAAGAGTTGTTGACTAAAAGCACTGGAACCATTATTGCTCAAGTTGAAGCCATGAAAAAAATGGTGAATGATTTTAGGGATTTTGCAAGAACACCAGAAGCTAATTTGCAAGCATTGTCATTAAATGATCTGATTAAAGAAATTTTATATCTTTATGATGGGAGCCCTATATCTGCTGATTTAGATGATCGTTGCCCGCCAATTATTGGTGATTCCATTCAATTGCGACAGGTAATTCATAACCTGATTCAGAATGCGATTGATGCAAGCATGGAGGCGCATGCTGATACAAATTTTTCAATAATGGTTAAAACAGAATTACTGCCCTACCCCAAAAATAGTGAAGTGGGTGTGGGTATTGTTAAATTAAGTGTGATTGATTCTGGTACCGGTTTTTCTGCAAGAATATTAAACAGAGCTTTCGAGCCATATGTCACTACAAAAGCTAAAGGTACGGGATTGGGCTTGGCGATGGTCAAGAAAATTGTTGATGAGCATGGTGCAAGAATTGAATTAAGAAATCGTACAAAAGAAGATGCAGTGGTAGGTGCTGAGGTGTCTATTTATTTCAATCAATTAGTTAAGCAAAGTTAGTTATGGCAAGTATTTTGGTGGTAGATGATGAGATGGGCATTCGTGAATTGCTCAATGAAATTTTGACTGATGAAGGTCATTCAGTAATTTCTGCACAAAATGCTCAAGAGGCGAGAAATGCTAGGGATAATTTAGAGCCAGATCTAGTGCTCCTAGATATTTGGATGCCAGATGTTGATGGTGTTACTTTATTAAAAGAATGGTCACTTGGTGGGCTGTTAACGATGCCAGTGGTCATGATGTCTGGTCATGCAACTATTGATACTGCGGTGGAGGCTACGAGAATTGGTGCGGTTAATTTTCTAGAAAAACCAATTGCACTTCAAAAACTATTAAAAACAGTTGAGCAGGCTTTAGAGAAAGCACCACCTAAAGAGTTGTTTCAAGCAGAGGTAAAACAAGAGCTTGCTGCTGTACCTAAAGTTGAAGAATCAAGTGTTTTAGAGTCTAAAGATATATCAGGCAATTTTGATTTGGCGTACATTGATTTGCCACTTCGAGAAGCCAGGGACCTTTTCGAGAAAGCTTATTTTGAATATCACCTAGAGCAACTTGGTGGGAATATGACAAAAGTGTCTGATAAGACGGGGTTGGAGAGAACGCATCTTTACCGCAAGTTAAAAATGCTGGGTATTGATGTTGGAAGCTATAAGGGCGATTAATGGGGGCGTTCTAGAGGGCAATTAAGCGCAGGATTTTCAATCCCCTGCCCCACCCCCTAAGTTGTTATTAGCATTCTCCGCTGCGCCAATGTTCTGCCTTGGTACATTTCTTTATCTATTTAATAACTTACGCTATAATCTTGTTTCTTGGCCTGGTAGCTCAGTCGGTAGAGCAGAGGATTGAAAATCCTTGTGTCGGTGGTTCGATTCCGCCCCGGGCCACCAAGAATCTATAAACCACCTTCGGGTGGTTTTTTACTTTGTGGCACGTCGTTTAATTAAAACGACAAAATTGCGAGGAGTAAAATTTGTTACTAGATGGCAATTAAATTTTTACAGCTTCTCACTAGCCCACAGCGTTCAACTAAAACCAACTTTCAATTGGGGTGCTTGCTTGCGTTTGTTGCTGGTACAGTAAATGCTGGAGGTTTTCTTGCTATTAGCCGTTACACATCACATATGAGTGGGATTATTTCTGGTATAGGCGATGATCTTGCTTTAAGCAATACTCTTGCTGTTTTAGGCGGCATCACTTTGCTGATCTCATTCATCATGGGCTCGGCAACCACGGCAATATTGGTGAACTGGGGTCAACGCAAACACATCCATAGTCAATTCGCATTGCCGCTATTGGTGGAGGCATTTCTATTGCTTTGTTTTGGCCTACTTGGAGCAAATCTTAATTTATACACACCATTGACTGTGCCCACAATTGCCTTGATGTTGTGTTTTGTTATGGGCTTACAGAACGCCATTATTACTAAAGTATCGAGAGCAGAAATTAGAACAACGCATATGACAGGTGTTGTGACTGATATTGGAATTGAGCTGGGCAAACTGTTTTATTGGAATAGATCAGAAGAAGCGAATAAAAAAGGTCATGTGAAAGCAAACAAACAGAAGCTAAAAGCACACGCTTTAATTTTTTCGATGTTCTTAATTGGGGGGATTATTGGGGCTTTGAGTTTCAAGAGGGTTGGCTATGGCTCAGTAATTCCCCTGTCGCTTGTCCTTGTCATCATTGCTAGCCTTCAGATTTATCGGGATATAAGGGTGATTGTTAAGGATCGAACATCCTAGGCCCTGGTCGATTCTGCCCCTGGGCCCCGGGGAATCTATAAACCACCTTTGGGTGGTTTTTTACTTTTGAGCCCTGAAACTTGGTAGATGCCAATCTTTATATAAGGCAATAGCTCGAATTGTGAAAATAAACACAAATGAAATCACGCTAGCTGCAGAGCTATCTAATAAATAAATACTCAAAAAGATGTATAAACCACTTCCAGCAAAAGCAATAACAGCATAGGGTCGGTTGTCCGAAAACAGCTGTGGAATTTCTCCGCACACGATGTCGCGCAGGGCGCCACCAAAAGTCGCGGAAATGACGCCTAGCAAAATAGCCACAATAACTGGCATATCAAATTGAAGAGCAATTTGAGTGCCTAGGATGGTTGCTAATGCTAGCCCCATTGCATCTGGCAACTGAATCATTTTTTCGGTATACACCAGGTGTTTGTTCTTAATAAACCAGATGCTCACAATTGTTAGGCCAATGATTACCCAGAGCCAATAAGAGTATTCAACCCAAAAGAATGGTCTGCGGTCTAAGAGAATATCTCTTAACGTGCCGCCACCAAAAGCAGTTAAACCGGCCACGATACTTACACCAACTAAATCCAACTTTTTTCTTAAAGCAGCTATCAACCCTGATGTGGCGAATGAAAAGATGCCAATTAGTTCAATGATTTCTTGAAAAAAACTAAGGGATGGGGTGCTAAACATAGAGTGATCTTACCTAGGATTGATGTGTCTATTATCGCCATTTCTAAAAATTCGGTGGTAAACCGCCTGTGACAATTTCGTGGACCACCAAGAATCTATAAACCACCTGAAAGTGGTTTTGATATTTTCAAGAAGGTATGTTGTTCAAAACGACAAAATCATTAATTGGGCATAGAATAGAACTGTGAGAAAACTTTGTATTGCTCTTTGCCTCAGTCTTTTTACTAGCCTCATTCATGCGGGCGGCATATCTTCGTCCAATGATTTGGCAGGACAAGCTCATGCTCAGCATTTAGTTCAGCATGATTGCCATACAAATGGCGACACAAATATTGATAAGTCTCAATCAAGCAATCATCAAAATCATCATCAGTGTTGTTTGGGTGTTGTGGCAAACTTATCTTCAAATCAATATACGCACCCCGATTTTTCAAATCACTTTGCCTCTCAAGTTTCTCTATTAATCGTTGAGGCAATTCCTACCCATATCTTCAAACCCCCAAGACAAGTTAGTTAATTTTTGTTTTAACTAATTTTTTGTGGCTTCAGACCACTCTAATTTATTGGAGAAATATATGAACATGACTCATTACATGGAATTGTTGGCTGTTAACCAGCCTTGGAACTTAATTATTTTTATGGCCATCCCAGTTATCTTGGCTGAAACTTTGGCTATTACTGAACTGTACTTGCTCTTTACTCGCAAGTTTGATGGATCTATTTATTATCTCAATCGTTTTGCGGGCATTGCTGTAGGCGTTTACTTTGTTGGCATCATCATTTACATCATGACAAATGCTGTAGTTCCCATTACCAAGGCGGGCGAATGGAGAACGGTGATTGATGTGATTGCTGTTGGCACTTACCTCATCGCTGGTTTGCCGCTGATTTGGATTGCTCTACAAGAGATGGGTTTAGTGAATAAGGCGCTGGATCAACTGGGTAAATTAAAAGTCCATGCGATCTGTGTCGCCCTATTTCTAGTATTCGGCCATATCGCCATGATCGCAGGCATGCTTGACCCAAGTATTCTTGGGTATAAAGATGCTAGTGCTCACCAAATGAGTGCTGGTGTTGATAGTCATGAGTTTTGTCATCCTGAAGAACATGAGAAAATGATGGGCAATATGTCTTCAAATCAAATGCCTATGGGTGGCGGCCAAATGCCTCAGAAAATGAAGCAGAACATACCGACAAATAACCAAGAACACAATCATTGATAAAAAGATTGCCTGGATGGGCAATCTTTACTTAAAGAAAGTGATGGTTAAAAAATGGAATTAATAAATCAACAAAGAAGGTTTATTTCTTTGGGTTTGGTTTTATTGCCCACGCTCAGTTTTGCGGCATCTGAAAAACCTGTTATTACGATGTGGAAGAGTCCTACTTGTGGGTGTTGTAAAGATTGGGCTGACCATGTTGAAAGAAACGGTTTTGCTATCAAGACCTATACAGATGGCAACGATGAGATTCGCAAGAAGTTAGGAATGCCTATTCAGTTTGGATCTTGTCATACCGCATTAATTGGTGGATATGCCATTGAAGGGCATGTGCCTGCTAAAGAAATTAAGCGATTACTAGCAGAAAAACCTAAAGCAATTGGTTTGGCTGTTCCTGCAATGCCTATTGGCTCTCCTGGTATGGATGGTCCCGAGTACAAGGGCAGAAAAGATCCATATGATGTTTTATTAATCGGGATGAATGGTAGGCCAACGGTTTACCAGTCCTATAGATAAAGGAATCAAAATGAGTGAAATCAATTTAAATGTGAGCGGCATGACGTGTGGTTCTTGCGTGAAACATGTGACTAACGCTCTTAAAACATTAGATGGTGTTGGGGATGTAAGTGTTGACCTAGCCACTGGTAAGGTTAAGGTTAACAGGGATACGGATAAGTCAGATGATTTGATTGCCGCATTAATTGAGGATGGCTATCTAGCCCAATTAGATGTCGGTAGTTCCGTGCAAGTGAAGCAAGGTGGCGGCTGTGGTGGAGGCTGTTCATGCTCATAGTCCGCTTTGGCCACCAAAAACTATAGACCACCTTCGGGTGGTTTTTATTTGTAGTGCTGGGTTCCTAGGTGCTCAAGAGTCATACTTTTTTGAACATGAAGATAGTAAGAGGTAAAGGTTTCAATAAACTTATCTGTAAGAACCAGTTCTCGATAGCGACCATCTGATGGGTGTTGATTAAGTTTTAGCCAATGATGTTGCTCTAGTTGACGTAAGTAACGCCGGATAGCTGGCTCTGAATATGTGAGGGAGAGGTGGGCTGTTTTTAAGGGAGAACGATCTTCTCCCAAATGGTTAATCGCCAGCCAAATAATGACGGATTGTGCCAAGCTTGTTTGCCTGCCAATAAATGAGTTGTCGGCAAAAGTATGTATATGTTGTAGTTGTTTTGCAAAATCGACAAGCAGTTTATGGTTTGTAGTCATCCTTAATAACTATAATTTTTATAACCAATAATTGGCAACAAAAAATAGCGATATTTTTGATCGTTAATTTATATCGATCGGCGGATATTTTTTTTAAGTACTGCACATAAGATGAGCCCTAAATTAAATAGAGTTCATCAAATGTATAGATTTATTGTTGTATTACTAGTGACTGGGTGTTCAATAAATTACCCAAATTTAAGAACAGAAAATATGTATGAAAAGCGTCAACACTGCACTTTTTTAAAGTCAGCTAATGAGATAGTTGAAATTGAGGGGCATCTAGTTATTCGCCATAATCCTAATCGAGTACCAGAAGACTGTAAATAACACGGATAAATGCTAACCATTAACCACAAGGCTTCGCTATTTGTAGACGTCATGCGGCGCAATGGTTCACCGTATTGGCGTGTACTATCCTAGGAAAATCACAAGATATTTTTCATTTTTTCTGCTTAAGAGTAAATCCCGCATCTTCGGTAGAATGATTCCATGACAAACATTCATCAGCTCCCTGCCGATTTACCAATTCCCCTGGATGATGGCGCTGCTGCTCATCTTATTGGGATGTCTGTGCCCAACGTTACTTTAATGGGTACGAATGGTAAGAAAATTGATCTGAGTGCCGTGAAAAATTGGTTAGTAATTTACTGTTATCCAATGACGGGGCAGCCTAATGTAGCTTTACCAGAGGGGTGGGATCAAATTCCTGGGGCAAGGGGCTGTACACCGCAGAGCTGTTCATTTAGAGATCATTATCAAGAGCTTCAGGATTTAGGGGCAGAAGTTATTGGTTTAAGTGTTCAAAGTACTGAGTACCAACAAGAAATGGTTAACAGATTACATTTACCATTTCCAGTGGTAAGTGATGTGAATTATCAATTTCAGACAGCATTGAAATTGCCCACTTTTATGGCTTCTGGGATGACTCTTTTAAAGCGTGTGACATTAATTGCGCATGATGGGATTATCAAGGCAGTCCACTATCCAATTTTTCCAAGTGATAGTGATCCAGCATGGGTCATTAATTATTTAAAACAGCATCAATAACTTTGGGTGCATAGTGACTAATAAAAATCCAAAAATATTTGTCATGGGAGCAGGCTCTGTCGGATGTTTTTTTGGCGGCATGTTAGCTCGTGCAGGTAAAGATGTAACACTCATAGCAAGACCAATACATGTAGAGGCTATTCGTCAAAATGGTCTTTATATGGAGTGCATTAATTTTCAAGAGTATGTATCAGTTAATGCTACTGATGAGATGTCTTCAATTAAAGATGCCGATATTGTTTTGTTGTGTGTTAAATCGCCTGATACTCAAAAAACAATTGAGGAGATGCGAGCTTATTTAAAGCAAGATGCCATCATCCTGAGTTTGCAAAATGGTGTTAACAATTGTGATGTCATTAAGCAATATAGATCCATGCATATTTATCCCACCATTGTTTATGTGGCAACAGGCATGGTTGGCCCAGGTCATTTAAAACACTTTGGCCGTGGAGAGTTATTGGTTGGCGATTTAGATAATCAGCATTTAACTAATAATTTAGTTCAACGAGAACTTGAAATGTTGGCAGAAATATTTTCATCATCGGGCGTACCTTGTGACATATCAAACAATATTAAATATGAATTGTGGAGTAAGTTTTTAATAAATTGCTGTTACAACGGTATTTCAGCAATTGGCCAAACTCAATATGGAAAGATGGCAGCGCAACCTGAAATTAGAGTGCTTATAGATCAAATAACAAAAGAATTTTTATCTATAGCACTCAAAGAGGGTGTAGTGATTACACCCGAGCAAGCAGCGAGACTAAATTGCCAAATTGCTACAAGTATGTCAGGCCAGCGATCATCGACTGCACAAGATTTATCTAGAAAAAAGCCAACTGAGATTGATTATTTAAATGGCTTAATTGTTAAAAAAGGCAAAGACTATGGCATAGAAACTCCTGCAAATCAGAGTATCTATGCTTTGGTCAAAATGATCGAGGCAGGTTATTGAGGGCTCGCAGGTATGACTTTCCAGCCTTCATTACAAACAGCAGCATACGGATAGTATGTTTGACTAGATTGGCAGTAATACCAAACAGGTGGTAAATTTTGTGCGAGTATTGGCGCTGGTGGGGTAGATACTACTGGTTGCATGGGAAGAGTTTGAACATAAACAGGGGGTTGCGTGACATATACCGGTCTTGGTTGCAGAATGGAGTAAGTGATTAGGCCGCCAATGATGGCGGGTCCAACCCAGTGATCACCATGTCCGCCTCTATGCCCATAGCCGCCATGCGCATGCGCATTTGTAGATAACAGTGCCATTGTGGCAGTGCTAAGAGTAAGAGCTAACACTTGCATGATTCTTTTCATGTCATCATCCTTTAAGCTTGATGTATTCCTATAACGCTGCAAAAGTATTAAAGATGACAACCACAAGATGAATGATTTACCAGTTTTGTATTCCTATCGACGCTGTCCTTATGCAATGAGAGCCAGAATGGCATTGAGTTATGCCGGTATTTCTGTGGAAATTAGAGAAATTTCTTTACAAGACAAGCCGTTAGCCATGTTGAAAATTTCTCCTAAGGGGACTGTTCCAGTATTGCAGGTTGGAGAACTGGTGATTGATCAGAGCTTAGACATTATGCAATGGGCGTTAGCTCAATCAGACAAGGAAGCATGGTTAGCAAATCTAGATAGTTCTTTGGATTTAATAGCAGTTAATGATGGCCCTTTTAAGCAGCTATTAGATCAATATAAATATCCTGATAGATTTCCCCATATAAAAATAGAAGACACCTTAAATCAAGCATTGAATATCTGTTTATTACCTCTTGAAAAACGTTTGAGAGATACCCGTTATTTGCTGGGGCCTCAAAAGAGCCTAGCTGATGTAGCTATCTTTCCATTTATTAGACAGTTTTCAATGGTTGATCCAGAGTGGTTTGAAAAATCTGCTTTAGAACATCTTAAAAAGTGGTTAAATGAACAAATAGCATCAGATTTATTTTTAAGCGTTATGCACAAGCATCCAACTTGGCATGATTAATAACTGGAGAAAACATGAAGCGTTTTGTGGCATTTTTGGTAGTAGTGGTCAGCTTGTTTTGCGCTTACACCTGGGCAACTTTAAATTGGAGCTACTCAAAAGGCGAGCGCGCCGGATATGTTCAAAAATTTTCTAAAAAAGGTTGGATTTGTAAGACCTGGGAAGGTGAGTTGGCAATGATTAATATTCCTGGGACCTTAACAGAGAAGTTTAACTTTACGGTTCATGATGAAGCTCTTGTACAAAAAATTAATGAGAGTATGGGGAAGCGAGTGGCTTTAGTGTATGAGGAGCACGTCGGGGTTCCTTCCAGTTGTTTTGGGGACACTGGACATTACGTCACGAATATTCTGATTGTTGATTAAGGCTACTTAGTCAAAATAAGTTTATTTAGCTTGGTAATGCGGAGACGGTAAATTTCACCCGCATGAGCAATATCTAAATAGTTTGATTGCCCTAACAAGGATCTGCTGTTGATAGGAGGTGGATTTTTTAATTGATCCATTTCCCTTTTGGGGAAATTTATTTCATTTGTATTCATGATGTTTTCTTCTTATGAAAGAAATTTCATCATAACAAATCAAAGGCATTACTTAGCGTAGGGATTCTGGCGGGACTTACTTCGTGCGCCTTTTTAGTGAGTGAATTGCTAGCTTGGCTAAATAAATAATAATGAGCGTGCCAATTAGGTCGCCAATGAACATGACGCCAACATGCTCAATAAAATTATCATTAATCCCACGGATAAAGAACCATGTTTGATGTAGCAGGGGACTCATGAGTGAGTAAATAAAAATGCAATTTAGTAGTTTGCTGCCATTAAGGGTTTCTAAATTAGCGGTTAACCCCATATTTCTAAAAACGAAAAGTTTTGCAAGATAAGGAGATAGCCCACCTAAGAATCCTGCGCCAATGCCAGAAATTAAATCATGTTGGAAATAAAAATTTAGAGCGATTAGGATGGATATGAGTGAAATTCCAATGGCGGCACTCATTCCAAAAAGTAACGTTAATAAAAGCCTCAAACCAGCAGGTAAGAAAATCCAGTTAACTCCCAGAGAGAATGTTAGTGAGTCCATCAGAATAGAGTTAATGCCGAAAAATAGGGCATACAACATGGCTGAAATGACGATCAGGGTGGGGTTAAAAATATTTCTTAGCATGGTGAATGAGTTAGCTTTGAACTAGTCGGCGATGTCTGTGAATACTCATTAAGATGCCAACGCCAACACCAAGCGTTACTAAGGCTGTTCCACCATAGCTAATAAAAGGTAATGGCACGCCAACAACAGGCAAGATGCCACTAACCATGCCCATGTTTACAAAGGCATAAGTAAAGAAAATCATGGTGACAGAACCCCCTAGGAGCCGTGTAAACAATGTTGGGGCGTTTGATGAAATAGCTAAGCCTCTTTGAATGAGGCCTAAAAATAATGTGAGTAGAACAAGGTTGCCAATTAGGCCAAATTCTTCAGAAAAAACAGCGAAAACAAAGTCGGTATGTTTTTCAGGAATGAATTCAAGATGTGCTTGAGTGCCTTGTAGCCAACCTTTACCAAACAACCCGCCTGATCCAATGGCAATCACTGACTGAATGGTATGGAAGCCTTTGCCTAGAGGGTCAGTGCTTGGATCTAAAAGTGTACAAATACGGTGTTTTTGATAATCATGTAAAAAAGGCCAAGATATATTAGGCTCACAAATGAACCCGCCAAAAATGATGATGAGCAGTATGGCAACACCACCAACGGATACAACAGGAATAATGTATTTCCATGGGAAGCCTGCCAAGATGATCACATATAAACCAGCCGCTAATACGAGAAGTGCCGTGCCTAGGTCTGGTTGTCTTGCAATTAATACAATGGGCAAGGCAAGCAATATGGCAGCTACACCATAATCTAGGTTTCTAAGAACCCCCTCTCTCTTTTGAAAGTACCATGCAAGCATGAGGGGCATGGCAATTTTCATGAGCTCTGATGGTTGAATGACAACGCCTACATTAACCCAGCGTCGAGCTCCCTTTTTAATAAGCCCGAATGCGGCAACAGCTAAAAGTAGCGCAACTCCAAGGCTATAAATCCAAACAGCAGATCGTTGTAACCATTTAGGGGGCACTCTAGAAACAATCCACATGACAGAATAAGAAAGTAATAGGTTTCTTATTTGATCAAATAGCTGAATAGGTGTGCCGCTGCTTGCAGAGATAAAAGTAACAATGCTAATGCAAGCCAAGCCAAGAACAATAAGACCTAGGGTTTTATCAAACCCAGACCAAAGAAAATCAATGCGCTGAATTAAGGGGCGTTTTTCCATTCTGGAACCTCCTTTGGCCAGCGGCCTTCAATGAAATAATCAAGAGCTCTTCTTGCAATCGGAGCTGCCTGTGCAGCGCCAAACCCAGCGTTTTCAACGACCATTGCAATAGCAATTTTCGGTTTATCTGCGGGTGCAAAGACAATAAATAAAGCATGATCTCTAAGAAACTCTGGTGTGGCGCTGTGGCTATAATTTTTAGAGTTCAAACTAAATACTTGTGCAGTTCCAGTCTTGCCTGCCGCTTGATAGCCCGTACCTGCAAAAGCTTGTGCTGATGTGCCAAATTTATTTACATCAATCATCGCATTTTTAATCACCTCGATATTTTGAGGCTTTAAATCTACGCGGTAACTTTCTTTGGGCGTGGTTAATTTTCTCTCTTTAGTAACCGGATTTTCAATAGACTTAACAAGGTGGGGTTTCATGACAACACCCTTGTTAGCCAAGTTTGCGGTGGCATGTGCTAATTGAAGAATCGTAAAGCTGTTATAGCCTTGACCGATACCTAAGGAGATTGTTTCTCCGTCATACCATTTCTGCTGTTCAGGCTTTTTGAATGTTTTTTCTTTCCATGCAGTAGATGGAAGGGTACCTCTGACTTCGCCATCTAAATCAATACCAGTAATTTGCCCAAAGCCGAGAGGTTTCATGAAATCATGCATCATATTCACCCCCATGTCTCTTGCCAGTAGGTAATAGTAGGTATCACAAGATTCAATGATCGATTTGGCCATATCTACTGTGCCGTGACCACCTTTTTTATCATCTCTAAAAGTATGGTTACCAAAAGTGAAGTACCCCGGATCAGCAATGGCTTGGCTTGGCGTTCTCTTGCCTGTTTCTAAAGCAGCTAAAGCCATAAAAGGTTTATATGTTGAGCCTGGTGGGTAAATACCTTTAAGTGGCCTGTTGTAAAGCGGTTTTTCTAATGATTCGTTTAAGGCTTTCCATGTACTTGGATCAATGCCTTCTACAAAATCATTGGGGTTGAAATTAGGTTTAGAAACAAAGGCTAATATATCCCCAGTTTCTGGTTCAATGGCAACAAATGCGCCTCGTCTTTTCCCATAAAGTTCTTCTACGAGGCGCTGTAGTTTGATGTCAATGGAGAGGACCAAGTTATTACCAGGTGTCGATGAGGATGTGGCAAGTGTACGGATAGCTCTTCCGCCAGCAGTAATTTCTACTTGTTCAAAACCAGGTGCGCCACGTAGTGCATATTCATAACTTTGTTCTAAGCCAATTTTTCCAACATATGGTGTGCCTAGTAAATTGATATTTCTACGTTGGGTGCTATCGCCACTTGATCTGTCGTCATCTAGTTCTGCAATTAGCTTTTCGCGATCACGTTGAGAAACTCTGCCGATATAGCCAATGACATGGGATCCTAGTTCCCCATAAGGATATTGTCTAAATAAACGTGCGCGAATTTCCACGCCAGGGAATTTAAAGCGTTGAGCTGTGAATCTTGCAACTTCCACATCGCTCAATAAAGTTCTTACTGGAAATGAGTCAAATGTTTTTGATTCGTTTAAGAGCTTTAAAAAGTTTTTTCGATCTTTAGGTTGAATATCCACAACATTAGAAAGTTCATCAAGTAAGTCATTGACATTACCTTCAATCTGCGACGGGTTGATCTCTAAGGTGTAGGCGGAGTAATTTCTTGCGATAACAACCCCATTCCTATCAATAATTAGACCGCGGCTGGCAGGGATTGGAACTAAGGCGATGCGGTTATTTTCAGCTGCAACAGAGTGGCGATGATGTGTAAATATTTGCAGCCAAACAAATCTAAGAAGTAATAACCCAAAGCAGATTAATACAAATACCATGGCAACAGACAGTCTGTCTTGAAATGATTTGACAGTGGGTTGAGTATTTTTAAATCTGTCCATAGACTCGCTTAATTACAGAGGACGATTCAAGTCAACATCGGTTGGTCTTCTTTGAGGGGCCAATAGAATCCAAACAGCAACAGGCCATAGAATAGCTTCAATAAATCCAGAAAATAGGCTTGACCATGCCCAGAATGGAATTTCACCTGAAGAAACCCATTGCACAATGAGGGGCCAAATAGAGGCGCTTAAAAATAAAGGTAAAAGGTGTAATGATTGTTCTGGTCTTGAAAAACCCAGTACGCGTCGTTGCCAGTTGATGCCAAAATAAGCAACTATCGGGTACACAAATGCATGTTGCCCTAACAGGGTTGCGCTATGAATATCCATCACTAACCCTAGGCAAAATGCCCAGATTACCCCCACCTTTCTGGGTTGGTAAATGGTCCAAAAAACAATGCAAATTAACACCCAGTCTGGTACCCAAGGGGCATTACCCAGCGGCAGCAAATTTAATAGCAGGGCGCCCAGTAAGCTAGCCCCAATAAATAGGGGATTAGCTGGTCGAAGTATGTACCCACTCTCGATCATTGCTTACCCCTGTATAGTCGGTTTGATTTTGTTTCAGCACCTTTCAGGTGACGCTCGTTAGCGGGTCTCGGGCCAAATGCAGCGTCATAAAAGAGCACCATAACGTGGCGAAAACGATTAACGCCCCCTACTGGAGAGCAGTAAACATAGGCGAAATTTTTATCCACATTACGATCAATTTTGTCGATAGTTGCCACGGCAAACCCTGGTGGGTAAATGCCATCAATACCTGAAGTCATCAAAACATCACCAACCTGTAAATCGCTCACAGCAGCCATATGTCTTAACTCAAGAGGCCTACCCCTACCGTTACCGTATAAAGCGGCCCTTAGACCGTTTCTCGCAACTTGTACGGGTATCACCATGTCGCGATCATCTAATAAGGAAACCTCAGATTTATTTTCCATGACCCGAACAACTTGACCAACAATGCCTTGATGGTCCGCTACCGCTTGGCCAGCCGTAATATTGCTGCTAGCCCCCCTGTCGATGATGACTTTTTGTGAAAGCGGATTGGGTGGGTTGTATAGAATTTGAGCAATCAGAATTTTGAATCTGGTCTGCTCTTGAATCCCAATCAGTTTTCTGAGCTGAGCATTTTCAGCCATAAATAGCTCTGACTGGTTGGCTAGAAGGGTGAGTTCTGCAACACGCTTTTCCAGGGCTTCATTTTGTTGCTCTAGGGTACCCTTAGTTGTGAGATAGTCGTAAGAGCCTAAAATGATGTCTCTAGGCCATAGCATGACGGTTTCAACAGGGGTTAATAAGAAGCTGGCGATAGAACGTACTTGGTCAATAGTCCGGTATTGATAGTCTGAAACCATCAAAGTTAGGCTAGCCAAAAGACAAACAGCCAGCTTAATTAAAGCTGGCGTGCCTTGTTTGAAGAGTGGTGGCGGACTAAGCTGCAATTAACTCTCGTGCTGCTGAGCCAATTTACTCTTGTGAGAAAACGCCGCCCAACCTGTCCATACGCTCAAGAGCCATACCTGAGCCTCTAGCGACGCAAGTTAAAGGGTCTTCAGCTACGTGAACCGGTAAGCCCGTTTCTTCCAGAAGTAAGCGATCAAGATCCCTTAATAGGGCGCCGCCGCCAGTTAGCATCATGCCTCGGTCGGCAATGTCTGATGCGAGTTCTGGAGGAGTTTGCTCTAAAGCTACTTTTACAGCTGTAACAATTTGATTGAGTGGGTCAGTTAAAGCTTCCAGAATTTCATTGCTAGTAACAGTAAAGCTTCTAGGAATACCTTCTGACAAGTTGCGGCCACGAATTTCCATTTCTTTTACTTCTGAACCTGGGAAAGCTGAGCCAATCGTCTTTTTAATGGCTTCAGAAGTTTGTTCGCCAATCAGCATGCCGTAATTACGGCGAATGTAATTGATGATGGCTTCGTCAAATTTATCACCGCCAACACGTACAGAGCCCTTGTAAACCATACCGCCTAGAGACATCACGCCTACCTCAGTGGTACCTCCGCCAATATCTACAACCATTGAGCCAGAAGCCTCTGAAACTGGTAAGCCTGCGCCAATAGCTGCTGCCATTGGTTCTTCAATTAGGTAAACCTGAGAAGCGCCAGCTCCAAGTGCTGATTCACGAATAGCACGTCTTTCAACTTGGGTTGAGCCGCATGGTACGCAAATAATGATGCGCGGACTTGGTTTTAGCAGTTTCGTTTCATGCACCATCTTGATAAACTGCTTCAACATTTGTTCGGTAATCGTGAAATCGGCAATAACACCGTCTTTCATAGGGCGAATCGCTTCAATATTGCCAGGAACACGACCGAGCATTTGTTTGGCTTCTTTACCAACTGCCAAAATGGTTTTTTTGCCGTTAGGGCCACCTTCTTGGCGAATGGCTACAACAGATGGCTCGTCAAGGACAATACCCCTGTCACGCATGTAAATAAGGGTGTTAGCGGTGCCTAAGTCAATGGCTAAATCATTAGAAAAATAGTTGCGAAAGAGACCAAACATAATTTAAGTAGGAAAATAGATTAATTAATACGTTAATGAACCCTTTAATGATACCGTAGCAGGCCAAATGAATCTTGAAGATGTTAAGCGCATAGCGCAATTATCCCGTCTAGCCATCACTGATGATGAAGCAGCTAGTGCCTTGAATCAATTACAAAAAGTATTTGATTTGGTTGAACAAATGCAGGCTGTAGATACAGATGGTATTGAGCCGTTAGCGCATCCAATTGAGCAAATTATGGCCATTGCACAGCCATTACGTGAAGATATTGTTAGCGAAACAGATCAAAGAGACGCTTATTTACAAAATGCGCCTGCTCAGCATGAAGGATTATTTTTAGTTCCTAAGGTGATCGAATGAGTTGGCATACCAAAACAATTAAAGATCTATCAATAGCTCTTCAGACTAAAAAAATTAGCAGTAAAGAGTTAGCTGAATATTTTTTGCAAAGAATTGCAGATGCAAAAGATTTAAATGCAGTAATTAATTTAAATGAAGCAAAAACTATTGAGCAAGCTGTATATGCAGATACTTTAATTGCAAAAGGGGTTCATGCTCCATTGATAGGGGTGCCTATTTTGCATAAAGATGTTTTTGTTACTAAGCACTGGAAGTCAACGGCCTGCTCTAGAATTTTAGAAAACTATGTGAGCCCTTTTGATGCTCATGTTGTTGCTCAATTGGGGCCTAATGGTGCTGGCATGGTGTGTTTGGGTAAAACCAATATGGATGAGTTTGCAATGGGCTCATCTAATGAAAATTCTTATGCAGGCCCTGCATACAATCCTTGGGATAAGGCGCGTGTACCAGGAGGATCATCAGGCGGCTCTGCGAGTGCGATTGCTGCTGGATTAAGTCCTGCTGCAACAGGGACAGATACGGGTGGCTCTATTCGTCAGCCAGCATCTTTGTGCGGTGTTACGGGCATTAAACCGACCTATGGTCGAGTATCGCGTTACGGCATGATTGCTTATGCATCGTCATTAGATCAAGCGGGGCCCATGGCAAAAACTGCGGAAGATTGTGCTATTTTGCTAAATGCAATGTCTGGTCATGATCAGAAAGATTCGACTAGTTTAGATCGGCCTTCAGAGGATTACACAGCAAAACTCGGTAAGCCTTGGACTGATGGTGCGTCCCAATCTTTGAAGGGTTTAAGAGTGGGTTTGCCAAAAGAATATTTTGGGGATGGATTGAATGCTGATGTTCGTGCAGCTGTCGAAGGCGCTCTAGATCAGTTTAAAAAAATGGGCGCTGAGTGCGTACCTGTTTCATTGCCTAAGACAGAGTTATCAATACCAGTTTATTACGTGATCGCACCAGCAGAAGCGTCCAGTAATTTAAGTCGTTTTGATGGTGTTCGTTATGGGCGTCGTGCTGAGCAATATGGTGACTTATTAGATATGTATCAGCGTACGCGCTCAGAGGGTTTTGGCGCTGAAGTAAAGCGCCGCATCATGATTGGCACCTATGTGTTGTCACATGGTTATTACGACGCTTATTATTTAAAGGCGCAACGCATTCGACGCATCATTGCTCAAGATTTTCAAGAGGCATTTAAGCAGTGCGACATCATTGCGGGGCCGGTAGCCCCAACCGTTGCTGGTAAGGTTGGCGAAAAAACATCTGATCCAACGCAGATGTATTTAGAGGATATTTACACGCTATCACCGAATTTAGCTGGATTGCCCGCTATGAGTGCGCCTTGTGGCTTTGGTGATAACGGTATGCCTGTTGGCATACAGCTTATTGGAAATTATTTTTCTGAAGCAAGTTTATTGCAGCTAGCGCATGCTTATCAAATGGAAACGGATTGGCATCAACGTCTTTCTCCTGTTGCGCAGAAAGGTGGTGCAGCATGAGATGGGAAGTGGTGATTGGTCTGGAGACCCATGCTCAATTAAAAACAGCTTCTAAAATTTTTAGTGGAGCATCAACAGCTTTTGGTGCAGAGGCAAATCGCCAAGCATGTGCAGTTGATTTAGCCTTGCCAGGTGTGCTCCCAGTTTTAAATAGAGAGGCTGTAGCGCATGCCATTCGTTTTGGTTTGGCTGTGGGCTCAACTATTGCTCCGTTTAGTGTCTTTGCGCGTAAAAATTATTTTTACCCTGATTTGCCAAAGGGATACCAAATTAGCCAATTTGAGATTCCAGTTGTGCAGGGAGGTCAATTAGAGATTGAAGTTGATGGCACCAAAAAAATAGTTCATTTGACGAGAGCCCATTTAGAAGAAGATGCGGGTAAATCACTTCATGAAGATTTCCGTGGGCCACATGGTGAATCATCTAGTGGGATTGATTTAAATAGAGCGGGCACCCCCCTGTTAGAAATAGTTACTGAGCCAGAGATGCGAAGTGCAGCTGAAGCAGTTGCTTATGCTAAAGCCTTGCATACATTGGTTGTTTGGTTGGGGGTTTGCGATGGAAATATGCAAGAGGGTTCTTTTAGGTGTGATGCAAACGTTTCTGTTCGACCTGAAGGACAGGTTGAGTTCGGAACCCGTTGTGAAATTAAGAACTTAAACTCATTCCGCTTTTTGGAAGAAGCTATTCAGTATGAAGTGCGCCGTCAAATAGAGTTGATTGAAGATGGTGGCGCGGTTGTGCAGGAAACCAGACTGTATGACCCAGATAAAAAAGAAACTCGTAGCATGCGTAGTAAAGAAGATGCTAACGACTATCGCTATTTCCCAGACCCAGATTTATTACCTTTAGTTATTTCTGATGAATGGGTTGCGAAAGAGCGAGCTAACATGACAGAGTTGCCTTCTCAGAAAGCAGAGCGTTGGCAAAATGAGTTTGGTTTATCTTCATATGATTGCCAAGTTCTTACTCAGGAGCGTGCAACTTCGGATTTTTACGAAAATCTTGTTACCGAGTTAGGTAAAGATCATGCGAAGGCTGCTGCAAATTTAATGGCTGGTGATTTTGCCTCAGCATTAAATCGAGATGGTCTTGATGCAACGCAGTCGCCTTTAACGGCTAAGCAAATCGCAAAATTAATATTGAGAATTGTCGACGGTACTATTTCTAACAAAATAGCCAAAGAAATTTTTATGGCAATGTGGGATGAGCGTGCAACAGATTTGGATGCTGTTGATCGCATCATTGAGACTAAAGGCTTGAAGCAAATTAGTGACACTGGCGCCTTAGAGGCAATTATTGACCAAGTGTTGGCGGCGAATCAAAAATCAGTTGATGAATTTAGGGCAGGTAAAGAAAAAGCATTTAATGCCTTGATTGGTCAGATTATGAAAGCAACGCAAGGCAAAGCAAACCCTCAACAAGTCAATAAATTATTAACGGAAAAGCTGAGTTAAATATGTCTGATATTGAACAGTTGCAGTCAGAGCAAATAGAGCGAGAGAGTTTGGTTGCCGAGTGGTTAAAAGCAACGCCAGGATTTTTTGAGCGCCACGCTAACTTATTAGCAGAAATTTCTTTGAAGAATCCTCATGGAGACCGAGCTATTTCATTGCAAGAAAGACAGTTAAGTGTGTTGCGTGAGCAGAATCAGGCTTTGAATAAAAGGCTTTCTGACATGCTTCGTTTTGGTAGTCAAAATGACAAAACGCAAACCCTAATGATTGCTTGGCTAAAGAGCTTGCTTGAAGCAAAAGATGAATCACAGGTGGAGCAAGCTATTACAAGTGGCTTAAGCGATATATTTGGTGTTGAGTTGGTCAAGCTCACTCAAGATGTGTCTGATGCAGATTTTTGTGGCAGCATAAATACTGCGCCGGAATCGCTAAAGAAATTAGTGCCTGAAGATGTTGCAAGCCTTGCTTTAGTTAATTTATCCGGGATTAGCTTGCAATTAGTTTTGGGTAGCAACTCTGCTGACAAATTTACGGCTGATATGGGAGGTTTTTATTTATCTCAAATTGGCCAGTTAGCTGAAGCTGCTCTTAGTCGAGTTAAGGGTTAATTGTTCTCGCTATGGATGATGCTCTCGCGCAAGAATATCTTCGCGAACTGCATGTTGTTCGGCAGGTGTCTAGGAACACCCTTGAAGCCTATCGACGTGATTTAAAAATTCTTTTGGTAAAGCTAGATGAATCTAGTTTAAATGTGGCTGAATTAAATACTGATCAGGTGCGTGTTTGGGCCGCTAGATTGCATGCGCAGGGCAGTTCTCCGCGCAGTATCGCAAGAATACTTTCGGCTTGGCGCGGTTTTTATACTTGGTTGGCAAATCAAAAAAAATTACTTCAGAGTAATCCATTGGATGATGTTCGGCCACCCAAAAGAGCGAAGCCTTTACCGAAAGCACTTTCTGTTGAAAACGCCATTAATTTGGTGGAGCAATCTTCTCGGGAAAGCATTCAGGCAGATATATTTTTACGATCTAGAGATCGCGCTATTGTTGAGTTGTTGTATTCATCAGGGCTGCGTTTATCAGAACTTTTAGGTATTGATGTTCTACCTTTAGACAATAAAGATTATCAATCTGCTGGGTGGATAGATTTTGATCTGTCAGAGGTGATGGTTTTGGGTAAAGGTAATAAGCGTAGAACGGTACCAGTTGGTTCTGCAGCTATTGTTGCCATTAAAGAATGGTTGGTTATTCGAGAGCCATATGCAAAAGCAAATGATGTTTTGGGTCAGCCCTTATTTATTAATAAGCAAGGGCGCAGGGTCTCAGCTAGAACCATACAGAAGCATTTAGCAGCATTAGCATTGAAGGCTGGTTTGCCAACGCATGTGCACCCACATATGCTAAGGCATACATTTGCCAGTCATGTTCTTCAATCTTCTGGTGATTTGCGTGCTATTCAGGAAATGCTTGGTCACGCGAGTATTTCCAGTACGCAAATTTATACTGCACTAGACTTTCAGCATTTGGCTCAGGCATATGATCAGGCGCATCCGCGCGCAAAAGGTAGAAAATAAAGTAATGCAAGCAACGATAGTTTTAAAGGCTGGTAAAGAGCGTCCAGTGCTTAGGCGGCACCCTTGGATTTATTCCAATGCGGTTGATTTGGTTGAAGGTAAGGTGTATCCAGGAAGCACAGTTCATGTTGTCAGTAGTGATCGACAATTTATAGCTAAAGCTTTATACAGCCCAAGCTCTCAAATTCGTGCACGTGTTTTAACTTGGGATGAATCCGAACCGATTGATCATGCTTTTTTTAAGCGCAGAATTTCTCGCGCAATCGAGCATCGTCGAGCATGGATAAAAAATACAGATGCTATTCGCTTAATTTTTGGCGAGAGCGATGGGTTGCCGGGTTTAATTGTCGATCAATATGGCGACACATTAGTTTGTCAGTTTTTATTTGTAGGTGTTGAACAGTGGAAAGATGCAATTGTTGCCGCATTGGCGCAGCAAACTGATTGCGCAACGATTGTGGAAAGATCTGATGCTGCTGTGCGCGCTCGTGAAGGGTTGGAAAAACATATCGGAACGCTCAAGGGTGATTTGCCCACAGAGGCCGTGCAGGTTAATGAGTGCGGGGTTCTTTATACCGTCGATGTGTTGCATGGACATAAGACGGGCTTTTATATTGATCAAAGAGATAGTCGAGAATTGGTTGGGCAATTATCAAAAGATAAAGAAGTGTTGAATATGTTTTGTTATACCGGCGGCTTTTCTTTGGCTGCACTTAAAGGCGGTGCAAAACATGTCACTTCAGTTGACTCTTCTGGTGAGGCGTTGGCCATGGCGCAACGGCAAATGAAGTTGAATCAATTTGAAGAGTCTAGAGCCACTTGGATTGATGAAGATGCTTTTAGTGTTTTAACTGCATTAAGAAAAGAAGAAAGGCGCTTTGATCTAGTAATTTTGGATCCGCCTAAGTTTGCTCCGTCATCGCATCATTTAGATAAAGCGCTACGAGCTTACAAAGAAATTAACCGTGCTGGTATGCAGTTATTGAATCCGGGCGGATTGTTATTTACCTTTTCTTGTTCTGGCGCTGTAGATGCGACTTTATTTGAGCGAACTATTGCTATGGCTTCTGCCGAGGCTATGAGTCATAGCGGTGATAAGACTATGGATTTTAGGATTTTGAGGAGGCTATCCTCTGGCTTGGACCACCCTTTATTGACGAGCTTCCCCGAGGGGGATTATTTAAAGGGCCTTTTGTTACAAAGGGTATAGCGCGAAATCTAGAGCAGGACGATAATTTAAGGTTAGTTAATAAGGAATTTGATCATGGCATTAATACCAGTAACCATTCTTAGTGGTTTTTTAGGAAGCGGTAAGACCACTCTTCTAAAGCACATCTTAAGTGAGAATCATGGCAAAAAAATTGCTGTGATTGAAAATGAATTTGGTGAAGAAAATATTGATAACGATATCCTAGTTCAAGACTCTAATGAGCAAATTGTTCAGATGAGTAATGGTTGTGTTTGTTGCACGATTCGTGGCGATTTAGTTTTAGCCTTAAATAATTTATGGGATCAGCGCCATAACAAAAAAATTCAATTTGATCGTGTGGTGATTGAAACAACGGGTGTTGCTAATCCAGGCCCTGTAGCGCAAACTTTTTTTATGGATGAAGAGGTTGCTAGCCACTATATGTTGGATGCCGTTGTGACTCTAGTTGATGCAAAGCATGGCAATCAACAGCTTGATCAACATGAGGAAGCTCAGCAGCAAGTAGGTTTTGCTGATCGCATCTTTATTACAAAGACAGATTTGGTGGCAGAGCAAGAAGTAGCCGCTCTTAAGCATCGTCTGATGCATATGAATCCAAGGGCTCCAATTATGGGTATTAGTAAGGGTGCGGTACCTTTAGAGCAGGTATTAGATTTGAAAGGCTTTAATTTAAATGACAAGCTAGAAATCGACCCTCATTTCTTGGAGCAAGAAGATCATGACCATGAGCATTGTGGACATGATCACCACGAACATGGCCCTGACTGTGGTCACGACCACCATCATGATCATTCTGCGCCACAAGTAGTTCAGTTTGCTCGCAAATCCCACACTGACAAAATTCAGTCATTTGTTTTTAGAAGTGATAGACCATTTGACTCTAAAAAATTAGAAGATTTTTTGGGGGGTATTTTGTCTGTTTTTGGTGCTAAGTTATTGAGATATAAGGGTGTTTTGTATATCAAGGGTGGCGCTCGTAAAGTTATTATTCAAGGTGTTCATGAAATGATGGGCTCAGATTTAGGTGCTCCTTGGGGTAAAGATAAAAAAGAAACCCGCATGGTGTTTATTGGAATAGATTTACCTAAAGATGTTTTATTGGGTGGTCTTGAAACATGTTTGGTGTAATCTATCGGGATTAGGGTAGAATCCGCGCCCGAGGTTGTTTATATATTTAAGTAGTTTTTTAATGCGCGGAGTTAGCGTAAAAACCATAAGTCCCGAAAGGACAGGAAATGAGTAAAAAACCATTGACCGAAGCAGATCTTTTAAAAGCGCCTGAAAAGGACTACATGAATGCTGCGCAGTTGGAGTTTTTCAAAGAAAAATTATTGGCATTGAAGTCAGATCTATTGAAGCATGCCAATGAAACAACGGAGCATCTGCGCGAGAATGTTTTGGTTCCTGATCCTGCAGATAGGGCAACGATTGAAGAAGAGCATGCTCTTGAGTTGCGTACACGTGATCGTGAGCGTAAGTTGCTTAAGAAAGTTGAACAATCTTTGGCAAGTATTGAGTCTGGTGACTATGGTTGGTGTGAGGAAACCGGTGAGCCTATTGGTATCCCGCGTTTACTGGCGCGCCCAACAGCTAATTTATCTCTTGAAGCTCAAGAGCGTCGTGAGTTGCGTCAAAAATTGTTTGGCGATTAATTGATGAGCGAACCATTGACACAGTTACAAGATGTTTCCCCAGCTGTTAAGGCTGAGGTTCTAGCTCAGGCTTTGCCGTATATTAAAAAATACCACGGCAAAACAATTGTTATTAAATACGGCGGTAACGCTATGACAGAAGAGCGCCTGAAAGAAGGTTTTGCTCGTGATGTTATTTTGTTAAAGCTTGTGGGTATGAATCCTGTAGTTGTTCACGGTGGTGGACCACAAATTGACGATGCTTTGAAAAAAGTTGGTAAAGCTGGCACTTTTATTCAGGGTATGCGTGTTACAGATGATGAGACCATGGAAGTGGTTGAGTGGGTGCTTGGTGGAGAAGTTCAACAAGATATCGTCATGTTGATTAATCATTTTGGTGGGCAAGCAGTTGGTTTGACTGGTAAGGACGGCGGATTAATTCATGCTCGTAAGATGATGATGCCAAATAAAGAAAAGCCGGGAGAGTTCTTGGACATCGGCTTTGTAGGAGAGATTGATTCAATCAATCCTGCTGTAGTTAAGGCATTGCAAGATGATGCATTTATTCCAGTTATTTCTCCAATTGGCTTTGGTGAAGATGGTCAGGCCTACAACATCAATGCTGATTTGGTGGCTGGGAAAATGGCTGAAATCCTAAAGGCTGAAAAATTAGTCATGATGACTAATATCCCTGGCGTGATGGATAAAGACGGTAACTTATTAACTGATTTAACCGCTAAAGAGATTGATGCTTTATTTGCTGACGGTACGATTTCAGGTGGTATGTTGCCTAAAATTTCTTCTGCTTTAGATGCAGCAAAAAGTGGCGTTAATTCGGTGCATATTATTGATGGACGCATCGAACACTCTTTGCTTTTAGAGATTTTGACCGAGCAAGCGTTTGGCACAATGATCCGATCACATTGAGGATGGCATGCGCCATCCTTTATGGTTTTTCGATTTAGACAATACCTTGCATGACGCATCTAGCGTCATATTCCCCTATATCAACCAGTCAATGACCGCATACGTGGCTAATCGGTTGGGGTTGAGTATCCAAGATGCAAGCCATGTTCGCGAGGGATATTGGCGGCAATATGGTGCAACCCTATTGGGGTTGGTGCGCCACCATCAAGTTGACCCTCATGAATTTTTAAGAGAAACCCATAAATTTGATGAGGTGACAGGGCAGCATTTACATGATTTGGCTCATATTGTTTCTGGTGAAAAAAATTTGCGGCAGGTGCTTAATCGTTTGCCAGGGAAAAAAATATTGTTAACCAATGCCCCCCAAGCTTATGCGGAAAAGATTATGAAAGAGTTGGGTATCTATCAGTGTTTTCAAGCAATTGAGGCAATTGAGGATATGGTGGTTCATCAAAAATGGCGACCTAAGCCAGATACCTTGATGTTAAGGCGCGTACTTAAAAAATATAGGGTAGCTCCATCGCAGGCCATTTTGGTGGATGACACCCTAGGCCATTTATTGGAGTACTCCAATCTTGGCTTAAGGACAGTATGGTTTAAAAGACATGTTAGGACTCACACCCATAATCGTGGTCGAGTTTCTCTAGAAGTACAATCGATACATCAATTATTTAAAAGATGGCAAAAAATCCGATGAATTCCCCATTTAATCAAACATCTTTGGCAGAAAACGTAGACCAAGAGCCTGTGCTTACCCGTAAGCGTCCAAAGCCTGGTGAGCGCAGAATTCAGATTTTGCAAGTCCTTGCGGAAATGCTTGAGAATCCAAAGGGGGAGCGAGTGACAACAGCTGCGCTGGCGGCGCGCTTAGAGGTCTCAGAAGCAGCTCTATATCGCCATTTTGCTAGCAAGGCACAAATGTTTGAAGGATTAATTTCATTCATTGAGCAAACTATTTTTGGGCTGATCAATCAAATTACCGAAAGAGAAGAGGCGGGCGACCGTCAGGCTCAAGAGATTTTGATGATTTTATTGGGTTTTGGCGAAAAAAATCCCGGTATGACGAGAGTTCTTTTAGGGGATGCACTTTGGCTTGAGGATGACCGTCTACAAGACCGAATTGCTCAAATTTTTGAACGGGTAGAGGCCTCCTTGAAGCAATCATTGCGTATTGCTCAAACGCAAGGACGCTTGCCTCAATCTGCTGATGGTAATGAGGTAGGCGTTCGTGCTGCCATGATGTTGAGCTATGTCATTGGTCGTTGGCATCGATATGCGCGAAGTGGTTTCAAAAAGATGCCAACGGAATTAAGTGAATTGCCAATGAGGGTTTTATTCGCGGTATGAGTTTAGGCGTGATAACACCCATCCGCTTGAACTTTGCAGAGCCTTTGGGTTTGCAAAGTGGGGCAAGTATTGCCAATTATGAGTTGGTTGTAGAGACCTACGGCCAATTAAATGAAAAAAAAGATAATGCAGTTCTTATTTGCCACGCCTTAAACGCCTCACATCATGTTGCTGGGATTAGTGCTGATAATCCTGATAACGTTGGTTGGTGGGATAACATGGTTGGACCAGGTAAGCCTGTAGATACCAATCGATTTTTTGTTATTGGCGTTAATAATTTGGGTTCTTGTTTTGGTTCGACAGGGCCAATGAGTATTAATCCAGCAACAGGTAAGCCGTATGGCGCTAGTTTCCCTGTTGTAACAGTTGAGGACTGGGTTAATGCTCAGGCTAGAGTTGCTGATCATTTTCAAATCTCAAAATTTGCAGCGGTGATGGGCGGAAGTCTTGGTGGCATGCAAGCAATGGCTTGGGGCATTATGTATCCCGATCGCGTAGCAAATTGCGTTGTTGTAGCATCAACACCTAAACTTTCGGCACAAAATATTGCTTTTAATGAGGTGGCTCGCAGTGCCATTCTGAGCGACCCTGATTTCCATGGTGGTGATTATTACGCTCATGGCGTAGTGCCTCGTCGAGGTTTGAGGGTTGCGCGAATGATTGGCCATATCACTTATTTATCTGATGATGATATGGCTGAGAAATTTGGTCGCGAATTGCGTCGTTCAGAAGGTGCCTCAGGAGAGTACAACTTTAATTTTGATGTTGAATTTGAGGTGGAAAGCTATCTTAGATATCAGGGTGAAAAGTTTGCTGACTATTTTGATGCAAATACATATTTGCATATTACTCGTGCACTTGATTATTTTGATCCGGCTCGAGCGCATGGAAATAACTTAAGTGCAGCAATGGCTCATGTCCATGCTAAATTTTTAGTAATTAGCTTTTCAACTGACTGGAGATTCTCTCCAGAGCGTAGTCGAGAAATTGTGAAAGCTTTGTTGGATAACAAATTAGATGTTACCTATGGTGAAATTGATGCGCCACATGGGCATGATGCATTTTTGTTGGATGACACGCGCTATCACAATCTTGTTAGGGCGTATTTTGAGCAGATTGCCGGAGGGCTTTTAAATGCGTGCTGATTTTTCTGCGATTGCAAAATGGGTGACTCCTAAGAGTCAGGTGCTTGATGTTGGCTGTGGCGATGGAGAGCTGTTGGCGTATTTGAAATCTCTCAAGCAGGCGCACGTATATGGCGTTGAATTGGCGGATGACAAGGTGTTAGCGTGCGCTGAAAAAGGTTTAAATATTATTCAGCAAAATTTAGAAGGCGGCCTAGCCTTATTTGAAGATAATAGTTTTGATACGGTGGTCTTGTCCCAAACTTTGCAAACAATTCATCAAACGGCACGCATTTTGAGTGAGATTGCACGCGTGGGAAAAGAGTGCGTGGTGTCATTTCCTAATTTTGGACATTGGTCTCATCGTGCAGCTGTAGCTTTGGGTCGTATGCCCGTATCTAAATCCTTGCCATATCAGTGGTATGACACGCCCAATGTAAGAGTATTAACCATCGCTGACTTTGAAGCTTTAGCCCCTGCAGTTGGTTTAAGGTTATTGGATCGTGTGGTGCTACATGAAGGTGAGCCCATTCAATTTTTGCCAAATTTAAGAGGTAGTCTTGCCATCTACAGAGCGCGTAGAGCCTAGTAGGGTAAAAGCCCTACTTGTATGTGTTTTTCTTGGCTTCTCTAGTGGCTTGCCATTATTTATTCTTTATAACCTGCTATCAGCATGGCTAAAGAGTGAGGGTGTTGATTTAAAGGCGATTGGCCTATTTGCATTGGTTGGTATTCCTTATACATGGAAGTTTCTTTGGTCGCCTGCGATGGATCGATTTCAGTTGCCCTTTTTAGGGCGACGCAGAGGGTGGATGATCGCGACTCAAATTGCAGTCATGTGTGCAGTTATATTGATGGGGCAATTTAATCCTAAGACAGATATTTGGGTGGTAGTCATGTTGGCAGCTGTTGTTGCTTTTTTTTCTGCTAGCCAAGATATTGTGGTTGATGCGCATAGACGTGAATGGTTGAGTGAAGAGCAGATGGGCTCGGGCACAGCTTTGTTTGTGAATGCGTATAAGTTATCAACATTAGTGCCTGGTTCATTATCATTAATTCTCTCAGATGTTATTTCGTGGCAATGGGTGTTTTTTATTACTGGTTTATTTATGTTGCCAGGTATTTTGACGACCTTGTTGGTACCCGAACCTAAACTATATGGACCGGCCCCGAAATCTTTGCGAGAAGCAGTTATTGAACCTTTTAATGAGTTTATTTATAGAGAAGGTTGGAAACACGCTTTATTGGTGTTGGCATTTATATTTTTGTATAAGTTAGGTGACTCAATGGCAACAGCATTAGCTACACCGTTTTATATTGAATTAGGTTTTACGCGCACCGAGATTGGCTTGGTCGCTAAAAATGCTGGATTATGGGCTAGCATTCTAGGCGGCATTTTGGGTGCCTATTGGATGTTAAAAACTGGTGTTAATAAAGCTTTATGGTTGTTTGGGTTGTTGCAAGCGTTAGCCATATTAGGTTTTGTAGTCTTGTCTACAACCGGTGCTGATCTTTGGGTGTTAACTTGGGTTATTGGATTTGAGGCGCTTTCTGTTGGCTTGGGTACTGCCGCATTTACTTCTTACATTGCACTAGAAACCAATCCAAGATTTACGGCAACACAATTCGCTTTATTTACAAGTTTATCTGCAGTGCCAAGAACTTTTATTAATGCTTTGACGGGATATATTGTTGAGATAACTGGGTGGACAAATTTCTTTATGCTGTGTTTTGTTTTAGCAATTCCAGGGTTATTGCTGTTGCCCAAAATTGCGCCGTGGGGACAACAAAAGAAATCAAGTTTTGATCAAGCTGCATAAGTAGCCATTACATTACGGCCATAAAATGAAAAAATACTTTTTAACGCTCACATTTGTTTTTTTGGGTGCTTGTGCCTCTGGTGGTCAAAGGCATGTGGCCCCAGTCGATGGGGTTAAGGTAGGGGAGTCATCAAGCTTAAGAAACTTGGTGCCTGCTAGTCAGTTAGAGCAAACCGCTGCGCGTCAATATCAAGACATGAAAAATAAAGCATTTGCTAAAAATGCATTGGCATCTGATAGCAACCCTCAAACTATTCGCTTGCGCGCAATTGCTAAAAAGATATTGCCATATGCTCAAGCGTGGAATCCTGATGCCCAAAATTGGAAGTGGGAAATTAATTTATTTGTTGCGGATGAGGTAAATGCCTTTTGTATGCCTGGCGGTAAGATCGCTTTTTATACGGGTATCTTAGAAAAATTAAAGCTTAATGATGATGAGGTAGCCACGGTAATGGGGCATGAGATTGCCCATGCTTTGCGTGAGCATGCGCGTGATCGATTGGCGAAATCTCAGTTAGGTAATTTGGGCGCTAATGTGCTTTCTCAAGCGCTGGGGTTGGGAAGTTTAGGTAGTCAAGCAATCAATCAGGGTGTTCAATTAGTGGGTTTAAGTTTTTCTAGATCCGATGAGAAAGATGCTGATTTGGTGGGGATGGACTTAGCGGCAAGAGCGGGTTATGACCCTCGTGCTGGAATTTCTCTTTGGCAAAAAATGGGACAGCTGTCTAAAGATCGACCCGCTGAGTGGTTATCAACACACCCATCAGGCGACTCTAGGATCTATGAAATACAGAGAAACTTATCTGATGTATTGCCTTTATATGCAAAAGCTAAGAACACAACAGTTGATCACCTGCCAGATTACAAGCCTTAAGGTTCTTAAGAGCTAGTTTTCGTAATCAATGATTAAGGGTGCGTGGTCTGAGAATTTTTCAGATTTATAAATTTCTGCGCGCTTAGATTTTTTGGCAATCCCAGGCGTTCCAATTTGGTAATCGATTCTCCAGCCTACATTTTTGGCGTAGGCTTGACCTCTTTGGCTCCACCAGGTGTAACAATCATCTTCTGTCAGCGGATGTAAGTGTCTATAGACATCCATATAGCCTACTTGATCGAAAAGGTGCGTCATCCAATCGCGCTCTTCAGGAAGGAAGCCAGAGTTTTTGACATTCCCCTTCCAATTTTTAAGATCAATTTCCTTATGTGCGATATTGATATCTCCACAAAGCAGTATTTCAAAGTTTTGTTCTTTAAGCTTTTTTAAATGTGGCAAAAACACATCCAAAAATCTGAATTTAGCTTCTTGTCTTTCTGGGGCGCTAGAGCCAGAGGGGAAGTAAGCTGAAATAACGATTAGATTGCCAAACTTAGCTTCTACATATCGACCTTCTGCGTCAAATTCAGGGCAATCAAATCCAATTTTTATAGTATCTGGCTTTTGTTTTGAGTAAAGACCTACCCCGCTATAGCCCTTTTTTACGGCATATTGAAAAAATCCGTGATAGCCCTCTGGACTTAATAAGTTAGGTTCTAAATCAGCCTCTTGAGCCTTAAGCTCTTGAATACAAAGGATGTCAGGGCTTTGTTCCTGCACCCAGTTGAAGAAGCCTTTTTTAGCGGCTGAACGAATACCATTGAGGTTGGCGGTAATGATGCGTAACATCTCGGTTATGACTTCCAATCAAGAAAACTTTAAAAACGAATTTATTCACTTTGCTTTAGATGCCAAAGTTTTGGCTTTTGGAGAATTTACAACAAAAGCGGGACGATTATCTCCATACTTCTTCAATGCCGGTGGATTTAATGATGGCGCCCTTTTAAAAGCTTTGGGTGAGTTTTATGCAAAAGCATTAATTAACTCAGGTATTGAGTTTGACATGTTATTTGGCCCTGCTTATAAGGGCATTACATTAGCTGCCACAACAGCTATTGCATTGGCTGCTATGGGGCGACCTGTTCCTTTTTGCTTTAACCGCAAAGAAGCAAAAGATCACGGAGAGGGTGGAACGCTTGTTGGAGCACCATTAAAGGGTAAGGTGGTCATCATTGATGATGTGATTTCTGCTGGTACATCTGTGCGTGAATCCGTTCAAATTATTAAAGCTGCGGGAGCCACACCTGGGATGGTATTAATTGCGCTAGATCGCATGGAGCGAGCTGGTACTGCTGTTGAAATTGCAGATAGTTCAGCTGTTCAAAATGTGGAGAAAGAATTTGGCATGCCCGTGGTTTCAATTGCTAACCTAGCAAGCTTAATGAGCTTCTTGCAAGAGAGTAAAGATCCAGCGTTGCAGAAATATTTGCCGGCAGTAAAAGCATATCGCGATAAATATGGTGTTTGACGCCAAATAACGCTTTTAGCTTTAACTAGTTAGCGTTATTTCACCTTCAAAGACGGTTTTAGCGGGCCCTGTCATCATGACGGGGCTTTCTTTTTTGCCTTGCCATTCAATAGATAGGTCTCCACCACTTGTATGAACAAGGACTGGAGAGCTTAATAGATTTCTACGAATGCCTGCCACAACAGCTGCGCACGCGCCCGTGCCACAAGCTAAGGTTTCGCCAGAACCCCGTTCAAAAACACGCAATTTAATTTCGTGCCGATTGACAACCTCCATAAACCCCGCATTGACGCGTTTGGGGAATGATGGGTGGTTTTCTATTTGCGGGCCATCTTTTGCAACACATGCTGTTTTGACATCATGAACCACTTGAACTGCATGAGGGTTACCCATTGAGACGGCTGAGATCCACACACTACGATTTGTTAGTGGTAATTCATACAGCGTGTCATCCTCTTCGCTCTTGGAGTTCAAGTGGTTGGGATTGAAGGGAATTTTTGCGGTTTCAAAAATGGGTGCGCCCATATTAACGGTAACTTGCCCATCATCATTTTCAGTGAGGCTCAAAATGGTATGTGCTACTTGAACGGAGACGGTTGAGTTCTGGGTAAGTCCTTTTTCACGTACAAATCTAACAAAGCAACGCGAGCCATTGCCGCATTGTTCAACTTCGCCGCCGTCTGAGTTAAAAATTCTGTAACGGAACTCGGCATTTGGAATGGTTGGCTTTTCTACCAAAAGGATTTGGTCAGCGCCAATCCCAAATTGTCGATGTGCTAACTGTTGCCATTGGGCTCTAGTTATCTTGGATAAATCTTGAGAAATGCCATCTAGAACAATGAAATCATTGCCGGCGCCATGCATTTTCGTAAAGCGTAATCTTGTGCTTGTCATAGGGGTAAATATTACAGCCTTGCGCATAAAAATGAGAATGTTATAGAATTTAGGGTATTCGCCGAGTTAAGACAACTTGCGGGGCGAATTAAAAATATCCGCTAAAGCGTCGCCGTAGTGAGTAGTCGGCACGTGTTGTCGGTAACTTCAAAAGGAAACGAACTATGGCTAACAATTACTTTTTTACTTCAGAATCTGTTTCTGAAGGTCACCCAGACAAAGTCTCAGATCAAATTTCAGATGCCATTCTTGATGCCATTTTGGCGCAAGATCCAACGGCACGTGTAGCCGCTGAAACCCTATGTAATACAGGTTTAGTGGTGTTGGCTGGTGAAATTACAACAACTGCCAATGTGGATTACATTCATGTGGCACGCGATACTATTCGTCAAATTGGCTACGACAACACAGAATACGGTATTGATTACAAAGGTTGTGCTGTATTGGTTGCCTATGACAAGCAAAGCCCAGATATCGCTCAGGGCGTAGATAAGGCTCACGATGATGGCCTAGATCAAGGTGCTGGCGACCAAGGGTTAATGTTTGGTTATGCTGTTGATGAGACTCCAGAGTTGATGCCTTTGCCTATCCATTTGTCACACCGTTTAGTAGAGCGTCAAGCTGATTTGCGTCGTGACGGCCGCCTAAATTGGTTGCGCCCAGATGCTAAATCACAGGTTACTTTACGCTATGTAGATGGCAAGCCTGATTCAATTGATACGATCGTTTTATCCACCCAACATTCACCAGACATTGCTCTGGAAACTCTTCGTGAAGCAGTTATTGAGGAAATTATTAAGCCAGTGCTTCCTAAAGAGCTCATCAAGGGAGAGATTAAGTATTTGGTTAACCCAACGGGTCGCTTTGTGATTGGTGGCCCTCAAGGCGACTGTGGTTTAACTGGTCGTAAGATCATTGTAGATACCTACGGTGGCGCAGCGCCACATGGCGGTGGTGCCTTCTCAGGTAAGGATCCATCAAAGGTTGATCGCTCTGCTGCTTATGCGGGACGTTATGTAGCTAAAAATATTGTTGCTGCTGGTTTGGCAAGCAAGTGTTTGGTACAAATTTCTTATGCGATTGGCGTCGCTCAACCAACTTCTGTGATGGTGAGTACTTTTGGTACGGGTAAGATTTCTGATGAGAAAATTGCAGAGTTGGTGCGTACTCACTTTGATTTAAGGCCAAAGGGCATCGTAAAGATGTTGAATCTATTACGCCCAATTTATCGTAAGACAGCAGCTTATGGTCACTTTGGTCGCGAAGAGCCAGAGTTCACTTGGGAAGCTAGGGACAAGGCTGCGGCATTAAAAGCGGCAGCTGGTTTATAATTTTTCAAAACCTCTAAGGAGCGTTGCGAGGCATTTGGTTAGACCAAATGCCCTAGGCTTAGAGGGAGGTCATTGGCCTTTAGCAACGACGCTCGCTAACCTGTGAAGTGATTGGTTGGCGAGCTTTTTTTGCTCTCCAAGATCTTCCTTACTAGCTTGGAGTGCAAATGAACAAACCTACTGATTTAACTATTTCTCAAGATTGTGCAATTGCAGATATTTCTTTGGCGGCTTGGGGTCGTAAAGAAATCGCAATTGCGGAAACAGAAATGCCAGGTTTAATGGCAATTCGTGAAGAATTTGCGGCCAGTCAACCATTGCGTGGTGCACGCATTACTGGTTCGTTGCACATGACGATTCAGACAGCTGTATTAATTGAAACATTAGAGGCTTTGGGTGCTGATGTACGCTGGGCTTCATGCAACATTTTTTCAACACAAGATCATGCTGCTGCTGCGATCGCTGCCAATGGCACGCCCGTATTTGCTATCAAGGGTGAGACACTAGAGCAATATTGGGAATTTACGCATCGTATTTTCGAGTGGCAAGATGGCGGTTACTCTAATATGATTTTGGATGACGGTGGCGATGCTACGATGTTGTTGCACTTGGGCGCCAAAGCAGAAAAAGATCAATCTGTATTGCATCACCCAACGAGTGAAGAAGAAACAGTATTGTTTGCTTCAATCAAAGCTAAATTAAAAGTTGATCCAACTTGGTATTCTGTGCGTTTAGAAAAAGTTCAAGGGGTCACAGAAGAAACAACTACGGGTGTACACCGCCTTTATCAAATGCATGCTAAAGGTGATTTAAAGTTCCCAGCAATTAACGTGAATGATTCCGTTACTAAGAGTAAGTTTGATAACTTATACGGTTGCAGAGAGTCGTTGGTGGACGGTATTAAGCGTGCTACAGATGTGATGGTTGCGGGTAAGGTGGCTGTTGTTGCTGGTTATGGCGATGTCGGTAAAGGTTCAGCTCAAGCATTGCGCGCACTATCTGCTCAAGTGTGGGTGACTGAGGTCGATCCTATTTGTGCATTACAGGCGGCAATGGAAGGTTATCGTGTTGTGACGATGGATTACGCAGCAGACAAGGCCGATATTTTTGTTACGGCAACGGGTAACTATCACGTGATTACGCATGATCACATGGCTAAGATGAAAGATCAGGCAATTGTTTGCAATATTGGTCACTTTGATAATGAGATTGATATTGCTGGCATTGAGAAATATAAATGGGAAGAAATTAAGCCACAGGTGGATCATGTTATTTTCCCAGCAAGTAATGGTCAGCCAGAAAAGCGCATCATTATTTTGGCTAAAGGCCGTTTAGTTAATTTAGGTTGCGGTACCGGTCACCCTTCTTATGTGATGAGCTCGTCATTTGCCAATCAAACGATTGCGCAAATTGAATTATGGACAACTGTGGGCACTAACAAATATCCTGTTGGCGTTTATACATTGCCTAAACATTTAGATGAAAAAGTAGCTCGTTTGCAGTTGAAAAAACTCAATGCGCAATTAACAGAGTTAACAGATCAACAGGCAGCATATATTAGTGTTAACAAAGAAGGCCCTTATAAGCCAGATACTTACCGCTATTAAAAGTCAGGATAAAGATATGGAGTTAAGCGTTGAATTTTTTCCACCGAAGACCGTAGAGGGCGCTGCGAAGTTGCGTGCTGTGCGTGAGCAGTTGGCGGCAACGCTTAAGCCCACTTTCTTTTCGGTTACTTTTGGAGCGGGTGGGTCAACACAAGATGGAACTTTATCTGCTGTTAAGGAGATTCATGAGGCGGGGCAGCAAGCTGCGCCTCATTTGTCTTGTGTAGGTAGTTCAAAAGATAATGTTCGCGATTTATTGGCGCAATATAAATCTGTTGGTATTAAGCGTATTGTTGCTTTACGAGGCGACTTACCTTCTGGTATGGGCCAGTATGGAGAGTTTCACCATGCGGATGAGTTGGTGAGTTTTATTCGCGCAGAAACAGGCAGTCATTTTCATATTGAAGTAGCCGCCTATCCTGAGATGCATCCACAAGCTAAATCAATGAGCGACGATATTCTTAGGTTTGCAAATAAAATGAAGGCCGGGGCTAATTCAGCGATTACGCAATATTTTTTCAATAGCGATGCTTATTTTAAATTTGTAGAAGAGGTCAATAAAGCTGGCGTGAGTCAGCCAATTGTGCCCGGCATCATGCCTATTACAAACAGTACGCAGTTGTTGCGATTTTCAGAAGCATGTGGCGCTGAAGTGCCGCGTTGGATTCGTTTGCGTCTGCAGGCATTCGGTGATGATGTGGCATCTATCAAATCATTTGGCTTAGATGTGGTGACAGACCTTTGCGATCAGTTGCGTGCAGCAGGGGTGCCTGGCCTACATTTCTATAGCCTTAATCAAGCAGAAACAACCATACAAATTGCTAGAAACCTAAATTTGGTTTGATTAAGCTCTTAGTAGCGCTGTAAGCGGTTGATCATGTGTTTGAGGGCGCCAGTCGCCCTCTTTTACTTCTAGCGCATTAAATGCAAGGCCAAGTGCTTGAGTGGGTAAGCCAAGTTTTGCATAGTGCTCTAGAGTGCGGTCATAGTAGCCGCCACCATATCCAATGCGCCAGAATTGATCATTCTGGTAAGACCAACCTAGGCAAGGTAACAAAAGAAGATCGGGAGTGACCTCTTGAGAAAATTCGCCAATAACTGGCTCGGGTATAGACGCATGACCTTTGATGAGAGTGGTGTCGCTGTCCCAAGTTCCATAGATTAATGGCTGTCCTGTTTTAACAATAGGCAAAGCCAATTTCCTAGATGGTGATTTTTCTGCCCAATCAAGAGCGCAGGGTCTTGGGTCAAACTCCCCTTTAATAGGCCAATAAAGACCCAGACAGTTCACTTGATGTGAGGCAAGGTAGTTAGCGAGGGCTTCTTCAAGTGATTGATGAAGCTTTGCGTGGTTGCCAAGCGCCAGTCTTTTTTCTAATAACTCTTGTCTTAAGGTGTTGAAAGTTTTCACAGGGGGTTCAAAAATATGAAAAATAAGGCATGATTAGGGATATGCTACATCGAAAAAATATGAACGTTCTAAATAAATTGTTAGTAGTCGCCATGGTAGGTTTGGTGATTCCCTCTGTACCCGCTTTTTCAAAGGTTAAAAATCCTTCTGCTGGAACCGCTAAATCTGCAAAGAAAATAGAATCAGCCAAAAATTTAAGCGAGCAAGATCGATTATTTGTTGAGTTGAGAGAGGCTGCTAAAAATAATGATGTTGCGCGAGTTAATGTCTTGGCCCCTAAATTAGAGGACCATGATTTATCGGACTATGTTATTTATTTTCAGTTAAAGCCCCAGTTATATGACAAAGGCGGTCAGATTAAAGCAGATGCTTCTATGGATGCTGCTATTGAAGGGTTTCTGAGGGTTCATGCGGGCGCTGCTATTGCTGATCGCTTGAGAAATGATTGGTTGCTGTCTCTTGGTAAAAGAAAAGCCTGGGGCATTTTTGATCGAGAGTACCCTCAGTTCGTACTAGATGATGATACTCAAGTGAAATGTTATGGCATGCAATCAAGGCTTGCCAAAGGTGAGGACCCTAAAAGAATTGCCATAGAAGCAAAAAATACATTATTAGACCCGCAGTACTTTGGTGAGGCCTGCCCTGAATTAGTTCAAACGTTAGTTCAGGCGGGTGGATTAAATAAATCTGAAGCTGCAGCTATTGGCCGCATTGCATTGGAAAACAATTTAGAAACGTTATCTAAGAAAACGGGCGGTGACGATTCAATTGCTGACATTGTTCGTAAGGCTAGGGTTGATCCCAATCAGGCCTATAAAGATTTTGACAAAAGAGCTTGGCGTACGGGGCGAGAAAATACGGCTGCTGCTTGGGGTGTGATTGGCCAATTTTTGGCAAAAAAATTAGATAGAGATGCTATTAAAGCCTATCGATTGCAGCATGAGCAGGGGAATCATCAGTTGTTGTCACCGGAGTCGCAAGAGTGGAAGGTGCGCACTGCTTTGAGAGAGGGTGACTGGAAATTAGTTAAAGAAGCTATTGAAACTATGACTCCCGCTGTGCGTAAGCGTGATCCAGCATGGTCTTATTGGTTTGCTCGTGCGCAAAAAGAGTTGGGTGATGAGTCATTAGCAAAAGAAACATTCCAAGGATTGTCTGAGCAGTTTCATTTTTATGGCCAGTTATCTAAGGAAGAGTTGGGGTTGCCAATTTATGCCCCTAAAAAATCATCTATAGACGAGGCAACAGTTAAGCAGATGGCTGCAAAGAAGGGGTTTTCTAGAGCAGTTCGTTTTTATGACATGGGGCTTCGGTTTGAAGGAAATCGAGAGTGGAACTGGGAGTTAAAAGGTTTAACAGATAAGCAATTAATTGCAGTTGCGGAGCACGCCAAGAGAATTAATTTATATGATCGCGCCGTTAATACGGCTGACAGAACTAAAGTTGAACATGATTTTAGTTTGCGATATCCAACGCCATTTAAGGATTCTTTATCTCCTATTGCACATGGCATTGGCTTAGATGTTAATTGGGCTTACGGGCTAATTAGGCAAGAGTCTAGGTTCATTATGTCGGCCAAATCTAATGTGGGGGCTTCTGGTTTGATGCAGGTTATGCCGGCAACTGCCAAATATGTGGCAAAGAAAATTGGCATGAATAATTTTAAGGTCACACAGTTAAGCGATATGCAAACAAATTTAACGCTGGGTAGCAATTACTTAAATATGGTGCTGCAAGATCTTGATGGTTCATGGGCTCTGGCTTCTGCTGCGTACAACGCAGGTCCTGGAAGACCTAAAGCTTGGCGAGAAAAATTAGCGCGCCCTGTAGAGGGTGCTATTTTTGCTGAAACAATCCCATTTAATGAAACGAGAGGTTATGTAAAGAATGTTTTAGCAAACGCAAATTACTATGCGGCTTTATCAACTGCTAAGCCACAATCTTTGAAGCAGCGTTTGGGCATTGTGTCACCTAAGTCGGCAATTTTGTCTGATTTGCCTTAATTGGAAATAATATCAAGTGAAAATTTTTGTTGTCGGGGGCGCGGTTAGAGACAGGTTATTAGGATTGCCTGTCAAAGATGTTGACTATGTTGTAGTTGGGTCAACTCCTGAGCAAATGATTAAAAAAGGCTTTAGGCCTGTGGGACAAGACTTCCCAGTATTTTTACATCCGATAACACAAGCTGAATATGCTTTAGCAAGAACAGAAAGGAAAACAGCGCCTGGTTATAAGGGATTTATTTTTCATGCTGATACGGCAGTTACGCTTGAGCAGGATTTAGCAAGGCGTGATTTAACAATTAATGCTATGGCACAAGAGATTAATGCCAGCGAGGAATTGTGTGGCCCGATCATTGATCCATATGGAGGGCAAAAAGACCTGCGCGAAAAAGTTTTTAGGCATATTGGGCCTGCCTTTGTGGAAGACCCCTTGCGCGTATTGCGTGTAGCAAGATTTGCTGCAAGATTTCCCAATTTTTCGATTGCACCAGAAACTCTAGATTTGTTAAAAAATATTAGTGCAAGCGGAGAGTTAAGAGCCTTAGTTAAAGAGCGAGTATGGCAAGAGCTTGTTAAGGGCCTGGAGGCAAAGCAGCCATCTAAAATGTTTGATGCTTTATTTGCATGTGGTGCAGACTATGAAATATTTCATGAGGCAATTGATGCGCATTATCCAAAGAAATTTCTAGACTATGTTGATATTGCGGCACATCAAAATATGAGGCTGCCTCAGAGGTATGCTGCTTTGTTACATGGTTTAAGTAGCGGGGTGATTGAGAGCTTGTCTCATCGATTAAGCGCTACGGTTGAATGCAAAGACTATGCTTTATTAACCCATCAATTGGTTGATGGGTTAACGCGTTATGAGACCTTGTCTAATGCAGAAAGTCTTTTGGCTGTATTAGATCGAGTTGATGTTTGGAGGAAGCCAGAAAGATTTTTTGAGTTATTGGCGGTTGCAAAAATAGCTAATTATCAAACCGCACCTTTAGAAAAGGCTTATGAATTTGCCAAAGGTGTTGATGTTGCAACAATCGCTCAATCTGTTGGTGGTAAATCTGGGGCCGGTGATGCCATTAGATTGGCTGTTCAACAGGCGCGCGTGCAGGCAATTAAAAAAGGCATTTTTTCTTAAAGTGCTCTAGGTCTACCTCTGAAGCCTGGCAAATCACCTTCGGAAAATGGCAGGTTGATGCCTAAACACATCACTTTAAATAGTTCTCCCATTTCAGCTTCGGAGAGCAGCTTTTGTAAGGCATTGGATACAGGCATAAATTTAAGGGCATCACTTGGGTCGGCAAAATTCAACATGAGTTGACTGATACCTGCATCAAGTAAATAACTGGCTTGGTTAGTGAAGCCCAGCAAATTAAAGCCAGCTTCGTGTGCAGTATTAGCAATTGAGCTCCATTCCACATGCGCTGTTAAATCACAAATGCCTGGATAGAAAAATGGATCCTGTAAGGCATGATGACGATAGTGCGCCATGCATGTCCCTTGATTTCTTTGCGGGTGGTAATACTCATGCCCAGGAAATCCATAATCAAAAGTTAGTAAAGCACCTTTTTTAAGACATTTTGCCAAGCTTCTTATCCAGGCTTGTGCGCTTAAATGAATCTCGGTGGTATAGCCCTCTGATACTGGCTGAGACTTAAGCGAGTCAGGGAGCAAGCTTGAGTCAATTTTCTTGCCATCGCAAAATGAGAATTGAATGTTTTCTGTTGATGAATTTATGGTGACATCTCGGTAATGCCATTCTCCATTTTTTATAGTCACCACATCAATTGGCATAGCATCAAGTACTTCATTGGCAAGAATGACGCCGACAAAGTCCTTAGGTAATGCATTGAGCCAGCAAATATTTTCTGTGCGATTGCTTAAGCGTTCTTTTTGCCGCGTTATTAAGTCTGCTGATAAGTCTAGAATGTTATAGGTGTCAATTGAAATGCCTGCTTGTTTGAGACCATCTAAGATCGATTCAGCCAATGCGCCTGATCCTGCGCCAAACTCTAAAATTTGTAATGGAGCGTTGGTTTTTGTTATTTCCTCAAGAATTGGCGCCAGCGTTCGAGTGATGGTGTGTCCAAATAATGGACTTAACTCGGGAGCTGTTGTGAAGTCTCCTGTGGCGCCAAGCTTAGTTTTTCCGGCTGCATAATAGCCTAGCCCTGGCATATAAAGCGCCATTTCCATATACTTAGCAAAAGAAATTTGCCCTCCTTGGGCATTAATTTCTTGGGAAATTTGTTGGGCCAAAAGTTGGCTTTGAGACGTTTCTTCTAGGCTAGGGGTAATATCCATACCTAGCGAGTCTACAACTCTTATAAGTGAATTTGCAAAAATGATTAAAACTAAGAAAGTTGCCCTTGTAACTGGCGCAGCTAAACGTGTGGGAAGAGCTATTGCTTTAGGTTTGGCAAAAGATGGTTGGGATGTGGCCATTCATTATGGCAACTCAAAGGATGCGGCTGAACAAACTGTTAGAGATATTGAGGCAACAGGCCAGCGCGGTGTGGCCTTGCAAGCCAATTTGGCAGAAGAGTCAGAAGCCAATAAATTAATTGCCCGTTGTACAGAAGCTTTAGGTTTACCAACTTGTTTGGTTAATAATGCCTCTTTATTTCAGTATGACGTGGCCTCAAGTTTTAGCTATGCAGCATTGGATCGGCATATGTTGACAAACGTGGCAGCACCATTAATTTTATCTAGAGATATGTATCGTCAGCATGCAAAAGCTAGAGCCAGTGATGCGGATGTTCCTTTGGGAGTAATTGTTAATTTGTTAGATCAGAAGCTGGCCAACTTGAATCCGGATTTTTTATCGTATACCCTATCAAAATCGGCTTTACATTCTGCAACTACTTTATTGGCACAATCTTTTGCGCCAATTCTAAGGGTTGTGGGCGTTGCTCCAGGAATTACGATGGTTTCAGGTGAGCAGAGTGAGGATGGTTTTATGAAGGCTCATGCCATGACGCCCCTTGGTAAATCATCGACTCCGGATGATATCGCTGGCGCTGTTGTTTATTTATCAAATTCACAAGCCATTACGGGCACAACTTTGTATGTAGATGGAGGGCAACATTTGTTGCCAACTGACCGTGATGTCATGTTTTTGACGGAGTAATGATGCAAGCACTACTTTCCCACCCACGGTTAATGGATTGTCGGAGACTTTTCTTAAGTAATTACGAGGTGTATATCAATATCGGCGTTCACGATTTTGAGAAACGCGGCGAACAGCGCGTGTTAATTAATGTGGATTTATTTGTTCCGTTAACTGAAAATACTCCTAAAAAAGATAGTCTAGATGAGGTCGTTGATTATGATTTCATGCGACAAAGCATTATTCAAAGAGTAGCCAAGGGCCATATTCATTTACAAGAAACACTTTGTGATGATGTCGCTAAGATTATGTTGGCCCATCCAAGCGTTCGAGCTGTACGCGTATCTACTGCTAAGCCCGATGTTTATCCAGATTGTGACGCTGTTGGCGTAGAAATATTCCTGATTAAAGAATGAAAGATCCTCGCAAAATTGCCTACGAAGAAAATAAGTTAGACAAGAAGCTTTGTCGTCTAACCGGTCAAGCTATTGTTGATTACAACATGATTGAAGATGGTGACAAAGTGATGGTTTGCTTGTCTGGTGGAAAAGATAGCTATGCCATGTTAGATATCTTGATGAAGTTGCGAGAGCGTGCTCCTATTCATTTTGATTTGGTAGCTGTTAATTTAGATCAAAAGCAGCCAGGGTTTCCAGAGGATGTGTTGCCTAATTATCTGAAAAAAATAGGGATCCCTTTCCATATTGAAGAGCAAGATACCTACGGCATTGTGAAGCGAGTGGTGCCTGAGGGTAAAACAACTTGTGGCTTATGTTCTAGGCTGCGTAGAGGTATTTTGTATCGTGTGGCTGATGAGCTTGGGGCAACGAAGATTGCATTAGGTCATCATCGAGACGATATTCTTGAGACTTTATTGATGAATATGTTTCATGGAGGCAAGTTAAAGGGCATGCCTCCGAAATTAAAGTCTGATGATGGCAAGCATATTGTGATTCGCCCGCTAGCATATGTGCCTGAACGTTACTTAGAGCGTTATGCGCAACAGATGGCGTTTCCCATCATTCCTTGTAATTTATGTGGTAGCCAAGAGAACCTACAAAGAAATGCCATGAAGGCATTATTAAGAGACTGGGAAAAGAAATACCCAGGTCGCGTAGAGAGTTTATTTAGTTCCTTGCAAAATGTGGTGCCATCTCATTTGATGGATGGGGAGGCATTTGACTTTAAGAGTCTAACCGACTCTAGCGGCTCGGTAGATTTAGAGGAGCAAATTTCTTGGCAACCTGTGCAAATGATGTTTTAGATGAGGTTTATAGTTAGGTAGATGCATTGGCGAGGCCATAAACACATATAATTATTATCATGAATATCGTTATATTAGCCGCCGGCCAGGGAAAGCGTATGCGATCTGCCTTGCCAAAAGTCTTACATTCAATAGCAGGTAAGCCTATGTTGGCACATGCTATTGCTAGTGCTCAAGCAATAGCTGGTCAACATCACTTAACTATTGTGATTGGTCATGGTGGTGACGCTGTCAAAGCATATTTAGAGCAAAATAATATTCAAGCAAAAACAGTATTTCAGGCTGAGCAAAAAGGGACTGGTCATGCAGTACTTCAAGCCGCTGACTTATTAGATGAGTCACAAAATACACTCATACTTTATGGCGACGTGCCATTAATTCGTACAGCAACACTTGAGACATTAGCTAATTTAGCCAGTCAGGGCGCAATTGGGTTGCTCACTCAAGAAATGGCAAACCCTACAGGATATGGCCGGATCGTTAGAAATTTAGATGGCAATGTGTCGGCTATTGTTGAAGAAAAAGATGCTACTCCAGAGCTTAAGCTAATTAATGAAATTAATACTGGCTTGATGGCTGTACCAACAAAGCATTTGAAGCGGTGGTTATCATCCCTTAAATCTAATAATGCACAGGGCGAATATTATTTAACGGATATTATTGAAATGGCCGTTAATGAGGGCGTTCCTATTTATACAGCTAATCCACAAGCCGAATGGGAAACCGTTGGTGTCAATAGTCGGGCGCAGTTGGCTGCCCTTGAGCGTGTTTGGCAATTAGAGCTGGCTAATCAATTACTAGAGTCCGGGGTTAGTTTGGCTGATCCCGCACGGATTGATATACGTGGTCAGCTTACTTGCTCTGCAGATGTCACAATTGATGTGGGGTGTGTTTTTGAGGGCTCGGTTGATTTGGAGGCGGGTGTAAGCATTGGTCCCTATTGCGTTATCCGTAATGCAGTTATTGAGTCTGGAGCTGTGATTCATGCATACACACATATTGATCAATCTAAGGTTGGGCCAAGCAGTGTGATTGGCCCCTATGCAAGATTACGGCCGGGTACTGAATTAGCCGCTGAAGTTCATATTGGTAACTTTGTTGAGGTTAAAAATAGTCAGATAGCTAAGCAAAGCAAGGCGAATCATTTGGCCTATATTGGTGATGCAACTATTGGTTCAAAAGTGAACGTGGGCGCCGGCACGATTACTTGTAACTATGACGGTGTTAATAAGCATCGCACAGTGATTGAAGATGAAGCTTTTATTGGCTCAGATACTCAGCTAGTTGCTCCAGTAACTGTTGGCAAAGGGGCGACTCTGGGGGCTGGAACAACATTAACAAAGGATGCTCCAGCAGGACAATTAACCGTTACAAGAGCAAAACAAGTTTCTCTTAATTGGCAGCGTCCAACAAAGAAGTCCAAATAATAGAACATATTAAAAATAGGAAATAAGCCATGTGCGGCATTGTTGGAGCGGTAGCTAAAAGAAATGTTGTGGATATTCTGGTTGAGGGACTACGTCGATTGGAGTATCGCGGCTATGATTCCTGTGGCTTTGCTTTGTTAGCTGAGAGAGGCTTGGAGCGTGCAAGAACAACCGCCCGTGTATCTGATTTGGCTGATCAAGGCAAGCAAATGTCAGGTAACTTAGGCATTGCTCACACTCGTTGGGCTACTCATGGCAAACCAGATACAGTTAACGCACACCCACATTTCTCTGGTGACTTAATTGGATTGGTGCATAACGGCATCATTGAGAATTATGAAGTATTACGGGAAGAGTTAAAGCAAGCTGGATATGAGTTTTTTTCTCAAACGGATACTGAGGTTATTGCACATTTAATTCACCAAACCTATACAAAAATGAGTCAAAGAGACCTGGCTCAGGCTGTCAGATCTGTTCTAGGCCGTTTACATGGTGCTTATGCCATTGCAGTTATTGCTAAAGATGCCCCTGGGGTTTTAGTCGGCGCCAGGGTTGGTTCTCCATTGGTTGTTGCTTTTGGGCAGGGTGAAAATTTCTTGGCTTCTGATGCGTTGGCAGTGGCTGAGCATGCAGAGTCCATGACTTATTTGGAAGAGGGTGATGTTGCAGTTTTAACAACTGAGAGTGTAGTTATTACTAATATATCTGGCGTTCTCCAGGAGAGAGTTAAAAAACCAGTGCCAGCCCAAGTTGCGGCGGTTGATCTGGGGCCTTACCAGCATTACATGCAAAAAGAAATTTTTGAACAGCCTAGAGCGATTGGCGACACGTTGGGGCATGTTGAGAAAATAGACCCATACATCTTTGGTGCAAGTGCTGCTGATCTAGATAAGATTGATAGCATATTGTTGTTAGCTTGTGGGACGAGTTATTACGCTGCATGTACCGCTAAGTATTGGCTAGAAGATATTGCTGGTATTGCTACGCAAGTTGAAATTGCGAGTGAGTACCGTTACCGTAAAACAGTACCAAACTCTCGCACTTTAGTGGTTGTGGTTTCTCAGTCTGGTGAGACCGCTGATACTTTAGCTGCTTTACGTCATGCTCAATCATTAGGACATACGGAAACATTGGCAGTTTGTAATGTGGCAACTAGTGCCATGGTTAGAGAAACAAAATACCGTTTCTTAACGCATGCTGGTACAGAGATTGGTGTGGCATCAACAAAAGCTTTCACTACGCAGTTAGTTGGTTTGTATTTGATGGCACTTATGTTTGCTAAGCATCGTGGCCATCTTTCTGAAAGTGCTGAGCGTGAGAGTCTTAATCGTTTGAGACATCTGCCAGCTGCTATTAATGCCGCATTAGCGCTTGAACCACAAATTATTGCTTGGAGCGAAGCGTTTGCTAAATGTGAAAATGCTTTATTTTTAGGGCGTGGCTTACATTACCCAATTGCTCTAGAGGGTGCGCTTAAATTAAAAGAAATTTCATATATCCACGCGGAGGCATACCCTGCTGGCGAATTAAAGCATGGGCCATTGGCATTGGTAACAGAGCAAATGCCTGTTGTAACTGTGGCGCCTAATGATGCCTTATTAGAGAAATTAAAATCTAATATGCAAGAGGTGAAGGCTCGTGGTGGAAAGCTGTATGTATTTGCGGATTCTGATACGGCGATTGTGGCAAGCGAGGGCATACATGTTATTCGTATGCCTGAGTATTATGGTGATTTGTCGCCTATTCTGCACACCATACCTTTACAACTTTTGGCTTATCACACGGCTTGTGCCCGTGGTACTGATGTTGATAAACCTCGTAACTTAGCAAAATCGGTGACGGTGGAGTGAAGCCAGTTGTTGTTTTAGATACGAATATTCTTTTGGATATTTTAGTATTTGATGATCAGCGCGCGCATCCTTTGCGTAGCGCGCTGAGCGAAAAAAAGATTGATGCTGTTGCTACTACTAAGACCATTGAGGAATTAGTGAATGTCATTAGTCGCCCTCAGTTTAGCCTTAGCCCTGAACAACAAAAAGAAATACATATTCAGTGGCAATCGTGGTCTAGATTGTTTGATGATGCCTCTTTAGCAATTGCACCCTGGAAATGTAAAGATCGTGATGATCAGGTTTTTATTAACTTGGCCTATAGCTTAAAACCAGCCATATTAATTAGTAAGGATAAGCTCGTTCTAAAAATTGCTAAACGAGCTATTAAGGAAAATATTGTGATTACATCAGATCACAGTAAATTTGATTTTGCTTGAGCATACTCTTGTTCTAGTCTGGCCACAATTTCCTCGACAGATGGTGCGTCACTAATTAAGCCAACACCTTGACCGGCGCCCCAAATGTCTTTCCAGGCCTTTGCGCTAGATTCTGGCTTGGTTGCTTTTGAGAAATCCATCTTGCTAGCATCTGCTTGCGGTAAATTTTTTGGATCAAGTCCTGCTTTCAAGATGCTTTCTTGAATGTAGTTACCGTGAATGCCCGTGAAGTAATTCGTGTAAATAATATCTGCTGCAGTGGCATTAATAATGGCTTGTTTGTATGTCTCGGAAGCGTGGGCTTCTTTACTCGCAATAAATCTTGTGCCCATATACGCAAAGTCAGCGCCCATCGCTTGAGCAGCAAGAATGGATTGACCGTTAGAAATTGAACCAGACAAAGCTAAAGGGCCTTTAAATATCCTTCTAACTTCTCCGACTAAAGAAAATGGTGACATCGTTCCAGCGTGGCCGCCTGCTCCAGCCGCTACCAAGATCAAGCCATCAACACCAGCTTCTAAAGCTTTTTCTGCATGTCTAATATTGATGACATCATGCAAAATAATTCCGCCATAGCTATGGACTGCATCAATAATTTCCTTAATAGGCGCTCTAAGGCTGGTGATGTAGATGGGAACTTGATGTTTGACACATGTTTTTACATCTTGCTCAAGTCGGGTGTTTGATGCATGAACTATTTGGTTAACAGCAATGGGACCAACTCTTTTTGTTGGATAATTTTTCTGAAAATTACCTAAATCTTCTTTTATATCGGCAAGCCACGTATCTAATAGTTCGGCTGGTCTTGCATTTAACGCAGGAAATGACCCAACAATGCCAGCTTTACACTGCGCTTTAACTAGCTCAGGATAGCTAACCGTAAACATGGGGGCTGATATGACGGGGATGCGCAAGTTTTGCAAAACTTTAGGGATATATTGGTTGTTCATGGTTATATCAATAAGTAAATTGTTAGGGTAAGTGCTGAGGGGCTTGTTATACCAGAGGCTTTCATTTCCTTAATAATTACTTACAATATAACTGTTGATTTGCTTATTTTCTATGGCAACGACTTTGAGGAGAAATTCATGAATAAAAATATTCGTCACATTATGTTGGCTGTAAGTGCTTTAACTGGTTTTTCTGCTATGCCCGCTCAGGCGGCTTTCCCTGAGGATAAACCTGTTACATTGGTTGTGCCATTTGCTGCTGGCGGCCCTACTGATAAAGTGGCGCGAGAGTTAGCACTTTCTATGGCTAAGTCTTTAAAGCAACAGGTGATCGTAGATAACTCACCTGGAGCAGGTGGAACAATTGCTGCTAAGAAAGTGCTTAATGCGCCAAAAGATGGCTATACCATCTTGATTCACCACATTGGTATGTCTACAGCCCCAGCTTTGTATAAAAATTTAGGTTTTGATCCTAATACAGACTACGAGCACTTGGGCCAAGTGGCTGATGTGCCAATGATTATGGTCGGCAACAAGGATTTAGCTGCCAAGAATTTGACTGAGCTATTAGCTTATATCAAAGCTAACGGTAACAAGATTGCCTATGCAAATGCAGGTGTTGGTTCTGCAAGCCATTTGTGTGGCTTGTTGTTTATGAGCACTATTCAGCAAGATATGACAACTGTTCCATACAAAGGAACGGCGCCAGCATTAACAGATTTGATGGGCGGTCAAGTGCAATTGATGTGTGATCAAACAACTAATTTATCTGGGCAGTTAAAGGCTAAATCAGTGAAAGCCTATGGTGCAACAACATTGCAACGTATCCCTGCATTTAAAGACATTCCTACTTTACATGAGCAGGGTTTGAAAAATTTCCAAGTAAATGTTTGGCATGGCGTGTATGCGCCTAAGGGTACACCTAAGGCAGCAACAGATAAATTAGCTGCTGCAATTAAGGCAGGTATTGCTGATGCAGGTTATAAATCAAAAATGGCTGAGTTAGGTGCTAATGTGCCTAATGATAAAAATGCTAGCCCAGAAGGTCATAAGGCACATTTGAAGGCACAAATTGATTTGTGGACGCCAATTATTAGGAAAGCTGGTATCTACGCCGATTAATTATTGGCCGATATTAATAAGTCGGCCTTGATCAATCTTTGCGCCACCTGCTTTGCACAGGGCGGGTGGCAGCCAAAGAGTTAGCTCTTCCAGAGTTAACTTAAGCTGTTTGGCTATGGCTGTAAATAATGGTGTTTCAAGTATCCAAGCATTCACGAGACTAATTTCTTTTGTTTGCCATTCCAGTAATTTAAATTTCAATAAAACCTTTGCTGCATGACGTGCATTTCTAGCAATGTCCGCAGATAAATAATCTAATCTCGATCTAGCTATATCGATTGCTTTTTTAGCATCTGTGAATGGTTTGCCGTGGCCAGGGATAATTAAGCGAATATCAAGTGTTTCAATGAGATCAATTGTTTCGGCAACTTCTTTAAAGCCACTATCTCCAACTAACTCCGGAAATACAACGCCAAATCCCTCTTCCCAAAGGGCGTCAGCTGATATCAATATTTGGGTTTCTTCTTGATACAGCATGATGGCGTGTATTGCGTGCCCAGGCGCCGCAAGAATTATCCAATCATGCGAGCCTAAACGAATATGTTTGCCTGGAGTTAATAGGTGATCATATTGAAAACTTGGGCAACTTTGACCTGTTGCTTTAAAACTTAAAAGGTTTTGATCCCAATTATTAACGGCAGGCGCCTCTGCTGCCGGAATAGAGATAGAACAATTAAATGTTTTTCTCAGTAATTGATTCCCACCACAATGATCGGAGTGGAGGTGTGTGTTAATAATTTTTGTCAGTGTTGGCAACTGATGTTTGGTTAGCTCATGTTGAACTAACGAGAGAGTTAATTGCTCTTGGCTAACATAGCTGGTGTCAATGAGTGAGACATCGTCATCGCCCCATATGAAAATGTTATTTGCAGATAACCAGCCGCGCTCAAATACTTCAATACCTTTGGGTAAAAGATGGCGGCTCATGTTTTATTTGAGCGACGTTTATCTAGTTTTTGCCACACCAATTCTTTTTCTTTCTCATCAAGATCTGACCATGCCGCAATTTCGTCCAATGTTCTAAAACATCCCAAGCAATAGCGGTCATCATCATCCATGCGACACAAATTAATACATGGAGATAATGTCCTGACTTTGCTAAGATCACTCATTCTTTTGAGGGTAATTTTTTTCTAGGACGGCTTGGTATCGATTATTTAATTCGGCAGCATTTTTCACGCTAATCCCAAGATCTCTGGCAAGACCATCTTTTAAGCCATAAACCCAACCATGGACAGTGACTTCTTGACCTCTGGCCCATGCATCCTGAACACTGCTGGTATGGCAGACATTCATCACCTGTTCAATCACATTTAATTCGCATAAGCGATCAAATTGCTCATCTTGTTTTAGGATTTCTCCTAGATATTTGCCATGTTTATCTTGTACATCTTGCACATGTCTAATCCAATTGTCTGCAATGCCTATCCGCGCTTTAATCTGAGCAGCCCTAACACCTGAGCAACCATAGTGGCCAACCACAATAATGTGCTTTACTTTAATCTGATCTACAGCGAATTGAATAACAGATAAAGCATTTAAATCTGTATGAACAACAACGTTGGCAATGTTTCTATGAACAAAGACTTCCCCTGGCGCTAAGCCGGTAATTTGATTGGCTGGAACCCGTGAGTCAGAGCAGCCAATCCAAAGATATTCGGGAGCTTGTTGGTGAGCTAAGCGGGTGAAATACTCAGGATCTGTTTTTGTAACGGAATCTACCCAATCTTTATTATTTTCAAGAAGTTTGGATAGTAAGTAAGGATTATTTGATTCTTGCATAGTCATGTCATTGAATTTTCTAGGGCTATTTTGAGGGATGTTTCAAAATCGCTCGATATTTGTAAAAGATACCATGTTATGAAATCTTGTCCGAATAAATCAATCGATATGAGGTATCGTATCTTAAGTTTCATAACTTTGTATCGACATGCAAATAATTAGCTACCCATTTTTAGATGAATTGCCTGATTCAGGAGGCGTAAAAAAGATCGCACCTAATTTGAGATGGGTGCGTATGCCACTTCCTTTTGCTTTAGACCATATCAATCTATGGTTAATTAAAGATTGTTTTGAGGGTAAAGAGGGGTGGACCCTAGTTGATTGCGGGGTGGCTAATCAGGCAACAAAGGATCTTTGGCAGCATATTTTTAAGGTGGAGCTTGAGGGATTGCCAATTGTCCGAGTCATCGTGACGCATATGCACCCTGATCACTTAGGATTGGCTGCGTGGATATGCGATCGTTGGGGGGCGCCATTATGGATGACCATGACAGATTATGTTTTAGCAAAATGGTTGATTAGCCCTGCCGGATCTAGTCAGGGATCTATGGCGGGTGGAGGCGGGGCCGCAGACCATTTTTTTAGGCACGGCTTGTCGGATTCTGCTGATATGGAAAAGATTCGAGCCAGAGCTGACTATTACAGTCGTATGGTGCCAGATATTCCGGTTGAATTTCGCAGAATCATGGGTGGTGAGCTAATAAATATTGGAGGGAATGCTTGGGAAGTTTTGGCGGGGTATGGTCATGCACCTGAGCATGCTTGCTTATGGTCAAAGGCTGAAGGAGTGTTTATTTCAGGGGATATGGTTTTGCCGAGAATTTCTACTAATGTGAGTGTGTTTGCAACAGAGCCCGATGCAGATCCTTTAGGGCTTTATTTAAATTCACTAGCAAGTTATGAGGTGCTACCCCAGAACGCTTTGGTTTTGCCGTCTCATGGCAAGCCATTTACAGGACTTCATGCCCGAATCACGCAGTTAAAGGAACATCATCAGGAACGTTTAGCTGAAACTCTGGCTGCCTGTAAAAAGCAGCCATTAACTGCTAGAGACCTAGTTCCTATTTTATTTAAAAGAGAGCTAGATTTGCATCAATTAACTTTTGCAATGGGAGAGGCTATTGCTCACCTTAACCACCTGTGGCGCGCGGGGATTTTGCGGCGCGAGGTTTTTTCGGACGGGGTGATGCGGTTTTCTTGCTTGTAAAGCTTGTTGATGTCATTCCCTTGGCCATGTCAGTGGCAGCTTTTTGTGCTGCCTTGCCCGCTTCGGCCATTGCTTCTGGGGTCATGGCTGCGCTAAAACTCTGTAAAGCAGCTAGTGTGGCACGTTGAACCTCTAGACCTTGAATGGTGCTTCTAAGTACGCTCATATTTAAGTTTAGCCAGTTTTCTACGCTTTTAAGGTCCTGAATACGCTTATCTAGCTCTTCGATATCTAGCGTTGGCATCGCTGCTCCGCCACCCAATCCTCCGCCAAAGCCAGTCATGTCACCTGGTGTAGGGGAGTTTCCCCACATTGTTTTGAACATCTCTAAGCTTTGATTGAAATCAGGCATCGCACCAAACATGAGAACTCCCTACACAAAAAAGGTTAATGGAATCAGATAAATATGCTTAATACCGATAAAATATAGGTTTAATTCATTTCCCGCAATCTTTTGCGGTTAAACCAAGAGTTTCTACTATGTTTTATACCCGCGGCGCAAATTTGCCTCAGTTATTAAAAAACCGAATTTTGGTGTTAGATGGCGCCATGGGCACCATGATTCAACAACGAAAGTTAACTGAGCAAGATTACCGCGGTTTACCTACAAGTACGCGATTTGAAAATCATCCAATTGATTTGAAAGGTAATAACGAACTTTTAAATTTAACGCACCCGGAAATTATTTTAGATATTCATAGGCAATATTTGGCTGCGGGTGCGGACTTAATTGAAACGAATACTTTTGGTGCAACAAGTGTTGCGCAAGATGATTACAAGATGCCTGAGTTGGCAAGGGAGATGAACATTGCTGCAGCTAAATTGGCTAAGCAAGCTTGTGAGGAGTTTTCTACGTCTGATAAACCACGTTTTGTTGCTGGAGCTGTCGGACCAACGCCTAAGACGGCAAGCATTTCTCCAGATGTTAATGATCCGGGCGCAAGAAATGTGACCTTTGATCAGTTACGCATCAGTTACCGTGAGCAGGTTGAGGGGTTGTATGAAGGTGGTGCTGATGTATTCCTGGTGGAAACAATATTTGATACCTTAAATGCCAAGGCTGCTTTATTTGCTATTGATGAGTTCTTTGATGAAACAGGTGTGCGTTTGCCAATTATGATTTCAGGAACAGTAACCGATGCCTCTGGTCGAATATTGTCAGGTCAAACAGTTGAGGCGTTTTGGAATAGCTTGAGGCATGCCAAGCCCTTAACATTTGGTTTGAATTGCGCTTTGGGCGCAACCTTAATGAGACCCTATATTGCAGAATTAGCTAAAGTTTGTGATGTTGCAGTGTCATGTTATCCAAACGCTGGGTTGCCTAATCCAATGAGTGACACTGGTTTTGATGAAACGCCAGAAGTAACGGCCCAATTATTGGATGAGTTTTCAAAAGATGGGTTAGTTAATTTAGTGGGTGGTTGCTGTGGCACAACACCTGCACATATCAAAGCTATTGCAGATGTTGTGGCTAAAAGGTCAGCGCGCACTTGGGACGCATATAAGGAGGTGGCATGATGAATACGATAAAGTTGCCACCTATGCGTTTGTCAGGTTTAGAGCCGTGCAATATCGACCCACATGTTGGCTTTGTGAACGTTGGTGAGCGAACAAACGTTACCGGTTCAAAAGCATTTGCTCGTATGATTTTGAATGGGCAGTATGACGAAGCCTTGTCTGTTGCTCGTCAACAGGTTGAGAATGGCGCTCAAATTATTGACATCAATATGGATGAAGCCATGTTGGATTCAAAAGCTGCCATGGTTCGTTTCTTAAATCTAATTGCTTCAGAGCCAGATATCTCTCGTGTACCTGTGATGATTGATTCATCAAAATGGACTGTCATTGAAGCAGGTTTACAGTGTGTTCAGGGCAAGGCAATTGTTAACTCAATATCCATGAAAGAGGGTGAGAACTCTTTTAGGCAACACGCGAAACTAATTAAGCGTTATGGTGCAGCCGCTGTTGTGATGGCCTTTGATGAAAAAGGTCAGGCCGATACTTATGAACGAAAAGTAGAGATTTGCCAACGTAGCTACAACATATTGGTTAATGAAATTAACTTTCCTCCAGAAGACATTATTTTTGACCCTAATATTTTTGCAATTGCTACGGGTATTGAGGATCACGATAACTACGCAAATGATTTTATTAATGCAACCGCATGGATTAAAAAGAACTTGCCGGGTGCAAAAGTTAGTGGTGGCGTATCTAATGTGAGCTTCTCATTTAGAGGCAATGATGTTGTGCGCGAGGCGATTCATACGGTTTTCTTGTATCACGCAATTCGAGCTGGTTTGGATATGGGCATTGTGAATGCTGGTCAGCTTGGGGTATATGAAAATCTGGATACTAATTTGCGTGAAAGAGTTGAGGATGTTGTTCTCAATCGCTTTAAAGAAAAAGATGGCAAAACACCAACTGAACGTCTGTTAGATATTGCAGATGACTACAAAGGTGATGGTATTAAAGCTGAGCAAACTTTAGCTTGGCGTGAAGAATCTGTACGTGAAAGATTGACGCATGCCTTGGTGCATGGCATTACATCACATATCGTTGAAGACACAGAAGAAATGCGTCAGGAAATAGCTGCCGCTGGCGGTCGCCCTATTGAAGTTATCGAGGGGCCGTTGATGGATGGCATGAATGTTGTTGGCGACTTATTTGGGGCTGGCAAAATGTTCTTGCCTCAAGTGGTTAAGAGTGCTCGTGTCATGAAGCAAGCTGTTGCGCATCTGATACCTTATATTGAAGAAGAAAAACGTCAAATAGTAGCTCGTGGCGGAGATGTTAGGTCGCGAGGAAAAATTATTATGGCAACTGTCAAAGGCGATGTTCATGATATTGGTAAAAATATTGTGACAGTTGTTTTGCAGTGTAATAACTTTGATGTGATCAATATGGGTGTGATGGTTCCATGTAATGAGATTTTGAAGAAGGCCAAGGAAGAGGGCGCTGACATGATTGGTTTGTCTGGTCTCATCACACCTTCTTTAGAGGAGATGGCATATGTTGCAGAAGAAATGCAGCGTGATGATTATTTCCGTGAAAAGAAAATGCCTCTAATGATTGGTGGTGCAACAACGTCGCGTGTTCATACAGCGGTGAAAATTGCGCCTCATTATGAGGGCCCTGTTGTGTATGTGCCCGATGCATCAAGAGCCGTTTCTGTGGCTTCAAATTTGTTATCCGATGAGCAGTCAAAAAAATTCATTGCAGAGTTAACTGCTGAATATGAGCGTATTCGTGAGCAACATGCTAATAAAAAGCAAACGCCATTAATTACGCTTGAAGAGGCAAGAGCGAATGCTCAAAAAATAGATTGGGCAAAAGCTTCAATTGTGAAGCCGAAATTTATTGGGCGCCGTGTTTTTAAAAACTATGATTTGGCTGAGCTTGCTGAATATATTGATTGGACTCCATTTTTTCAAACTTGGGATTTAGCTGGTAAATTCCCGCAAATATTAGATGATGAAATTGTTGGGGAGTCTGCTCGCAAAGTATATGAAGATGCCCAAGACATGTTGAAAAAGCTTGTTCAGGGTAGATGGCTAACGGCAAACGCTGTTATAGGCATTTATCCAAGCAATAGTGTTGGTGATGATATTGAGTTATATGCTGATGAGTCTCGTCAACAGCCTATTTTGGTTTGGAAAAATTATAGGCAGCAATCAGATCGACCAGTCGTTGATGGCGTGAAGAAACCAAATCGTTGTTTAGCCGATTTTGTTGCGCCTAAAGGTGTTGGTATTCAAGACTATGTAGGCATGTTTGCTGTAACTGCTGGTCATGGAATTGAGAAAAAATTAAGAGAGTTTGAGGATAAACATGATGATTACAGTTCTATCATGCTTAAAGCTTTAGCTGATAGATTGGCTGAGGCCTTTGCAGAAAGAATGCATCAGCGTGTTAGAACTGAGTTGTGGGGTTACGCTGCGGGTGAGCAGTTAACAAATGCACAGCTTATTGGCGAGTCTTATATTGGGATACGCCCTGCGCCAGGTTACCCAGCATGCCCAGACCATTTGGTTAAAAAAGACATGTTTACTTGCTTGCTTGCCGACGAGATTGATATGACTTTGACTGAATCAATGGCGATGCTGCCTGCGTCTAGCGTTAGTGGTTTTTATATCGCTAATCAAGAGGCTCAATATTTTGATGTGGGACGTATTGGCGACGATCAGAAAGATGATTTTGCTAAACGCCCCAAATAACCATTTCTTTACTAGCGAGAGCTTCTTTGAGTAACTGTAAAAATGGGAAAATTCTTTGCCTTAAGCGAAGAGCAGAGGGTTTTTCTGTATCAGCTTTTTTATTTTCTAAATCTTGCATTGCTGCTGCCCTAACTTTTTCATCTAGAGCTATCGCATCCTCTAGTTTTCTGATGGCTTCTGCTAATTGCTCAATTAGGAAAATACCTTTAGGTTCAAGAGGGCGCCCGATAATGTCAAAGATTCTTTGGGTTAAATCTCCGAGCATTAAAACATCAGCAGATTTTTTACATTGGAATTTATAAAGCATCATCAAAGAGTAACACCAAAACCTAACTGATAAACTTATTTTCTATGCTTCCAGCCATTAAAAAACAAATTACACAGCTTATGCAAGACGCTTTAAAGGTCGTCGCAGCAGCTCATGACATTGTAGGCAATGATTTGCCAGTACCTCATTTGGAAAGGCCAAAGGTTGCTGAGCACGGTGATCTGGCTACCAACATTGCAATGCAGCTTGCTAAAAACTGGAAAATGAATCCGCGTGAATTAGCCCTTGAGTTTTCTAATGCGTTAGCTCAACAAGCTGGTTATGCAGCTTTATTGTCTGCCGTTGAAATTGCTGGGCCAGGATTTATTAATGTGCGTTTAACACAAGCAGCGAAGCTCGAAGTTCTAAAGGTTATCTTTGATCAGCAATCAAAGTTTGGCATGCAGCCATCTAATAAGAAGAATGTATTAATTGAATTTGTTTCGGCTAATCCTACGGGACCTTTGCATGTGGGGCACGGTCGCCAAGCTGCTTTGGGGGATGCTTTATCTCATCTAATGGCTACTCAAGGTTGGTCGGTGCATCGAGAGTTTTATTACAACGATGCTGGCGTGCAGATACAAAACTTAGCTATTTCTGTACAGGCAAGAGCTAAAGGTTTGAAGCCGGGTGAGCCTGGCTGGCCGGAAGCGGCATATAACGGGGAGTACATTGCTGATATCGCACGTGATTATTTGGCTAAATCAACAGTAGCTGCTGCGGATGGTTTACCTGTATTGGCTGCTGGGGATGTTGAAAATATTGAATCAATTAGAAAGTTTTCTGTTGCGTATTTACGTAGAGAACAAGATATTGATTTGCAAGCTTTTGGGGTCAAATTTGATTGCTATTATTTAGAGTCATCTCTTTATACAGATGGTAGTGTTGAGGCTGTCGTTTCTGATTTAAAAACTATTGGCAAGAGTTACGAGCTAGATGGCGCTTTATGGCTTAGAACAACAGAAGATGGTGACGATAAAGATCGAGTCATGCGTAAGTCAGATGGTAATTACACATATTTTGTTCCTGATGTGGCTTATCACGCAAGTAAGTGGTCTCGTGGTTTTACACATGTTATCAATATTCAAGGGAGCGATCATCATGGAACGATTGCTCGTGTTAGGTCTGGTATTCAGGGGGTAGCATCTCAACGCTCTTGGGATATTCCTAAAGATTATCCAAGTTATGTGCTCCATAAAATGGTGACTGTAATGCGTGGTGGCGAAGAGGTTAAGATCTCGAAACGCGCAGGGTCATATGTCACAGTTAGAGATCTTATTGAGTGGTCTGGTGGCGTTACGGCTGACATGGCAATGGATGATAAAGATGCGGCAATTCGTAGGGGTCGAGATGCAGTTCGTTTCTTCTTGATTTCTCGTAAAGCTGATACAGAGTTTGTTTTTGACGTTGATTTAGCGTTAAAACAAAATGATGAAAATCCTGTTTTCTATGTGCAATATGCACATGCACGTATTTGTTCTATTTTGCGCCAATGGGCTGGTAATGAGGCTTCACTGAAAGATGTTTCTTTTGCTGGTTTAACAAGTAAATCTTCTGATACGTTATTGAGAAGATTGGCTGAGTATGGCGATGTATTAACCGATGCCGCAAAAGATATGGCGCCACATGCAATTGCTTTTTACTTGAGAGATTTAGCAGGTGATTTCCATACTTTCTATAACGCTGATCGCGTTTTGGTAGATGATGAAGAGTTGAAGTTGGCTAGATTGGCCTTGTTATCCGCAACGAAACAAGTTATTGCAAATGGATTGAATGTTTTGGGAGTTTCTGCACCTGAGAAGATGTAGGGGTAATATAGCTAACTATGAGACAAACAATAGATAAAAATAACTTAAGTCACCCCTCTTCAGGTGGGACGCTAATGGGTTTCGTTTTAGGACTTTTACTGGGCATTGCAATTGCTGTTGGTGTTGCCTATAAGTTAACAAAAGGCGCACCTGAACCAAAATTAAATTTACGTGCTCCAGATGCGGTCTCTAAATCAGCACCTGCTGAAGCGGTGGATGAGGGAGAGGTTCAGGTTGAGGAGCGTCCTAATCTAAATAAACCATTGCAAAGTAAAGTGCCTCTTCCAAGTGAGTCTGCCAAGAAAGATCCTATTGGTGCAATTGCTGGTGCTGCGCAAGGACCAGAGTACTGGTTACAAACAGGGGCTTTTAGAAATCAAGATGAGGCGCAAAGACAAAAAGCCACATTGGCTATGCAAGGTCTAGAAGCGCTTGTTTCTGAGCGAGAAGTTGATGGCAGCATCATGTGGCGCGTTCGAGTTGGACCTTTTAAAGCTCAAGAAGAAGTAACGCAAACCAGGGGGCGCTTACAGTCTGCTGGAATTAACTCAACCGTTATTCGCATCAATAAAACAAATTAATCACATAGAGAAACATGAAAAATATGCCACTTTTTTCGAAGATCACTAAAGCTGTTGCTGGAGTTATTTTTTTATTGGCGACAACATTTTCAATAGCTCAAAATAGACCTATTGAGGATGGTTTTGATTTCAGAACATTACCTGTTGCTCAGCCATTAGAGACTAAGGGTAAGGTAGAGGTTGTTGAGTTCTTTTGGTATGGTTGCCCACATTGTCATGATTTTGAGCCAGAGTTAAGTGCTTGGGTTAAACGTCAGGGGCCTGATGTGGTTGTTCGTAAGATCCCAGTTGCTTTTAGAGATGATTTATTGCCGCATAGCCAACTTTTTTACGCATTAGAAGCTTTGGGTAGGTCAGATTTACACGGAAAAGTCATGGAAGCTATTCATGTGGGCAAAAAGAAAATGCTATCTGAAGTGGAGATGTCAGATTGGTTAGCTGCCCAGGGTGTTGATCGACAAAAATTTTCATCAGCTTTTAAATCATTTACCGTAATTTCTAAAGCAAGAGGAACTAGTCAGATTGCGCAAAATTACAGAATTGATGGTGTGCCAACGGTAGCTATTCAGGGTAAATATATAACCTCACCATCGATTGTTGGAGGTTCTAAGTCTAGGGCAATTGATGTGATGGATTATTTGGTGAATAAAGCCAGAAAAGAAAAGCGCTAATTAAAACGTTAAACAATTAATTTTTTCTTAAAAATAGCCATTAATTATTAATGGCTATTTCTTTAAGAGGGTCTCAATTTTTGAGGTAATTTTTTTGCTGGTTGGCGATGTGATGCTGCTGAATGCATCAACTATATTCCCGTCTTTATCAATTAAATATTTATAAAAATTCCATCTGGGTTTGGTCCCCGTTTTTTCTATTAATAGCTTAAATAAGGGGTTGGCATCTTTTCCGCTAACAGAGCTCTTTGCAAACATTGGAAATTTAACGCCATAGGTGTTGTAACAAAAATCAGCAATCTCTTTATTTGAACCTGGCTCTTGCTTTCCAAAATCATTGGAAGGAAAACCTAATATGACAAATCCCTGGTCTTTGTATTGGGCATAAATTTTTTCCAATCCTTCATATTGGCTTGTAAAACCACAATAACTTGCAGTATTAACAACCAAAATAACCTTGCCCTTATATTGGCAAAGATCTTGAGGAGTTTCATCTTGCAGTCTTGGAAATTGAAAGGGAAGGGATTCTGGGCAATTCACAGCTTGAGCCTCTTTGGCGTTGAAAAGTGATAGGGCTCCCACTAGGCCTATAAAAACAAATGTAGCAAAAATATTTCTAGGCTGAAACATTTGATTTTTTAGGGGAAGTGGCAGCATGGTTCATCTTAGGGAATTAGCTTGATAAATGCAAATTATTAGAGCGGGTGTCTAGAAATGAAGATGATTCTTAAACCCGCTGTAATATCTAGGTTATGACACATCTAGATATTAATCATTTACCTGCCCCTAGCTTTGAAAAGAAGATTTGTTCTGCTGCAGACCTAGCGGTAAAGCTAAGCCTGTTGCCAAAGCCTATTGTTTTTACAAATGGTGTTTTCGATATTCTTCATAGAGGGCATGTGAGCTATCTAGATCAAGCCAAGAGCTTTGGGAAAAGCCTTGTTGTTGGAGTTAATGCGGATCAGTCTGTTCGAATGTTGGGTAAGGGTGATGATCGACCGCTTAATCAAGAAGGTGATCGTATGGCTTTGTTGGCATCTTTAGAGTCAGTTGATTTAGTTGTCTTGTTTGCTGAAAAAACACCCGTACAGCTCATCGAAAAAATAAGACCCGATATTTATATTAAGGGTGGGGATTATGAAATTGATGCTTTGGCTGAGACGGCATTGGTTAAAAGTTGGGGTGGTAGCGCATATGCTATCCCATTTATTCATGATCGCTCAACGACGGCTCTCTTGACCAGAATTAGATCCTGAAGTTGCGGGGCCTATGACTTTGATCTCTTCAGGTAGGCGGTGTTGTTTAGGGGATACTTTTTCTTGACCGCTCTCGAACCAAGTGTTGATTATTTTTTGTGTGGTTTTCGGGGCTAACAAAACAATAAAACTAAGTATCGTGCTGAGTAAGATAAGTCCCGCTAGAAAAATCTTTAGTTTTTTTCCCATTTAAATGTATCCCAGATGGTGCCAGGCAAGTAAGCCTTTTAAAACTAAATTAGAGCTCATTATCATTTGTTCGGCTCCTTGATAGACATTTGCCAATATTTCAGCATTGCCCCCATCAATTAAAAGCATGTCTAGTTGAAGGTGTTGTTGATGGGCCATCAATTTGCCCACTTCAATAGCCCCTAGCTGGCTGGCTACGATGCCGTTATAAATCGAGCTTGGTGTATCAGTGCCTAAACTCAATGGAAGTAGCGGCGTTGCTTGAGAGAAGATGTCTGGTAGCTGAGCTGTTCCTGTCTGCAGTGACTGGCTCATCAATTTCATGCCTGGCAGAATGAGCCCCCCAAGATGTTCTTTTTTTGATGACAGCAGATCAATTGTGGTGGCTGTGCCAGTGCAGATAATTAAGATATTTCTATTGGGAAAGAGCTCTGCAGCTCCAACAATCATTGCTCTACGATCAGCGCCTAATTTTTCAGGGGGCGTGTATTTTGTGCCAACGTGAGATAAGGCGCTATTGCCCGATATGTCATGCCAGCTTGCTGTCGGACATAGTTTTTTAAAAAGGGTTTTGAGTTGCTCAATAGTTTTTTTATTAACAACACTAGAGCAAATAATTTTTTTAATAGCGCTTACTTCATGAGCAAGGTGATGGAATGCATCCTCACTTATATCTTGATGATTAAAGTGACCAGATTTAATCCATGGGTCATTTAGATTAAATGATTCAGCCCGTGCAAGCGCCCACTTAATGCGAGTATTTCCAGCATCAATTAATAAGATGCTCATGAGTTGCTCCGTAATGACACATCACCACTAATAATTTTTTTAATTCCAGTAGATGTTTCTAATAACAAACATCCTTCGCTATCAACACCTTTATTAATGCCCTCAAGCTCAACCTTATCATTTTGATGAATTTGGCATATTTCATTTTTGTAAGCATCCCACTGATTCCATTCATCATGAAAATCAGCAAAAGAGCCCCGCTCAAACTGTTCAATAACTGTGCCTAATTCTTTAATCAAACTTAACCATAGCCAATCAGGATCTAAGTCGTGATTTGGAAGGATATGGCTAAGTGAACTAATAGGTCGACCAATTTCTTGATCAATATGTTGAGTATCGGAAATGTTGACGCCAATACCAATAATGAGCCATGTTGGATCTTCAGGCTTTAATTGCCCCCCTTCAATGAGCATGCCTGCTAATTTATGTTTATTAAGCAAAATATCATTGGGCCATTTAAGACATAAGCGATGTTGGTGAAGCTCAGAGAGGCTTAAATTCATGGCTTGGCTAATTCCTCGAATAATCGCTAGGCCACAGGCTAGGCTCAAGCCTGATAATGCGCTAATCGGCTTTTTAAAGGGGTACGCCACTGAAAATGTTAGGGTTTCGTGAGGGGTGCTGACCCAAGTGCGGCCGAGCCGACCTTTCCCAGCGGTTTGCTTTAGAGCCAATCTAGCAATGGGCTCCCATAGTAAGCCTTGTCGCCAACGAATCATTAAATCTTCGTTGGTCGATGCGCTTTCTTCAACTCTCTCAAGAATCCAATTAATAGCCATTTCGATATTGTAGGTACTATGTGAACATGTCTCATCATTTTCAACGTCCTCAACGCTTAAATTGGCCTGATTTGCCGATGCCTACAGCTAGGGTTGCCTGCTTGGCTTATATCCTTTTGATGACCTATGCCAGCACCTTCCCGTTTAATTTCAATATAGGGGTGGGAGCAGCCGCTTGGGATTGGGTATTTGCGCCTATTCCTCGGTACATTACTTCTTTTGATATTTTTACTAACATTTTGGGATATTTACCTTTTGGATTCTTAATGGTTTTTGCTGTTTATCCGAGGTTAAGGTCTTATCAAGCAGTGCTGTTTGCAGTGATCTTGGGCGGGTTGTTATCTGGATTCATGGAGTCATTGCAGACTTGGCTGAGTACTAGGGTGCCAAGCAATGTCGATTGGTGGGCAAATATAGGTGGAACGACACTTGGGGCATTGTTGGCTGTTCCCATGGATCCAAAATGGTTGTCTGGAAGCGCCTTTCATCATCGCCGTATTCAATGGTTTGGTGCCCGCTCTAGCGGCATATTGTTGGCGCTATCATTTCCTTTGGCGCAAATTTATCCTCAGCCAGCTTGGTTAGCTATGGGAGACTGGGCGGATGTTTGGCAGACAACGACGTTGTGGAGGCAGACTTTTAATTTTGCAACAATAGAAATCGTAACAACTACTGTTGCTTGGTTTGCTTCTGCTATTTGCATTGCATTGGCTATGAGAGATCGGGCACCTAAAATAACCATTTTGTTCGTGATACTTTTGACCACTGTTTTTTTGAAAGCATTATTTGTAGGTATGCAGTTTGGTGTTGATAAAAGTTTTGTTTGGTTAACGCCATCAGCTTTTTGGGGGATGGTTGGCTCTAATATTTTGTTGGTTGGGGCTTTAAAGCTTCGTCGTCAATGGCTGCATATACTTGCCTTAATATCTTTGGCAACGATGATCTTTTTGGTCAATTTTTTACCACAAAGTCCTTATTACATCGTTAGTATTCAAGAGTGGCGGCACGGTCGTTTAATACACTTTAACCATTTAATTTCATGGTTAGCTTGGTTGTGGCCAATTGGTGCAGGCCTGTCATTATTAAAAGGTTTAAAACCATCATCCTCTATATAATTTTCATTTATGACTTATTTTAAATACCACCTATTTTTTTGTTTAAATCAACGTGAAAACGGTGATGATTGTTGCGCTCAGCATAATGCTCAAGCCTTATTTGAGCATGCCAAGATTCGTTGTAAGGAGATGGGGTTGTCAGGTGCAGGCAAAGTGAGGATTAATAAAGCTGGCTGTTTAGATCGATGTGCTCATGGCCCTGTGATGGTGGTGTATCCGGAGGGTGTTTGGTATACCGCTGTTGATCAATCAGATATTGATGAGATTATTGACCAGCATTTTATGCAGGGACAAGTTGTTGAGAGATTGAGGATTGAATAAGTGAGTCGAACAGTCAAATTACATTTGCCGGGTTTGGTTGGCCTAATTGAAGGTGCATTAGATTTGCCAGAGGGGCTTCGAGATGCTCCTGGCAGCTATAGGCCTAGGGGTATAGCTTTAGTCGCTCACCCGCATCCTTTATTGGGTGGCACGATGGATAACAAAGTGGCACAAACTTTAGCAAGAACATTTGCGCAGTTAGGTTATGTCACTTTGCGTACTAATTTTAGAGGTGTTGGTACAACAGAAGGTACTCATGATGATGGCAAGGGCGAGGCAGATGATTTGGTTGCTGTTGTCGCGTGGATGAAAGACCCATTCAATTGGCAAGGCATTCCGGAGCTTGAGGGTCACGCATGGCCTTTATTGGTAGGTGAGTTACCGTTAGCAATGGCGGGATTTTCTTTTGGTAGTTATGTAAGTAGTTATGTGGCTGCAAAGTTGCAAGAATTAGACATGGCACCGGAGCGTTTAATTATGGTGGGTTCAGCAACTTCTAAGTGGGAAGTTGCTCCTGTACCTAAAGATACTATTGTTATTCATGGTGAAGTTGATGATGTCATCCCTTTGAGTAGCGTATTAGATTGGGCGAGACCTCAAGAACTGGTTGTTCAAGTAATTCCTGGGGCGGACCATTTTTTCCACCGCAAACTGCATTGCATTAGAGATCTAATTTTGCGAGCTTGGCATGGGCAAGTAGATCCTACTTTTGGAAAGACTCATGGCTGATCAAGAAGAGTCCTTAATTAAATACCCCTGTGACTTTCCAATTAAGGTCATGGGAAAATCAGTGGAGGGGTATGAGGCTGCTATTGCAAATATTGTTTTGCAGTTTGACCCAGGCTTTAATGTTAAAAGTATTGAACGCAGACCCTCTAAAAATGGCAATTATTTAGGATTGACCGTCACAGTTCATGTGCATAGTCGTGAACAGCTAGATGAGTTGTATCGCACTTTATCAACGCATCCTATGGTGAGCGTTGTTCTATAAATGATGAATGTGCAAGTTCGCCATTTAGGACTGCAAGATTATTTGCCCACCTATGAGGCAATGAAAAAATTTACAGCGGAGCGTGATGCAACAACGCCTGATGAAATATGGGTGCTGGAACACCCTTCTGTTTATACCTTAGGTCAAGCAGGCGATGTTGGGCACTTGTTAGTAAAAAACTCTGCAATTCCTTTGGTACCAATTGATCGAGGCGGGCAAATTACCTATCATGGCCCAGGCCAGATTGTGGTGTATTTATTATTAGACTTAAGGCGCCGGAAGTTATTTGTACGTGACTTGGTTCATAGAATTGAGCAAGCCATTATTGATACGTTGTCAGACTTTAAGGTTTTGGGGGAGAGACATCCTGGTGCGCCAGGTATTTATTTGAGTCAGGATCATCCTGTTGCGCTTGAATTGATCGGTGCTAAGATTGCTGCATTAGGATTAAAAGTAACTAAGCAGTGTTGTTATCATGGCTTAGCGCTCAATGTTCGCATGGATTTAAGTCCTTTTGAGGCAATCAACCCTTGTGGTTATGCGGGTTTAAAGACAATTGACCTTTCAATGCTCGGCGTGAGCGACAATATGGATGTTGTGGCTGAAAGTTTATTGAGCCATTTATCGAAACAATTAGAGGTGCGGTGATGACTAAAGCCTACGATCCAAATCAAAAGCAAAAATCAGCAGATAAGACGGCTAGGATACCTATTAAGATTATTCCTGTGGAGCAGGTACTTAAGAAGCCTGAATGGATTCGGGTAAAAGCTGCTTCAGGTAATTCTCGGTTTCATGAAATCAAAAAGATTTTGCGTGAAAATCAGTTGGTAACTGTATGTGAAGAGGCAAGCTGCCCCAATATTGGTGAATGTTTTGGTAAGGGTACAGCCACATTCATGATCATGGGTGATAAGTGCACAAGACGTTGCCCATTTTGCGATGTTGGACATGGGCGTCCTGATCCACTTGATGTGGAGGAGCCCGTTAATTTGGCTAAGACTATTGCCGCGCTTAAATTATCATATGTGGTAATTACCAGTGTGGATCGCGATGATTTGCGTGATGGTGGTGCGCAACATTTTGTTGAATGCATCACAAAAACAAGAGATCTTTCTCCTGCAACTAGTATTGAAGTGCTTGTCCCTGATTTCAGGGGGCGCTTAGAAAAAGCACTGGATATTTTTGCTTCAGGATTGCCAGATATCATGAATCATAATTTGGAAACAGTACCTCGCTTGTATAAAGAAGCTAGACCTGGTTCAGATTACATGCATTCACTGAAGTTATTAAAAGATTTTAAAGATTTATATCCGCAAGTCTCCACGAAGAGTGGCTTGATGGTGGGACTCGGTGAGACTGATGAAGAAATTCTTGAGGTGATGAAGGATATGAGGGCGCATAACATTGACATGTTGACGATAGGTCAGTATTTGGCGCCATCAGGGCATCATTTACCGGTTCGACGTTATGTACACCCAGACACATTTGCCATGTTCGAAAAAGAAGCTTATGCCATGGGGTTTACGCACGCAGCGGTGGGTGCAATGGTTCGATCAAGCTACCATGCTGATCAACAGGCACATCAAGCTGGGGTTGTGTAATTAATGCAGAGAAGGCCTAGACTTTCTCTGCTAGAGATTTTTCCACCATCTGATGGAACTCATCCCAGTTTGGTTCTCCAACATAGCGCTTAATTATTTTTCCACTTTTATCGATCACTAAAGTTGTTGGGGTTAATTGAATCTTCCCAAAGGCCTTTGCTACGCTACCGTCTGAATCCATTGCTACCTTAAATGGTAGTTGTCGTGTTTTTGCAAAATTAACAACATACATCGGTGGGTCATAAGACATTGCAATAGCAATGAATTCAAGTTGATCTGTTTTATATTTGTTGTAAGTCTCAATCATCTGGGGCATTTCTTTTACACAAGTTGTGCAACTAGTTGCCCAGAAATTAATAATGCTAACTTTGCCTCGGAGGTCTTCTTGACTCAAAACTTTCCCAGATATCTCAGAAACCTTGAATGAGGGTAGCATTTGTTGGGTGTCTGACTGGCAACCAATGAGTAGTACGCCAATAGTTAAATTGAGCAAAATAAATTTAATTTGGCGAAAAAGCCTAAATAATGTTTGAGTGGGCATAATCGTATTTTATGCAAATAACAAAAAATATGTTGATTCGATTTATGTTGAAGGGGCTTATGTCCGTTGTGTGCTTGGCAATTGTGTCATGTACACCTAAGTTTGACTGGCGTACAGTGAGGGCAGATGACCTTATGTACGAAGCCTTGTATCCAGGTAAACCCAGTCGAGCAGAAAAAGCGATTCAATTTAATTCTGAGCGTCTAGTTATGACAATGGAGGCTGCAAAGGCGGGACAGGCTTTATATGCGATTGGCAGTATTCATTTGGCTGCTAATCAACAGGTGAATGTTAATGATTTAGTTCAGTACTTGCAGCAAGGCATGTTGTCTAATCTTAAATTAGGCACGCAAGCAGTATCTGAGATGGTTACTGTTAAAACGGCAGGACAACCTAGTTATGCTTTGCCTGCGCAAAGTTGGCACATGGTGGGGGTTGCGCCAGATGGTCAAAAGAGGCTGTTGAAAGTATGGTTTGTGCAAAGAAAATTGTCTGATGGTCAAGTTTGGGTGTATCAGGTGAGTGTTTTGCAACAGTTGTCAAACACAGACGATCCCCTTATTCATGAGGAAGAGCAGGCAATGTTTTTTAGTGGATTTAAACCTTACTAAGCGGACTTATGAATTCAAATATTACTCAGGCTAATTTGCCATTAAAAGGCTTTTGGGCTACCCGCGTATTTACATGTTTTGCATTCGCTTATTTTTTATCTTATGCATTTCGTTCGGTTAATGCGGTAATTGCTCCCGAATTAATGGCAGATCTTAATATCAGCAATGCTCAATTGGGCCTTTTATCTGCTGCTTATTTTGTTGGGTTCTCTACTATGCAAATTCCCTTGGGTTTTGCTCTAGATAAATTTGGCACTCGTAGAACTGAGAGTGTTTTATTGTTAGTGGCATTAATAGGTTCTGCCACATTTGCATATGCAGAAACTCTTTGGGGTATCACTTTAGGGAGGCTATTAATTGGTGTGGGAGTTTCTGCTTGCTTGATGGCTGCATTCACAGCCTACCGTCGTTGGTTTGCTATTGAGCAGCAAGGGCAGCTAGCTTCTGGCATGTTGGTATTTGGCACGATAGGTGCGTTGATTACAACGATACCTGTTCAATTAGCGTTACCCGTTATGGGGTGGCGTGGCGTGTTTTGGATTATGGCAGCGCTTGTTGCTATTGGTTTTATAGGTATTCGTTTTGGTTTGCCTACTTTTGATGATCATCCCAAGAAAAATAATGCAACGGTAACTAATCAAGAAAAATCATTTGGAATTAAAGATATTGTTGGCCACCCATTTTTTTTGAGAATGTTGCCATTAGGCATTATTAATCATGGTGGTTTTTTGGCATTGCAAACCTTATGGATTGGGCCATGGATGACTCAAGTTCTAGGTTTTACTTCAACGGTTAGCGCTGAAATATTATTTATATTTAATGCTGCTTTATTGCTTGGGTATGCATTTAATGCTTGGTTGATGCCTAGGGCAAATAGCAAGGGATTTAAAACACTCAATTACGTTAAATGGCTGTTGGCACTTGGGTTGGTTGCACAATTTTTTGCTATAACAAATAACACTGCTTATAGTTGGGTGATGTGGATTGTTTTCGCAATTTCCGCAACAGGGCATATTTTGGGGCAAAGCACTGTTATGACTGTCTTCCCCTCTCGCAATGCTGGGGTTGCAAGTACTAGTTATAACTTATTGATTTTTGTGGGAGCATTTATTTTTCAGTGGGGTATTGGGTGGGGCATCGATTTTTCTATGGCTTTAGGTGTAGAAAAAACAGATGCATTTAAACAAGTATTTTTTATATTTTTAATATGCCAAGTCTGTTCTTATCTGTGGTTTTTGTTTTATCCAAAACCCTTAAAGCATCACTTGGCAGGTGTGTGATGTTGAAAATTCAAGCAATAAAAAAGCAGAGCTGATGCGCTGCTTTTTTATTTGAGGCTTAAAACATTTATTTGCTATTTTCTAGCGCCGTAATTTTCTTTTCAAGTTCCTCAAGTTTGGCTCGTGTGCGTGCAAGAACTTGTGTTTGTAGATCAAATTCTTCACGAGTAACCAAATCTAATTTCTGGAATCCTTGAGTCATTAGTCCTCGCACATTCTTTTCTAGATCTTTGGCAGGGGATTGGCGAATAGCATCTCCAACTTTTGTTTGCATATCGTTAGCAATAGTTTGCATTTTTTGCATGATGTCTTGTGGGTTCATCGTTACTCCAATTAAGAGAATCTTATATTTTCACCAGAATTATAAAAATTTATGCACCGATAAGGAGCATCATTTTGGTGCAAGGGGCATGTCAAAAATAGTGCATGCCTTATTTTAAGCCCTTTATTTTGTGGGGAATAAATTTAATTTATTGATAAATATAGATATTTTTTATCTGGCACGCCTTTTGCATATATGACATACAAGGAATTTCCCTTGGATTGTTTATTAGGAGTGCACTACATGAAAACTTATTTAACTCTTTCTGCGATCGCCCTAGCTGCTGCAGCCACTTTATCTTCTGGCGTTGTTTCTGCTGCTGATGCGCCAGCACCTGCATTTACCTTGTCATATAACTTGGGTGCAACTAGTGATTACCGTGTGCGCGGCATTAAGCAAAACAATAGCAATCCTGCATTACAAGGTGGTATTGATTTAGCACATAGCTCAGGTTTATACGTTGGCACATGGGGCTCTAATGTATCTGATTGGACAGCGGCAGGATCAGCTTCAAATTTGGAAATTGATTACTACGGTGGTTACAAAACGGAAGTGTCAGGTGTTGCAGTAGATGTTGGAACAATTTATTACAAATATCCTGGTACATCTTCAAACATTTTTAGTACACATGAGGCTTATGTAGGTTTAACTTATGGCCCTGTAATGTTCAAAACTAACTATGTTTTGGGTAGTAATTATTTTGGAACAACGGATTCTGGTGTGAGTGCCAAAGGAACGACTTACTACGATTTAACTTTGAGCCAAGAAGTATTGCCAAAATTAACAGCAGCAGTACATGCTGGTTATACCGACTATAAAGAGTCTGCATTCTCCACTTTATATGCTGGAAAAATGTCATATGCAGACTATAACCTTGGTTTGACTTATGACCTAGATGGTTATTTGTTAGGCGTGAAGTACTACATCAATGATGCTAAGGCTGGTACTAAGGCTTATGGTGTCAGCGGAGAAGGTAAATCATTAGTTAAGAATGGCGTTGCATTTTCAGTTCTTAAATCATTTTAATTAGGCGATTTCACGGAGAAACCTATGAAATTAATTACAGCAATTATCAAGCCTTTTAAGCTTGACGAGGTGCGTGAGGCGCTATCAGAAGTGGGTGTTTCAGGCATTACCGTTACTGAAGTTAAAGGCTTTGGACGACAAAAGGGGCATACCGAGTTATATCGTGGTGCTGAGTATGTGGTGGATTTCTTGCCAAAGGTAAAGGTTGAGGCTGCTGTTGATGACGGTATTGTTGACCGCGCTATTGAAGCAATTGAGAAGTCCGCTAAAACCGGCAAGATTGGTGATGGAAAAATTTTTGTGTCACCTGTTGAACAAGTAATTCGTATTCGTACCGGTGAAACCGGTGCGGATGCCCTTTAAAGCGAGGTAATAATATGACTTATTGGATTAAACGTTTACTTGCAGCTAGTGCAGCAGTTTTAGCCTTGGGTTCTGTAGCAATGACTGTTTCATCATCTGCTTATGCAGATGATGCAAAACCAGCTGTTACAGCGCCAGCGGCTAGTGCTGCTTCTGCTGCTCCCGCGGCACCAGCTGCACCGGCACCTGTACCAAACAAGGGTGACACAGCATGGTTATTAATTTCAACAGCATTGGTTATTTTGATGACGCTGCCTGGCCTTGGTTTGTTCTATGGTGGCTTGGTGCGTAGTAAGAACATGCTGTCTGTTTTGATGCAATGTATGGTGATCTTTTCTTTGGTAGCAATTTTGTGGGCAGTTTATGGCTACAGTATTGCATTTACTGAGGGTGGATCTTTCTTTGGTGGATTTGATCGACTGTTCTTATCCGGCATTACTGTTGACTCAGTGGCGGCAACCTTTAGCAAGGGTGTTGTGGTTCCAGAGTTTGGTTATTTTGCTTTCCAAGGCGCGTTTGCAACTATTACTTGTTGTTTGATTATTGGAGCTTTTGCTGAACGTGTGAAATTTTCAGCAGTATTGTTATTTACTGTTCTATGGTTCACCTTCAGCTATTTACCAGTAGCGCATATGGTTTGGTTCTGGCCTGGCCCTGATGCCTTTACAGATGCTGCGGCAGCTGAAAAAGCAACAGCTATCTCAGGTTGGTTATTCCAAATGGGCGCATTAGATTTTGCTGGTGGTACCGTAGTTCATATTAATGCGGCTGTGGCTGGTTTAGTGGGAGCATTCGTGGTGGGCAAGCGTATTGGTTTTGGTAAAGAAGCCATGAAGCCTCATAGCTTAACTTTAACGATGGTCGGTGCTTCATTGTTGTGGTTTGGCTGGTTTGGATTTAATGCTGGCTCAGCGTTAGAGGCAAACGGTGGTGCAGCTTTAGCGTTTGTTAATACCTTCTTAGCAACTTCGGCAGCTCTTTTGTCATGGACATTTGTTGAGTGGATCACTAAAGGTAAACCATCTATGTTGGGTGGCGCATCTGGCGCGGTAGCTGGCTTGGTAGCAATTACACCAGCGGCTGGTTTTGTAGGGCCGATGGGTGCAATTGTGATTGGTCTTATTGGTGGTGCGTGCTGCTTATGGGGTGTGACTGGGTTGAAGAAGATCTTGGGTGCTGATGATAGTTTGGACGTTTTTGGCGTCCATGGTGTTGGCGGTATCTTAGGGGCTTTATTGACTGGAGTTTTTGCTGATCCATCCTTAGGCGGCACTGGAATCTACGATTATGTTGCTAATGCCGTATCTGCTGACTATTCAATAGTTGGTCAAGTATGGATCCAGGCTAAGGCTGTATTAACAACGATTGTTTGGTCTGGTGTTGTTTCATTCGTGGCCTTCAAGTTGGTTGATTTGGTTGTTGGCATGCGTGTACCTGAAGATGAAGAGCGTGAGGGCTTGGATATTACATCTCACGGTGAAACAGCTTATGAGTCTTAACTAGTTATTTTTCGTAAATATCTGTGAATGTAGTGTGAAATAACCCTCGGATTAGATAGTAGTAGTCTTTTGAGGGTCTTTAAAGGGTGGTTTCTAAAAGAACCCACCCTTTTTTTATCCGTCTTACAATAAGACCATGGTTCCACATCTTATTACTGCCCTTAATGGTCCTTTGCTTGAATTAGAAAGCAAGGTTTTAGAAGCTACTCCTGCTATTGAAAGATGGTTCAGGATGGAGTGGCAAGAGCATACGCCACCGTTTTATTGTTCAGTTGATTTGCGTAACGCTGGGTTTAAACTTGCCCCAGTTGATACAAATCTATTTCCAGGAGGATTTAACAATCTTTCTCCTGAGATGTTGCCGCTTGCTGTTCAGGCTGCGATGGCTGCCATAGAAAAGATTTGCCCTGACGCAAAAAATCTTTTATTAATTCCTGAGCGACATACCCGCAATATGTTTTATTTGCAGAACGTTGCAAGATTAGCTTCTGTTTTAAGGCAAACTGGGTTGAATGTACGTTTGGGTTCTTTATCTGATGAGATTAAGAAGCCAACGCCGATTGATTTGCCCGATGGTCAAAGATTAATTTTGGAGCCATTATCAAGAATTGGTATGAAAGGGCGCCGCTTAGGTTTGAAAGATTTTGACCCTTGCACGATTTTATTGAATAACGATTTATCTAGTGGCATACCATCGATTCTAGAAAATTTACATGAGCAATATCTGTTACCACCTCTTCATGCTGGTTGGGCGGTCCGACGCAAGTCAAATCACTTTGCCGCTTACGATGATGTTGCCAAAAAATTTGCCAAAGTGATTGATATTGATCCTTGGATGATTAATCCTTATTTTTCAAAATGTTCGGGAATCAATTTCCATGAACGTATTGGCGAGGAAGCACTTGAAGAAAATGTAGATGCTATTTTGAAGAAGATAGCACGCAAATATCGCGAATATGGCATTAAAGAGAAGCCATATGTGATTGTTAAAGCTGATGCGGGTACTTATGGTATGGGCATCATGACGGTTAAAGATGCTAGCGAAGTAAAAGGCCTTAATCGCAAAGAGCGTAACAAAATGAGCGTTATTAAAGAGGGCATGGAAGTTAGTGATGTATTGGTCCAGGAGGGCGTCTATACATTTGAAAAAATTAATGAAGCTGTGGCAGAGCCTGTTGTCTACATGATGGATCGTTATGTGGTGGGTGGGTTTTATCGTGTTCATACTGATCGTGGTGTTGATGAGAATTTGAATGCGCCAGGTGCTCATTTTGTCCCCTTAGCTTTTGCGCATAATGCAATTCCTGATGTGGCCGCTAAGCCTGGCGTTGCAGCACCTAATCGTTTTTATTTATATGGTGTTGTGGCACGACTTGCTTTGTTAGCAGCCTCTTTGGAGTTGGAGCGTACAGATCCTGAGGCTGAATAAGTTATATGAATTTATTATTCGTTGCCGACCCGCTAGAAAATTTTTCTGTAGAGAAAGATAGTACATTGGCCATGATGCGCGTTGCGCAACAGGCCGGGCATACTATTTGGCATTGTCATATTGAAGATATCAAAAGTATTGATGGCGTTATTTGTGCAGAATCTCAAAAACTACACGTCGATACGGCAGTTACTCCTTGGTACGCCTTGCTAGATTTGCAACAAAAGAAAGTGGCCTCATTTGATGCTGTGATTATGAGGAAGGATCCTCCTTTTGATATGAGTTATGTGACTGCTACTTGGTTTTTGTCACAGGCTAAATTAGAGGGGGCAAAAGTATTTAATGATCCTTCTGCCTTAAGGAATCATTCTGAAAAATTATCTTTGTTAGAGTTTTTGCAATATGCACCGCCAACCTTGATTAGTCATGATTTGAAAGATATTCAGACTTTTCATGAAAAGCATCAGGATATTATTATCAAGCCGCTAGATGGTATGGGTGGTATGGGTATTTTTAGGGTGAAGTCAGACGCCCTTAACTTGGCGAGTATTGTTGAAACTTTGGGCCATGCTGGTCAGCGTGCATTAATGGCGCAAAAATTTTTGCCTGAAATTGTTGATGGGGATAAGCGTGTGTTGGTGATAGGTGGTCAGGCTGTGCCCCATGCTTTAGCTAGAATTCCTCAGGGTGGTGAGGTGAGGGGTAATTTGGCTGCTGGCGGTAAGGGAGTTGCTCAGGCAATTACCCCAAGGGAGTTGGAGGTGGCGAGTCAAGTGGGGCCGATCCTAGCATCTAGAGGGTTGCATTTGGTTGGATTAGATTTTATTGGTGGGTATTTAACTGAAATTAACGTCACAAGCCCAACTTGTTTTGTTGAGATCACCCAACAAACAGGCTACGACGTTGCCAAACAGTGGTTAATTAGCTTGGAGCATCAATTAACATGATTGGGATCTTAATTATTGCTCATGCCCCTTTGGGGGCCGCTTTAAAAGAATTTGCTGCACATGTTTATGGCGAAGTGCCTGATCGTATTTTGAGTTTGGATGTGATGGCGCACGAAGACGCTAAGTTAACGTTAGAAAAAGCGACGGCAGCTGCTAAAAAAATATGTGCTAAAGATGGGTTATTAGTTTTAACTGACATTATGGGAGCTACCCCTGCTAATGTGGCTAGCCGATTAGCACATCAATCTGAATTTTCTGGTCAAGTGCGGGTGATTGCTGGTGTTAATTTACCAATGCTCATGAGGGCAATTGCTTATAGATCAGAAGATCTAGATTCTGTTACAAATAAAGCGTTGCATGGTGGACAACAAGGAATTCTTCCAATTGGTCATTTAGGTGTTCAGTCAAATAATCAAAACTTAGTTGAAAAAGTGGTAAATAAGGAATAAATATGCCAAGCGCTGAAATAACTATTATTAATAAACTTGGTCTTCATGCCCGTGCATCTGCTAAATTGACCCAGCTTGCGGGTCAATTTCCTTGTGAGGTTTTTTTATCCAAGGGCGGTCGAAAAGTAAATGCAAAAAGCATTATGGGAGTCATGATGTTAGCTGCTGGTATGGGAAGCGTTATCACTCTTGAAACGGAAGGTGATAAAGCTGATGAGGCTTTTCAAGCATTAGAAGCCTTAATTAATGATCGTTTCGGTGAGGGTGAATAACCTTGGCATTTACGCTTCACGGTATACCAGTTACTAATGGCATTGCCATTGGTAAAGCTTTGCGCATCGCGCCTTCTGCGATGGACGTGGTGCATTATTTGGTAGACGTAGGGCAAGAGTCAGAAGAAGAAAAGCGATTGCTAGATGCTTTTAAAACAGTCCGTCAAGAGTTAAAAACATTAAGAGATGGTCTGCCGGAGGCGGCCCCAGAAGAAATGGCGGCGTTCTTAGATGTTCATGCCATGATCTTGGCTGATACCACCTTAACTGAAAAACCTCTTGAGTTGATTAGGTTGAAAAGATACAACGCTGAATGGGCTTTGGCTACTCAACTTGAATTTTTGCTCAGTCAGTTTGCTGAAATTGAAGATGAATATCTGCGTGAGCGAGCAACAGATATTAGGCAGGTGGTTGAGCGTGTAATGAAGGTTCTCCATCATGGTGAAGATCATCAAACGATTTCATCTTTTTATAAAAGCGTTGGTGAAACACGAGAGTTAGGTGAGCTTATTGTGGTGGCGCATGACATAGCACCACCAGATATGATGCGTTTCAAAGACATGGCTTTTGGTGGATTTGTTACAGATCTTGGCGGTCGAACTTCTCATACTGCAATTGTGGCAAGAAGTTTAGATATTCCTGCTGCTGTAGGTGTGCGCCAGGCTAGTGATTTAATTCGACAAGATGACTGGCTGATTATTGATGGTGATCGCGGTATTGTGATCGTTGATCCAACGCCGCTTGTTTTAGAAGAATATCGTCATTTACAAACTCAACGGAAACTTGAAAAGAAAAAGCTTCAGAGATTAAAGTACACACCAACTTTTACATTAGATGGTGTGCCTATTGATTTAATGGCCAACGTAGAGATGCCTGAAGATGCTGTTTCTGCGCTTGATTCAGGGGCTGTTGGTATTGGGTTGTTCCGTTCTGAATTTCTATTTATGAATCGCAAAGGCGAAATGCCTGATGAAGAAGAGCAATATTTAGCCTATCGTAGAACAACTGAGGCCATGAAAGGTTTGCCTGTCACTATTCGTACCATTGATATTGGTGCCGATAAGCCTTTAGATGTTCAGGAGGATGGGGGCGCGCATGTTATGTCTCCTCTTGGGTTAAGAGCCATTCGGTGGTCTTTATCCGAGCCTGATATGTTTTTGATTCAATTGCGTGCAATATTAAGAGCTTCAGCATTTGGTCAGATGAAAATTTTGATTCCTATGTTGGCTCACGTTCAAGAAATCAATCAAACGCTTGATTTGATAGATCTTGCAAAAAAACAGTTGGAAGACCAGTGCATAGCTTTTGATCCGAATATCAAAGTTGGTGCCATGATTGAGATTCCAGCTGCTGCATTAGTGTTGCCATTATTTATTCGTCGCCTAGACTTTTTATCAATTGGTACAAATGATTTGATTCAATATACCTTGGCCATTGATAGGGCTGACAACGCTGTGGCACATTTGTATGATCCATTACACCCTGCCGTACTTCGGTTAATAGCAGGGGTTATTCGTGAGGCAAATGCTGCGAATATGCCTGTATCTGTATGCGGTGAGATGGCTGGTGAACCCTCTATGACAAGGTTGCTTCTTGGCATGGGGTTAAGAGATTTTTCGTTGCACTTTAATCAGTTGTTATCAGTCAAAAAAGAAATCTTGAGGGCTCATTCGGAGAATCTTGTCCCAGCAGTTGATGAGTTGTTGGCGGCTATTGAACCTGAAGAAATCGCAGCAGCCTTAGAAAAAATTAATTCTCTGTAGAGCAGGTTTTGCAAGTGGTTTGCTTGTGTAGTTGTATCTCATTGCTTTGGCTCGTTCTTGCATCCCAAAATAATAATTTACCAACTAACGGCTGCCCTATCTGAGCAATAACTTGTAATGCTTGTGCTGCTTGAATGCTACCAATAATGCCAACAAGCGGTGAAAATACACCCATAGTTGAACATTTCACTTCATCAAAAACCTGATCCTCTGGAAAAACACATGCGTAGCATGGTGAATTAGCTATCCTAGGGTCAATTACAGTTACTTGCCCATCAAAACCAATTGCTGCACCACTAATTAACGGTATTTGATGTTTGACGCAGGCTGCATTAATTAGATGTCTAGTTTTGAAGTTATCTGTGCAATCAAGAACAGCAGATGCGTGCGGCAATAACTCATCGAGCAATTCAGAGGTGGCTTTTTGTTCAATCTCAATAATCTGCGTTTGAGGATTGAGTTGGTTTAGCATTTTTTTGCCAGAGGCCACTTTGGACATACCAATGCTATTGTTGTTATGCATGATCTGGCGTTGGAGATTGGTCATCTCCACTAAATCATGATCAATCAGCGTTAATTTCCCAATGCCAGCTGCTGCTAGGTAGGGAGCGGCAGCTGAGCCTAGTCCACCAACGCCAATAATTACAACGTGAGAAGAGAGAAGTTTCTCTTGACCTTCAATGCCTATATCATCAAGAAGAATATGGCGTGAGTACCTTAGAAGGTCGTTGTCGTTCATGTCACTAGTTTTACTCTAGGCGAGATTTTGAGCGTTTAACAGTTTGCCCTTTTAAATAGGCAGAAGCTTGCTGCAACATGAAGTCTTCTGCTGTCCCAAATTCTGGAGGGCGTTTCTTACGATCTTTCTCTTTTTCTTCAGCTGTTTTCTTTGCATTCAGATCTTCAATGCGTTGAAGTTCTTCAAGGCGTCTTTTTTCACGATCATTAATCAGCTTCTCTTCTGAAGACTGTTTATTGCGTAGATGTTTCTCACTATCTATTTCACGAGTAATTAATGCATCATCAGGGTCACCCTCTGCATTTTGATCGACTGGAATATCGGGCTTAATGCCAAAGGCCTGAATAGATTTGCCAGTTGGCGTGTAGTAGTAAGCTGTTGTTAACTTTAATGCTGAGTCAGCGCTTAGTGGCCTAACTGTTTGTACGGAACCTTTGCCAAAAGTCGTTTTGCCAATAATAGTCGCTCGTTTGTGGTCTTGTAGTGCGCCAGCAACAATTTCAGAGGCTGATGCTGAGAACGCATTGACTAGTACAACCATCGGTACTTTTTTAAGAGCTACTGGTAGCTGCGCTAGTGGATCATTCGGCTCGCCTAGTTTGTAGTTAATGGGCGTTGCTTTAAATACTTGTTTTGCGTCTTCAGATTGACCTTTTGTGGAAACAACCAAAGTGTCATTAGTTAGGAATGCTGCTGATACGCCAACAGCACCCTGAAGTAGTCCGCCACCATTATTCCTAAGGTCTAGAACAAGCCCTTTAATTTGAGAATCTTTTTCATAGAGTTCAGTTAATTTTTTACCTAAATCAGGAACCGTTCTTTCCTGGAAGCTAGTAATTCGAACATAGGCAATGCCTGGCTCAATCATTTTTGCTTTAACTGATTGAACTTTAATTTCGGCGCGCGTAATCGTTACCGGAAATGTTCTTTCTTCACTTTTCCTGAAGATGGTTAACGTAATCTTTGTACCAGGTTCACCGCGCATGCGGCGTACAGATTGATCAAGCGTCATGCCACGCACAGGCTTGTCATCTAAGCGTGTGATTAAATCGCCTGGTTGGAGTCCAGCTCTGGCTGCTGGTGTATCTTCGATGGGGTTAAGAATCTTAACAACACCATCCTCTGAAGTAATTTCAATGCCTAAGCCAGCAAATTTGCCTTGAGTGTGTTCTTGCATCTCAGCAAAATCTTTTTTATCTAGATAGGATGAGTGCGGGTCCAGGCCGCTTACCATTCCTTTAATCGCATCGGTCAATAGGCGTTTATCTTCAACGGATTCAACGTAGTCTCTTTTGATTTGGCCAAAAACATTAGATAGTGTTCTTAATTCATCTAAGGGAAGGTTGGATCCGCCTTGTTGTGCAGTTGCTGAAAGTTGAAGCGTTAGAGCAACACCAGCAATTAAGCCAGTACAGATAAGTGCAATACTTTTAATTGACCGATACATGTTTTATTTATCTAAATAGAAATGCTTAATAGGTTTAAGGTTGTCATCTAGCTCATAAACCAGCGGGGTACCATTAGGGATATTAATTTCCATAATGTCGGTATCTGATACTTGATCAAGATATTTGACTAATGAACGGATGCTATTGCCGTGTGCTGCAATTAAAACGCGTTTGCCAGATTTCAATGCTGGAGCAATAGATTCTTCCCAAAGAGGTAGAACTCTTGCTACGTTATCTTTTAGACACTCCCCCAATGGGATCTCTTCACGTTTTAATTTGGAGTAGCGTGGGTCTTTAAATGAAGCCCTCGGGTCATTTTCATCTAGTAAAGGTGGTCGCACGTCGTATGAACGTCTCCAAATATGAACTTGTTCGTCACCATATTTGGCCGCCGTTTCTGCTTTATTGAGGCCCGCTAGCGCACCATAGTGGCGTTCGTTTAAGCGCCAGCTATGAACAACGGGAATCCAAAGTCTATCCATGGCTTCTTGTGCGTGCCATAGTGTTCTGATGGCTCTTTTAAGCACAGAAGTGTAAGCAATGTCAAAATCATAGCCTGCGGCCTTTAATCTCTCGCCAGCTTGTGTAGCTTGCTGGATGCCGGTTGGGGTGAGATCTACATCAACCCAGCCAGTAAAACGATTTTCAAGGTTCCATTGGGATTCGCCGTGGCGGATAAGTACGAGTTGTTTCATATTCACATTCTATAATTTACTAATGGACTTTTTAACAAATACAAATAATTTACTGCTAATAGCTACTTTAGTGACATCTGGCTTAGCTTTAGCGCTTCCTCAACTATTAAACCGTTTAAATAAGCAGTTGCTTAATGTACATACGGCTATTCAATGGGTTAACCAGCGACACGCTCAAATACTAGATGTTCGAGAGGCCGCTGAATATCAGTCAGGGCATATTGCAAATTCAAAAAATTTGCCATTAGCTGATTTTGACAATATTCAAAAGCTTCAGTTGGACACTAATAAGCCTGTTATTTTAGTTTGTTTAAGCGGTTCTAGAGCAAATACAGCCGTTGGAAAGCTTAAAAAAGCAGGTTTTTTAGAGGTCGCTTGTCTAGAGGGGGGTATTTCTTCCTGGAATCAAGCTGGCTTGCCATTGGTTAAATAAAGGGCTAAAAAGGTCTCAAATGCCAAAAATTACTATGTACAGTACCCAAGTTTGCCCGTATTGCAATATGGCAGAGCGCTTATTGCAATCTAAAGGAGCAGTCATTACTGAAAAGATTCTGGTGGATGTAGATCCATCTAAGAAAGAGGAAATGATGGCTAGAACGGGTCGTCGAACCGTTCCACAAATCTATATTGATGATTTTCATGTGGGAGGTTTTGATGATCTTTCTGCGCTTGATCGCGCAGGTAAACTAGACCCTCTGTTGAGTAAATAATAAAGGATAGAAAATGACAGCAGCAGCAAACGGAGCGGCAGATAACGCCCCAAGTTTTCAGATTCAACGTGTTTATTTAAAAGATATATCTTTAGAGCAGCCTAATGCTCCGCAGATACTGCTAGAGCAAGGCGAGCCAAAGTTAGAAGTGCAAGTTGATATTCAAGCAAATCAATTAGATGCGAGCAATTTTCATGTAACGCTAATTGGTACGGTCACAACGCGTATTGAAGATAAAGTTTTATTTTTAGTTGAAGCACAGCAGGCTGGTATTTTTGAAATGCAAAATATGCCTGCAGAACAAATGGATCCAATGTTGGGCATTGCTTGCCCAACTATTTTGTTCCCATATTTGAGATCAAATATTGCAGACATCATTAGTCGCGCGGGTTTCCAGCCTGTTCATTTAGCAGAGATCAATTTTCATGCTCTTTATGAGCAGCGTTTACAGCAGACCTCTGTTCAACAGGCAGCCACTGATAGTGGCATTGTGTTGCCAAACTAATTTCTTATGAAAGTTATATTTCTTGGCGCAGGAGCATGGGGTACCGCAATGGCGATGCATGCAGCCAAGAATCCGCTTTGTTCGGAGGTAACACTTTGGAGCCGTTCTGCGGAGCAGGCTCTTCAAGTTCAAACAACAAGATGTAATGAGCGTTATTTAAAGGGCCTTGTTTTGCCAGAGGCACTTCATGTAACTGCTAATTGGGAGGAAGCTTTTTTAAATGCTGACCAAGATACATTAGTTGTGCTGGCTACCCCAGTTTCTGGTTTAAAGGATATAGTCGCCAATCTTCTTCAAACAAAAAACGTGCCTCTTAATTGGGTATGGTTGTGCAAGGGTTTGGAGCCTGAGACTGCTGCTATGCCTCATCAAGTGATTGAGCGAGAGTTATCTGCGAGCCAATTGCCGATAGCGAAAGAGGTTCGTTTGGGGGTGTTATCTGGCCCAAGCTTCGCTATGGAGGTGGCGAAGGAGATGCCTTGTGCATTAACGGTAGCAAGTCACACTGAAGCGCTTGTATTGCTAACGCAGAAAGTTTTCCATTCCGGTCGCATGCGTATTTATGGCAGTGATGATGTTGTCGGTGTTGAGCTAGGTGGCGCCATTAAAAATGTGTTGGCCATTGCGACTGGTATTGGCGATGGTTTGGGTCTTGGTCTGAATGCGCGTGCAGCATTATTAACCCGAGGTCTTGCAGAAATGATGCGTTTAATTATTGCAATGGGCGGTAAATCAGAAACTGCTATGGGTTTAACGGGGGTTGGCGACTTAATTTTGACTGCAACAGGCGATTTATCTCGTAACCGCCAAGTCGGTATGCAGTTGGCTGGCGGCAAGAGCTTGTCAGATGTGTTGGCTAATCTTGGGCATGTGGCTGAGGGGGTGAGATGTGCGCAGGCAGTTAGTGATTTAGCTAAAAGTAAGAAAATAGATATGCCCATTTGCCAAATGGTTTCAGAAGTTTTATTTAAGGGACTCAATCCAATTGATGCTGTAAAGCTATTGATGGGACGTGATGCCAAGTCTGAATCTAATTGATTATTCCCCGCCAATAAAATCTAACTGTCTCCAGGCTTCATAAACCATGATCGCTGCAGCATTAGATAAATTTAAACTACGATTATTGGGGCGCATAGGTAAGCGTAAGGCCCGTGTTGGCAAAAAATAATCGCGAACGTGTTGCGGCAATCCTTTAGTTTCTGAACCAAATACCAGATAGTCATTCAGCATAAATACACACTCAGAAAGTTTTGCTTGCCCCTTTGTGGTGATTGCAAACATTCTATCTTGTGAGGGTTTTTCTGATTCTAAAAAGGCGCCCCAGCTTTTGTGAACCTTCATTTCAGCATATTCATGATAGTCAAGCCCGGCGCGTTTTAGTTTTGCATCTTCCAATGGAAAGCCTAGTGGCTCAATTAAATGCAGTTGTGCACCTGTATTTGCGCACAGGCGAATAATATTTCCGGTGTTGGGCGGTATGTCTGGATGGACTAGTACGACATTAATCATAGTTATTTCAGCGGTGTTCTTAGTATGACCCAGTTAATAATTTCACTAGCGCCATGATTTTTCAGAAGTTTACTCATGCTATTAAGTGTGGCCCCAGTTGTCATGACGTCATCAACGATAACAATACATTTGTTTTTTACAAGACCTATATCTTTGGGAGCAATGGAAAAGATATTTTTTAATCGCATGATTCGTTCTACTTTACCTAGTTTTGCTTGATTGGTATCTAGGTGAGCCCTGGTAATGATATTAGCGTGTGGTGTTAGTCCAATCTTTTTACCAAATAATTTAGCTAGTTCCCAGGATTGATTAAAGCCTCTTTCGTGAAGCTTTGTAGAGCTTAATGGTACGGGTAGCAGCATGACCTCTTGTTTCTTTCGGTGATGAAAGATGCCGTTATTAAAAATTTTGAACCAAGTTTCAATTAACCCATGTGCAATAGCAATTTCGCCACTGTATTTGTACTGGTGTACTGCATCTGTTAGCAATCCCTCATAACTATCTAGGCAAACGGTTTCATCAAAATATGGAGGGTCATATTCACATTGCGCACAGTAGTAACTAGTCATGTTGTGCGTTGCAAGCCCACATTGGAAGCACCGGTGTATTTGAGATTGTATTAATCGATTAAAACATTTATCGCAAATCCTTGATGTTTGATAGCTCTTACATCCAATACAGGCAGTTGGTAAGAGAAAATTCATTTGCGGGCTGAGTATACTGAGGGCTATGACCATGTCCAATACAGTGTTAATACACATTCCAGATTGGCTCTCAAATGAGGTCTCTCTACGCATGGATGAGAAGTTATCGATTATTAAAATCGATCCGGCAAATATTTGGCAACGTGGTCCTGATGCAGGTGTTTTATTGCAGCGTTATCCAGTGGCAAGCAAGTTTGTTGCTGAAAAAAAGTATCTATATCCACCATTAAAAAAATATCTTTATAAATTTTTAGGTAGGTCTATCCCGCAGTTATTTGTTGGTAGTCCCTCTGGCGTTTCGAAATTTGACTTCATTTGGTCTAATTTGGAGTCTCCGCAAATATCCCCTGAGATACTTGTTCCGGAATGGAAAAAGCATTTAGGTTCTAACGCTTTATTGATGTTTAGTTATTTGGGCCCAGATACAGGTAAAAATTTACATCGTTTATTAGGTCTGAAAGAAGCTGCCCCATATTCATCATGGGATATGCATGATGTGGGGGATGCGCTTGTTCAGGAAGGTTTTGCTGAGCCAGTCATGGATATGGAGTATGTGACCTTAGACTATGAAAATCTTGATTTGTTACTTAAAGATGCCCTATTGCTCGGCTTAATTGACCTGGAGCAATTTAACTGGGTAAGTGGTCAAGATGCCGCTTTAGCAGGAGATGGGGCTCTCCAAATCACCTTAGAGTTAGTCTATGGGCATGCTTGGACGCCAGAATTAAATTTATCAAAGGCAAAAGATGGATTGGCCACCATTACTCCAGATCAAATTGTTAGATTAAAAAATAAGTAAGCAAGCGCTTACATCTAGCTTTAATTAGTTTTATAGGTGGAAACCTTTAGAAGCCTTAGTAATTTATTGCTTTAGATCAATTTCACCAAATATAATTGATGTATATCAAATGCATAGCGTTTTCATGCGCTGCAATAGATTAAGAATTTATTAAATGGGAATAAAGATGAAACAACGCACAACATTAGCTGGTTTGATGGTGGGTTTAGCTAGCTTGTTCCAAAGCGGTTTGGCTTTGGCTATTAATGACATGCCCGGTGGTCCTGCACGTTTTCAGATGAATTTACATCCGGCTGCTACAAAAGTTGCTGAAGAAGTAGCTACTTTGCACTGGATGATGCTAATTATCTGTACCGTTATTTTTGTGGCGGTATTTGGCGTCATGTTCTATTCAATCTACAAACACCGTAAATCATTGGGTCATCAATCTGCTAGTTTCCATGAAAGTACAACGGTTGAGATTATCTGGACAGTTATCCCTTTATTAATTGTTATCGGTATGGCGTTGCCAGCAACAAAAACTGTTGTGGCGATGAAAGATACAACTAACTCTGATGTCACAATTAAAGTAACCGGCTATCAGTGGAAGTGGGGTTATGACTACATCAAGGGTGAGGGTGAGGGTATTTCCTTCATGCAAACACTTTCTACACCTCGTGAGCAAATCAATAACCAAGCCGCTAAGGGTGATACTTATTTGATGGAAGTGGACAATGAGGTAGTTGTTCCAGTTGGTAAAAAGATTCGTTTAGTGACGACTGCTAATGACGTTATCCACTCTTGGACAATTCCAGCGTTTGGTTTAAAGCAAGATGCTATTCCTGGATTTGTACGTGACACATGGTTCCGCGCTGAAAAAATTGGTACGTACCGTGGTCAGTGTTCTGAATTATGCGGTAAAGAGCATGCATTTATGCCAATCGTTGTAAAAGTTGTGTCTGATACAGACTACTCAGCTTGGGTTGAGGCAACTAAAAAGAAATTAGCAGCAGCTGGTGATGATCCAACTAAGACGTTCACAATGGATGAGCTCAAACAACGTGGTGAAAAAGTTTATGCTGCCAATTGCGCAGCTTGTCACCAACCAAATGGTAAAGGTGCTGGCGCATTCCCTGCTTTAGATGGATCAAAAATTGTTAATGGTCCTAAAGACGGGCAACAGAAAATTCTTCTTAACGGTAAAAACGCAATGCCTAAATGGGCTCAGTTGAATGACGTTGAGTTGGCTGCTGTGATGACGTATACACGTAATTCATGGGGCAATAAAACTGGCGAAGTGATTCAGCCAAAAGACTTCACAACTGCACGCGCAGCTAAGTAATCAATATATATAGGTAATTGGAGCCAAGATGAGCACAGTAAACCACGCACACGATCACCACGATGATCATGCACACGATCATCCACACGGCTGGCGCCGTTGGTTGTACGCGACAAACCATAAAGACATTGGTACGCTTTATTTGATTTTCGCTTTTGTTAGTTTGATGGCCGGTGGCGTAATGGCCTTGTTGATTCGTTTGGAATTATTTGAACCTGGTTTGCAATATATTCGTCCAGAGTTATTCAATCAATTAACAACTTTGCATGGTTTGGTAATGGTGTTTGGTGCCATCATGCCTGCTTTCGTTGGTTTTGCTAACTACATGATTCCTTTGCAAGTGGGTGCCTCAGATATGGCATTTGCTCGAATGAATAATTTCAGTTTCTGGATCATGCCTGTTGCTGCAACATTATTGTTGTCATCCTTCTTTGTGCCAGGTGGCGCAACTGCTGCTGGTTGGACGCTATACGCACCATTGTCTGTGCAAATGGGTCCTGGTATGGATATGGCAATCTTTGCAGTTCATTTGATGGGTGCTTCATCTATCATGGGTTCAATTAACATCATTGTGACAATTCTTAATATGCGTGCCCCTGGCATGACATTAATGAAGATGCCGATGTTCTGTTGGACTTGGTTGATTACTGCATATTTGTTAATTGCTGTGATGCCAGTTTTGGCAGGTGTTATCACAATGGTTCTAACAGACCGTCACTTCGGTACTAGCTTCTTCTCAGCAGCTGGTGGTGGTGACCCTGTGATGTACCAACATATTTTCTGGTTCTTCGGACACCCAGAGGTATACATCATGATCTTGCCAGCTTTCGGCATTATCAGTGAAGTAATTCCAACATTTGCACGTAAAACATTGTTTGGTTATAGCTCAATGGTTTATGCGACAGCATCGATTGCGATCTTGTCATTTATCGTTTGGGCTCACCATATGTTTGCTACAGGTATGCCTGTAACTGGTCAGTTATTCTTTATGTATGCAACGATGTTAATTGCTGTGCCAACAGGCGTGAAGATTTTTAACTGGGTAGCAACTATGTGGAAAGGTTCCATGACATTTGAAACTCCAATGTTGTGGTCAATCGGTTTTATTTTCGTGTTCACAATGGGTGGTTTCACAGGTCTTATGTGCGCAATGGCACCTATTGACATCATGATTCAAGATACTTACTACGTGGTTGCACACTTCCACTATGTTTTAGTAGCTGGTTCATTGTTTGCATTGTTTGCTGGTTTCTACTATTGGGCGCCAAAGTGGACTGGATTCATGGTTAATGAATTCCGTGGAAAAGTTCATTTCTGGGCTTCAATGATTTTCTTCAACATTACATTCTTCCCAATGCACTTCTTGGGCTTGGCAGGTATGCCACGTCGTTATGCTGACTATCCAGTTCAGTTTGCTGACTTTAATGCAGTGGCATCTATTGGGGCTCTTGGATTTGGATTGTCACAAGTGTATTTCTTGTTATTTGTAGTGTTGCCAACTTATCGCGGCGGTCAAAAGGCTGCTGATAAGCCTTGGGATGGTGCAAAAGGTTTGGAGTGGACAGTTCCATCACCAGCTCCTTTCCATACTTTTGAGACACCTCCTAAAGTAGATTGATTGAAGATTTATGACGCAGTCTAGTCAAAATAAAACTAATCCAAGCGCGAATAATCGTCGCTTGGGTTTTATTTTGTTAACAGTGGTTGTGATGTTTTTTATTGGTATATATGCCAAAAAAGTGGTGCTTGGTTAAGCATGGCTTTTAATCTCACAAAATATAACCGTCATATGTTGCAAAAGCTGATTGTTATTAGTTTGGCGATGTTTGGATTTGGTTATGCCTTGGTTCCGATGTACAAGGTTTTGTGTGAGGTGACTGGTATTAATGTTGTTACCAGCAAGAATGATTACGGCACAAGAGCTGTTAATGCAGTTAGCAAGAAAAATACGCAGGTCGATGAGAGTCGACTTGTCACGGTTGAGTTTGATTCGAATACGCGGGGACCATTTCGTTTTAGGTCTGTAAAAAATTCGATGCAAGTTCACCCAGGTGAGGTGGTTCAGGTTGTTTATGAGGTTGTTAATACACAGGGTCGTGCTGTATCAGCGCAAGCAATTCCTAGTTATGCACCTAAGCAAGCAACTCAGCATTTCACCAAGTTGGAATGTTTTTGTTTTGAGCAGCAAACGCTAAAGCCAAATGAGGCCCGCGAGATGCCAGTAGTTTTTGTGATTGACCCTGCTTTGCCAAAAGATGTAAAGACTATTACTCTGTCATATACATTTTTTGAGGTAGGGGGAGCGCAAAAAGTGATTACTGGAGAACATAACAGTAAGCCATCAAAGATTTGATATGGAAAAGAAGCAACGTAATTCAATCGTCACTTTTTTTATTTCTATGAGAGCAGTTCTTTGGGGGTTTTTGGGTGTTCGAAAAAGAGCTGGACAAGATGCAGATATGGCATCTTTAAGTTTTGTACATATTGTGCTTGCTGGGGTATTGGGCACAGTAATTTTTATGACAATATTGTTGTTGATTGTTAAAGCAGTCCTCAAGAGTTGATTTTTTAGGAGAGAGAGAATGTCTTCCAATGCTTCAAAAGCGCCTTACTACTATGTGCCAGCGCCAACACGCCACCCAATTGTTACCAGTATTGGTTTAGCTGGTTTTGGTTTTGGTATTTCGCAATGGGTTAATGGCAGTACCACTGGCATGATTCTTTGCTTGGCAGGTATTGTTTGGACGCTAGTTTCTTTATATTCATGGTTTGGCGATGCTATTAGTGAGTCAGAGTCTGGTATGAATAGCGTGAATGTTGATGTTTCATACCGTTGGTCTATGGCTTGGTTCATTTTTTCTGAGATTATGTTCTTCGGCGCATTTTTCTCTGCTCTATTCTATGCACGTAGTATTGCTATGCCTTGGTTGGGCGATATTGATAACAAACTTTTATGGCCTGATTTTGCGGCTACTTGGCCTAACAGCGGCCCAGGGGGTTTGGTTGAGGGCTTTAAGACTATGGGTCCATGGCCTATCCCGACAATTAATACTATATTGCTTTTGACATCTGGTTTAACTTGTACTTGGGCTCACCACGCTATGCGTGAAGGTCATCGTAAGCAAGTAATTCAAGGCTTAACTGCAACGGTTCTTTTGGGCGCATTATTTATGTGCTTCCAAGTTTATGAATATATTCATGCTTATAGCGAATTAAACTTGAAGCTAAGCTCAGGTATCTATGGTTCAACATTCTTCATGTTGACTGGCTTCCACGGATTCCACGTAACAATGGGCGCGATCATGTTGGCTGTAGTTTTATTTAGAACAATGAAAGGCCACTTCACACCTGAAAATCATTTTGCCTTTGAAGGTGCTGCATGGTACTGGCATTTTGTTGACGTGGTTTGGTTGGGTCTTTATGTAGTTGTTTATTGGATGTGATTTCAAACAGCTATAAATAGTCCTGATAAGAACGCCGCATTAGCGGCGTTTTTGTTTAAATGATGCGGAATTGGCAGCTTTACTGCGTTGTGACTTGAATGCCAGTGCTTTGTATATAGCCGAGTGTGTGGGCAATCCAAATGCCTATAAATAAGGCGATAGATAGCCCTATTCTTAACATTAGAGAATAAACAGTATTGGAACTTTTACCTTTATCGCGCATCATAAAAAATAAGGCAGAACCAAGGCTGGCAAAGATAAATAAAAAAACTATTGTGATAATCCATTTCATAGGTATGCATCGTATCATTGCTTTATGTTTAGAAGACTTGTTTTATCACGGCCAGTAGCAACTTTTGCAGCCCTTGTAGTTTTTGGTGTGGGTTGTCTTTTGGGGAACTGGCAGCTTAATCGGATGCAGCAAAAAATTCTGGCTAGTAATGATTTAATGGCTAAAGAGATGGCTAGTCCGATTTCTCTTAATAAAGAGGCCTTGTCGTTAAGTCAGGTACTGCATCGCCCTGTATTTGCTAAGGGTATTTATTTGGCTAATAAAACAATTTGGCTAGAGAATCGACCTCATCCACAAGGTCAAGATCCTAAGACAGGTATTGCTACAGGGTTTTATGTTTTAACTCCTATGAAGTTGCAAGATAGGGATGCTGTTGTATGGGTTAATCGTGGTTGGGCTCCTAGAAATATGTTTGATAGAGCAAAATTGCCAGATATTGTGACGCCTTCAGGTATTGTTGAGGTGCGAGGAATTGTTGTTGAAGGGGCGGCTCGCGTCATGACCATAGGTGGGGCAGCGCTTGATGCAAAGACATCTCACATTGCACAGAACTTAGATTTGAGTGAAGAGGCCAAACAATTTGATGGGAAGCAATTGCCATTCGTAGTTAGGCAAAGTATCAATGATGAGCTTGATGGGCTGGATCGTCATTGGGCAGCAATGTCGTCTGGCGCAGAGAAGCACCAGGGGTATGCTTTTCAATGGTTTGCTTTAGCCGCTGCTGCTTTATTATTTTGGTTAGTTACTGGTTTAAAGAGGAAAGATTTTGAGTGATAAAGAAATGGTTGAGCCATTGATTCCTGCAACAGGAAGTCAGAAAATTGATTCTGCGACTAAAAAAGGCCGCATACAGATGATCTTGTTATTGCTGGTTTGTGCTGCGCCAGTTATAGCTTCTTACTTTACTTTTTATGTGATTAAGCCAGCTGGTGGAAAGGCGAATATTGGAGAGCTTGTTAGCCCTGTTCAGCCATTCCCATCAGAAACAATCAACGAGAATTTGGTCGGAAAATGGACGCTGTTAATCGCAAGGCCAGCTAGTGAGTGTAGAGTTGGTAATGATTCTTGCGTGACTTTATTGCACATTATGAGGCAGCTTCGTACCGCCATGGGTAAAGAAAAGCCTCGCGTGCAATTAATTTGGTTGGTTACTGATGACGCCAAAATTGATACGGAAATTGAAAAGGCATATGACAAAGAGTTAGCAGGCTTTACATTTATTCGTATGCCTAATGATCCTGCAAAAAAAGAGCAGTTGATGACTTGGCTTCGTGCAGATCATGCAGAGAGTGCTATTCATCTCTTAGATCCAAGGGCTGACAGAATGATGCGCTTTAAAACAAGCGAAGGGCATTTAGAGTTTAAAAAAATGGTGAAGGATCTAGAGAGGCTGTTGAAGTGGAATCCAACGGGGAAGGTTGGAGCCTAATGTCTCTTGTGATGTGGATTCAGTTGGTTCTAATAGGTGCTTCTGTGGCATCTTTATTGGTGCTCTTTACATGGTGGCGTAAAAAGAGTTTTACTTTTCATCGCTTAGTATTACTAACTGTTTTCTTTACATTCGATTTAATTTTATTTGGAGCATTTACAAGGCTGACTGATTCTGGTTTGGGTTGCCCAGATTGGCCGGGCTGTTATGGGGTATCTAATCCTGTGATGGCAATAGATCACATTTCTGCAGCTGAAGTAGCTATGCCTACAGGGCCCGTTACTTTAAGCAAAGCTTGGATAGAAATGTTGCATCGTTACTTTGCGATGGCCGTGGGGTTTCTTTGTATCGCTATTGTTATATGGGCTTGGCTTAAGAAAAATTACATCAACTTAAAAATAAGAATTCTGACGGGTTTTATTTTTGGCTTGATTTGTTTGCAGGGTGCTTTTGGGGCTTGGACTGTAACCTTGAAGCTCCAACCGATTATTGTGACGATGCATCTCATGTTAGGGATTGCTTTCCTAGCAAGTTTGTCTTATTTGTCTAGCCTTACGGCGGAGCGCAGTAGCACTTTTAAAGTTCAAAGAATTATCGTTAAAGGTCGTAATGCTTGGATTTGGTTTGGTTTATTAGTTTTGTGCGTGCAAATATTTTTAGGTGCGTGGGTTAGCACTAATTATGCAGTTTTAGCTTGTGATGATTTTCCTTTGTGTCATGGAGAGCTAATTCCGCCGATGGACTTTCAGTCGGGGTTTTCCTTGTGGCGTGAGTTGGGTAAATCACCGGATGGCCAATTTTTAACGATTGAAGCCCTTAGAGCTATTCATTGGGCTCATCGATTAGGTGCTTTGGTGGCCCTAACTATTTTATTTTTAGTGAGTTATAAAACCCTGAAAGAAGCAGTAACAACAGGACATGTTGCGTTGAGGCGCTGGGCTTTTATGTTATTTGGTTTATGTTTGCTTCAGTTGATGACTGGTATGAGTAATATTATTTTAGATTGGCCGATTGGCGCAGCTCTTTTACACACTGGTGGTGCAGCTGCTATGGTGATTGTTTTAATTAAGTTGTTAATGTTGCGTTCTGAGGAGTTTGTGTGAATTTAAAAAGCAACATCAATTCAATGTCAACATGGCAAAAGTATTGGGCTCTAACAAAGCCTAGGGTGACGCAATTGGCTGTCTTTTGTGCCATCATTGGCATGTTTTTGGCAACGCCTGGCATGGTACCTTGGCCTATTTTAGTCGGTGGATCACTAGGTATTTGGCTGCTTGCTGGTGCTGCATTTGCAGTCAATTGTTTGGTTGAGCAAAAAGTTGATGCCAAAATGCGAAGGACGGCGTGGCGTCCATCTGCTACTGGTGAATTAAGTACATTTCACATTATTGGATTTGCCTTAATTATTGGCTCAATCGGTATGGCTCTGCTGTGGTACTTTGCTAACCCGTTAACTATGTGGGCGACTTTAGCTACATTTGTTGGCTATGCCATTATCTATACATTACTACTCAAACCAGCTACCCCACAGAACATCGTTATTGGAGGCTTATCTGGCGCGATGCCTCCAGCCCTGGGTTGGGCTGCTGTATCTAATAGTTTTCCTGCTGAAGCATGGCTTTTAGTTTTAATTATTTTTACTTGGACGCCGCCACATTTTTGGGCTTTGGCGCTGTATAGACGAGAAGACTATAAGCAATCTGGTTTGCCTATGTTGCCCGTAACTCATGGCGAAAAATTCACTTTGTTGCACATTCTGCTTTATACATTAATTTTGATTGCAGCTACCGTGCTTCCTTTTGTGTATCAGATGAGTGGATATTTTTATTTGGCTAGTGCTTTATTGTTGGGGGCTATTTTTTTAGGCTATGCCATTGCACTTTATAAGTCGTATAGTGATGCGCTTGCGAAGAAAACCTTTAGATTCTCTATTATTTATTTATCGTTGCTGTTTGCAGCTTTACTAGTTGATCATTACATTTAATATGAAGTTATATCAATTATTACGACTCTGTTTGATTGTTGCGGCAATTATTGTGGCGGGATGTTCTCAAGAGGCGCTTAAATTTAATAATGTGGATATCACCGGTAGCAAGGCTTTTGGAAGAGATTTTTCCTTAATTGATCATCATGGTAAGCAACGACACCTTGGGGATTTCAAAGGTAAATTGGTCGTCATATTTTTTGGGTACACTCAATGTCCTGATGTTTGCCCTAGCACAATGAATGAGATGCAGGGTGTGATGGAGTTAATGGGTAAAGATGCTGATCGCCTCCAAGTTATTTTTATAACGGTAGACCCTGAGCGTGATACCTTAGATTTGTTAGCTCAATACGTCCCGGCTTTTGATAAGAGATTCTTAGGAATGCGTCCTGACACAGTTGAGTCTTTGCAAAAGGTAACAAAAGATTTCAGAGTGTTTTATAGCAAGGTGCCCGGTAAATCACCAGGAAATTACACAATTGATCACACAGCTGGTAGTTATGTATTTGATCCAGATGGTCAATTAAGATTGTTTTTAAAACATCAGCAAGGGCCACAGCTAATTGCTGAAGATTTAAAGCTGCTGCTGAAAAAATAAGAGCTTAATGCGTTAGACTTTGCTAAGCGCCAATTTCATTTTTTTGAGCGCGGCAGCTTCTATTTGACGAACTCGTTCTGCAGAAATATTAAATTCTGCAGCTAAGTCATGAAGCGTACTTGAGCCCGTGCCATCATCAGAAATATGTAACCAGCGAGCGGTCACAATCTTTCTGCTACGTTCATCTAGCGTAGCAAGAGCTTTTTCAATACCTGGACCTTGAAGATTGCGTTGATCTTCATCAGCAAGAACTTGTGATGGCTCATAACGGTTATCTGATAACCAGTTAATAGGAGCATAAGCGTCTTCGTCACTTGAATCGTGTGCCTCAATGGCTACGTCACCACCTGATAGGCGTTGTTCCATTTCTCTTACATCTTCATGTCTTACATCTAAAGCTTTAGCAAGATGTTCAATCTCACTTGGAGATAGAGCATTCAAACTTGGTTTATTGCTACGTAGATTAAAGAACAACTTTCTGTGAGCTTTAGTTGTTGCGATCTTGACCATTCTCCAGTTGCGAAGAATATATTCATGGATTTCAGCTTTAATCCAATGAATCGAGTAGGTCACTAGGCGAGCACCTTGGTTAGGGTCGTATCGCTTAACCGCCTTCATGAGGCCAATGTTGCCCTCTTGAATAAGATCTGCATGAGAGATGCCATAACCAAGATATTGGCGAGCAATTGAAACAACTAGTCTTAGATGAGACATAACTAGTGTGCGCGCAGCATCCAGGTTTTCGTGTTCTCGATACTCTTTTGCAAGACGAAGCTCTTCCGCTGCGCTAAGCATAGGCAGTCTATTAACGCTAGAAATGTAGGCGTCTAAACTGCCTACACTTAAATTCGTTGGGATTAGAGCATTCATTTGTGTCATATGTAGTTATATTAGCACTCTATTAAAGAGAGTGCTAATTGTAATATAACCACATGATTTATATGGATTTTAAATTTTAAGGGACTAAGGACTTAGCAAACTCCGCAGCAAGGAATGGCTTCAGATCATTCATGCCTTCTCCTAGCCCCAGAGCTAGCACGCTAGGGGTGTTTTGAGGAAACTCTTCTGCAATGGCGCAAAGTATCCCCCCTTTGGCCGTACCATCTAGTTTTGTAACGATGATCGCGGTTAGGCCTAGCGCCTCATGAAAGGCTTTTACTTGAGATAGACCATTCTGACCAGTGTTTCCATCAATAACGAGGATTGTCTCGGTAGGCGCGTTTTCTTGTGCCTTAGAGATCACGCGTTTAACTTTTTTCAGTTCATCCATAAGGTTGGATTGAGTGCTTAGCCTTCCAGCCGTATCAATGACTACTAAATCCATATTTCTAGATTGACCTGCTTTCACAGAGTCGTGTGCTACAGCTGCAGCATCACCACCTTGTTGAGTAATGACTGCCACTTGATTGCGTTCACCCCAAGCAATCAATTGTTCTCTTGCTGCGGCTCGGAATGTGTCTCCAGCCCCCAGCAGAACCTTGTAACCAGAAGCTTGGAAGTGGTGGCAGATTTTCCCAATACTGGTGGTTTTGCCAGCCCCATTAACTCCAACAACAAGCCATATTTGAGGGATTGTTGTGCGACCCGAGTCAGGCTTTAGTAGCGGGTTAACTGGGCGTTCTAAGCGGGTTAATAAATCTTCAATGAGGCGAGCTAAGATTTCTTTAAGCGCTTCAACCGTATCAGCTTTTTGTTTTTTAGCTTCTATTTTTAGTTGGGTGATGAGCGTTTGGGAGGCTTTCATGCCAACATCGCCTAGAAGAAGTGCTTCTTCTAGAGATTCATACCATTCTTCATCAATTGTTTGCCTATTAAATAAGCTTGATAGGGTTTTACGTAATCCGAACATGACCGATACAATTCATTAACTATGAGCATATTAACAACCCTGGCCAAAAATACCCCAATTTTTTTATTGAGGGCCTGCATTTTTTTCTCCGTAATCGCCCATGCTGAGACTGTAAAACCAGTGACGCATGAGTTTGAACTACTAAATGGCATGAAGGTTATCGTACGGGAAGATCACCGGGCGCCGACAGTTGCTCATATGGTTTGGTATCGAGCTGGTTCGGTGGATGAGGTGAGTGGCAAAACAGGTGTGGCTCACGTCCTAGAGCATATGATGTTTAAAGGCACAAAAAATCTTGCGCCTGGCGACTTTTCTAAAAAAGTGGCAGAAGTTGGAGGGCGTGATAATGCTTTTACAAGCAAAGATTACACCGCTTATTTTCAGCAAATAGAAAAATCACACTTGGAAAAAATGATGGCCTTAGAGGCTGATCGTATGGTGAATCTTCAGATTTCTGAGGAAGAGTTTTTAAAAGAAATACAAGTGGTTATGGAAGAGCGAAGGTTGAGAACGGATGATCAGCCCCACGCAATCGTACATGAGCGCTTGTATGCTGCGGCTTTCGAAAATACGCCTTATAGAAACCCAATTATCGGTTGGATGACTGATTTGGAGAGTATGACTTATTTAGATGCTAAAGAATGGTATGAGCATTGGTACGCACCTAATAATGCGGTATTGGTGGTATCTGGGGATGTCGTGCCAGAGGATATCTGGAGATTAGCTAAGAAGTATTATGAACCATTACCAACTAAGAAATTGCCTATTCGTAAACCTCAGGTCGAGATTCCGCAATTAGGTTTAAAGAGAATTGAAGTAAAAGTTCCTGCTGAAAATGCTGATTTGACAATGGCCTGGCGGGTACCTAAATTAAATCCAAATCAGTTAGATGACATGGAACCCTATGCACTACAGGTCTTGGCTGGAGTCTTAGATGGGCATGCAAATTCACGAATGAACAGATTGTTAGTTCGGAGCAAAAGAATTGCTGATGCAGTAGATGCATCATATGGAGCTTTAGGTCGAGGCCCTCAGCTATTTACTCTCAGCGCTAATGTTTCTAAAAAAATATCACCTGAAGTTGTAGAGACTGAAATTAGAAATATGCTTAAAGACATTGCTCTTCATGGGGTGACATCTGCAGAATTAGAGCGAGTTAAAACACAATTGATGGCAGCGCAGATTTATAAAAAGGATTCTGTCTTTGGTCAGGCAATGGAGATAGGTATGTTCGAGATCAATCAGATTTCTTGGCGGTATGTTGATGAGTATATGTCTTCGATTCAGAAGGTTAATTCAGATCAAATAAAAGATGTTATTAAGAAATATCTAAAAGATGATGGCTTGACCATTGCCCTTCTTAATCCGCAGCCAATGAATTTAAATAAACAGAAAAATCAATCTGCCCCTTTCAAGTTAAGGCATTGATATGAGTTTTAAGAACATGAAATATTTTTTATTTTTTACTATTGCTTTAGTTATTAATGTTTCGGCTTTGGCTGATGTAACTATAAAGAACTGGGTTCATCCTAGTGGCGCAAAAGTTTTCTTAGTTGAAACCACAACTATTCCAATGGTTGATCTGCAAATTGATTGGGCTGCTGGTAGCGTTAATGTGCCGGCAGATAAAGTTGGCTTGGCTTCATTGACTGCAGCGATGATTGATAAGGGAGCCATTCAAAATGGCAAATCTTTATCTGAGGCTGAAATATCGGATAAATTTGCAGATCATGGCGCTGCATTAACTATCGTGGCTGGTTCAGACCGAACTAGTTTGAAAATTAGATCGCTAAGTGATAAAAAATATTTAATGCCAGTTATTGATTTGGTCGCGACGATTCTGAGAGCCCCTGCATTTGATAGCAATATATTACGCAGGGAAAAAGACTTAATCATTAGCTCTATTAAAGAGGCTGATTTAAAACCTGAAGTTATTTTAGGGAAAGAATTTGACCGGCGGATTTATGGCGATCATCCTTTATCCAGATCGGCAACTGTTACTACTGTTCAAAAAATTAATATTGCAGATGTTCGCACTTTTTATAAAAAAAGATTTTTTGCCGCGAATTCAAAAATTACCATTGTTGGCAATTTGAATCGCAATGATGCTAATACAATTGTTGATCAGCTAGTTAGTGTGTTGCCTGGCGGGATTTTGAGTGATTTAGGTGTAACTGATTCAGTTAAGTTGTTACCAGTTAGACCTTTGGCTGATAGATTAATAAAAATTAATCATCCATCACAGCAGGCCCATATTTCTATGGGTTTGCCAATGGTTGCTAGAAAAGATCCTGATTACTTTCCATTGTTATTGGGTAATTACATACTGGGTGGCGGTGGGTTTGTCTCTAGATTAATGAAGGAAGTTAGGGAAAAAAGAGGGCTGGCATATAGTGTGTATAGCTATATGGCACCTGGGAAAGATGTTGGTCCATTTGTTGCGGGTATGCAAACAAAAAAAGACCAGTCAGACCTCGCTGTCCAAGTGATGAGTGAGACGATTGCTAATTTTGTTGCTAACGGACCTAGCGATGAGGAAATGAAAGCTGCCAAAGAAAATTTAACGAATGGTTTCCCTTTGCGTATTGATAGCAACAAAAAAATACTAGATAACGTGGCTAGTATTGCTTGGAATGATTTACCTTTGGATACATTAGATACTTGGACTCAGCAGTTGAACGCAGTTACTAAAGAGCAAGTTATGGTGGCTTATAAAAAACATCTTGACATAAATAAGGTAGTGACAGTTGTGGTGGGTGGTCAATGAGCGCTGGTAAGGTTAGGATCGTTGGAGGACATTGGCGGGGCCGTCATATTAAAGTAACTGACCTCAGAGGTCTTAGACCAACAGCAGACCGAGTTAGAGAAACCTTGTTTAACTGGTTGGGACAGCGTTTAGATGGTCTTATTTGTTTAGACATGTTTTCTGGATCTGGCGCTATTGGTTTTGAGGCATTATCCAGAGGTGCTCAACGAGTTACGATGATCGAGCTGAATAAAACAGCTTTTGCCGAATTGAAAAATAATTTTTCTCAATTCAAGGATGCAGCAGAGTTAGGTGATTTAGATTTGATTCATGCGGATGCAATCGCCCATAGTTCCCAACTTTTAGAAAGTAGTGTGGATATTACATTTGTTGATCCACCTTTTTCCAATGAAGAATTATTCTTAAAAGCACTGAATGAGGCGCTTCGCGTGACAAAAAAAGAGAGCCATTCAGCAGTTTATGTTGAGCATCCTAAAACAGTATTTCCAGAAAAATTGTTAACAGAAATACCTAAATATGGTGATTTGTGGGTTGTTGGGCGTACTATACGTGCCGGAATGGCAAATGGCACACTATTGGTGCCTAAGAAGATATAAACTGGGCGCAGGTATTAGGAGGGTTTATGGCAATTGCAGTATATCCAGGAACATTTGACCCGTTTACACGTGGTCATGAAGATTTGGTCCGTAGAGCATCATCTATTTTTGATGAGGTGGTGGTTGGTATTGCTGATAGTAAGAATAAGAAGCCAATTTTTAATTTAGAAGAGCGCTTGGAAATTGCTAAAGAAGTTTTAGGACACTATCCAAATGTACGTGTTGAAGGCTTTAGTGGTTTATTAAAAGACTTTGTGAGGAAAAATAATGCTCGCGTTATTGTGCGAGGGCTACGGGCTGTTTCTGACTTTGAATATGAGTTTCAAATGGCTGGCATGAATCGTTATCTTTTGCCAGATGTTGAAACATTATTTTTAACACCATCAGATCAGTATCAATTTATTTCAGGTACCTTTGTTCGAGAAATCGCTTTGCTTGGTGGTGATGTTAGTAAATTTGTTTTTCCATCAGTGGAAAAATGGTTAGCAAAAAAGATTTAAGTTTGGAAAAATAAATGGCGTTAATGATTACTGATGAATGCATCAATTGTGATGTGTGTGAGCCAGAGTGTCCCAATGATGCCATTTCAATGGGGCTGGCTATTTATGAGATAGATGCTCATAAATGTACTGAATGCGTGGGTCATTACGATGTGCCTCAATGTAGAGAGGTTTGCCCTGTGGATTGCATCCCGCTTAATCCTGAGTACGTTGAAAGCCAGGAGCAGCTAATGGCTAAGTATCATCAATTAACTGATAAAAATAAGATATCTTAAGTGTTGCTGTGTAGCGCCATGGTTGCGCCAGGCATATCACCATCAATAATTTTGGGCATATTGCTTAAAAAACAAGATATAGCGCGGTCAATATCAATTTGTTCTTCTAGGCGTGGTTTTTTAAGCACATAGTCTGCAACATCCAGATTTTTCTTTTCGCTTTCGGAATCGCGGGGATGGCCAATGCCCAGTCGTAGGCGCCAATAATCATTGGTACTTAGATGCGCGCTGATATCTTTGAGACCATTGTGGCCACCTAGGCCGCCGGCCCATTTCAATCTCGCCACGCCTGGCTTTAAATCAAGCTCATCGTGAACAACTAACATTTCTTTTGCAGTGATTTTATGAAATCTGCAAATCGCAGCAACAGCTTGACCACTTCTATTCATAAAAGTATTTGGCTTGATAAGCCAAGCATCGATGCTGCCTAATTTTATTTTGGCTATTTGAGCAAAAAACTTTGGTTCTTCTTGCCAGTGGCCAGAGTAGATTCGAGCAAGCTCATCCACTAGCCAGAATCCTGCATTGTGGCGATCTTTTTCATGTTTTGTGCCTGGATTACCTAGGCCAACAATTAACTTAAACATATCGATACTTTAGACTAGTTTTCTTTCAAAAAAAAACCCGCTAGCTAGCGGGTTTTTTATAAGCTCTAAAAAAGAATTATTTCTTTTCTTCTTTTGGAGCTTCTGCAGCAGGTGCGCCATCAGTGGCTGGTTCAGCCTTAACTGCTGGTACGCGTGCATTAGCAACCACTGGGTTTTCATGCTCAAGATGCGGTACCAAAGAAAGACCTTTAGGTAGAGAAATATCTTTAACGTGAACAGCGTGACCAACTTCAATTTTACCCAAGTCAACTTGGATAAACTCTGGCAAGTCAGAAGGTAAGCAGCTAACTTCAATTTCTGTAGCGATATGGCTGACAATTGCGCCACCCAATTTAACGGCCGGAGAAACTTCAGCATTTACAAAGTGCAATGGCACTTTTACATGAATCTTCTGGTTAGCATCTACGCGTTGGAAATCGATGTGCAATACCAAAGATTTAAATGGATGCATTTGATAGTCGCGTAACAAAGCTTTTTGGCTTTTTCCTGCAACTTCAATTTCTAGAATAGATGAGTGAAATGCCTCTTTGCGTAAAGCATGGAAAAGGGCATTGTGATCTAGTTCGATTGCTTGAGGGGCTTCATTTCCACCATAGATAATGCCAGGTGTTTTACCGGCATTGCGCAGGCGGCGGCTCGCACCCGTTCCCTGTACGCTACGTTCGTAAGCGACAACTTTCATGTGAACTCCAAATAGTTAAATAAATAAAGGCTTTTCCACTCGCGACCAAGCGGAAAAGCCTTTCATTTTAGCTTAAAAAAGATAGTTTTTTGAGATTTATCTTAAGAATCAGCGAAAAGTGACATGACAGAGTCACCTGTGCTAATGCGAGAAAGTGTCTCAGCTAGCAAAGGTGCGGTTGATAACACTCTGATTTTGTTGAGTTTTCTTGCTTCATCATTCAATGGAATGGTATCTGTTACGACTACCTCATCCAGTGCTGACTCAGCAATACGACCAACAGCACCCCCTGATAAGACTGGGTGTGTACAGTAGGCTACAACGCTCTTTGCACCTCTTTCTTTTAATACTTGGGCTGCTTTGCAAAGGGTTCCACCGGTATCAATCATGTCATCCATAATCACGCAGTGACGACCATCTACTTCGCCAATAACATGCATCACCTCTGATACGTTCGCTTTAGGTCTGCGCTTGTCAATAATGGCCAAATCACACCCTAATTGTTTAGCTAGGGCGCGCGCTCTAACAACACCACCAACATCTGGGGATACCACTAAGAGATCAGGACCTTTTTTGGACTGAAGGTCACTTAAAAGAATTGGAGAGGCATAAATATTATCTACGGGGATATCAAAAAACCCCTGGATTTGGTCAGCATGAAGATCCATGGTGAGTACACGGTCAACGCCTGCAACTTGTTGCAACATGTTGGCAACAAGCCTGGCGGAAATCGCTACGCGTGCAGATCTTGGTCTGCGGTCTTGCCTGGCGTAACCAAAGTAAGGAATCACTGCGGTTATGCGCCCTGCAGATGCGCGTTTTAGGGCGTCAACCATAATCATTAGTTCCATCAGGTTGTCGTTTGCAGGCGCGCAAGTTGATTGCAGCACAACGACGTGCTTGCCCCTTACGTTTTCTTGTATTTCAACCTGGATTTCTCCGTCAGAGAAGCGACCTACTTCTGCTTTACCAAGTGGCAATTTAAGATGATCCGCTACCGCTTTTGCTAAAGCTGGGTTAGCGTTGCCAGTAAAAACCATCATGGTTTCATGTTGCATGGGGCCTCGTGTCATGGTTGTGTATTTGATGAGTAGTTAGATTATGCGACATCTGAGTGTTGGCAGGGGAAGAAGGATTCGAACCTTCGCATGCCGGAATCAAAATCCGGTGCCTTAACCAGCTTGGCGACTCCCCTCTCGCATCTACTCCTATGAAATTGGATTGTAAGACGGATGCTTATTTAGCCCCCGAACAACAAAACCTTTCCATCTTTGAGGTAGTTGATTTAACAATGTCTTGGCTAAATTAGCCTCTACTGTAGCAAATACGCTGCTACCAGAGCCTGACATGCGTGGGTTTGATTGTGGAGCCCACTGTCTTAGCCAAGATATTGCTTCCGCAACTTCCTTATATTTCTGAATCACCACACCTTCACAATCGTTGCTGCCAAACTGATCTATGTATGCTGAACCAATGAAGTCTGACATTGTAACGGGTGGGTGGTTTCTAGTCAAATTAGGTGATTTGAAGACATCAATTGTTGGTATATTAACCCCCGGGTAAATCAGCAGAAGCTCGGTTGTAGGCAGATTTATTGGCGTGAGTACCTCGCCAATGCCTTCCGCGAAAGCATTTTGGCCGAATAAGAAAAATGGAACATCTGCCCCTAATTGAAGCCCCAATTTCATTAAATCAGCGCGTGTTAGTTGTGTTCCCCAGAGTTCATTAAGACCCCAGAGAACACTAGCTGCGTCCGATGAGCCGCCACCTAAGCCAGCACCCATGGGAATATTTTTTTCTAAATGAATGGTGCATCCTAGATTGGTTTGGGTGGCTGTTTGGAGTAGCTTGGCAGCTCTTACAACTAAATCTGTTTCAGGTGGAATATTGCTTGGGCCATTACTTCTAGTAATTTCCGGATTAGTGGAAGTTGTGAGCGTAATCACATCTTCAAGACTAATGAGCTGAAATACCGTTTGCAAAAGATGATAGCCGTCAGTTCTTTGGCCAATAACATGCAAAAATCGGTTAATTTTTGCTGGGGCAGAGACGGTTATTTGCTTAGTCATCGATTGTTTCAAAAATTAAACGTATTTCAATCGCACCCATGCTTGAGTCACGTTTCAATTCCATTTTTTGTAATTGATTTTTCTCGCTCCATCCAAAAGTCATAATCCAGCTATCTTGAATCAATTTTTTGGTGCGATTAAGGTTATCACGTTCGATGCTGGCTGGTGCTCCTGCTCTAGCCTCGCCATTTAACCATTTTGATAAGCCGCGTGCCGGTAGTGGGAGTCCTAGATAGTTTTGTAGCAGGGAGTCTGCATCTACTGATTCAAAAATCTTATCACCAGATTCTAATTTTGCATTTGATGCACTGATGGTAATTTTGGCTAGGGCTCCACCCAATGGGTTTCTGATGTCAAGAATATCAATTTGGTTTTCGTGTGTTAGCGTAAAAGCACCACTTCCACCTTTTGAATCATTAGCACCACCTATCTTGACGGCAAATCTGCCATCCCATAATTGAGGCGCTTTGTCTGCGTTTATGGCCGGAACTCTATTTGGCCATAAACGTTTTAAAGTTTCTTTGAGAGTTTTATTATTGGCGTCAACCAATTCAGATTCACGCCAAATGCGTTCAGCTTCCATTTTTTGCTCGGAAGCCCATAAGATTTCACCTAAATGAGCGCCAATCTCAGCTTCAGGTTTTTTTTGAAAGGCTTTTTGTAATTGTTCGCTAGCTTGTTGCTTATGGCCTAACTTGTAATTTGCCCAAGCTAGGCTATCTAGAATGTAGGCATCCTCAGGATCAATCTTATGAGCTTTGTCGAGTAGAGCAATTGCTTCTTTAAGATGAATGCCACGTTCTGCAAATGAATAACCTAAAGCATTTAATGCATTTTTATCATTCGGCTTTTTTAACAAAATTCTTCTTAATGTTTTTTCCATATCTTCGAATTGGCCACCTTTTTCTGCCGCCAAAGAGAAGGTATAAAGTAGTTCTGTATCGTTGATTTGAAGGATATATGGCTTAAGAATCGAAAAAAAGGCCTTTAATGCCGCATCTTCATCTAAAGCCTTTGCTAGCAGTGGCCGCCATAACCCAATTTGCTTTTCTTTTTTTGCAGGAGATAGTTTTCTAAGAATTTCTGTTGCTGGCTGAATGCTATCGGGCCAACGTTGATTAATCATGAGTAAAGTAACCAATACTTCTTTTGCTTCTGATTTATGGCTGAGGTCTACCCATAGCTTTGCCGCATCTAATGCTAGTTCAGGAGCGTTTCCTACGATAGCAATTTCCATCGCTCTTTGTGCTAATTGAGGGTCTTGGGAGTTTCTGGCAAGGCTTAAGTATGTTTGATAGGCTAAGGCAGCTTCTCCTCTTTGTAGGCTTATTTCAGAGGCGAGTATTTGAAACATTTGTTCGGCAGACAGATCGTTACGCGTGTTGCCCCAGCTATTTAAGCTGATGAGTAGTAAAGCGCTGCCTATCAAAACATTAATTTTTTTCTTCATAAGCACATTCTAATCTCACAGCCTACAATCAGGTTATGCCAGAATTACCAGAAGTTGAAGTTACCAAACAAGGTATTGAGCCTCATATACAGGGGAAAAAAGTAACCGCCGTGCATATTTATGATGGCCGGTTACGTTGGCCTGTCCCTAAAAACTTGGCGGACATCTTAATTGGCCAAAAACTGTATCAAATAAAAAGGCGCGGGAAATATTTGCTGTTGAGATTTGATGAAGGGCATTTAATTATTCATTTGGGTATGACAGGCGTTCTGCGGGTGATGACCTCTCTTGATGACTTGAAGAAGCATGATCGAGTAGAAATTCAATTTGGCAGAAAAATATTGCGTTTACATGACCCTAGGAAATTTGGAGCAGTTTTATGGTCAAGTGATGAAGATGGAGAGATTGATCGTCATCCTTTATTGTTGAAATTAGGTCTTGAGCCATTCTCAAGCGAATTTGACGGGAAGTGCGGAGGCAAACATTTATATGATTGTTCGCGCAAACGTTCTGTTTCAATCAAGCAATGGTTGTTATCTGGCCAAGCTGTGGTGGGGGTGGGCAATATTTATTGTTCAGAAAGCCTTTTTGATGCAGGTATTCATCCAGAAATGAGTGTTGGACGACTTTCTTTGTTACGAGCGAATTTATTAGCAGCTTCCGTCAGAAAAATATTAACTAAAGCTATCAAAGCAGGTGGTAGCAGTCTGAAAGATTTTGTTAATAGTGATGGTGAGCCGGGACATTTTATGTTGCAAACTAAAGTCTACGGTCGAGCAGGTTTGCCATGTGTTGTTTGTGAGTCGCCCATTAGGCAAATTGTTCAAGGTCAGCGGTCAACTTATTTTTGTGCCAAATGTCAAAAGAAGTAATTAAAAATGCCTTAGTAAAAAATTTTGCCGCCCAATTAATTGCGTGGCAAAAAAAAGATGGGCGCCATCATTTGCCGTGGCAGGTTAATCGTACAGCTTATCGTGTTTGGCTTTCAGAAATTATGTTGCAGCAAACGCAGGTCAGTACGGTGCTTGTTAGGTATCAGGAATTCCTAAAGCGTTTCCCTGATTTGAAAACTCTAGCAGCTGCTTCAGTTGATGATGTATTGTCTGAATGGAGTGGCATGGGGTATTACACCCGCGCACGAAATTTGCATAAATGTGCTCGAGTGGTTATGGGTGTACATCATGGAATTTTCCCAAGTGATCCTTTGGAGCTGGAGGCCTTGCCTGGGATTGGTCGGTCAACTGCCGCAGCAATTGCTGTTTTTGCTTACGGTAAACGTGCAGCTATATTAGATGGAAATGTAAAAAGAGTGCTTGCTCGAGTTTGGGGTGTTGAGGTTGATTTAAGCAAGTCTGCGGAGACAAAGAAATTATGGTCCCATGCTGAAACCTTGTTGCCTCATCAACCAGATGATTTAGTGGCGTATACCCAAGGGCTGATGGATTTTGGCGCAACATTTTGCACGCAGTATTCGCCGCTTTGTTTAGACGAAGCTTCTGCAGCATGCCCATTTGATAAACATTGTGTCGCTAAGGCCAGTCATAAGATTGATCAAATTCCTCTTAAGGTTAAAAAAAATAAGGTTGCTCACCTTGATATGGTTTGGTGGATAGTCACTGCAAAAGACAAGTCTATTAAAGTATTGTTGGAAAAAAGGCCGGATCAGGGAATTTGGGCGGGGATGTGGTCTTTCCCTGAGCAGATAACTAATGTGGCGGTAGATAAGGCTGTTGCTCTTAATAAGATCGGCCATGTTTTAACGCATAGGCGTTTATCAATTTTGCCTATGAGGCTTGAGTTAAGAAAACAAAAATTTGCTGTAGAGCCGAATCAGGAGTGGTTTGGGTTAGAGGAGGCATTGTTATTGGGTGTGCCTAAACCTGTTCGGACTATTTTGTTGAATTTAATTCGAGCTCACGATGACGCTTGAGTAAGTGTAGTGTTCCACCACCGTTTATTTGAACGCGTTTTTCAAAGTAATCGAAAAGGCAGTTAGATATATAAACAGATCGATGTTGGCCGCCTGTACAACCAATTGCAATAGTTAAGTAACTTCTTCTATCCGCTTGGTATTTGGGGAGCCATGTTTCTATGAAGCGACGGATATCATCACCCATAGCTTGCACATCTGAATGTTCTCTTAAAAAATTAGCAACCTCAGGATCATTTCCGGTAAGTGGGCGTAGTTGTGGATCGTAGTGTGGATTGGGTAGGCACCTCACATCAAAAACCAAATCTGCATCACGAGGAACGCCATGTTTAAACCCAAATGACTCAAATAAAATAGTTAAGCCAGGGCGCTCATCTTTCAATAAATCTTGTATCCAAGATCTAAGTGTGTGCGCTTTAATGTGGCTAGTATCTATGTTGTGGGCTGTCTCAGCTAAATCAGATAACAACTCACGTTCTTTTTCTATTGCATCAATAAGCGCTACTTGTGGGGTGCGCGTATCATTAGATTGGGAAAGGGGGTGTCGCCTTCTTGTTTCTGAGTAGCGTTGTACCAATGTTTCTGTATTGGCATTGAGGAATAGGACGCGGACATCATGATGTTTATTTAATTTATCAATCACATCAGGTAATTCTTTGATGGAGTGCCCGCGTCTTGCATCAACTGAAATAGCTAATTTTTCACGCCCTTGCTTACCTAATGATTCTGCCAAATCATGAATAAAGCTAACGGGCAAATTATCAACGCAATCGTAGCCAGCATCTTCTAGCGCATTAAGTGCTACAGATTTTCCTGAACCAGAAATACCGGTAATAATAAAGATGCGCATAACTAAAGTAAGCGCCCCTGATTCTTGCCTGGTTCATCAGTGCTCATTAGCTTTCTTTGACGTTCCATAAACTCTTTGAGGGTATCAATACCGCGCAACTGAAGGATGGTATTGCGTACAGCTGCCTCAACCAAAACAGCTAAATTTCGACCAGCAGCTACTTGAATTTTTACGCTTCTAATGGGGATGCCTAAGACATCAATTGACTGTCCCTCAATCGGTAGGCGCTCAAACTCACCATCAGTTCTTCTGACTAATTGAACGATGAGCCTTAATTTCATACGGCGACGTACAGCTGTTTCACCAAAGATTGTACGAATATCTAATAAGCCAAGCCCGCGTACTTCAAGTAAATCCCTTAAGATTGGTGGGCAACGTCCCTCTATGTAGTCAGGCCCCAGGCGCGCAAAGTCTACCGCGTCATCTGCTACCAATCCATGGCCTCTGGAAATGAGTTCTAGACCTAGCTCGCTTTTGCCAAGACCGGAGTCTCCTGTAATTAAAACGCCCATGCCTAAGATATCCATAAACACACCGTGCATAGTTAAGCGTGGTGCGCCAATTTTTGTTAGATAAGAGCGTAGGTGATCAATCACCGTTGCTGCAGAGATAGCTGATTTAAATAATGGGGTGGATGAGCGTTGGCAATACAGCACAATGTCGTCATGTGGATCACATCCATCAGCAACAATTAAGCAGGGTGGCTTTAAAGCGATTAGACCTGCTAGTTGGCGTTTTCTATTTTCCGGATCTAGTTTTTCGTAGTAGTTAATTTCGGGTACGCCGAAAACTTGCATCCTATCTGGGTGAATTAAGTTTAAATGTCCAACTAAGTCGGATGAAGATGACGCGAGCTTTACTGCCTCTGGATCAAAGTTTTTGTCTGAGCCTTCTAGCCCCGCAATCCAGCTTAACTTTAATTCAGATAAGTTATCGTCAAATAATGACTGGGCTGTTACACCCGCTAAATTTAGGGGCTGGGTCATATTATTTTTTCCAGGCTGTCAGCAATTGATGAATATTCTCTAGTTTGGTTTCTGTAAATAGTAACTCTTTTGTATCTTTATCGGATAAAACTTGAGCTACTTGTGACAATATTTCAAGATGAGTTTGTGTCGCTTGTTCTGGAACAAGCATTAAAACTAATACTCGAACAGGAGTGCCATCAGGAGATTTGAAATCTATGCCATTTTTTAATCGGATAAAGCCTAAATGTGCTTCAGGTAAGTTTTTAACGCGACCATGAGGAATTGCAATGCCGCCACCAAGAGCTGTTGAGCCTAAGTTTTCTCTATCTTGTAAACAAGAGCGAACCAGTTCTGAAGAGATGCCATAGATATCTTCGAATAGTTTTCCTGCAAATTGAAAGAGTTCTTCTTGTGAAGATACCTCAATATCTAGAACAATATTTTTAGGGGTGATTAGTTGGGCTAAGGCATTCATGTGTGCAGTGCATTATAAGAGCGCCTTAGCCAATTTAATCAAGTGTTTTTAAGAGTTTGGTGATGATGGGCTTGAACTTTATCTTTGTGTTTAAGAACTTGCCTATCTAGTTTGTCAACAACCATGTCCATGGCATGGTACATATCGCTATGGTGAGCCTCTGCAAAAAGGTCTTTACCCTTTAAGTGTAGGGTAATTTCAGCGTGATTATGCAGATCCTTCTCTTTTTCATTATTAATAGATAGAACTACTGAAATTGACATGACTTGGTCAAAGTGGAGCGAAATGCGCGACAGCTTGTTTTCCAAATGTGAGCGCATAGCGGGTGTTATTTCTAGATGATGGCTGCTAATTTTTAGATTCATGCTTTGCTCCAAGTTTTATTTTCTACGCAAATGAACTGCAGGGATGCGTAGAGAGTCCCTGTATTTGGCGATGGTTCTTCTGGCAATCACAAATCCCTTGGCGGCAAGTAAGTCAACGATTTGTGTATCTGAGAGGGGTTGGTTGGCATCTTCGTTATCAACAAGTTGTTTGATAACGGCACGGATAGCTGTTGATGAGACAACCCCGCCAGCATCTGTACCAACTTGGCTGCCAAAGAAGTATTTAAATTCATAAGTACCTAAAGGAGTGGCCATGTATTTCTGCGTGGTAACTCTGGAAATAGTGGACTCGTGCAGGCCTAGGGTATCTGCAATTTCTCGTAAAACTAACGGCCTCATGGCTATTTCGCCATGATTAAAGAAATTTTGTTGTCTATCCACGATAGCTTTAGCTACTTTTAATATGGTCTCGCTTCTTTGTAGCACATTTTTAACAAGCCATCTAGCCTCTTGTAATTTTTGAGAGAGGTTATCCATGCCTTCTCTATTTTTATTGCTTTTGATAACCTTGGCATATTCTTCATGAATGCTTATTTTGGGCTGTGCTGCTGGGTTGGGGGCGACCTCCCAACCGTTTTTCTTTTTTTTAACGATGACATCAGGGATCAACGTAGTTTCTGTATGTTGTTCAAATATTGCAGCAGGGTTATGTTTCAAACTTTTAATGATTAAAACAGCGTTATTTATTTCCGTATCACTAGCTTTTAATATTTTTTTTAATTTATTCCAATCTCGATGAGCTAGTAAGTCAATATGGTCGCTGCAAATCTTATGTGCTAACAACCAAACCCTCTCTGGGTGTTGGTATGCGGGTAGAGCCTCGAGTTGAAGTTTTAGGCATTCTGCTAGATCTCTCGCACCTACGCCAGCTGGGCTGAGGTGTTGTAGTCTCAGTAGTGCTCTGGACAGTTGTTCTTTGGCTGACCCATCTTCTAAATCAATGTAATCGGTAATTTCATGGGTGAGGTCATCTAGGTCGGCACATAAGAAACCCCTCTCATCCAAGTTGCCCGCCAAAAGCCCCATTAAACCTTTTTCAATATCAGATACTCTCATTACTCTGATTTGATTGATTAAGTGGTCTAAAAGGCTTTCTGGAATTGATAGGCTTGCAAATCGGTCATCGTCTTCATCCCAATCGGAGTGGCTTTTTGTGTTGCTAGCAGCTCGGTGCGAAAGTTGAATAATGGGCTCTGTTGTGGCTCCTTCTGTGGGAGGCTCATACTCAATTAAAGGATTTGCTTCAGCTGCCTGCGTTAGTTCTTGTTCCAGCTCAAGCGCTGATAGCTGCAGGAGTTTGATTGACTGCTGTAGTTGCGGGGTGAGAGCTAGGTTTTGCGAAAACCTTAGATTGAGACTTGCTTTCATTAGCAGGTCATTTTAGCCCTGATAATGAAAGAGTTGGTATGAAAATTGCTTAAATATTTATAGCGTTACATTTTGAAGTTTTCGCCAAGGTAAACTTTCCTCACCGCTTCATTGTCAATAATGCTTTCTGGTTCACCAGCAGCTAAAACTGTGCCATCGCTGATGATATAGGCATGGTCGCAAATGCCTAGTGTCTCTCTAACGTTATGATCTGTAATGAGCACGCCAATTTGACGATCTTTTAAGAATCTGACAATCCTTTGGATTTCTCCAACAGCAATAGGGTCAACACCCGCAAATGGCTCATCTAATAAAATAAATTTTGGTTGAGATGCAAGTGCTCTAGCAATTTCAACGCGTCGTCTTTCCCCGCCAGATAAAGACATAGCTGGATTTTTTCGTAGGTGACCAATTTGCAATTCTTGCAGTAAGTTTTCTAGGCGATCTTGAATCTCTTGTTTTGAAAGAGGTTCCCCATTGACTTCTTGTAGCTCTAAAACAGCCTGAATATTTTCTTCAACATTTAATTTTCTAAAAACAGAGGCTTCTTGGGGTAGATAAGATAGGCCAAGTTTTGCGCGTTCATGAATGGGTAAGTGGCTAATCTCTTGCCCATTCAAATTAATTTCACCGCCATCAAGAGGTACGAGCCCCACAATCATGTAAAAAGAAGTAGTTTTACCTGCACCATTGGGGCCTAATAGACCAACGACTTCACCGCTTTTGACTTCTAACCCTACATTTTTGACAACTGTACGAGTTCCGTAACGTTTTTGTAGGCCTGATGCTGATAAGGTGGATGTCATCGTTGAGTATTTCCTTGGTTATCTTTCCTTCGGGGCGACAGAATAGACTTTACCGCCTCAGAGGAGATGGCATGATATTTCTCAGTAATACCATCATAGTGAATTTTATCTGCGTGAATAGCGTCGGATATTTTGGTGCCAGCAAGTTGACTCATTTGAGCATTGCCTATAAGTATGGCGGTTTCTTTTTTAGCATCATATTCAATTTTTTCACCAAACCCTTGGATGTACTCATCAATACCTGTATCTCTTTTTTGTTTTAGGCTAGCGAGTGTTTCTGGTTTTGAAAAGATGGTGGCAAATTGATATCCCTCTGGATCAACTTTAACTGTCGCTTTTTCACCTTTAATAATTAAGGTTCCCTTTATAAGAAGGACATTACTTTCTAAGATGTAAATTTGTTTTACATCATCAAAAGATGCCTTTTCTGAACTAAGTGCAATGGGTTTATCTTTGTCTGCACGTTCAGCAAGCGTGATCGGTGGTGCAATGCTTAAGGCGATTAATAAGAGTTTTGAGAGAAAAGATCTAAACATTTAGTTTTATTTTTTTGTATCTGACTCGATGCGACCGCGTACTTTACCTACCATGGTGAGCTGCTGATGAACATTATCAAATACTGCACCATCTTCTGAGGTCATGATGGATAAGCCTTGCTCGAGGACGACCGGTAAGTTAGTTTTAACGATATCTTCGTTCAATAGAATGGTAAAGCTAGCAGAGCTCATAAATAAACGTGCGCTTCCTGCTTCTGTTTGTGAGGCTGGTTGAGGTGGTCTAGTCAGTGTCGCATTGCCATCAAGTTTAAGAATAGACATCTCACCATTCATCAGTCCGATGTCAGATCGAACCGTCGTTGGTGGTTTTGTGGGGTGAAATCTTCTTGCAATAGGGTTGCTTAGTTCTGAGCTGGCATCATCTTCATAGTGCGTTAATTTATTGCCGATGATTCTATATTTTGTTTCACCTGATGGGCCTAGCGTGGTGATAGTAACTTCCTCAAGCGTATAGTCTGGCACATGCCTTTTTAATTTGTTAGGTAAGCCATCGGGTGTGTTTAATTGAACCATCCAGTAAGTGCCAAGCGTCAAAATACCCATCAGTGCTAGGGGTAAAAATTTCAGAATGGTACTGATGTGGTTCATCTTTTAGAGAGCCTCGTGCAAAAGACGGTCGTAATGTCCTTGAGCTCTTAGAATTAAATCACATATTTCTCTTACAGCACCCGCCCCACCTGGGCGTTGTGTTACATAGTGCACGCGTTTTTTAACTTCGTCATGCCCTTGAGCGGGGCATGCTGAGAAATAAACTTTTGGAAGAATGGCCAAATCTGGCCAGTCATCACCAATGGCCGCGCAGTCTTTTAAAGAAAGTTTTGTTTGTTCAAGCAACATGTTGAGAGCATTGAATTTATTTGCAACGCCCATTTGCACATATTTAATGCCCAATTCTTTTGCGCGACCTTCGACCATGCCTGAGCTTCTTCCGGTAATGATGGCAACAATCACTCCAATAGATTGAAGCAATTTGATGCCATGGCCATCTAGACTATCAAATGTCTTGAGGGCTTCTTTGCCATCGTGGCCAACCAATAAGCTACCATTGGTTAATACGCCATCTACGTCAAGAACGAGCATTTTAATTTCGGCGGCTCTTTCTAGAGCTTGTGGATGACGTGTTAATGGATTTGTAATCATATCTCCGAAGGCTGTAGTCATTAGATTACCTGTGCTGCAAAAAGATCATGAAGGTTCAGTGCACCAATTAAGTGGCCATCAGCATCCGCCACAACCAGTTGATTGATGCGATGACGCTCCATCATTTCAACTGCCTCTGCGGCGAGTACATCTGGAGAGATTGTGCGCGGATTAGGTGTCATGGCTTCTTTTAATGAGGTGCTCTGGAATTGGCTACTCTTCTCTATTAATCTGCGTAAATCGCCATCCGTGAAAATGCCCACAACTTTTTCATGGTCATCAACAATTACTGTCATACCCATGCGCTTAGCAGTAATTTCTAATAATGCATCTGTGATCTTGGCATCAAATTTTGTTTTAGGTAATTCTGCTCCGCTACGCATCACATCGCGCACATGAGTTAATAGTTTTCTACCAAGACTGCCTCCTGGATGGGATCTTGCAAAGTCTTCTGGTTTAAATCCTTGTGCATCTAGTAATGCAACGGCAAGTGCATCACCCATTGCTAGAGCTGCTGTTGTGCTGGCTGTTGGTGCAAGATTGAGTGGGCAAGCTTCTTTTTCTACCCCTACATTGATATGAGCATCAGCTAACTCAGCCAATGATGAGGATGGGTTTCCTGTGAGGGCAATCAGTTTTGCGCCAGTTCTTTTAATAATTGGAACAATAGCAGTTAATTCGCTGGTTTCGCCCGAATTTGAGAAGGCAACAAATACGTCATGCTGAGTCACCATGCCTAAATCACCGTGGCTTGCTTCTGCTGGGTGAACGAAGAAGGCAGGGGAGCCAGTAGACGCAAAGGTGGCTGCTACTTTTTTACCAATATGACCAGATTTGCCAATTCCTGAAACAACAATGCGACCTTTACAGCCCAACAATAGGCCAATGGCATGAGCAAATTGTTCGGCATTTTTATTAATCAGGTTTCCTTTGAGGTTGAGAATCGCATCTCCCTCAATTTGGAGAGTTTCTTGAGCTAATTCAATGGCTCTTTGGTTTTGTTGAGTAGTTAAATTTGCCATAAGTAAGAGTATAGGTCTTTAACCTTATTTCAATAAGGGGGCAAGATATTTGCCGGTGTAACTTTTTGCAACCTTCGCAACATCTTCTGGGGTTCCAGTGGCAATTATTTCACCACCGCCACCGCCACCTTCTGGGCCTAAATCAATAATCCAGTCTGCGGTTTTAATAACATCTAAGTTATGTTCAATGATGATGATTGTATTCCCGTGTTTTTTCAGGGTATGAATAACTTTTAATAGTAATTGGATGTCATGGAAATGAAGACCTGTTGTGGGTTCGTCAAGTATGTATAGCGTCCTGCCTGTATCTCGTTTCGATAGTTCCAGGGAAAGTTTTACGCGTTGTGCTTCACCGCCAGATAGTGTTGTTGCACTTTGCCCTAGTTTGACATAACCAAGGCCGACGTCTAATAGGGTTTTCAGTTTTCTCTTGACGGTTGGAACGGCATCAAAAAAATCATGCGCTTGTTCAATTGTCATGGAGAGAACTTCATGAATATTCTTACCTTTATATCGAATATCCAGGGTTTCACGGTTATATCGTTTGCCATGACAAACGTCGCAAGGAACGTAAACATCTGGAAGGAAATGCATCTCTACTTTGAGGACACCATCACCTTCACAGGTTTCGCAACGACCACCTCTAACGTTGAAGGAGAAGCGACCTGCCTCATACCCTCGCTCCCTTGCTGCTGGCACGCCTGCAAATAATTCACGGATCGGTGTAAATAGACCGGTATAAGTTGCAGGGTTGGATCGAGGTGTTCTGCCAATTGGGGATTGGTCCACATTAATGACTTTATCGAAATGCTCTAGCCCTTGTATTTCTTTGTGTGTGGCGGGCTCAGCATTGGAGCCGTATAAATGTTGAGCAACTGCATGATGTAGGGTGTCATTGATGAGTGTGGACTTGCCTGACCCCGATACACCTGTCACGCAGGTTAGCAATCCCAGTGGGATATCTATATCAACGTTCTTTAGATTATTTCCAGTGGCTCCGATAATTTTTAAATACTTTTCGCCTGGTGCTAGACGGTTTTTCGGCACTTCAATGCCTTCTTTGCCAGAGAGATAAGCGCCCGTTAAAGATGTTGGGTGGTTTTGAATTTGCTTAGGAGTGCCCTCAGCAATAATGTTTCCACCATGTTCTCCTGCTCCAGGACCAATATCAATCACATAATCAGAAGCTCTAATCATGTCTTCATCATGCTCAACTACCAGTACTGAATTACCTAAATCTCGCAAGTGCTTAAGGGTGCCAATAAGGCGGTCATTATCTCTTTGATGTAATCCAATAGATGGTTCATCTAGTACATACATGACGCCTGTTAAGCCTGAGCCAATTTGTGATGCTAATCTAATGCGTTGCGCCTCTCCGCCAGAAAGTGTGTCGGCGCTTCGGTCTAAGGATAAATAATCTAGACCAACATCATTTAAGAAGCTAAGTCTGGAGCTAATTTCAGAAATAATTTTTCCTGCAATATCTTTCTTGTTACCCTTTAGTTCAAGGGTTTTGAAATAGCTTAAGGCAGAACCTAGCGGTAGATTGCTGACTTCATAAATAGCTCTAGCTTGAGTGCCTTCGCCAACCTTAACGTTGCGTGCTTCAGTTTTTAATCGAGTTCCTTCGCAAGCAGGGCAAGGTTTATTGTTTTGATATTTAGCTAGCTCTTCTCTGACTGTCATGGAGTCAGTTTCTTTGTAGCGTCGTTGGAAATTAGCAACAATACCTTCAAAGGTGTGTTCGCGGATGATTGTTTTACCTTTTTCATTCAGGTATTCAAAAGGAATTTCTTGGTCACCTGAGCCATACAAGATTAAATCTTGAACTTTTTTAGGTAGCTCTTCAAATGGAGTTTCTAGATCAAATTTTGCGTGCTTCGCTAAATTTTGCAGCAGTCGGAAATAAAACTGATTTCTTCGATCCCATCCTTTGATGGCTCCTGATGCTAGAGAAAGTTCTGGGTGAGCGACTACTCTTTTAGGATCAAAGAAGCTAATTTGTCCAAGACCATCACAGCTCGGGCAGGCTCCCATGGGATTGTTAAATGAGAATAATCTTGGCTCTAATTCTTGTAATGAGTATGAGCAGATGGGGCAGGAAAATTTGCTAGAAAATAGTTGCTCTTTTCCGGTGTCCATTTCTAGTGAAATAGCGCGTCCATCAGCCAATCTTAGAGCTGTTTCAAATGATTCAGCTAAGCGTTGTTGTATGTCTGCTTTTACTTTAATGCGGTCAACTACCACATCAATTGAGTGCTTCTCGTTTTTCTTAAGTTTTGGCAAGGCATCTACTTCATAAATTTTTGCCTCTGCTTGTTGAGCCGCACCTCCACCAGACCTAATTCTGAAGCGAACAAAACCCTGCGCCTGTAGATCTTCAAATAAATCGAGATGCTCACCTTTGCGCTCACTCACTACTGGCGCTAAGATCATGAGTTTGGTCTCTTCGGGTTGTGCCATGATTGCATCAACCATTTGTGAAACACTTTGTGCTGCTAAAGGTAAGTGATGTTCTGGGCAATGTGGTGTGCCAGCTCTAGCAAAAAGTAGACGTAAATAGTCGTGTATTTCAGTGACTGTACCTACAGTTGATCTAGGATTATGGCTAGTCGCTTTTTGTTCAATGGAAATAGCAGGCGATAATCCCTCAATTGAGTCAACATCTGGTTTTTCCATAAGTTGCAGGAACTGGCGAGCATAAGCGGAGAGTGACTCCACGTAGCGGCGCTGACCTTCGGCATAAAGAGTGTCGAATGCCAATGAGCTTTTCCCAGATCCTGATAACCCAGTAATAACCACGAGTTGGTCTCTAGGTATGTCTAGACTGATGTTTTTTAGGTTGTGGGTGCGAGCACCCCTAATTTTTATCGTATCCATGATTTTTCTTTGTTTAACCAGTTAATATAGCTCTTCTTTATGGAAAGATCAGAACTTCGAGCAGCTTTTGCCTTATCAGGCATCTTTGCCCTACGTATGTTGGGGCTATTTTTAATCCTGCCAGTATTTAGCATGCATGCTAAAGCCTTGCCTGGAGGGGATCAGGCGACCTTGGTGGGCCTAGCTCTCGGCATTTATGGCATTGTTCAGGCCTGTTTACATATTCCACTAGGGATGTTGTCAGATAAATATGGTCGTCGTCCAGTTGTGGCTATCGGCCTGCTGTTTTTTGTATTGGGCGCCTTGATTGCGGCAAGTCATGATGATTTGGTTTGGATTACAGTTGGACGAGCCATCCAGGGTGCTGGCGCTATTTCAGCGGCCATAACTGCTTGGCTAGCTGATTTAACGCGAGAGGAAACACGAACCCGTGCTATGGCAATGGTTGGGGGTAGTATTGCGCTTACTTTTGCCCTTTCTTTAGTGATTGCAGCGCCTTTGCACGAGTCAGTTGGATTAGATGGAATGTTTTATTTGATGGCGTTATTAGGGTTGGGCGCCATTTTGATTGCACTTTTTGTGGTGCCTAGGCAGCAAGCATCCGCTAAATCACCTTTTACAGCCAAGTTCTCAGAAATTTTCTTGAATAAAGATTTATTGAGGCTAAATATGGGTGTTCTTATCTTGCATGCAGCTCAGGTAGCTTTGTTTATGACTTTGCCAAGTTTATTGGTCAAAGCTGATTTGCCACTTAATGCTCATTGGCGTTTGTATTTGCCAGCAGTGCTTATTTCTTTTGTTTTTATGGGGTTCATCATCATGGTGAGTGAACGTCGTAAAAAGATGAAACCAGCTTTTATCTTTGGCATTGTGGCGATGTTGGCTGCCCAGCTGATGATGGCAAATTCTGTGACCTTGTTCATGCTTGCGGCGGCGGTGCTCATTTATTTTGTGGGCTTCAATATTTTGGAGGCTATGCAGCCTTCATTAGTTTCTCGTTGGGCTAGCGATGCAAAAGGAACAGCCCTGGGCATCTACAACACAACTCAATCTACAGGGTTGTTTTTGGGGGGTGTATTGGGTGGGTGGATCTTGCAAACTAAGGGTGAGGCAGCAGTTTTTTACGCATGTTCAGTAGCAATTTTTATGTGGCTTATAATCAGTTTTGGAATGCGCGAGTTACCGCCTAAAAAAGCTCCATAGTAATTTTGATAGGCGTTTAAAGCTAGACAGTATTCTTTAATTGGAACAATAAATTTTCTTCGGGAGACAAAAATGGCATCGGTAAATAAAGTAATTATTGTTGGTAATGTTGGCCGTGATCCAGAGACGCGTCGTTTGCCAAGTGGCGATGCAGTAACCAATATTTCTATTGCAACGACAGATAGATATCGAGATAAGCAATCAGGTGAAATGCGTGAAAACACAGAGTGGCATCGCGTGGCTTTCTTTGGAAAAGTTGCAGAAATTGCAGAAAAATATTTGAAAAAAGGTTCTCAAGTTTATGTAGAGGGTCGTTTACGTACACGTAAATGGACAGACCAAAGTGGTCAAGAAAAATACTCTACAGAAATCGTTGCAGAAACAATGCAAATGTTAGGCGGCAAAGCTCCAGGTTCATCTGATATGGGTAGTTCTGCTGCTATGTCTCAGTCAAGACCAGCAACTGCTGCGCCAAGCAATATAAGCGATATCGACGACGATATTCCGTTTTAATTATTGACGTGCATGGCGGATGTTTTCTGGCCATGATGCGTTGTAATCAGTTCTAAATGGATTGATATCAATGCCGCCTCTACGGGTGTATCGGGCATAAACCGATAGCTTAGATGGGCGGCATGTTTTTTTGATATCAGAAAATATTTTTTCTACGCAATGTTCGTGAAATTCTTGATGTTCTCTAAAAGCGATCAGGTAGCGTAGCAAGCCTTCTTCATTGATCTCTGGCCCAACATAATTAATTTGAACGCTTGCCCAGTCGGGTTGTCCTGTTACGGGGCAGTTAGATCGTAGTAGGTGAGTAACCAAACATGTTTCTACTGGAGGGTGTGTATGGTCAGCGCTTAAAAGTTTTGGATTGGGTTGCTCATGAATATTAATTTCAATATCTAAGCGGTCTAGTAGCTTCCCTTGAAGTTCTTTGATGTCACGGAAACCATCTGGTTTTGTAATTTTGACGCTGACAGCAGCGCCTGCTACTGCTGATAAATCCGAGCTTAGAGTCTTAATAAGATCTTCTTCAGAGTTGAATGAATGATTGTTAAGGCTATTGAGATATAGCTTCCAAGATTTAGATTCAATAATATTGGGAGAGTTAGCAGGAACGATGAAAGTGGCGATGCCAATTTGTGGCTTTCCCTTGCCATTAAGCCAGCTTAATTCATAAGCATTCCAAATATCAACGCCCAAAAAAGGAAGCGAGCTAGATTCAATTCCTAACGTGGTGCGATTATCTGCACGACTAATTGGAAATAAAAGCTCGGGGCTGTATCGATTTGGATTGTCCGAGTTTTTTCCAAGAGGTGCCTGTTCTAAATGATTCATATTATTTGGGTTGATTGGCAATGCCTGATAAAACCTGTCCAGTAGGGGCAACATCTGCCGCCAGTTCGCAATGACCTGTTTGATCATCGAAGAAGAAGTCTGGCTCAAATTCTTTTAAGAAATCTTTTTTGGGTAAGCCACCTAAAAACATGGCTTCATCGACAGTAACGCCCCATGCCATTAAAGTTCTAATAGCTCTTTCATGTGCAGGTGCTGATCTGGCAGTTACTAAAGCTGTCCTTATTTTCATGTCATTATGAGCTGCCACGAATTGAAGCCTATGCAAGGCTTCTAGCAGTGGTTTGAATGGTCCTGGGGGTAGAGGAGTTTCAACGTTAGTACTTTCGTGAGCAACAAAGGCATCAAGCCCCTTATTTTGAAATACTTGTTCAGCTTCATCGGAAAATAAAACAGCATCACCATCGAAAGCAATGCGAATTTCATTGGGGTGTGACTCAGCTAATTGTCGGCTCTGTGGAAAAACCATAGCTGCAGGAAATCCTGCTGCTAATGTTGCGCGGACATCATTTTCATTTGCTGATAGAAATAAGTTGGCTTGTAGTGATTTGAGGTAGTGGTAGGGTGGGCGACCTCTTGTGAAGACCCCTCTTTCAATAGCCAAATTATTACTTTTTGCTGAGCGGAATACGCGCAATCCACTAACAGGATCATTTCTAGAAAGAATCACTACTTCGACATTTTGTTCTGATTTTGTATTAAAACGCAGCAATTTTTTCACTAGGGCATAAGCAACCCCAGGTTTGGCTGGTGAATCAAGCCTATTTAGCTGAAGTTGCATATAGGCACTGTCATCACTTGCTTCAAAAACCTGATTTTCTTCCTCAAAATCAAATAGAGCTCTTGAAGAGATTGCTACGACTAGTTTGCCTTCTAGTGAAAAAGCCATGTTTATGCCAAGAACAATTTGTAGGCTGGGTTATTACTTTCTTCCCAATGTGGGTAGCCTAAGTTGCCTAAGAATTTTTTGAGCTCTTTTTTATCGCTTGGCGGCACTTGTATGCCAACTAAGATTCTTCCGTAGTCAGCGCCATGATTTCGATAATGGAAGAGGCTGATATTCCAGTTGGGAGCCATGCTGGTTAAAAAGCGCATGAGTGCCCCTGGTTTCTCTGGGAACTCAAATCGATATAACAATTCATCTTTGGCTAACTGTGATCGTCCGCCAACCATATGTCTTAGGTGCGACTTAGCTAGCTCATCATGTGTTAAATCGATGGTATCAAACCCAGATTTTTTGAAAGATTTAGCAATTTGGGTGCTATCACTAGCTTTTTGTGTCGCAATGCCTACAAAAATATGTGCTTTGGAGGCATCTGCAATGCGGTAATTAAATTCAGTGACATTGCGCTCACCTAAGAGTTCACAAAAACGTCTAAATGACCCACGCTCTTCAGGAATTGTGACTGCAAATACGGCTTCTCTAGCTTCGCCAACTTCGGCCCTTTCTGCCACAAATCTTAGTCTATTAAAGTTAATGTTAGCACCACAGGCTACTGCGATGAGTGTCTGATCTTTGCATTTTTCACGCTCAACGTATGTCTTTAGACCAGCAAGTGCGAGTGCGCCAGCTGGTTCAAGAATGCTACGGGTATCAGTAAAGACGTCATTGATAGCTGCGCAAATAGCATCTGTATCAACGGTAATGATTTCATCCACAACTTGTTGACATAGTCTAAAGGTCTCTTTACCCACCATTTTCACAGCAGTTCCATCAGAGAATAGACCGACTTCTTTTAATTCAACTCGACGCCCCGCTTCCAAAGATTTTTTCATGGCATCAGAGTCAACTGTTTGAACGCCAATAACTTTGATGTCTGGTCGAACAGATTTGATGTAAGCGCCCACTCCTGATATAAGACCTCCCCCACCAATGGCGAGAAAGATTGCCTGGATTGGGGCTTGATGCTGTTGCAAGATTTCCATGGCAATGGTGCCCTGGCCTGCGATGACATCTGGGTCATCAAACGGGTGTACAAAAGTTAATTTATGTTTTTTCTCTAGAGCCAGTGCGTGTTGATAAGCGTCGCTATAAGATTCTCCATGCAGAACAATTTCCACAGATTTACCGCCCCGTTCACGAACAGCATCAATCTTGAGTTGTGGGGTGGTGGTTGGCATCACAATAATTGCTTTGCAACCTAATTTTGCAGCTGACAGAGCCACCCCTTGGGCATGGTTGCCAGCTGAAGCCGCAATCACGCCCCGTTTTAGTTCGGAGGCGCTTAAATGGGCCATTTTGTTATACGCACCACGCAACTTAAATGAAAAAACAGGCTGATTGTCTTCTCTTTTTAGTAGAACTTTATTATTGAGGCGAGATGAAAGGTGCGTGGCTACTTGTAATTCGCTTTCACGAGCCACGTCGTAGACCTTCGCGGTTAGAATTTTTCTTAAATAATCTTTTGGCATTCTGTGAGCGTATCACGGCAAGAGCCTAAAATGACCAAACATGGAAACTCAACTACATAATTTTTTGGTTTGGCTTTCTCTGCCAATGGTAGGTTTGCCTGCTGTATTCACAGTTTCTTTCATTTCCGCAACCCTTTTGCCGATGGGTTCAGAGCCTTTTCTCTTTGGGTACATAAAAATCAATCCAGAAATGTTTTGGTTGGCGGTTGCTGTTGCCACTGTTGGCAATACCTTGGGGGGTATGGTTGATTGGTTGATGGGGTACGGTGCCAGTAAGGCTCAAGAGAGGTATTTGGGTGCAAGAGAGCACAAATTATTGAAGTGGTTTGAAAAAATGGGGCCGCCAGCTTTACTTTTTTCTTGGTTACCAGTTGTGGGTGACCCTTTATGTGCTGTTGCTGGTTGGTTACGATTGCCTTGGATACCTTGCCTGATTTATATGGCTATTGGGAAGTTATTACGTTATTTGACAATGACTTATGCTCTTTTGATGGTGCCAGATGGATTTTGGTCATCCGTGAGTGTGGGGTTTATAACCACAATCAAGGCATGGTTTCAGTTCATTAATTAAGAATGAGGCATTTGCCCTGATAGTCCTTTAAAATAGCGTTTTAGTTAAAGCTAGCGATATGAACGCCCCTTTGCCATTAAATAGCCTTGCCGAGCATCTTCAAGATGCTCCTCGTCTACGAGAAATTCCTTATAACTACACTTCCTTCTCAGATAGAGAGATTGTGATTCGTCTATTGGGCGAGGATGCATGGCAAATTTTGGATGAGTTAAGGTCTGGCAGAAAAACAGGTCGTTCCGCTCGTATGTTGTATGAAGTTTTGGGTGATATTTGGGTTGTGCAAAGAAATCCTTTCTTGCAAGATGATTTGTTGGATAACCCAGGGCGCCGTAAGTTATTAATCGATGCTTTGCAGCACCGCTTAGGTGAAGTGCAAAAGCGTATGACCACTGACTTGGCTGACAAGGTTGGTAAATTGGTTATCGCTGCTAAAGAAGCAGTGGCCCATTTCAATTCTGAGTTTGATCGTGTTAGTACTTTGCGTAAGCGTGTGCGTAAAGTTTTAGGTAAGGTAACAGCGGCTGACAATATTGCTTATGACGGTCTAGCGCGAGTTTCTCATGTGACAGATGCAACTGATTGGCGCGTTGAATATCCATTTGTGGTTTTAACGCCTGATTCTGAAGCTGAAATACCTGGCTTGGTTAAAGGTTGTATTGAGCTAGGTCTAACCATTATTCCTCGTGGGGGTGGTACTGGGTATACAGGTGGTGCTGTACCTTTGTCCCCTATGTCAGCAGTTATCAATACAGAAAAGCTGGAAACTCTAGGTGCAGTTGAGTTGATGCAACTGCCTGGGTTAGATAAGCAGGTAGCCACAATTTATTCGGGTGCTGGCGTTGTCACAAAGCGTGTATCCGATGCGGCTGATAAATCAGGCCATGTGTTTGCTGTAGACCCAACTTCTGCCGAAGCTAGTTGCATTGGTGGAAATATTGCTATGAATGCAGGCGGCAAGAAGGCTGTGTTGTGGGGTACCGCACTAGATAATTTAGCTTCATGGCGAATGGTGGATCCACAAGGTAATTGGTTGGATGTGGAGCGTATTGGGCACAACATGGGCAAGATCCATGATGTTGATTTTGCAACATTTAAACTTATTTGGTCTGATGGTCACCAAGCTCCAGGCAAGAAAGTTTTAAGAACAGAAGAATTAAAGATTGAGGGTAAGCGCTTTCGTAAAGAAGGTTTGGGGAAAGATGTTACAGACAAGTTCTTAGCAGGTTTGCCAGGTGTTCAAAAAGAAGGTTGTGATGGCTTAATTACAAGCGCCCGCTGGGTGCTGCATCGTATGCCTAAGCAAATACGTACGGTTTGTTTAGAGTTTTTTGGGCAAGCGCGCGAAGCGATTCCTAGTATTGTTGAAATCAAAGCTTACTTAGATCAACAAACAAAACAGGGCGGCGCAATTTTGGCTGGTCTTGAGCATTTAGATGAGCGTTATTTAAGAGCGGTTGGTTATGCAACCAAATCGAAGCGTAACGTGTTGCCTAAGATGGTTCTAATTGGTGACATTGTTGGTGATGATGAGAATGCTGTTGCAACTGCTGCAAGTGAGGTCATTCGTATTGCTAATACCCGAGTGGGAGAGGGTTTTGTTGCAGTAAGTCCTGAGGCTCGAAAAAAGTTTTGGTTGGACCGTTCAAGAACTGCAGCAATTGCAAAACATACCAATGCATTTAAGATCAATGAAGATGTGGTTATTCCTCTAGATCGCATGGGTGAATACACGGATGGTATTGAGCGCATCAATATTGAGTTATCACTTAAAAATAAACTTCAGTTATTAAGTGCGTTAGAAAATTTCTTTAAGCAGGGTAACTTGCCATTAGGTAAGGCTGATGATGCCAGTGAAATTCCAAGTGCTGAACTATTGGAGGATCGTGTTGCTCAAGCTCTGCAGTTAATTAGTGATGTGCGTACCCGTTGGTCTGAGTGGGCTGGCAACATGGACCAGTATTTCTTGGGTCTACAAGATAGAAGTTTGAGGGCCTCTTGGAAGCTTGAAGTGCGCTCAGAGTTGCGTAAAATTTTCAGTGGCGTTGCTTTTGAGCCAATTCTTAAAGAGTGTGAGTCAATTCATAAACGTGAGTTGCGTAGCAGGGTGTTTGTTGCGTTACATATGCACGCAGGTGATGGAAATGTACACACGAATTTGCCAGTAAATTCTGATAACTATTCGATGTTGCAAGATGCGCATCAAGCCGTTGACAGAATTATGAAGTTGGCAAGATCTCTAAATGGTGTTATTTCGGGAGAGCATGGAATAGGTATTACTAAGCTTGAATATTTATCTGACTCAGAGATTCAAGACTTTAGAGTATATAAAAATCAGGTTGATCCGGAAGGCCGTTTTAATAAAGGCAAATTAATGGCTGGCGCAGATTTGCGCAATGCTTACACGCCAAGTTTTGGATTGATGGGGCATGAATCTTTAATCATGCAGCAAAGTGATATTGGCGCTATCGCTTCTAGTGTGAAAGATTGTTTACGTTGCGGTAAATGTAAACCTGTTTGCGCAACACATGTGCCGCGCGCCAATCTTTTATATAGTCCGCGTAATAAAATTTTAGCAACCTCTTTATTGGTTGAAGCCTTTTTGTATGAAGAGCAAACGCGACGTGGTGTTTCTATTAAACATTGGGAAGCATTTGATGATGTGGCAGCTCACTGTACGGTTTGTCATAAGTGCGTAACACCTTGCCCTGTCAAAATAGATTTTGGTGATGTCACCATGAATATGCGCAACTTGTTGCGCAAGATGGGACAGAAAAAATTTAATCCGGGTGCGGCTGCAGCGATGTTTTTCTTGAATGCTACGAACCCTGAGACTATTCAGTTGGTGCGTAAGTTGATGATTGATTGGGGTTATAAAGCCCAACGTTTAGCTCATGACCTTTTAAAGAAATTTGCTAAGGCGCAAACAAATAAACCGCCTGCAACTGTTGGTCGCGCGCCGATCCAGGAGCAAGTCATTCATTTCATCAACAAGAAGATGCCTGGTAATTTACCTAAGAAGACGGCAAGAGCTTTATTAGATATTGAGGATGCGGATATTGTTCCAATTATCCGTGACCCCAAAACAACATCAGTTGATACAGAGGCTGTTTTTTATTTCCCAGGCTGCGGTTCGGAGCGATTATTCTCTCAGGTGGGTTTGGCTACACAGGCTATGTTGTGGCATACAGGTGTTCAGACTATTTTGCCGCCAGGATATTTGTGCTGTGGATATCCGCAACGTGGCTCTGGAGATTTCGATAAAGCCGAGAAAATCATTACTGATAACCGTGTGTTATTTCATCGTGTAGCGAACACGTTAAATTATTTAGATGTGAAAACGGTCGTGGTGTCTTGTGGCACTTGTTATGATCAGTTGGCTGGTTACGAGTTTGAAAAGATTTTCCCAGGGTGCAGAATTGTGGACATTCATGAGTTCTTGCTTGAGAAGGGTGTTAAGTTAGATAGCGTTCAGGGTGTGAAGTATATGTACCATGATCCTTGTCATAGCCCTATGAAGTTACAGGACCCATTGAAGACGGTCAATGGTTTGGTTACTATGGCTGATGGAACAGCTATAGCCAAAAATGATCGTTGTTGTGGCGAGTCTGGCACTTTGGCGGTTACCCGCCCAGACATTTCTTCACAGGTACGTTTCCGTAAGGAAGCCGAGATTCGTAAGGCTACATCTGACTTGAGAGAGAACTTTGATGGTGAGGTGAAAATCTTAACTAGTTGCCCATCTTGTTTGCAGGGGTTGTCTCGCTATAACGAAGATGCTGGAACTAAAGCTGACTATATTGTGGTTGAGATGGCCAAACATTTGCTTGGTGATAGCTGGATGGAAGATTACGTTCAGAAAGCTAATAATGGTGGTATTGAGCGAGTGCTTGTCTAAACATGAATCAAGTCACTAAAGCACCCATTCCAGAAAATATTGTTGTCCATCAGCAGTCAAAGGTATTAGAGTTGATTTATGAAGGTAATCACTCTTATCAATTACCTTTTGAGCTTTTACGCGTGTGGTCTCCTTCTGCAGAAGTTCGCGGTCATGGTCCTGGGCAAGAAACATTACAAACCGGAAAACGTGATGTTGAGATTGTAGGGGTTGATCAGGTGGGGCATTACGCTATTAAACCTAGCTTTTCAGATGGACATGATTCAGGTATTTTTACTTGGGATTATCTTTATGAAATATGCCAAAACCAAGAGGCTATGTGGCAAGCCTATTTAGATAAACTTAAAGCAGCTGGTCTTGATCGCGATTCGATCATGGCGGCATCTGCTGGACATTCTTGCGGACATTAATTCATGGCTCAAACTCATTTTGGCTATAAAACTGTAGATGAAAAAGAAAAGGCTGGTAAGGTCGCGGAAGTTTTTCATTCTGTAGCGAATAAATACGACATCATGAACGATTTGATGTCTGGTGGTTTACACCGTATTTGGAAACACTTCACGATTAACAAAGCAGCTGTGAGGCCGGGACATAAGGTTTTGGATATTGCTGGCGGTACGGGTGATTTATCGCTTAGCTTTGCTAAATCAGTGGGTCTTGAACGAGAGACGGGCGGTCAAGTTTGGTTAACTGACATCAATGCTTCGATGTTGAGTTATGGCCGTAATCGCTTATTAGATAAGGGATACTTTTTGCCTTGCGTGCAGGTAGATGCCGAGCAAATCCCATTTCCTTCTAATTATTTTGATTTGGCTACAGTAGCTTTTGGTTTGCGTAACATGACTCATAAAGAGATTGCATTAGCAGAAATGTTGCGAGTTGTTAAGCCAGGTGGGAAAGTCATGGTTTTAGAATTCTCAAAACCAGTTGAGATGATTAAGCCGATTTATGATGCTTACTCTTTTAAGATATTGCCTTGGCTGGGGGAGAGGGTGGCCGGTGATGCGGAAAGTTATAGGTATCTCGCTGAGTCAATTCGCATGCACCCAGATCAAGAGACATTAAAAACAATGATGGAAGGTGTTGGTTTTGATAAGGTTGAATATCATTCATTAACTGGTGGGATTGTCGCGTTGCATATTGGTTATAAATATTAATAAATTTAAATTAGAAAGAGACTTGGAAATATGAAGAAAACAATTATTTGGCTAGCACTTTCTTCTTTTGTTTTATTGGGAACTTCTTTCAATGCTGATGCAAAACGAATAGGTGGTTCAAAGAGTATGGGAAGACAATCTTCCAGTGTGACGCAGAAGCAACAAGCTGCGCCAACACCGGCTACTCCAACTCAAACACCTGCAGCTGCGCCAGTTGCAGCTAAGCCTGCAACTCCAGCGCCAGCTCCTATGGCTCAACCCCAGAAGAAATTTGGTTGGGGTGGCATGTTGGGTGGTTTGGCTGCTGGTTTAGGTCTAGGTTGGCTCCTGTCTCATTTTGGTTTGGGTGAGGCAGCTAGCTCATTTTTTATGGGGCTGTTAATTGTGATGGCTGTTGCAATGGTTGGTTTATGGTTGTTTAGGCGATTTGCTGGGGCGAGTTACAAAACAAGTCCTGCAGGTGGTCAGCAGTTTGATGCTGGTTATCAATATGATAAACAAGAACCAACAGTCTCAACGACACCTGTTTCGGCACGAGAAGTTCCTGTTAATGTTTCTAGCATTGCCGACTTTGATCAAGAAGCTTTCTTGGCAAATGCAAAAAAACATTTTGTGCGTCTTCAAGAGGCTTGGGACCAAGGTGACTTACTTCAGTTAAAAGAGTTTGCAACAGTTGAAATGTTTGAGGAGTTGCGTGAAGATTTACAAGCGCGCGTTTCTCAAAATAATAAAACTGAAGTTTTAACCTTGGATGCAGAGTTGTTGGGTGTGGAAACTACTTCTGATGTATATCTTGCTAGCGTTCGTTTTTCTGGCATGATTCGTGAGAATGCAGAGGCGCCAGCCGAGTCATTTGTGGAAGTATGGAACTTGGTAAAGCCAGTGCAGGGGCAGGGTGGTTGGGTTTTGGCTGGCATACAACAGTTGGTTTAGTCTGAACACAATTCTTAAAGCTCTTAATCATTTACTAGCTCAAGAGTCTTGGGCTAGTCAGCTTTTGCGTAAGCATATTGGCAAAACTATTCAGCTAGTGCTTCCCATGAAGAGTGCTACCTTGGTGATTAATGATCAATCTCACTTTTCTCTGGTAGACCCCTCATTTTCTGGTGAGGCAAATGTTACTTTGACGATTGGTTCAGAATTTTTTAGAGCTTATGTTGCTGGTGGAAAAGAAGTTGCTTCTCAGCACGTCAAAGTGTCAGGTGATGTTGACTTGGCTCATGCTATGGGTAAGTTGGCTAGTCAATTGCGTTGGGATGTTGAAGAAGATTTATCTAAGTTTTTTGGCGATGCAATAGCTCATCGGATTATTGAGTCTGGTAAAAAAATTAAAGATGCAAGTAAAGCCGCTTCAAAAGATTTGCGTGAAAGTGTTCTTGAATATCTTGTGCATGAGCGCCCTACGCTAGTTGTTGGCGAAGAGTTTAATCAATACAAAGAAGATGTGCGTCGCTTGCGTGATGACGTAGATCGTATCGAAAAAAGGTTTGAGCGTTTGTTGGAGAAATCAACGTGAGGCAGTTCTTAAGACTAATTAAGATTCTATTTACTTTTTGGCGATTTGGTTTAATAAAAATCGTTAGGGATAGTCTTAAGCCTGGCCTAGTTAAAACACTTTTAACAGTGTTGTCATGGTTGACGCCTAGTTCATATTCTCGTGGGGTAAGTCTACGTCTAGCTTTGGAAGCGCTTGGACCTATTTTTGTTAAGTTTGGACAAGTTCTTTCAACCCGTAGAGATTTATTACCTGAAGATGTAGCAAATGAGTTAGCTAAGCTTCAAGATCAGGTGCCGCCGTTTTCTGAAGCTAAATCTGTTGCATTAATTGAAGCATCGCTAGGTAAAAAAATATCAGAAGTTTTCAGCTTATTTGATCAGACGCCAGTTGCTAGTGCCTCTGTTGCTCAGGTACATTTTGCGGTTCTTAAGGGAACAGCAAAATATCCTGAGTGGGAAGGTAAAGAAGTCGCTATTAAAGTCTTACGTCCCGGAATTTTGCCAATTATAGAAAGTGATTTGGCGCTCTTGAGAATGTTGGCTGGTTTGGTTGAGACATTATGGCGCGATGGAAAGAGATTGAAGCCCAAAGAAAATGTGGATGAGTTTGATACTTATTTACATGATGAGTTAGATCTTATGCGCGAAGCCGCAAATGCTAGCCAGTTGCGAAGAAACTTTGAGGATTCAAATAAGTTAATGATCCCTGAAATGTATTGGGATCTATGCGGTCTTAATGTGATGGTGATGGAGCGCATGCGCGGCATCCCCATTTCTAGGTTAGAGGAGTTAAAGCTTGCAGGTGTCGACCTAAAAAAATTAGCTTCAGATGGCGTTGAGATATTTTTTACGCAAGTTTTTCATGATGGGTTTTTCCATGCAGATATGCATCCGGGAAATATTCTTGTTAGTGTGGATCAAGAAACATTTGGGCGTTACATTGCATTAGATTTTGGAATTGTTGGCGCTTTATCTGATTCAGATAAAAATTATCTTGCCCAAAACTTCTTGGCATTTTTTAATCGGAATTATAGACGGGTTGCTGAGTTACATATTGAGTCAGGCTGGGTTCCTAAAGAAACTAGAGTAGAAGAATTAGAGGGGGCAGTAAGAGCTGTTTGTGAGCCATACTTTGATCGACCATTAAAAGAAATATCTTTAGGTATTGTTTTAATGCGCCTTTTCCAAGCTTCAAGACGTTTTAATGTCGAGATTCAGCCGCAACTTACTTTACTGCAAAAAACCTTGTTAAATGTTGAAGGTTTGGGTCGACAACTTGATCCAGATATGGATTTATGGAAGACGGCTAAACCAGTTTTAGAGCGTTGGGTAGATAAACAAATTGGCATCAGAGGGTTTATCGATCGAGTAAAAGATGAGGCTCCTCATTGGGCAAAGTTAGTGCCTACTATCCCCAGGTTACTTTCAAAATGGTTAGAAAACCATCAGGAAGCTCAAAAATTTCAAATGGAAGAACTATTTCTGAAGCTATTACTTGAGCAGAAAAAGACTAGAAAACTTATTTGGAGCAGCATACTTTTTGCAAGTGGTTTGTTGGGCGGCACCTTATTTACGCTCATCTGGCTTGGCTAAGCCCTATAATTTCAAGCTTCATGAAAAAATATTTTATCGCTGGCATGCTTGTTTGGGCTCCTCTAGCCATCACTATTTGGGTGATGACTTGGGGGCTATCTGTTCTTGATGGCGTTTTCGGCTCCGTGATGGCCGCTTTAATAGCAGTTTTGCCTAGTGCTTTAAAACCAGCATTACAGGCATTTAGAGAGCTTCCAGGCGTTGGCATTTTGATTGTGGTAGTGATTATTTTTACCACCGGTATCTTTGCTGCTAATTTTGCTGGTCAATGGTGGATTTCATTGTGGGATAAGTTAATTGCCCGTATCCCAATTGTTAAATCTATTTACTCAAGTGTTAAACAAGTATCAGACACGTTATTTTCAAGCAAGGGAAATGCCTTTAGAAAAGCAGTATTGATTCCTTACCCAAGAAATGGGTCGTGGACTATTGCATTTATAACAGGGAATCCAGCGCAAGAAATTAAAGGTAAGTTGGATAAAGAGCATGTCAATGTTTTTTTACCAACTACACCAAATCCGACATCAGGTTTCTTTATGATTGTTCCTGTTGCGGACATCATTGAATTAGATATGAGTGTTGAAGAAGCACTGACACATATCGTTTCCATGGGATCAGTCCCTCCTCATCACAATGTTCCATCATCAGTAAACTAGGAAGTTTTATGCCAATGCGTAGCCATCAGTGCGGGCAAGTTACAGAAGCCCTTATCGGTCAACAAATCACATTAGCCGGTTGGGTTAATCGTCGCCGTGACCATGGCGGAGTTATTTTTATCGACTTAAGAGATCGTGATGGTTTTGTTCAGGTCGTGTGTGATCCTGATCGTGCTGATATGTTTAAAGTTGCTGAAGAGATTCGTAGTGAATTCTGCGTGCAGATAGTTGGTTTAGTAAGAGTTCGTCCTGCTGGTACTGAAAATAACGATTTAGTTAGTGGCAAGGTTGAGTTGTTATGCCATGAATTAAATATTTTGAATGCTTCAGTAACGCCACCGTTTCATTTGGAAGATGACAATCTTTCAGAAACAACTCGTTTAACGCATCGTGTGTTGGATTTGCGTCGTCCACAGATGCAAAAGAATTTACGTTTGCGCTATAGCGTAGCCATGGAGACACGTCGATATTTAGATGCTGCAGGGTTTGTTGATATTGAAACGCCAATGTTGACTAAAAGTACGCCAGAAGGTGCGCGTGATTATTTAGTACCTTCTCGCGTTCATGATGGTCAGTTTTTTGCATTGCCTCAGTCGCCGCAATTATTTAAGCAATTGCTAATGGTTGCGGGCTTTGATCGGTACTATCAGATTACAAAATGTTTCCGTGATGAAGATCTGCGCGCAGATCGCCAACCTGAATTTACACAAATTGACTGTGAAACAGCATTCTTAGATGAATATGATATTCGTGACCTATTTGAAAATATGGTGCGTCATATTTTCAAGACAGTGATGAACGTTGAGTTGGCAAATCCATTCCCAGTTATGCCCTATTCGGAAGCTATGGCACGTTTTGGCTCTGATAAGCCAGACTTGCGAGTGAAGTTGGAGTTCACTGAGCTAACCGATGTGATGAAAGATGTCGACTTTAAGGTTTTCTCAGGGGCTGCTAATCAAGCTAATGGTCGTGTTGTTGGCTTGCGCGTTCCAGGTGGCTCAGAAATTAGCCGCAGTGAGATTGATGATTACACACAGTTTGTATCAATCTATGGCGCTAAGGGCTTGGCATGGATTAAGGTTAATGAAGTAGCAAAAGGTCGTGATGGCTTGCAGTCACCAATTGTTAAAAATTTACATGATGCGGCTGTTGCAGAAATTTTGGCTCGTACTGGCGCACAAGATGGCGATATTATTTTCTTCGGTGCTGACAAGGCTAAGGTTGTTAATGATGCCATTGGCGCATTGCGTTTGAAGATTGGTCATTCAGATTGGGCGAAACAAAAGGGTTTAATGGAGCAGACTTGGCAGCCAATGTGGGTTGTTGATTTCCCAATGTTTGAATATGATGAAGACAATGCTCGTTGGGTTGCTTGCCATCATCCATTTACAAGTCCTAAAGATGAGCATTTAAATTACCTTGAGACTGACCCTGGTAAGTGTTTAGCTAAAGCTTATGACATGGTGCTAAATGGCTGGGAAATTGGCGGTGGTTCTGTGCGTATTCATAAAGAAACGGTTCAAAGCCAAGTATTTAGAGCGCTTAAAATTGGCCCAGAGGAAGCTCAAGCGAAATTTGGTTTCTTATTAGATGCTTTGCAGTATGGTGCGCCGCCACATGGTGGTATTGCTTTTGGCCTAGATCGCATTGTTACGATGATGACTGGAGCGGAATCAATTCGTGATGTGATTGCATTCCCTAAAACACAAAGAGCACAGTGTTTGTTAACACAAGCTCCAAGTGCAGTAGATGAAAAGCAATTGCGTGAATTGCATATTCGTTTGCGCAACACACAGGTCCCTGCATGAAAATCCCAGTCTCGGTTCTAGTCGTTATCTATACGGCTGGAAACGAGGTTTTATTGTTGGAACGAGCGGATCATCCAGGCTATTGGCAATCTGTCACAGGTAGCTTGGATCTGATTGATGAGCCACTTATCGAGGCTGCAGCTAGAGAGCTATTAGAGGAAACTGGCATTGATGTTGACCAATTACCAGAGGGTGCTTTAAGGTCAATGGATCATTCTGTGGAGTATGAAATATATCCACAATGGCGTCATCGTTATCCTCCAGGAGTAGTAAAAAATATCGAGCATTGGTTTCAGGTTGGTTTACCTTCTCGTGTACCCATAACGCTTGCCGAAAAGGAGCATATAGATTTTCGGTGGGAGCCTATTTCGGTTGCCTCATCTTTATGTTTTTCTCCAAGCAATCAAGAGGCTATTTCAAAGCTGAAAATAAAATAGAATTTCAATATGTCACTGCTACGTAAAGATCGTTGGCAACATATTGATAACCTTATTCTTCTTGAGGGGGGATCTACTTATTTCTCAACTATTGAAAATTATCTGCGTTCAGCTACAAAAAGTATTTATTTAGAAGCATATATTTTTTCTGCGGATGCTCAAGCTAAGAAAATTAGTGAGTTGTTATGTCTGGCTGCAGGTCGAGGTGTTGAAGTTAAGTTAATTATTGACTGGCTCGGGTCTTCCCCATTGTTATTTGAAGCAGAGTTAATTCGTAGTGGCGTTCAACTTTGTTATTACAACAAAGGTTGGTTTGGGAGATTTGGATTTTCTCGTACGCATAGAAAATTATTGGTTATCGATGGGTGTATGGCCTTTGTTGGTGGCATTAATATTTGTGATGATCATTTGGACGCTCGAGGAAAGTCTATTGGTGGTATCCGTTGGGACTTGGCTGTACAAGTTTCTGGAAGAGTTGTTGATCAGGTGCATATTGCGTTCTTAAGGCAATGGCAAAGATTGCAGGCAGGTGCTTTGCATCCTAAAAATATTATTAAAAGGATTCTTCAGCAAGAGTTACCGTGGAGCTCTAGTCATTTCATGGGGATTCGTCATGGTTCTCATGCCAGTATTGCGTTCATTGCCCGAGATAATTTGCATCATCGTCGTGATATTGAGCGAGCCTATTTGAAAGCGATTGGCCAATCTCGTGAAGAGATATGGTTGGTGACACCTTATTTCATGCCGGCACGTTTATTAAGAAAATCCTTAATTAGGGCTGCTCAAAGAGGGGTAGCTATTAATTTGTTGTTAGGACGAGATGAGTTCACAATTTTGAATTGGGCCGTTCCTAGCTTGTATGGACAGTTTTTGCAGGCAGGTATTAGGATCTATGAATATGCTGGCCAAGGACAGTTGCATGCTAAAGCGATGGTAGTTGATCGGCGTTGGGCAACCATAGGCTCTTCAAACTGTGATCACTTATCCTTTTTTCTAAATCACGAAGCTAATTTAATTATTCGCAATCATGAAGTGGTGAAAGAGATGCGGTGGCGAATTGCTGATCAAGCAGAGGAGCATGCTTCTGCTGTGGATCCTCAAGTGTATATGAATCGGCCAATTTTTCTTAAAGTGGCAAATTGGATTAGTTATCGTATAGTTCGCTTAATTGTGTGGGTTTTGGTTATCGGTATTAAAGATAAAGCCCTTGTTAATCAAGGGGATTGATGTGACTAGCGTCACTTGGTTGCGCAAAATATAAAAAGAGTGCATTATCCGAAAAAGAACGACCGTTCTATTTTTAGGGGATGCTATGGGTGATGTCGTCAGACTATCCGACAAAAGAGAATCAGAGCCTGGAGTAGTTGCTAGAAAAGGTGAGCTAACACGCGCTGCCATTTTGGATGCTGCATTAGAGTTAGCAGCTAGAGATGGTTTGGAGGGGCTCACAATTGGCTTAATTGCTGATCGTATGCAAATGAGTAAAAGTGGTGTTTTTGCACATTTTGGTTCTCGAGAAGATTTACAGCTTGAGGTTGTTAAAGAGTATCACCGCCGATTTCAGAAAAATGTTTTTCAGCCAGCCTTAGATAAACCAAAGGGACTCCCCCGTTTAGAGAAAATGTTGGATTTATGGATGGAGTTACGTATCCATGAATTAACTAATGGTTGTATTTATATTTCAGGTGCTGTTGAGTTTGATGATCGCCCTGGTGCGGTGAGAGAGCAGCTTGTTCAAAGTGTTGACATGTGGCGTCAAGCATTGTTGAAAGCTATAAAGATATCAATTGCAGAAGGTCACTTGAAAAAAGATGCTAATCCAGATGCCATGCTGTTTGGTATTTATAGCGTCGTGTTGGGGCTTCACCACGATGCAAGGTTTTTGAAGTTAACCAAGAGTATTCCATTAGCAAAAAATCTAGTCAAAAAAATTATTAATGAAAACAAAATATAAAAAAACTAGAGAATAAAAAAGAAACAATAGGCAATCGAGGAGACAAAAAATGCCAACATATGCAGCCCCTTTAAGAGATATGCAATTTGTGATGCACGAGTTACTTGATGTGGAAGGTACATTTAAGCGTTCATCAAAATATGCTGAGGTAGATAAAGATACGATTAACCAAGTACTAGAAGAAGCTAGTAAATTTTGTGCCAATGTTTTGCTGCCATTGAACCAAGTGGGAGATAAAGAGGGTTGTCATAGACTAGATGATGGATCGATCAAGACTCCTACAGGATTTAAGGATGCTTATCAACAATTCATTGATGGAGGATGGGCCGCCCTTGCATGTGATGCAAATTTTGGGGGGCAGGACTTGCCTCAGCTAGTTAACAGCGCCGTTTATGAAATGATGAATTCGGCAAATCAAGCTTGGACTATGTACCCAGGCTTATCTCACGGTGCTTATGAGTGCTTACATGCACATGGAACAGCGTATCAAAAAAATACATATTTAGAAAAGTTAGTTAGTGGTCAGTGGACGGGAACTATGTGTTTAACTGAACCTCATTGTGGAACAGATTTAGGCATTTTAAAAACTAAGGCTGAACCCTTGGATGATGGCACTTACCGAATTACGGGTACCAAGATATTTATCTCAAGTGGTGATCATGATTTGAGTGAAAACATCGTTCATCTAGTGCTAGCTAGATTGCCTAATGCACCAGAAGGATCAAAAGGTATTTCTTTGTTTGTGGTGCCCAAGTTTTTGCCCACAGATGGTGGCGAATTAGGGGCAAAAAATCATGTTACTTGTGGGTCACTTGAGCACAAAATGGGTATTCATGGGAATGCAACTTGTGTGATGAACTTTGATGGTTCTATTGGTACATTAGTGGGGGACCCTCATAAAGGGCTCAATGCCATGTTTGTCATGATGAATGCCGCTCGTTTAGGGGTGGGTATGCAAAGTCTTGGCTTAACAGAGGTGGCCTACCAAAATTCTGTCATTTATGCAAAAGAACGTTTGCAAATGAGAAGCTTAAAAGGCCCTCAATATCCAGATAAAGTTGCCGATCCTATTATTGTTCATCCTGATGTCAGGAGAATGCTTTTGACGCAACGAGCTTATGCAGAGGGAGCAAGAGCCTTTACATATTGGATTGCTTTCATGATTGACCTTGAGCACTTAGAGGTTGATAAGAAAAAAAGAGAAGAAATAGGGGAGATGATTGCTTTGCTAACACCTATTGTGAAAGCATTTATTACAGATAATGCTTTTATAGCAACCAATGAAGGTATGCAGGTATTCGGTGGGCATGGATATATTGCTGAATGGGGAATGGAGCAGTTTGTTCGTGATGCCAGGATTAATATGATCTATGAGGGAACTAATACGATTCAGTCATTAGATTTGTTGGGTAGAAAAGTCTTAGGTGATATGGGTGCTAAGTTAAAAAAATTCGGCAAATTGGTCGAGCATTTTGTGGAAACCAATGGCAGCAGAAAAGATATGGCTGAATTTATTGACCCACTGGTAGATATCGGTGAGAAGGTGAAAAAACTCACCATGGAGTTGGGCTTAAAAGCGATGTCTAATAAGAATGAGGTGGGTGCAGCTGCTGTGCCTTATTTAAGGGTGGTTGGTCATTTTGTCTATGCTTTCTTGTTTGCCCAAATGGCTAAGGTTGCATTAGATAAAAAAGACTCGGGTGACGATTTTTACAAAGCTAAATTGGCTACTTCCAGATTTTATTTTGCAAAATTATTGCCAGAAACTGCTTATCAAATTAGGGCAGCTAGAGCGGGGTCTGAAAGTTTAATGGCCTTAGAGGCTGATTTATTTTAAGGAAGTCATATGACCGGATTTCAAATAAAAAAAGTAGCAGTGTTGGGTGCTGGCGTGATGGGGGCTCAGATTGCTGCTCATTGTGTTAATGCTAATGTGTCGGTAGTTCTATTTGATTTGCCAACAGCTCATAAAGATGGCCAATCGACGGATAAAAATTTAATTATCAGAAGAGCCATCGATAACTTAAAAAAGTTAAAGCCGGCTCCATTAGCGAATAAGGGTGATGTGGATTTAATGCAGCTGGCTAATTATGAAGATGATCTTCAGTTGCTAGCATCTTGTGATTTAGTGATTGAGGCTATTGCTGAACGATTAGATTGGAAACACGATTTATATAAAAAAGTTTCACCATTCTTGGCTCCCCACGCAATCTTCGCAACCAATACCTCTGGTCTTTCTATTACAAAATTATCCGAAGGTTTTTCCGAGGAATTAAAGCATCGGTTCTGCGGGATTCATTTCTTTAATCCTCCTCGGTATATGCATTTGTTGGAATTAATTCCAACAAAACATACCGATCCTGCTTTGCTAGATGTCTTAGAGCCATTTATGACATCTGTACTAGGTAAAGGCGTCGTGCGAGCAAAAGATACGCCTAACTTTATAGCTAATAGAGTTGGTGTCTTTTCTATTTTGGCCGTACTAGCGGAGGCTCAACGTTTCAATCTTGGGTTTGACACAGTAGATGCTTTGACGGGTAGTAAATTGGGGCGCGCCAAGTCCGCTACTTTTAGAACAAGTGATGTTGTTGGTATCGATACGATGGCGCATGTGATTAAGACCATGGAAGATGGGTTGCCTAATGATCCATTTACATCTGTTTATAAGGTGCCTGATGTTATTAAGTCCCTTGTTGAAAAAGGTTTGTTGGGTCAGAAGTCTGGGGCAGGTTTTTATAAGAAGAGTGGCAAAGAGATTTTGGTTTTAAACCCTGCAACAGGGGAATATGCACCTTCAGTTGGAGAGATGTTGCCAGTAGTTGAACGTATTTTGAAGAAACCACTTCATGAGCGTTTTGCATTATTAAGAGAGTTAGATGAACCTCAGGCTCAGTTTCTTTGGGCCATTTTTAGAGATATCTTTCACTATATTGCAGTTCATTTGGAGTCAATTGCTGATACAGCAGCAGAAATTGATCTTGCTATGCGTTGGGGGTTTGGCTGGAGTACTGGCCCATTCGAAGATTGGCAGGAGGCAGGTTGGTTACAAATTGCGCAATGGGTGCAAGAAGACATTGATGCGGGTAAGGCCTTATCTAGTGCACCCCTTCCAAAATGGGTTTTTGATGGTGATGTGGCTAAATTAGGTAAGGTCCATACTGAGCAAGGCTCCTGGTCGCCTAGCCAGCAAGCATTTGCCTTACGTTCAAATTTGCCTGTGTATAAGAAACAAATTTTTCGGGCCAGTTTAAAGGGGGATGGTTCTGCAAATCCTAAAGTAGCTGGGCAGACTATTTTTGAAAATGAAGGTGTGAGAGCTTGGGTGGATGACTCTCAGGAAAATGTATTAGTCCTGTCATTTAAATCCAAAATGAATACGATTGGTCCAGATGTGTTGGATGGTATTGCTCAGGCAATTGATCTTGCTGAAGAATCCTATGATGGATTAGTTATTTGGCAGCCAACTTCTTTAAAGTTGGGTGCGCCAGGAGGGGCATTTTCAGCTGGGGCTAATTTAGAGGCTGCTATGCCACTATTTATGAAAGGTGGCCCAGCTGGTATTGAGCCTTTTGTTAAAAAATTTCAAGACACCATGCAACGCGTGAAATATGCTCATGTTCCAGTGGTAGTTGCTGTGTCGGGAATTGCATTAGGTGGTGGTTGTGAATTATTGCTACATGCAGCCAAGCGGGTGGTGGCTATTGAAAGCTATATTGGTTTAGTTGAAATTGGAGTGGGTTTACTGCCAGCCGGCGGAGGTTTGAAAGAAGCTGCGATTAGAGGTGCAAAGTTGCAAGCTAGATTGGGGAACAATAATTATTTAGATTGCGTTAAATCATCTTTTGAAAATGCAGCCATGGCAAAAGTTTCATCATCTGCTCATGAAGCAAGAGCTATGGGCTATCTCCATGAATCAGATTTGATTGTGGCAAATGTGCATGAGTTGCTATATCAGGCGCAGCTACAAGTTAAATGTTTATCAGCATCAGGTTATCGTCCCCCATTAGAAAATATGATTGCAGTAGGTGGTCGATCCGTTATTTCTACGGTGAGTGGTCAACTTCTAAATATGCTTGAAGGTGGTTTTATATCTAATCATGATTATGTGATTGCTAAAAAAATTATTGAGGTAATTGCTGGTGGTGATGTTGATCCTGGAACCTTGGTTTCGGAAAGTTGGCTATTAAAGTTAGAGAGGCAGGCCTTTGTTGAATTATTAGGGACTCCTAAAACCCAAGAGCGCATTATGGGATTGCTTCAAACAGGAAAGCCAGTTCGTAACTAATTGCTAGAGCATGAAGGATTAAATATGAAAATGATTCAAGAAGCATATATTGTTGCCGCTACCCGCAGTCCAATTGGTAAGGCACCTAAAGGTTCTTTGAGATATAAAAGACCTGATGATTTGTTGGCGGAAACGCTTGGATATTGTTTAGCTCAAGCACCAACTTTAGACCCTAAGGCAATTGAAGATATGGTGGTGGGGTGTGCAATACCAGAGGGGCCTCAAGGTTTAAATGTGGCAAGGATGAGTTTATTGTTGGCAGGCATGCCTCATACAATTGGTGGGATAACTGTTAATCGATTTTGTGCGTCAGGATTAAGTGCTATTGCGATGGCTGCTGACAGGATTCGAGTAGGTGCAGCCGACTTAATGGTCGCTGCTGGTGTTGAGTCTATGAGTATGGTTCCAATGATGGGTGGTACACCATCTTTGTCCCCCAACATTTTTACAAAAGATGAAAATCTTGGAATTGCTTATGGCATGGGTTTGACAGCTGAAAAAGTTGCGCAGCAATGGAAGATTTCTAGAGAATCTCAAGATGCATTTGCTTTGGCTTCTCATCAAAAAGCAGCTGCTGCTCAAAAATCTGGAGAATTTAATAAAGAAATTTCCCAAGTGTCATATGAGAAGAGAAAAATTAATGAGGTAACAGGAGCGGTTGATATTGAGGTTGCTTATCTTTCAGAAGATGAGGGGCCTAGGCATGATGCTTCGATTGAGGGTTTATCTAAATTGAAGCCTGTGTTTGCAAATAAGGGTAGTGTTACTGCTGGTAATAGTTCTCAAATGTCAGATGGGTGTGGGGCTCTGATCTTGGCTAGTGAAAGGGCCATTAAAGATTTTGGTTTAACGCCAATCGCTAAATTTGTGAGTTTTGCTGTTCGTGGTGTTCCTCCAGAAATTATGGGGATCGGTCCTAAAGAGGCTATTCCAGTTGCATTGCAGTATGCAGGCTTAAAACAAGAGGATTTGGATTGGATTGAATTAAATGAAGCTTTTGCTGCTCAATCATTAGCCGTTATGCAAGATTTAAATTTAAATCCTGATAAAGTAAACCCATTAGGCGGTGCTATTGCATTAGGTCATCCATTGGGTGCTACAGGAGCTATACGTAGCGCAACCGTCATACATGCATTACAACGTAGGCAGTTAAAATATGGCATGGTAACCATGTGCGTTGGAACTGGCATGGGGGCTGCAGGTATTTTTGAAAGAGTTTAATTATGAGGCGTGCTCCTGCCGATGGAGATGTAGTAAGACATACGTATCGGAGTAGTGATTGGAAGGTCATTAAAAATTTATTGCCTTATTTATGGGCATTTAAGTTTAGAGTGTCTATTGCGTTAGCTTGCTTGATCTTGGCAAAAGTAGCTAATCTTGGGGTTCCAATCTTATTAAAGGGCTTGATAGATGCTTTAAGCTTGCCCACCCCTATGCATGCTTTATTGGCCATTCCAACTGCTTTAATTGTGGCTTATGGTCTATTAAGGTTATCTGCTTCACTGTTTACTGAGTTAAGAGAATTACTTTTCTCAAGAGTTACCGAGAGTGCCGTGCGTACAGTAGCTCTGCAAGTATTTGAACATTTACATGCTCTATCGTTGAGATTTCATTTGTCTCGTCAAACAGGCGGTATGACTCGGGATATAGAACGTGGCACAAGGGGTATTCAGTCTCTAATTTCCTATTCGCTCTATAGTATCTTGCCAACAATCGTTGAGCTAACCCTCGTGTTGGGTTATTTCATTTGGGCATATACCTATTCATTTGCAATAGTTACATTCGGAGCATTAGTTCTTTATGTGATATTTACTATTTTTGTTACGGAGTGGCGTACTCAATATCGGCGTAAGATGAATGAGCTTGACTCTAAGGCTAATCAGCGCGCAATTGATTCATTAATTAATTTTGAGACAGTTAAGTATTTTGGTAATGAGCAATATGAGTCTTCTCGTTATGATGAGAATCTACGCCGTTATCGTGAAGCTGCCATTAAGTCCCAGCGTTCTTTAGCATTTTTAAATGCCGGCCAACAAACAATTATTGCGCTAGGCCTGATCATTATTTTATGGTTAGCTACTAATGAGGTAGTTCATGGTTCGATGACGATTGGTGATCTAGTGTTGGTGAATGTTTTGATGATTCAGTTATATATCCCTTTAAATTTTTTAGGTGTTATCTATAGAGAAATTAAGCAAGCATTAACTGATATGGATCGAATGTTTCATTTATTAGAAACTGATAGAGAAATTTCCGATGTGCCAGGCGCTAAAGATATTCAGATTCAAAATGCTCAGTTAGGCCCTAAAGTTGAATTTAAAAACGTTTATTTTCACTATGAGCCTAATAGAGAAATTTTGAAAAACCTAAGTTTTGAGATATTGCCTGGTGAAACAACTGCTGTGGTTGGTCATAGTGGTGCAGGCAAAAGTACTTTAGCGCGTTTATTGTTCCGTTTTTATGATGTGCAGCAAGGTGGTATTTATCTAGATGCACAAGATATTCAGTCTGTGACACAAGTTGGGTTGCGACATGTTATTGGCATCGTTCCTCAAGATACCGTATTGTTTAACGATACGGTGGCCTATAACATTGCATATGGAAGACCTGGGGCAACTAAAGATGAAATAGAGGCAGCTGCTAAATCTGCGCAAATACATGATTTCATCATGTCACTGCCACTTGGCTATGCCACGATGGTGGGTGAGCGCGGTTTAAAACTCTCTGGTGGAGAGAAGCAGCGTGTCGCAATTGCTCGAACTTTATTAAAGAACCCAGCGTTGTTGATTTTTGATGAAGCAACTTCTGCTTTGGATTCGGAAACCGAACGAGCTATTCAAAAAGAGCTATTGGCTCTGGCCAAAAATCGTTCTACATTGATTATTGCGCATCGTTTATCAACGGTAATTCATGCGCATCAGATTTTGGTGATGGATGATGGCCAAATCATTGAGCGAGGTACTCATGATCAACTTTTGCAAGCAAATGGGCGTTATGCGCAGATGTGGAGCATTCAACAGGCTCAATCCGAGATAACATTCGGGTATGACAATTAAAAATACACACGATTTCTTGACGCAAGCTTTTCAAAAAGCCTTGGGTGCAGCTAAGCCTGATGAAATTTTGCCTGTGGGCTTGAAGTCTGTTTTTAATAATCATTTATCAGGGCGCTGTTTGGTTGTGGGTGCTGGTAAAGCAGCGGCATCTATGGCTGCCACTCTTGAGACTTATGCCATGGAGTATTGGCCAAATGCCCAATTAGATGGCATGGTTGTTACGCGTTATGGACATGCCGCAGCCACGAAATATATAAAGGTTGTTGAAGCAAGTCATCCTGTACCAGATCTTGCTGGCCTCGAAGCGGCTAAAGCAACCTTGGAGTTGATTCATACGCTACAGCCTAATGATCAATTGATTGTTTTGATTTCAGGTGGCGGGTCTAGCTTATTAACATTGCCCGTATCTGGCTTATCTATAGATGATTTGCAGATGACCACTCGTGCTTTGCTGCGTTGTGGGGCGCCTATTACTCAGATGAATGTGGTGCGTAAACATCTTTCTGCTATCTTGGGTGGTCAGATGGCACGTGAAGCTGCTATTAGAGGTGCAAAAGTTGATGCATTTTTAATCTCTGATGTAACAGGCGATGATATATCTAGCATTGCAAGCGGCCCATGTGCTCCAGATGATTCATCATTTTCAGATGCATTACAAATATTGAGTGATTATGATTTGTTGAGTGGTCAAATTCCGCAATCTGTCATCAACTATTTAAGAGCTGGTGCCCATGGAGATTACCCAGAAACACCAAAATCAGATGACCCTATATTTGGTCAGGTGAATAACCATTTGTTGGGCTCTGCTCATGCCAGTTTAGAAGCTGCAGCTGATTATTGTCGTTCTGTAGGTGTTACCCCAGTGATTTTGGGAGATACGGTGATGGGCGAGGCTAAGGATATAGCCTTGATGCAGGCGTCAATTGCGAGAGAAATTTATTTTTACAATGCACCCTTTAAAAAACCAGTGGCATTACTTTCTGGGGGTGAGTGTACGGTCACAATTCCATCTGGCATCAAGGGGCGAGGTGGGCGTTGCACGGAATTCTTGCTATCCCTGTTCGCAGCTACAGAAGATTTGCCAACTCTTGCTGCTTTAGCGGCAGATACAGACGGCATTGACGGTAGTGAGGATAATGCTGGGGGATGGTTTGATTCTTCAATAAGAAGAATTGCGGAGTCAAAAAGAATATTAGCAAAGAAATATTTGGCAGATCATGATGCTTATGGCTTCTTTAAAGAAGTTGATGCATTGGTTCAGACAGGGCCTACTTTGACTAATGTGAATGATTTCAGAATATTGTTGATTGATGATGAGTCTTAATAAATGAGTGAAATGAAAATAATTGAGATAACAAAACCAGACGATTGGCATTTGCATGTGCGAGATGGAGAATTCTTATCTGATTTATTGAGGCACACATCTAGTCAATTTTCACGTGCAATTATCATGCCGAATTTGAGGCCTCCGGTGACAACTGTTGATTTGGCGAATGCTTATAAAGCAAGAATTAAAGCTGCGCTGCCAGTTGGTAGTCAATTTGAGCCTTTGATGGTTTTGTATCTAACTGATAACACCTCTGCTGCAGAAGTAAAAAAAGCAAAAGAGCAGGGGGTTGTAGCATTTAAGTTATATCCCGCTGGCGCCACAACGAATAGCGATGCAGGTGTGACTGATTTGAAGAAATGTTCTGCCGCGTTAGAGGCCATGGAGGTTTGTGGGATCCCTTTGTTGGTTCATGGTGAGGTAACAGGGATAGAGGTTGATATTTTTGATCGTGAATCTGTTTTTATTGATCAAGTGTTAGAACCTCTTCGTGCGCGTCACCCAGGTTTGAAAATTGTGTTTGAACACATTACGACGAAACAAGCTGCCGCCTATGTTAGGGATGCTGATACGACGCGTTATGGATTAATCGGTGCCACGATTACGCCACAACATATGTTGTTTAATCGGAATGCTATTTTTACTGGGGGTATTCGTCCTCATTTCTACTGCCTACCTGTTCTTAAACGAGAAGAACATCGAGAGGCTTTGGTTCAAGTGGCTATATCTGGTAATTCAAGATTCTTTCTCGGTACGGATAGCGCGCCTCACGTAAAAGGTACAAAAGAAAATGCTTGTGGATGCGCGGGTTGTTATACAGCTTGGCACGCTATGCCTTTATATGCAGAAGCCTTTGAGAAGGCGGGAGCATTAGATCGGTTGCAAGGTTTTGCGAGTGAGTTTGGTGCTGATTTTTATGGCTTGCCTAGAAATACTAACAAGCTTGTTTTGAAAAAAGAGCCTCAACTTATCCCTGATGAATTTCCAATGGGTTCAGGTACCGTTGTTCCTTTGCGCGCCGGAGAAATGATGGCTTGGTCTATAGTCGGTTAGACTATGGGGGCAGAGTCGGTAAGGCAATCGCTGCCTTGGTAACAAGGGAGAGGAAAGTCCGGACTCCATAGGACAGGGTGTTGGCTAACAGCCATCCACGGTGACGTGAGGAATAGGGCCACAGAGACGAGCGTATTTAGTTACGGTGAAACGCGGTAACCTCCACCCGGAGCAATCCCAAATAGGCAAGCGTTGAGGCGGTCCGCTGAGCTTGCGGGTAGGGAGCTTGAACTCATTGGTAACGATGAGTCTAGATGAATGGTTGCCCCCATGCGCAAGTGTGGGCGACAGAATCCGGCTTAATAGCCGGCTCTGCACTTTTTAAATTTCGATGATTTCAATAGAGTGAGTAATCTCAGCTGTTTTCCCAAGCATAATGGTCGCTGAGCAATATTTCTCATGGGAAAGCTCTACAGCTTTTTCTACTCTTGAGGGATCCAGTCCTTTACCGGTTACGGTGAACTTCATATTAATCTTAGTAAATACTTTGGGGTCTTCATCGGCGCGCTCTGCCTCTAAGGCAACTTCACAATGATGAACATCTTGTCTTGATTTCTTAAGAATCATGACAACATCAAAGCATGTACAGCCACCAGCGCCTACCAACATCATTTCCATGGGGCGAGGTGCTAGATTTCGCCCCCCTGCTTCAGGAGCTCCATCCATATTGACGAGATGTCCGCTACCAGTTTCAGCGCTAAAGGCCATGCCATCTTTGCCCAGCCATTTAATCGTTGCCTGCATGATTTTCCTTATTCAATCGAATTGTCTTGTAAATAAGTCACTATTATTGATTATTTTTTTAAAATGTCCAATAAAAACAATATGTTAATAAGATTAAATTCATATTATGTAATGAAATTTACCTCTAAAGGATATGCCTTTAGGGGAGTTCAACCCTCAAGAAAGGCTTATTTTGTCAGATTTTACAGTTTAAAAATGGCTGTTTAGCCTATTCTTTGCTACAATTTAAAGCTTTCCCACGTTGCCCATGGGGAAAAGTTGTACCAGTTTTTAGGTTTGAACTGCGAGCCTGCAAATATAAGCGGAGCCAAAGAGAAACGTAAAAGCTGTTTTGATAGGGCTTAACAATTTAAGGTAATCATGAAAACTTTCTCAGCAAAACCGCATGAGGTGAAGCGTGAGTGGTTCGTGATTGACGCTACGGACAAAGTCCTCGGTCGTGTCGCCAGTGAAG
>JACCDZ010585810.1_pt1 | contig 191485 bp, 164 predicted proteins | sample 7449551 | NCBI WGS metagenome assembly JACCDZ01 (sample SAMN15323452, study PRJNA562643) | freshwater metagenome | isolation source: river surface water | place: USA:Blue River Watershed | collected 2017-08-18
AGCTTGAAACAATGGGCAAAAATTAATGAAATTGAACTGTGGTATATCCAGCCAGGAAATCCCCAGCAAAATGGTTATGTTGAGCGGTTTAACCGAACTATGCGTTATGAATTGCTAAACCAGTGCCTATTTGAGAGCATTGAACAAGTAAAACAACAATCAACTCAGTGGCTCTGGATGTATAATAATGTGAGACCACATATGGCAAATGGTGGCATACCACTAGTATTTAAGAAGTGATTATTTAAGCCGTAAATAATCTATACTTTTAAATTGCTCTAAAAATGGGAGGGTTACCGGTTGGTATCTGCATGCTTTCATGGTAAATAATGTTAATTATTGCGACAATGGTCGGGTATATATATTCATAGTATAGAATTTGGTTCTTGGATGCGAAGGATTGATAGAAAAAGACGCCGCAATGTAGCCAGAATTACATAAAGAGCTTTTTGAAATCTGACGAAGTTCAGGTTTTGTGGTACGGTGCATTTTTTGCTATGGTTTAAAACCTGGCAATTTTAAGTGGAATTATTTTATGTCTTTAGCTGTTGTTCAATTATCTTTGACTCTCGGTGTTTTTTTGACCGTGCTAATCTATTATCTGTATCAGATTAAGCGCAATCCATTGCAGACTCAAGCAAGAAAATTTCTTGATACAACAGATTATTTGCTCATTGCTATTATTAGTTCTATTTATGCAGGTGTTAGCTTAATTAATCTGGGCACTGAGCTTGAACCAAATTCACCAGTTAAGCTAACAGCAACCCAAGGGATTGAGATTAATTTTGCTACGCCAACTCAGATTGATCAATTTTATTATGCATTAGGCTATGTTAGTGGTGCGCTTAAATTCAGCTATGTACGTAGCGATAATCAAACGCAGAGTATCACGATTGATCCCGGGACTTTTATGTGGAATAATCTGCAATTAAATGATCCAAATGCCAAGTATAAACAAATTATCTTAACTCCTGAATCAGGAGTAATTGAACTACGTCAGCTTGCTTTATTTAATAACGCTAATTATGTAACTGATTTTTCTCTAACTCAAGCAGGGCTGGCGATTCCTGCTCAGAAGCTGGTAAGTGTAAGCGTACCACAAAACTATCAAAGTATCTGGCATTCGGGTACGATTTGGGATGAGTATTATTATGTAACGACTGCCTATCAATTTAACCATCATTTACCAGCGTTAATAACAGTGCATCCTCCGCTAGGAATGTACTTGATTAGTGCTGGAATGAGTGTATTTGGTGATAATCCATTTGGTTGGCGTATAGTGCCCGACCTAGCTGGGATTTTACTGGTGATGCTAGTCTATATCTTTACTAAAAAAATATCTTTATCACGAAGCGCGGCAGTGATTGCCAGTGTCTTGCTTAGCGTAGATTTTATGCATTTTATGATTACGCGGATGGCATCATTAGAGTCAACTTTAGCATTTTTTGCCATTTTAAGTGTTTTCTTTTTATATTGTTATGCCGAAGCTAGACGGAGTAGTGAAGATTTTAATGCTACACTTCGATATTTACTGCCTTGCGCCTTAAGCATTGCATTGGCAATTAGTATTAAATGGTCAGCACTTTATTCTTTAGTAACTGCTTTGCTAGTGATTGCTTATTTTGAGTTTGTTTATTCTTATCGTGGGTCATTGCGAACGAAATTGATTGCTGTGTTTAATATCTGTGCTTTATTTGTTGTGCTCCCTGTTAGTTTGTATTTTAGTTGTTACTATCCAACAGTTTTTTATCCATTTTATAAGAATTCGGGTATGAACGATTTTTGGTCATTTGTTAGCTCTTTGCAACCAGTAATGTACCAATTCCATACCCATATGGTTAATCATGTTCCAAATGGCGGTGATGGCTCAGAGTGGTGGCAATGGCCTTTAATAACACAGCCACAGTTGGTTTATAGGTGGTTAGATATAAGAAGTAATTTATCATCCATTGGGCTTTTGATGGGAAACCCTTTAATCTGGTGGTTATTTTATCCATCCTTGTTATTGATGCTAGTTCATGTGCTTAAAGTCAGAAAATTTATGCCTTCATTTTTGTTGTCTGCTACACTATTGCAATTTTTGCCTTATGCTTTATTTGGTAGAATTAGCTATATCTACTATTTTTATATCAGCAGTGTTTTTGGTATCATGCTACTTGGTTATTTATTTAGCCAAGCATTACAACTCAAAAATAGACGGCTTAATTATCTGATAGTGGCATATGTGCTAGCCTGTATTCTATTGTTTGTTGCTTTTTATCCGCTACTTAGTGGGTTGCCTGTTGATCGTGGGTATTTTATCAAATATCTACTCTGGTATCGCAACTGGCAATTTATTTAATTTTTATGTTGCTGTGTAGTTTCGTAATCTTTGACGTAACTGAGCAATGAAGCTGTTACCTTGCTATTCGATTCAGTTGATAGTATAATCTGAGTTTTTACATAGTCGCGAAATGGAAAATAATTATCTAAAGTCTGATTAATTAAACCTCTGGCTTTTTGGTCTTTACCAATGATTTGATTCATTATTGCCAGTTTGGTAGTGTAACTAGGGTAAGGTGTAAATGAGGTTACTTTTTGCGTGGCATTGTACATTATATCAAACAGCCATGCATTGTCATCTGTTCGTTTAGTTAAATTCAGTTTTTGAATTAGATCAACATCAACAAAATAATCCCAAAGTAAATTATTCCCTAATTGATATTTCTGCCCAACATTATTTAGCCAATTTTGTTTGTCATAGTGCGCAACAGGCTTAAACTGTGCTAGAATCATAAAGTTATTGTACCCCACGTAAATTTGCCAACTGGCAACTATAACAGTGAGCACAGCTGCGCTGCTAAACCACGCTTTACTAATTTGTAGTTTTAGTCTTTTCTGCTCACTCAAGGTTGCTAAGATTATAAAGCAAAAAAGATATGGTGTATAAAATAACGGGTATTCTGTTTGTGAGTGTATGATATTAATTGCAATGATACCCAAGCATAAAATTTGCGATTTAATATCAAGTTTCAGACAGCAACGTATCCAATAAATAAAACCGAAGAGTACAATAGCAAAGCCAATCAGCCCGGTAGTAGCTAGTAGCTGGATAAAGAGATTATGAACATTAAAAGGTAATGCGTATTGTCCTAAAGTCTGTGGAAATCCATCACTGAGTTCGGTCGTAAATAAATTAGCAGTAAAATAACCCCAACCAACACCAATTATCGGGTGTTCGCTAAACATTTTGAGCCCTTTTAACCATAGCACAATGCGCTGGTTGTCACTTGCCAAAGATATCTGATGCTCGCCACTTAATAATTGTTTAAAAGTTGTAAAAGTTTGTCCAATGCGATCGGCGCTATTAGATTGATTATTGGCTATGTCTCCTGTCGTAACTGTGGCTGCGGATGGTGTAGCAACTATGTTAGTTTCTGTGTTTGGATAAACAAAATTTAAACCACCTTTAGCTGCAAAAGTTACGGCTGATAATAAAATAATGCTATGAACAAGAAGTAGTTTTGCATAATGAGAGTATTTTTTTAAAAGTACAAGAGCATAGATAATAATAAACATGTCATAAACAAGTACAATGCGACTAAAAGTTAGACTAATAAACGTGCTAAAAAGAAATATATTAAAGATAAAGAAAATCTTGTAGATTTTTTTATCCATCCGCCACAGATAAATATTAGCGAAGATTCCCCAAGATAAATAATTAGCCAAATTGTTGGTTTGATAAATTGAACCTACGATTCGTTCCTGACTACCAACGAGTAGATCATAGTATGGGTGTGAAATTATTCCATCCATGTAAGGGTAGTAATATAGCGGTATTATCTCCAAGTGAATACCATATAACTGCAGTATACAGATAATGCATTGAATATAACTACCAAAGACGATACACCACGCAATCAAATTGAATGTTCGTGTATCTAACCTGATGTGAGTTATTGCCATTGATAGCAATAAAAGTACCCATAAACAAGCTAGCAATAAGTATGAAAATGTTTTATATGAGTTTAGAAAATTAAGCTGAACGACGATGAGTAATATAAATGCTAAAATTATTATCTGTGTATGAGTAATATAAAGTTGTTTGTCTGATGAGTTAGATGTTTGGATTATAACAAAACAAGTTAGAAGGATCAACGCAATTATAATTGGAACAGTTTCGCGTAAGTAAAAACTATATAAGGTAATTGTGCTTGGAATAAAATTTGGTAAAAACGGAAGAATAAAAAATGATGCTATTAAAATTATTGGTAAATATTTTTGCGGTGTGTGAATTTGATTCTGAGTCATTTTAACCAATTGATATTATGAATAAAGATAAGACTAACTTTGTTAGTCCTATCTTTATTCATTTATGAAATTTACTAGTTATTTACAGTTAGATGGACGATACTCGCTAGTTAAGCTTCCTCCTGTACAAACCCAAGTAATACCTGAAGAGGTTGGTGACGGTGAAAACTGAATATCTCCAGTAGCTCCAGCTATTGAAGTAGTTACGGTAATCATACCACCTGTGCCAACTGAAACTTGACTCACGTTAGTACCAGTGATAGAAGTAGCCAAACCTGCTTGAGTATTGGTAGTGGGCACAGTACCTTGGGATTGGTAGTACTCAGCTACAGCAGTTTTTGCTTGACTGGCAAAAGTCAATGCTTCTGACACTTTTGCACGAACAATGTAATTTTGATATGCAGGGATAGCAATCGCAGCCAAAACCCCAATAATCGCAACTGCGATCATTAATTCAATAATTGTGAAACCTTTGTTTTTCATGATAAGCCCCTAAATGATAAAAAATTAAGTTTAAAAAACCTTGTTCAGATTTTTCACTCTTCCTGACTCTATTTTACGCTAACATAATCAAATACGTAGGACAAATATAGATTAGCAATGATTATTTGCCAAGTTTATTTTCCTTGATAAGGTTGTTGTCGGTAAGTGTATGATTAGATTAGAGTTTTGTTGTGTAGATAAACGCAACATTAGATGGCGATTGATATTGCCTGTTTTAATGAAAAAGGCTAGCTTTGTAAGGCTAGCCTAAATAATCGGATATATTTGATTAAAATTTACTTACAGTTTGAAGGGCGATATTGGCTAGTCAAGCTTCCTCCAGTACAAACCCAAGTAATACCCGAAGAGGTTGGTGATGGTGAAAACTGAATGTCTCCAGTAGCTCCAGCTATTGAAGTAGTTACGGTAATCATACCACCTGTACCAACTGAAACTTGACTCACGTTAGTACCAGTGATAGAAGTAGCTAAACCAGCTTGAGTATTAGAAGTAGGCACAGTACCTTGCGATTGGTAGTACTCAGCTACAGCCGTTTTTGCTTGGCTGGCAAATGTCAATGACTCTGACACTTTCGCACGGATAATGTAATTTTGATAAGCAGGGATAGCAATAGCTGCTAAAACCCCGATAATTGCAACAGCAATCATTAATTCGATAATTGTGAAACCTTTGTTTTTCATGATATTTTCCTCAATAAATAAAAATAAGACTATAACATCCTTCATTTGGCGGGATGTTTCTACTCTTCCTGAAGGGATTATACCTAAGTATAGGAGCTCAAGCATAATATTAAACTTGTATTTAACATCTTTATTATGTTGATTTTGATAAATATTTGTTATAATTGATTATTTATGTGTTGTAAAATACATCAATATTTGTACTGGTTTTATGAATCACTCTTTTATCTTAGTCCAATACTTTAATAGTTAGATCACCATCTTCGTTTTCTTCAGTACCATGAATATCGGTAGCGAAACCGGGAACTTCATGTCCAATATTTTCAAGCATAATCAGGTAGTCAAGTACTTTGCGTGATTTAGCCGTGATTTTTTCTCCAGGCATAATCAATGGTACACCGGGTGGGTAGGGTAGAACCATCACTGCACTGGTATGATTTTCCAGTTGCGACATTTTAATACTTTTGGCTTGTCCTTTAACTAGTTTTTGAAAAGCTTGATGAGGCGTCATTTCAATCTCTGGAAGACAATCAAAAGCCTGATACATCATATTAGGTAAATCATATTGCTTCATTAAGCTATGAATCTTCTTCGCTAGTTCCTGAATACGCATTTTACGGTAAAACTGAGGATATTCTTGATATAGATTTGGTAACATATCTCTCACTAAGCGATTAGCATCAAAATCAGTTTTAAAATCATTGAGAATAGTCAGTAGTTTCATTGATTTGGGGCGACTTATTCCAATACTGAATAAAAACAGCATGCTGTATGGGCCAGTTTTTTCAACAATTACACCATGGTAATCCAGATACATCGTAACAATGCTTGCCGGAATACCAAAATCGCTAAGAGTATTATTCTCGATTCCCGGGGTTAAAACCGTAACTTTGATCGGGTCTAGATAAATATGTTTCGCATCTTGCTGTTTAAAACCGTGCCATGCTTCTTCTGGCTTCAATTCCCAGCACTCTGGTTCATCTATTTCATCTGGTTGCCAAACGTCAAAATACCAATCGGTCACGCTTGCTTTAAGTTTTTTGATTTCTTTGCGAAAATTAGTTGCTCGTTTGATTGAGCGGCTGATAAGATGAAAGCCACGTTCACCCCGCATCATAGCTGCGGCTATTTCACAGCTAGCAGTTATTTGATAAAGTGGACTGGTTGAGGTATGCATCATATAGCATTCATCCATAATTTCTTTATCTATCTTACCTTTAATATGTATCATTGAGGCTTGAGAAAATGCCGCTAGTAATTTATGCGTAGAATGTGTTTCAAAAATTATCTGTTCTCCGATTGCACTGTTGCACATTCCATATTTACCCTTATAGATAGGGTGGAAATTAGTGTAAGGAACCCATGCGCTGTCAAAATGCAGCTTGTTTACTTTCAGTGTTTTTTTGATATATTCGGTATTATAGAGTAACCCATCATAAGTCGAATTAGTGATTACAGCATAGCTTGGCCATTTTGCTGGGATAGGGGATTGCTCGATTTTTTTTTGGATGGCTTGGTTGGTAAATTCATGCTGCGGAATTCCACCCAATATTCCATATGCATTGCGAGTTGGGCGCAAATAAAGTGGTACTACATCAGTCATCATCATAAAATGACAAATCGATTTATGGCAATTCCGATCAACCAAAATAGTATCGCCTTCACCTGCAGAAAACAAACCAACCATTTTATTTGCAGTTGAGGTTCCGTTAGTCACAATATACGAGTAGTCGGAATTAAATGTTTCGGCAATAAATATTTCAGCTTCTTTATGTAGTCCAGAGTGATCAAGTAAACTACCTAGCTCTGGGACAGAGATTGAAATGTCAGCTTTAAAAGTATTACTGCCAAAAAAATCATGAAATACGGCACCAATCGGTGAACGGGTGAATGCTGTTCCTCCCATGTGTCCAGGAGTACAAAAGGTATACTTATTTGAATTTACATAGTTCATTAATTCTTTAGTAAATGGGGGAATAATCTTATCCTGATAGTTATTAATTGCACGAATTATTCTTTGTACATCATTGCTGATCAAGTGTTGGTCATATTGCAGGAAGTCCAGCGTAAGTTTAAAATTAGATAACTCAAGGTCTAATTCATTATGATTAGTATAAATTGCAAAAATTGGAAGATCTGGATTAATTCCGGCTAGTACTTCAACCGAGTTTAGTGAAATCAACTCCCAATCCATGATATAGCTTACAATCCGTGCATTATGCTTTAAAGTAGAAATAGTGTCATCAAGTGATGAACTATTAATAATGGTATAGCCCTGTTCTGCTAACATGTTGGTTAAACGATTTAAGAAAAGCTTTTTTTGTTCATTTAGGCGGTGATTATAGGTGATTAAGATATCTTTCATTCATAATACTCCGGTAAACTGTTTAACTTTATCATGTTGGCTCAGAATTATGATTTGGCAAAATATGTTCAAAAATAGTTTATTCTATATCTCATATCTAATCTACGTGAACTATCCTAATCTAATCATTAAGTAGTAAACTAATTGCTGAGCTAGAATAGGTTTGTAACCCTGATGTATTTTGAATAACTAGGGCCCCTTGTTCATCAATATCAACATGTTTTCCTTCCGCAATACTGCTACCATTTTGAACAATAGTTACTCGTTTTCCTAAGTGACAGCAATTATCCAGCCATTCACGACGAAGTAAGGCAAATCCAAAAAGATTAAATTCACTAATCAAAGTGTCAATACTTGTAACTAGCTCAACGAGTAATTTATTACGTTTCCAAGAAGCAAAGTTGTCTAAACCAATTCCGATTACGGTATGATTTTCTCGATTACGAACCAAATTTTCAACTAGAATCCCCGCGACTTTTGTTTGATTTACGTAGATATCATTTGGCCATTTAATACAGTTCTGAATCGAATGATTTTTAAGCAAGCGGTTAATTGCTACTGCACAAATAATTGGTAAAAGTGCGATATTAAAATCAGAAGGAAATGTATAAACGATGCTCACCGTTATATCTTCGGCAATTTTGCTTAACCATCGTCTACCAAAGCGCCCATGCCCAGAGTATTGCCAATCACAGCTAATGATGGTTTTATTTTTAAATTGCTCAATATGCTTTAGTGCATAAGCATTACTTGATTTAAGTTGATCATGGAGCTGGAGTGTGTAATCTAGATTTTTATTTACAAGGAGTTCTTTAATTTTTGCTGTATCAAACCAGTCCAGATGATGGGATAAACGATATGTTGCATCACTATTCACAATCAATTCAGTTTGAATCTGATTGATTTTAGCAATAAGTTTCAATGTTTCAAGCGTGGTAAGTTTGAGCCCATCAGCAATATTTGCGATTGAAGTTGGTTGATGCTTATCTAAGTAATGGAGTAATTTAATTTCCATGATCGCGAATCTTAGTAACTAGTTTAGTGGTAGAAGTATCAAATAAAAATGGAATGGAGTGAACTTGTCCACCATTTGCCAGTACTTCTTTGCTACCAACGATATTTTCAATACTCCAATCGCCCCCCTTAACAAGAACTTGTGGTATAATTTGTAAAATTAGTTCAAGTGGTGTATCACTATCAAATGAAGTAACAAAATCTACTGATTCAAGACTTGCCATAACTGCCATGCGATTAGCTAAGTTATTAATTGGGCGATCATCACCTTTTCCTTGGCGCTTGACGGATTCATCGCTATTTAATGCAACAATCATTGCAGCACCTTGTGCTCTCGCTTGTGCTAGATATGTCACATGTCCGCGGTGTAGAATATCAAAACAACCATTAGTAAATACCAGTGGTGATTTAGCTTTTAATTCAGCTAGGCGTGCAGATAATTCATGTGGGGGAATAATTTTTTGTTCAAATGATGGTGCGAGATAGTTCATGTTATTTCCAAATACATAAATTTAAGTATGGTGATTATAACATTATTATCCCTAGAATAGCTCCAGATTTGCTTGTTTGATTGGCGCAAAACTAGTGCGGTGGATTCCATTGATAACTCCATGCTTTGCAATAGCTTCAAGATGAAGTTTTGTCCCATAGCCTTTATGCTTTGCAAAACCATAGTTCGGATAGAGCTTATCTAGTTCAATTAGCTGCTGATCGCGAGTAACTTTCGCTAAAATTGAAGCTGCGGATATTTCAGCGATGAGTGCATCACCACCGATGATTGCTTCTGCGGCAATGCTGAGCTGTGGTGGAATTTTATTCCCATCAATTAGTGCTTTGTCTGGGGTAATATTCAGCGTATTAATTGCGCGCTTCATTGCTAATAATGATGCTTGTAAAATATTTAGTTCATCAATTTCAGCAACACTAGCTTCAGCAATTGCATAAGCCAAACTATCACGGATAATTAGCTCAAATAATTGCTCACGTTTTTTTTCGGATAGCTTTTTGGAATCGTTAAGTCCGGCAATCGGTTTATCTGGATTAAGAATCACTGCTGCAGCAACTACATTACCAGCCAATGGTCCACGTCCAGCTTCGTCAACGCCACAAATTAGCATTTACCAATCAATTCTAAAACTGCGCGTGCACCCTCAATATTCGCATCTTGGCGCAATTGTTGATGTAAGGCATAAAATTCGTTAATCATAGCTTGTTGTTGAGCTTTATTGTTGTATAAATCAATCATGTATTGGCTCATTTGCTCGGCATTTGCATCTTCTTGCAAAAACTCTTTAACAATTTCACGTCCAGCAATGATATTGGGTTGTCCGACATATTTGATGGTAATTTTTTTGCGAACCATCCATTCAGTAAATTTATTTATTTTATAACAAATCAGCATTGGTTTTTTACATAGTGCGGCTTCAAGACTAACAGTTCCACTTTTAGCAATTGCAAAATCACAGGCTTTAAGTGCATCTCGGGTCCGGTTTAAGACCAATTGGTAGCCAAATGAAACTTGAGTTTTATCAAGATACTCTTGCATTATTTTAAAAGTGCTTTCATTCGCAAAAGGGAATAAAAACAGGCAGTTGGGCACATTTTGAGCAATTTTAGTGCAGGTATCAGCAAGGATTTTAGTTAAACTATTCACTTCGCGCTTGCGACTACCACTCAAAACGGTATAAATAACTTTATCTTGTGGCAGATTCAGCTTACTGCGATATTTGTAGCTATCGATATCCATTTCAATATCATTTGCCATCGGGTGACCGATGAAACGTGCCGCCATATGTTCTTTGTGATAAATAGCTTCTTCAAATGGAAAGATACACAGCATTAAATCAGTCGATTTTTTGATTTTATGAATCCGCTCATAGCGCCATGCCCAGATAGTTGGACTAATGTAGTGTACAGTTTTAATTCCAGCTTGTTTGAGCTGATTCTCAACATAGAAATTAAAATCAGGGGCATCAACACCAATAAAAACGTCAGGCTTATAAGCGAGCAATTCCTTGAGTATGGTTTTGCGTAATTTGAGCAGCTGTGGTAGAGATTTGACTACTTCAATATAACCCATAACTGATAAAGTTTCCATATTGTGCCAAGACTGGAAACCTACATCACCCATCATTTTTCCACCAATTCCTACAAACTCAATCTCATCTGGATAAAGTTTTTGAATGGCGGATATTAAAGAAGAGGCTAACATATCTCCTGAAGCCTCTCCTGCAATCATTGCTATTTTAAGCATTAACGAATTATTCCACGAGTAGATTGCGCGAAGAAATCAACATATAATTTCAACTCTGGATTCTCTACTGCCATTTCTTCAATGAAAGTTTTTGCTTCGCTATATGATAGACCATTGCGGTACAGAATTTTGTATGCTTGCTTAATATTTTCAATCTGTGCAGTATTAAATCCACGACGTTTTAAACCTTCGCTATTAACCCCTTTAGGTTCGGCGCGATAGCCTGAAGCCATTGTGTAAGGAGGAATGTCCTGAGCAACAGCAGTTTGACCGCCGACCATAGCATGTTCACCAATAATACAAAATTGATGCACAGGAACTAACCCACCTAAGATAACCCAATCTTTAACCGTAATATGTCCCGCGAGAGTCACACCATTAGCAAAAATAATGTTATTGCCAACGATACAATCATGAGCAATATGAACATAAGCCATAATCCAGTTATTATCGCCAATAACTGTTTCGCCATTACCTTGTACAGTTCCAGTATTTAAAGTGCAATATTCGCGGATGGTATTATTTGAACCAATAATCAAACGAGTATCTTCACCTTGATATTTTTTATCTTGTGGTGCTTCACCGATTGAGGCAAAGTGGTAAATTTTAGTTCCACTACCAATGTTAGTATTTCCAGTCAAATTTACATGATTACCAATCCAACAATTTTCACCTAGAACAACTTTAGGACCAATTATTGAATATGCACCAACTTCACAACCATCACCTAAAACTGCGTTGCTATCTACAATAGCTGTCGGATGAATCTTTACTGTCATAATTAAACCTCTTTCTTTGCGATCATTATTTCAGCTTCTGCTGCAACTTGACCATCAACTTTAGCTAATGCCTTAAACTTACCAATTCCACGAGCTACTTTTATGATTTCAACTTCAAAGACTAACTGGTCACCCGGTATTACTTGACGTTTGAAACGTGCTTTATCAATTGCAGCAAAGAAGTACAATTCATTATCTTTGCGTTCACCATGAGTTAAAACTGATAATAAACCAGCAACTTGTGCCATTGCTTCAACAATTAGCACTCCAGGCATAACTGGAAATTCAGCAAAATGTCCTACAAAGAATGGCTCATTGATTGTAACATTTTTAATTGCGCGAATGGTTTCACCAATTTTAACTTCGGTTACACGATCGACCAAAAGAAAAGGGTAACGATGCGGCAAGCGCTTCATTATATCTAGAATATTTAATTGTGTTACATCAAGTTGTTCACTCATCTTGATTACCTTCTAATTGTTTAACTTTATTTTGTAAGTCACGGATTTTACCATTGGTTTTTTCTATATTGCGTAAGCTGACAAATATTTTTGCCCATTCACGATACTCCATTGCAGTCATTCCGCATGAATACAATCCTGGTTTAGTAATGTTTTTACCAACATTCGAACTTGCACCAATTACGGTGTAGTCACAAATTTCCACATGATCCGCAATTCCAGCATTTCCACCGAGCATGCAGTAGTTACCAATTTTGGTGTTACCTGCAATTCCAACTTGAGACGCAATCCCTGTGTGTGCTCCGACTTCAACATTATGAGCAATTTGGACTAAATTATCAATTCTTGCACCATCTTTAATTATGGTTGGCTGAAATGTTCCACAATCTACAGTCGTATTTGCACCAATTTCAACTTTATCGCCAATAATTACACCACCAATTTGTGGAATACGGTTATAGTGTCTTTTTTCATCTTGGGCATTGCCAAAACCGTCAGAGCCAATTGCGCAGCCACTATGAAATACACAATCATCTCCGATAGTAACATTATCATAGATCGTTGCATTTGGGTAGATTGTTACATTATCACCAATTGTTACATTATCACCAATAACAACATTAGCGAAAATTTGGCAATTATCACCAATTTTACTGTTTGTACCAATTACCACATTATGACTAATACTTGGATTTTCTCCAAGTGTTACCGAGTCATCTACATAAGCGCGGGGAGAAATTCCCTTTGCCAATTTACGGCGAGGATTAAATAGATTGCTTACCAAGCTAAAATAATAGTACGGATTTGGTGTGATAATCTGTGGCAGTGAAATATCAATTGCATCTTCTTCTTTAATAATAATTGCAGCAGCTTTGCAATCAAGCAAAGCTTTTTTATATTTATTATCTGATAGAAAAGTTATTTCACCAGGTACAGCCAAATCTGTCGGTGCAATAGCACTAACTGTCACATCGGCACCTACCAGACGACCACCAAATTTTGCCACTAATTCAGATAGTTTGTATTGCATCCTATTTAATCCTCTCAATCAATAATTATTTAGCAGCAGAAGCAGCAGCTTTAGCTGCAGGAGCAGTTGCTACAGAAGCTTGACCCATTGGCGCTACTGGAGCTGGATTATTGATTTGTTTGATAATATCAGTAGTATCAATTGTATTTAATTGATCCATAACTTGATCAGTCACATCGTATTTAGCTTTAGCGTAAACTAATTGATTAGAAGTTAAAACTAAGTCGTAACCTTTTTTATCACTAAGGTCTTTTAAGATACCATTAGTTTTAGTCATCAACAATGATAAAGCCAATTCTTGTGATTTTTGTAGACTTTGTTGGAATGCCATATATTGTTGTTGGAAGTTAGCTTGATCTTTTTGATATTGAGTTTCTAAAGTTTTCAATTTAGACTGATCTGCTTTAGATAGTTTATCAAATGCAGGAGCTTTGCTCGCAATAGCTTGCATCTCATTTTGTTCTTTAACAATAGTTGTATTCATTGTCTGTAACTTAGCTTGTTGTGGTGCGTACTTGTCTTTCAATGCTTGTTGAATTGCTTTAGCTGGTTTAGCTTCGGCGAATACACGATCAACATTAATATAGCCTAGTTGAAAGTCCGAAGCAAAAGCTACAGAGCTGGCAAGACCTAGTCCGATTAAAGCTAATTTAGTTTTTTTCATAAGAGTTTCCTTCAAAAGTTAAATAATAAAAAAATTAGAACATTTGTCCCATAGTAAACTGGAAGCTTTGGATATTATCAAGTGGTTGGTTGAACATCGGTATTGCATAGCTTACCTGAATTGGTCCCATTGGGGATACCCAGAGCATTCCAACCCCATAGCTGGCACGAACCATCTGTTCTGCGGTTAAGTCAAATGGTGTACCACCATACAACGTACCAATATCGTAGAATAGACTCATCCGCACTGATTTGGTATCTTTAATTCCTGGTAATGGGAAGAGTAAGTTGTTACTTAGCATTGCCCAACGCGTACCACCAAGTGATGATCCATCAGTATCTTTCGGTCCGATACTACCAATATAGTAACCGCGGATCGAACCAGGACCACCCTCGATAAAGTTTTGATAGAATGGAACTTGTTGATTGTCGCCATAAGCATTGATAAATCCTAATTCACCATTGGTTTTCCATGTGAAATTATCGCTAATTGGGAAATACCATGCATCAACCGAGTCAAATTTATAGTATTGTGCACCGACTCCAGGTGCTGTTACTGTAAATGATTGAGAGTAATTTGCTCCTTTAGTTGGCCATAAAGTATTATCAGTAGTATTTCGTGCCCAGCTAACTGTTAACGGAATAGCATTTACTGAATTACCATATTGATTGGTAAACTGTACAAAACGTAATGGTGCAGTATTACTGTTGACGCTAATCTGGTTATTTTCTAAACCAAGGCTGACATTAATCCTATCAAATTCTGATACTGGTACCGATGTTCTGACGCGAGCACCAATTGTTTGTGTTGAATACGGGCTAATCCCTACATTGTTTGGTGTGTAATTATTATCATAAATGTCATAACCCAAACTAGTTCCATTGGCAAGGTAGTACGGATCAGTAAATGATAATGAAACACTTTGATTTAAGGCACTGGTTGATGCATTTAATGATGCTGCTTTACCAGAACCAAACAGATTACTCTGTGAAATTCCACCATTTAAAATTATACCTTGACCTTGTGCAAAACCAACCCCGAAATTAATACTTCCAGTGTTATTTTCCACGACTTTCACGTTCATATCAACCTGATCGTTAACCCCTGGCACAGGCGTGGTTGTAACATCAGTTGACTTGAAGTAACCTAATACATCCATGCGCTCTTTTGAACGTTTAATTGCTGCTGCATTGTACAGAGCTGCTTCTTCTTGGCGCAGTTCACGTCGAATGACTACATCACGGGTTTTATCATTGCCGCTGATGTTAATATTGCGAACATAGATTTTTCTACCAGTGTCGACAAATAAAGTGTATGCCACGGTTTTGTCTTTAGCATCAACTTCAGGAATCGGGTTTACATTGGCAAAAGCATAACCATAATCACCAATTTTAGTTTTGATGGCTTCAACATTTTTATTCAGAATTTCCTGATTAATAATTGTACCTGGTTTAACTGTCACTAGGCGCTCCAACTCCTTCGAGGGAATATCACGATAATCACCAGCTAGTTTAACACTTTTATAACGGTATTGCGCACCTTCTTTGACGTTAATTGTAATATAGACTGATTTTTTATCTGGCGTTAGCTGTACTTGGATTGAATTAAGGCGAAAATCAATATATCCTTGATTTAAATAGAATGCTCGTACCTTTTCGATGTCACCAGCCAGTTTATCGCTTGAGTATTGATTGTCTTTAAACCACCAGCTTAACCAGTTGCCAGTGGTCAAGTACATTTCGCTAAGAAGTTTACTAGTTTTAAATACTTGATTACCAGTGAAATCTATTTCTGCTATTTTTGCAGTTGAACCTTCAGAAATAGCAATTTCAATATTCACTCGATTACGTTCTAATTGGGTAACAGTTGGCGTTAAAATTACTGAGTATAAACCACGGTTATAGTATTCAGTTTTTAGGCTTAAAATGGCGTTATCCAAGACGCTTTGATCAAAAATTAATCCATCTGCCAATCCATTGTCTTTAAGTGACTTAACGAGCTTATCGTTGTCAAATTCATGAGCACCAGTGATGGATAATTTAGAAATAACCGGACGTTCGGCAACGTCAACAATTAAAGTTGAACCTTGTTCTTCAACTCTGACATCCTGAAAAAAACCTGTGCTGAATAATTTATGAATAATTTCATCAGTTTTACTCGCGGTGAGGGTGTCGCCAACTTTAACAGGCAAATAGCTGTAGACAGTTCCAACTTCAATCCTTTGCAGACCTTCAACGCGGATTTGTTTGATGACAAAGTCCGAATTATCTGCATAAGCATTACACAAGCTTAAGGATAATAAACCCAGACCTAGGGTTTTAAGTTTATACTTCATTACAGATTAAACAACTTGAGAAAATCATTATATAGTGCCAGAGATGTAAAGGTTAATACTAATATCAAACCAATAGTAAATAAAAATTGTTGGGTTTTTAGCTCAATTGGTCTTCCACGGAGTAATTCAATAGTGTATAGTAAAATGTGACCACCATCCAATACGGGGATTGGTAGTAAATTCATTATAGCAAGACTCAGACTAATTAGCGCCATTAAATCAACAAAGGCTTTAACCCCTTGGTGTAGAGCCGCTCCAGATGCTTTAGCAATACTTACTGGTCCGCCTAGATTGTGCCACGAGACTTTTCCCTGTAGCATATAGTAGAGCATCGTTAAGTTACTTTGCGCCATGCCAATACAAGAATTATAAGCATAGTTTAAGCTACTGAGCAAGGTATAATGCTGAATGTAGCTATTTTGCACCAAAAGCTGTGAGTCTAAAGTAGGCATTATACCAACTTTACCGATCAGTTGTCCATTATCATCATTGCTTGAATCCGGGATTATAGTAAACTCAAGCCTTTGCTTGTCACGCAACACAATAAATTTTAATTTTTCACTCGGTGCGCCGCGGATTATCTGTGATACCTCAAACCATGAAGTGATCTTTTGATTATTGATTGAGAGTATTTGATCTTGTTCCCTCAGACCATCTCTGGCAGCTGCAGATTGCGGCTCAATATAACTTATCGTGTTTAGATATTTAAATGGATAAATGCCTAAATCACTTAAGCTTGGACTGTCACTATTTGCAAAATATTTTTGGAGATTAAAACTTAAATTACTTTCTTTATCTTGGTATTTAAACGTTAAATTAAGTGTTTTTTGCTGTACTGTAGTTTTTTCAAAAGTATTTTCAGCTTCGTTCCATGTGCTTACCTGATGTTGATTAATTGCAGTGATGGTACTTCCCAATGGAATCGATTTTAAATTTTGTACTAATGGGGTAGGGTTCAATGTTTGGACTGTAGGACGTAAATTATAAACACCATAAATTCCCATTATGTAATATGCAATAAAAGCAAAGAGAATGTTGAATAATGGTCCGGCAAATGCAATTAACAATCTTTGCCAAGCGGGTTTATTATTGTATGCTGAAGATTGTAATTCGGGGGCAACGGGCGCTTCACGTTCATCCAGCATTTGTACATAGCCACCAAGCGGAATAGCACTAATACACCATTGGTTATGTTTGCCTTGCCATTTAATTAATTTGGGACCAAACCCAATTGAGAAGCAAATAACCTTTACTTTAAATAAGCGGGCAAAGAAGTAATGTCCATATTCATGAACAACTACTAAAATTCCAATTACTAGTAAAAATCCAATTAATGATAACATCTTTTACTCAAAAAAACAAAGAGGTAGTTTTAAACTACCTCATTAATTATTAGTATAAATTTAACACTGCTAAAATCATAAATATAATCAATCAGCATTGATTAGACCCGGACACTAGCTTGAGTTTTAGCCTTGTCTTTCTCTGTATTGCTGGTTAATGCATCATCATCAGTCAACTTGATGGTCTGCTCCAATGGAATTGGCTTATGTTCAAGTGCTATGTCCAAAACCTGCTCGATCATTTTGACAGGAATAATTTCCAGTTGGTCTTTGATCTCTGTAGGTATTTCTTCCAAATCTTTAACATTTTTTTCTGGAATTAATACTGTTTTAATACCAGCTCTTAGCGCTGCCAACATCTTTTCTTTTAAACCACCAATTGGTAATACTTCACCATATAAAGTAACTTCACCAGTCATTGCAACACTTGATTTAACGGGTATATGATTTAAGCTCGACGCAATTGCGGTTACCATTGCAATACCTGCTGAAGGTCCGTCTTTAGGTGTTGCTCCATCTGGGACATGGATATGAATGTCTTTATTTTCATAAAATTTCTCATCAATTCCCAAAACATTGCTACGGCTACGCACCAAGGTAATAGCTGCTTGAATTGACTCTTTCATGACATCACCCAATTGACCACTGCGAATAATCGCACCTTTTCCAGGGATAGCGACTACTTCAATGGTTAAGATATCACCACCAACTTCAGTCCATGCAAGACCCGTCACCCGACCAATCCGATTTTCTTTGGCTTTAACTCCAAAATCATTGATTTGAATCCCAAGGTATTCGTGTAGATTTTCTTGAGTTATTTTAATTTTTTTGGATGTTGTTTTTTTTGTATCTAGCTTGGTTACAACTTTGCGACACAATTTACCAATCTGACGATCTAAATTACGTACACCAGCTTCTGCGGTATAGTAACGGATAACATCAAGAATTGTTGCTTCGTCAACTGCGATTTCACTAGCTTTTAAACCATTGTTTTTGATTTGCCGTGGAATCAAATATTGTTCTGCAATTTTTAATTTTTCTTGCTCAGTATAACCTGATAGGCGAATAACCTCCATCCGATCACGCAACGGACCTGGAATATTCATTGAGTTTGAAGTACACAAGAACATAACTTGTGATAAATCAAATGGTACTTCGGTATAGTTATCAACGAAAGCTTTGTTTTGTTCAGGATCTAAAACCTCAAGTAAAGCTGCGGCAGGATCACCACGGTGATCAGCACCTATTTTATCAATTTCATCAAAGAGAACTAATGGATTTTTAACCCCACTCTTAGAAATATTTTGTAAAACTTTACCTGACATTGCACCAATATAAGTTTTACGATGACCACGAATTTCTGCCTCGTCATGCAAGCCACCCAAAGCAATTCGCACATATTTACGGTTGGTTGCTTTTGCAATTGATTCACCGAGCGAAGTTTTACCCACCCCTGGAGGACCTACAAAACATAAAATCGGCGATTTGTTATTTTCTACTCGACGTTGTACTGCTAGATATTCGACGATCCGTTCTTTAATTTTTTCTAAGCCATAATGATCTTTATCAAGTACTTTTTGAGCTTTGTCCAAGTCAGTGCTGACTTTAGTCGTTTTGTTCCATGGTAACTCGACTAGATGCTCAATATAATTGCGTACCAAAGCACTTTCAGATGACATTTGTGGCATCATTTTAAGTTTTTTAAGTTCAGCTAATGCTTTTTTTTCAGCCTCTTCAGGCATTTTAGCTTTATGTATTTTGCTTTCTAGCTCTTGAATTTCATTTTGCTCTTCAGCTTCACCAAGTTCTTGTTGAATAGCGCGTTGTTGTTCGTGTAAATAATACTCTTTTTGATTTTTTTCTATCTGTTGTTTAACTCGACCTTGAATTTTACGTTCAACATTGAGAATTTCAATTTCACGGTTAAGTTCTCGAAGTAATAATGTTAAACGTTTTTTTAGTGATGCGGTTTCAAGTAATTCCTGACGAATACTTAGATCAACGATAACATGAGTAATGATTACATCCGCTAGTTGCTCAATATTAGTAATTTTAGCAATTATTGAAACTACTTCATCAGGTACTTTTTGATTTAATTTTGCAAATTCATCGAATAATTGAATTGCTTCACGGCGCTGTGCCTCCAATTCGATTTTAGTAATATCCTGTTTGGTTTGGATTTCTTCGATTTCAGTTGCCAAAAATCCATTGGTGTCAGTAATGTGTAAGGCTTTAGCTCGGGTTTTACCCTCAATTAAAACTTTTTTAGTGCCATCAGGTAGTGGAAGTATCTGCAAAATTTTAGCTAAGGTTCCAGTGGTGTGAAGATTATCTGGGTTTACATCGTTATCATTAGGATTTTTTTGGCTCAGCAAAATTACTTGCTTATCTTTTTTATCAGCAATTTCTAATGCATTGATAGATTTTTGGCGACCAACAAAAAGGGGAACCACCATATTAGGAAAAATTACTACGTCTTTAAGTGGAATAATTGGTACTAAATCGTTGGCAATATCAATTTCATTAGCTAGATTACTATTGTCCTGTGAAATCATAAGTTTCCTCTTCTCTTTGTGTGTGTTAATCCGATTCTATTTTTTGAGTCGATATGGTGTTAAATTCGAACAACTTTAATTACAAAGTCATTTTCAGCAATGCTAGTCAAAAGATCATCAATTTCTTTAGAAGAGTGTGTGGTAATTGTTAAGCGTACCACAACTAGTGCATGGTTTTCACGCCGCTCCTGAAAGATTTCTTCCATATTAATTTGGCGTTCTGCGATAATTGAGGAAAGTTTACTAAACGTGCCTGGCAAATTGTCAATCGTGATTGATACCTTAGCCAAAAACTCCATCTCATTATCGTTCAATATAGTGACAGTTGTTAATTTATCAAGACCTATTGCGCGATTTTTTGCGCAACTGTCACGATGTAGCTCCAACTCACCTTTGCGGGTTACTTTGGCTAAAATTATTTCATCAGGTAATGGGCAACAAGCATCATCTTGAATTATCGGTAGATTACAATTAGTTAGCTTAATTGGCAATGGTTCGTCTTCTGCAACACCAAGAAGTTCTTTTACGACCTTCAGCACTGGGATCTCATTAACACCTATTTTTTGTTCAAAGTCAGCAATGGTTAAGCGTTTGTAATTGCGCTTGATCAGTGCTTGGATTGCTTCATCATCCGCAATGATTTCACTACCAGCCATATGCAGTGCCAAACCTAACAAGCGGACACCATTACTAATATCCTCATCGTATTTTTGCTCTTTAAGATATTGTTTAATTTTGCTGATTGCACGTCCGCTAATTACATAATTTAACCATTCAGGATCTGGTTCGCTCTCAATGGTTGTCATTACTTCGACGACATCTCCATTTTGCAATGGATAATTAATTACCGCTTGGCGCTGGTTTACCCGTGCTTTATGAAAATGATTACCGATATCAGTGTGAATTGTGTAAGCAAAGTCTAGTGGTGTTGCGCCTTGTGGTAGATGGATGATTTTTCCACGAGGAGTAAACACATAAATATTTTTTGGTGAAAGATCTTTTTTTATACTTTCTAGAAATTCAGTTGCCGAGAATGTGCTGGATTGAATGTCAAGGATATTATTTAGCCAAGTAGATGCCTGAGTTTTTGCTTTGTTATCAACGTTATCTGTTTGCTGTTTTAGCCAGTGGCTGATAATCCCTTGTTCGGCAATCTCTTCCATTTCACGGGTACGGATATGGATTTGAATTGGCGTGCCGTTTGGACCCATCATCGTTGAATGTAGTGATTGGTAACCGTTGCTTTTAGGGATCGCAATATAATCTTTAAATTTACCCGGTACTGGTTGATATAAATTGTGGATCACTCCAAGAGTTAAATAACAATTTCCAATAGTCTCAACGATTACCTTAACTTCAAAAATATCATAGATACGGTCAAATGATTGCTGCCGTTTAAGCATCCGGTTATATAAATTATGGATGGTGCGCTGGCGGTATTTAAATTCGCCTTTAATCCCGTTGGATTTAAGGGCTCCATCAATGTTGGACATTAGATTTTGGATAGTGGGTAATCTATTTTGATGGGCAACTTCTGCAGCAGCAGACAAAATGCGATAGCGATATGGAAATATATATTTAAAACTTTCTTCAGCTAACTCCAGATGAACCTTATGTAAACCAATTTTATCTGCAATCGGTACATAAATTTCCATTGTTTCCAGTGCAATGCGGCGTTGTTTCTCTGGGCGCATTGAACCTAGAGTTAACATATTGTGCATGCGATCAGCAAGTTTTATCAAAATCACGCGAATATCTTTTGCCATTGCCAAGACTACTTTACGAAAGTATTCGGCATGAGCTGCTTCTTCGGATTCAAAGTGAAGTTTATCTAATTTGGTGACGCTGTCAACTAATTCTGCTATGCTTGGACCAAAAATACGCACCAGTTCTTCTTTAGTAACTGGAGTATCTTCAATTACATCATGCATCAGGGCGCCAGCAATAGTCTGCTCATCCAAGCCCCATTCGGCGATAAAGGTTGCAACCTCAATCGGGTGAGTAATATATGGCTCACCGCTTTTGCGAAATTGTCCCAGATGAGCATGATTAGCCACTTGAAATGCTAAGTCAATAGTTTCAATAGCTTTGCCATGCATATTTTGACGAGCGGTTTGCAGTAATCTGCGGCGCAAGGTATCTACTAGCGCTTGATGTTCACCATGATTGATTTCCATCCTTGAGTTCCTCAAAAAGGATTTATTCCACGCGATTTAAAATCTGGCTATCAACTTTATGATCTGCAATCTCGCGTAGGGCAATAACTGTTGGCTTATCGCTTTCTTCGTGTTCAACCATGATATCACTTCCTTTTTCAATTTGACGAGCTCTTAATGCTGCGGCAATTGTCATGTCAAAGCGGTTTTCTATTTGTTCCATACAGTCAGCTACGGTAAAACGAGCCATAGGTAAATTCCTTTTAAAAGTTGAATTGAGTTCTTATTTGTTCTAGCATCCGCGTAGTTTTATTTCGTGGTGCTCGGATTATACTACACAAGTCTTGTAGTGCGGTTTCAAAGTTGTCATTTACGATCAGATAATCAAAATCTGGAGCGTGACTTATATCACTCATCGCAAGAGATAAACGTTTTTCAATCACCTCCCGTGAGTCCGTATTGCGTGCGCTCAGACGTTCGGCCAATACTTCCAATGATGGTGGCAAAATAAAGATTAATACCGCATCATTGAACATCTTGTGAATTTGCTGTGCACCTTGCCAGTCTATTTCCAATATTATGTCTTTTCCAGTAGCTAAAAATTTTTTAATTGTATTTATGTTAGTACCATAATAATTGTCATAGACTTGAGCATATTCTAAAAACTCATTAGCTTCAATCATCGCTTTAAATGAGTCAACGGTTACAAAAAAATAGTTAACCCCATTAGCTTCGCCTGTCCGTATTGGACGGGTTGTGTGCGAAATAGATAACTGAACTTGTGGGTCTATCTTACACAAAGCATTGACTAAAGTTGATTTCCCGGCACCTGATGGTGCTGCAATTACGTATATTTTTCCACGGTTCATTAATCAGGTATTAATCCTAAAAGTATATTTGAGTAATGCCTTTGTTTGTTGGCAATTTAATGTTTTTATGCTACAATTTCGGTTCATGATTAAATCATGTGCTATGATTTACATCAGTATAACCAATTATTTTATCAAAATAAGGCATTAAAATGTTAGTAGATTCACACTGCCACTTGAATTTTCCTGAATTACAGGCAAATTTAGATGATTATTTGCAGCAAATGGCAACTAATCAGGTTAGCCATGCACTTTGTATTGCAACTCGTCCAGACAATATTGCAGATGTAATCCGGCTTGCTGAGTGCCATCCTAATCTGTATGCAAGTGCCGGAATTCACCCTGATGAAAAATTACCAGATTTTAAATTAAGCAATGATTATTTGCTTGAGTTTACCAAGAATCCTCGTGTTATTGCAATTGGAGAAACTGGGTTAGATTATTATTGGAATAAAGATCAGGATATGAGCTGGCAGCATGAGCGCTTCCAAATTCATATTGAAGTTGCCAAGGCAGCTAACTTACCACTGGTGATTCATACTCGCGATGCAGCAGCAGATTGCCACCAAATGTTAAAAGATGGTCAAGTGGAACTTTGTGGTGCGGTGATGCACTGCTTTACCGAGAATATTGACTGGGCGCGTAAGTTTTTAGATTTGGGGTGTTATATTTCTATTTCCGGAATCGTTACTTTCAAGAGTGCTAATGTAGTACAGGAAGTGGCGAAATTTGTGCCGTTGGATCGTCTATTGGTCGAGACTGATGCTCCATACCTAGCGCCTGTACCATTTCGTGGAAAGGTGAATCATCCAGCGTTGGTAAGGCATACCGCACAGTATATCGCTGATTTACGCCAGATTCAACTGGCTGAATTGGCTTTGTCCACAAAGAATAATTTTTTTACTCTGTTCAGAAAAGCACAGTTTGTCTGATTGTAGTGTGTTTATAAAAATCGATTTTATCTAGAGTAAACTGAGTGTATAATTCTGTCTTCGTTAACTTATTGAAAGAATTTTATTATGCGTAAATTATTGTTAGTGCTTATTCCTTGTGGTTCTGTTTTTGCTGCTTCTTTGGATATGTCTACTTTGGCGTGTAAAAGTTTGAAAATCAATAGTGCTACAACTCTTAGTGATGTGCAAAGTAATTGTGTGATTAAAAAACAGGAAACCTCAAAAGGTCTTTATAAAGTTGAATTTACTAATGATACAACTAAAAAAGAAGTTACTTGTTCTTTCCCATCCAATGATCCTAAAGCTTTGTTAAATAGTTGTAAATAATACATAATTATGAGAGTTATCACTATTGATGGTCCGGCATCTTCCGGAAAAGGGACTGTTGCACGTGTAATTGCAGACCGTTTGGGTTTTCACTATCTTGAATCTGGCGCAATTTATCGTGCACTAGGTTTATGGATACATAAAAATAAACTTGAAGATTCGCCAAGTATTACACAGTTGCTTGAATTAATTGAAAAGATGCAGCTTGAATTTCACAGTGGCAAGATTTGGCTTAATTCCGAAGATGTCACGCTGGATTTACGCGAAGAGTTTGTCGGAATGCTAGCATCGAAATATAGCGCAATTGCCGAAGTTCGTGCGCGACTCTTACAGTTTCAACGTGATTTCGCTGTTGCTCCTGGTCTAGTGACTGATGGTCGTGATATGGGGAGTGTGGTTTTTCCCGACGCTGATTTAAAGGTGTTTTTGACCGCGAGCGCCGAAAAAAGGGCAGAAAGACGTTATAAGCAGTTGCAGCAGTTTGATAAATCTGTTACAATTGGGGCTATTTTGCAGGATATCACTGTGCGCGATGAGCAGGACTCTAAACGGAGTGTTGCACCGCTTAGCTATGATTCCTCGTTTAAAGTGCTGGATAACTCAGAGTTAGGGATTGATGAAACCATTGATTTAATCCTTAGTTGGTGGAGTGAACTTGGTAAGTAAAGGTGCATTTGCGCGTTTGGTGTGGATGTGGTGGTTTAATTTTTAGTTTTTTTGGTAAGTATTTGTGGAAAATTTTGCAAGTCTTTTTGAACAACACTTAGCGCAATTAGAAATGCGTGAAGGTGAAGTGGTTGATGCAACTGTAGTAGCGGTTGATCATAAATATGTAACAGTTACAGCAGGTTTAAAATCTGAATCATCAATCGCAGTTAGCGAATTTAAAGATGATCTTGGTAATGTTGAAGTTAAAGTTGGTGATGTAGTTAAAGTAGCTATTGAAGCTATTGAAGATGGTTACGGTGAAACCCGTCTATCTCGTGATAAAGCACGTCGCATCGCGGCATGGGAAGAATTAGAAGGCGCATTAGAGCGCGGTGATATCTTAAATGGTATGGTTTATGGTCGCGTAAAAGGTGGTCTGGGTGTTATGTACAAAAACGTACGCCTATTCTTACCAGGTTCATTAATTGATGTTCGTACTGTGCGTGATTTTGCACCATACGATAACAAATCAGTAGAATTCAAAGTAATCAAAGTTGATCGTCGTCGTAATAACATCGTTATTTCACGTAAAGCTGTTTTAGTTGAAAAAACTGGTGAAGATAGTAAAGTTATATTCGAGCGCATGCAAGAAGGTAATGTGGTTCAAGGTATCGTTAAAAATATCACTGACTACGGTGCATTCGTTGATTTGGGCGGAATTGATGGTCTATTATACATCACAGATTTATCATGGAAACGTGTTAAACATCCTTCAGAAGTATTGACTGTTGGTCAAGAAATCGAAGCTAAAGTATTGAAATTTGATCAAGAAAAACATCGTGTTTCATTGGGTTTAAAACAATTATCTAATGATCCATGGGCTGGTATCGCAGAACGTTTCCCTGCTGGAACTCGTTTACACGGTAAAGTTTCTAACTTGACTGACTACGGCGCGTTTATTGAATTAGAATCAGGTATTGAAGGTTTAGTTCACGTATCTGAAATGGATTGGACAAATAAAAATGTTAATCCATCTAAAGTAGTTAAACTTGGTGATGAAGTTCAAGTTCAAATTCTTGAAATTGATGCTGACAAACGTCGTATTAGCTTAGGTATGAAACAATGTCTAGCTAATCCTTGGACTGATTTTGCTGATAAATTTAAACGTGGTGATCGTGTAGCTGGACAAATTCGTTCAATTACTGACTTTGGCTTATTTATTGGTTTAAATGGTGGTATTGATGGTCTAGTACACGTATCAGATATTTCATGGACTTTATCTGGTGACGCTGCTATCCGCAACTACAAAAAAGGTCAGGATGTTGAAGCGGTAATTATCTCTGTTGATGTTGAGAAAGAGCGTATTGCTTTGGGTATCAAACAGCTTGATAATGATCCATATGCAATGTTCTTGAATACTAATGACAAAGGTTCAATTGTTAATGGTACTGTTAAAGAAGTTTCTGCTGAACAGGCTACTTTAGAATTAAGCGAAGGTATCGAAGCTGTTTTACTTGCGCGTGAAGCCTCTTCTGAGCGCGTAGATGATTTAAGCAAAGTATTGAACGTTGGTGATACGCTTGAAGTTATGATTACTAATATCGATCGTAAAACTCGTGTAATTAATGTATCAGTTCGTGCTAAAGACTCTCAGGAAGAGAAAGAAGCTGTTAAAAAAGTTAGACAAGCCGAAAAAGCTTCTGGTACGACTAACTTAGGTTCATTGCTACAGGATAAATTGTCTCAAGGTTAATTATGAATCGCTCAGATATTATAAAGAAAATCTCTGAACTTTATCCTAAGTTAAACCGGAAAGAAATTGAAGTAATAGTCAAAGAGCTATTCTCTTCAATGGCTTCCAGTATAGCGACTGGTAAACGGATTGAGATACGTGGTTTTGGGTGTTTTTCTCTGAAACATCGTGCCGCTGGAAAAGTTCGTAATCCGCGTCATGGTGTAGCAGTTGAGTCTGGAGAGCGCCATGTGGTGTATTTCCGGGCTGGTAAAGAACTCCGCGAGCGCGTAGATATTGTAAGTAAATAAAAAAAGACCCTGTCAAATAATTGGCAGGGTTTTTGTTGTTTAAAGCTGCGTGATATTCATTTTTTCTAGTTAAAGGGATACTTTTAGCCTGTTTTTACTGATTTAACATGAATTAGTTTTAGCTTATAATGTAAAATTAATACTGTAATAATATAAGTTAGATGGTATTATGAAAAAAGCAGGTTTTACTATAATTGAGTTAATGATGGCAATAGCGATCATTGGTGTTTTTGCTGCGCTTGCGATTCCTGCGTATCAAAGTTATGTAAATCGTGCAAAAATTAGTGAGGGATATAATTTTGCCGCTTACTATACGGTTGCGATTGCTGAATATTATAATGAAAAAGGTAGTTTCCCCAATAACCTTGGGCAGGTTGGTACACCATCACAAGATGTACAAGCAAATTATGTATCTTCAGTGTGTATGCAAAATAGTGGTGCTTTTCAAGTATTGTTTGGTGGTAATCCAACCACTGGAGCATTGCAATATGTACCAACGGTTGGCGCGTCTTCGGGAAGTGTTAATTGGGGATGCTATGGGATTTTAATTCCTAATGAATGGTTACCTAGCCAATGTAAGACTACTGATATCATTTATAACCAGAATGGTTTATTAATAATTAACCGAATTATTAATGGTCAAACCAAAAGACTTGCTTATGCATATCCATGTCCGGAGTATCAATCAAGCAGCACGGCTGGAGTTTTGTCAAATTCTTCGATTGATTTTGTTCAAAATATGTATGAATATATGCGCGATCGTTTTGGCTATACTAATGATCAAATTGCCACGGTTTATAATTCTTACTCTAAATATTTGCAAAATATGCAGGAATCTTGGTATGTTGAGAATACTAGTGGCAACGCTTATCAAACGTTACAGTGTGGTAATGGGTACAGTCCTGGCTATACATTTGGCTACATGATTGAAATTGGTTCGGTGGCTAGTGCAGGAGTATGTCCTTCATCAGCTCCGATTATCTGGAATTGTCAGAAATGGGCAAATGGTGCTTTTGTTGTTGACCCAAATTCAAGATGGACATGCGGACCAAATCATCCATAAAAAATTCGTTGGTTTTATACCAACGAATTTTTTCATTTGTCTTATTTTTTTTTACAATTAGCTTGGCACGGTTTCTTGTTGTAGGGTAAGAACATCAAGATATTTGCCATGCCACAAAATCCAGTCGCTCCAGCAAAAAATAGCCCAGCACCGACAAAACCACTTAATAAAATAAATGCAGGGTTTACTAGATAAGCTAAAATTACACCCAAGAGGATTAAAGTTCCAGCAACCATCTGTACCTGACGCATAATTGGTAAGGGTGCTTTCTCATCTTGAATAGTAGCAAAACCTGATTTTTTCCATTCATTGACACCACCTGTTAGGATATACACTGTATCATGTTCTAAATTGGCAAACTTGTTGGCGTTCATTTTAGTGCGGTTTCCAGATTGACAATGAAAAACCAGAGTCTTCCCCTTACCTATTTTATGTAAATCATCGTGATGGAATGACGACAAGGGTGTATTGATTGCTTCAGCAATTCGCTCTCGATTGTGTTCATCTGGTTCACGAATATCACAAAGAATAACTTCGTTTTTAGCTGTAAGCTGTTGGTATTCGCTTGGAGTGATTTCAATAATCTTAGCCATGATAGTTTCCTTAATTTAATTATAAATATAAATAATTGTTCATTTATAGGTAGTATTTTAGAATAATCTAATATGAGTTGTCAAGGTTTAATTTAGAAAAATCTAAAATATTTTACTTTTTGTTTTATAATAATAAAAGCTGAGGGTCTACTTTATTTCTAGTACTCATCATAGCAAATTTGTACATAATTGTTGAAATATAACTAAGATACTCTATGATATAATGCCCCATTATTTAAATATACTATGCTTTTACTCTTATCTAAGGAAGGGTTTTCAATGATTAATCAGCTCTCAATTGACGATTTTTATCAGGAAATGACTAAAAAAAATATTGGTGTATATACGGAAGAAGAACAAGCAAGATTACGTAATAGTAAGGTAATAATTTTTGGTCTGGGCGGCGTTGGCGGAATGGAGTCAATTTTATGTGCAAGAAGCGGGATAGGACACATTAGTGGTGTTGATCCTGATATTTTTGAGTTATCGAATACTAATCGCCAGATGTTGGCAATGACTTCAACCATGAATGAATATAAGAGTGTTGCTGCTGAACGCCATTTGAAAGATATTAATCCATATTTGAGTACTAATTTTCAAAATGTTAGAGTAACGGAAGAAAATGTCTTTGAATTAATGCACGGGCATGATTTGGTGCTCGAAGCTCTTGATGACATGCCTTCGCGGATTGTAGTGCATCGTGCAGCTCGTAAACTTGGCATTCCTAGTATTTCAATGTCTGGTAGTCCACCACATCGCGGTTTTGTTTCGGCTTTTTTACCTGATGGCATCTCTTATGAAGAAGCGTTAAATATTCAAACTCAAGGTAAATCTATCTCTGATCCTGAAGTTACTCAATTTGTACAAGAAATTAAGAAGAAACGTGCCCAGTTTTCGGTAACTAAGGGCGCACCTCAGTCGTGGGCTGATGATTTTTGTAGTGGCAAAGCTGGCTGGATAATTACACCAATTCGCGCAACTTTGATAGCCGCCTTTAGCTGTCATGAAGCGGTTCAGATATTAATTGGTCAAAAACCCCTAGCTGCAGCTCCTAAGGGTATATATATTGATATGGATAATTTAACTAATCCGGTATCAGTAATTAATCCTGAGTGTGGACACTGGGAAGCTTATCAAATATAGTTTTAAGGAAATATATAATGAATAATTTATCACAAGAAATTTACGCACGTAATTATGGTGTAGTAACCCATGAAGAGCAACAAAAACTAACCAATGCCAAAGTTACTGTAATTGGTGCTGGTGGGGTTGGTGGTATTACATTAATTAGTTTAGCTCGGATGGGTTTTGGTAATATCCAAGTTGTTGATATGGATGAATTTGATTATAGCAATATTAATCGTCAGATGTTATCTGGTATTTCTCGAGTTGGTAAAAGTAAAGCCGAATGTGCACGAGATACGATTCTGGATATAAATCCTAATATCAATGTAACGGTTAGAAAAGAGAAATTAATTGAAGCGAATGCCGAAGAAATTATCGCTGGATCAGATGTTGTTATTGATGGGACGGATAATTTAATTGCTCGGGTAATCATTCATCGTGCAGCGCAAAAATTAAAAGTGCCATCAGTGTGGATAGCGGTTACTCCGCCATTTAGAGGTGGAGTAATGACTTTTTCACACGAGACACCAGCTTATGAATTAGTATTGCGACATCCATCATATGGTAAAGAGCTAACGCCTGAAGTGGTAAAAGAAGTTTCGGCAATTAAAGATGAGCGTGCGAGAGTATCAGTTGAACATGGTGCCTTGGCTGATTGGGCGGAAAATTATTTAAACAATAATGCACCTTGGGCAGTCATTTGCCCGGTAGCAAATATTGTCGGAATATGTGCTAGCTTTGAAGCATTTAAAGTAATCCTTAAACGGAATGATTTGCAACCAACCTATGCACCAAATTTGGTTAAAATTGATTTGTCGCAAATCAATATGGTTCAAGTACAAACACCTGTGGACGGAAGTTGGAATAATGCAGAGCTATAAACTAATATGTGCTGGAATTGTCGGGGTCTTGTTTTCGAATGCGTATGCTTCTACAATCATATCAAATGAATATACTATTCCATATACATCAGGGCAAACACTTCATCTCAAAGAAAAGAGATTATCTACAACTCAATCTGGTAAAGTTATTGTATTAATAAATCCTCTAAGCATTCCGGCGTTAAGTGCTTTTGATGTACCAGGTTATTCATTGATGGATGCATTAGCTGCAAAAGGTTATGACGTTTGGGGAATTGACTTTACGGGTGAAGGTAGTGCATCTTATCCTGTTTCGATGAGCAAATCTCCCGCACCTAGCGGCGTCTATCCGCTTGAGGCCAAAGATGCAGTTAAAGAACTGAAGGATGGCGTGGATTATATAGCTAAAAAAACTGGCAAAAAATCAGTTGATTTACTAGGGTGGTCGTGGGGATCTGTCGTTGCGGCGATGTATTCGATTCAGCACCCTAAGCAAGTTAATCATTTGGTACTCTATGGCTCAATGTACTCTTCAAAATTAGCGGAATCTATTCAACCAATATTTATTAAACCATTTGAGTCTCCAGCTGGTGTATTTAGTCAAAGTTTGCCAGCATATCAAAATATCCCATGGAAAGTAATAAATACTCACTGGAATATGATGTTAGAGAGTAACCCAACTATTGCGAGCGAGAGCGCTATTGATGCAGTTGGCAAGGTTTATGTTAGTGCTGATCCTAAGCCAGTTATAGCAAATTCATTACGACGACCAATGGGACCAATGAAAGATTTATTTGCAATCTGGAATTCTCAGCCGATATATGATATCAGTAAGTTAACTACGCCCACCTTAGTTATTTATGGTGATCAGGATTTATTTGCTGATCATGAATTATATTCTAAATTAACTAATGTTAAAACTAAGCAAGAGATAGTACTCAACGAGGCAACACACTGGCTGATTTATGAAAAAACCAGAGCTGAATTTATTGATGATGTTGCAGAATTTTTAAATAAGTAGTTGGAATATGAAAAATGTAATTATACTTGATAGTACACTGCGTGAGGGGGAGCAATCTCGTGGTATTTGTTTTTCTGTCAAGGAAAAAATATTATTAGCGCAAAAACTCCGTGATTTTGGGGTAAGCATTATTGAGATAGGTCAGCCTGGTATTTCAAAGACTGAGACGGATGCATGTATTGCAATTTGTGATGCTGTTTCGGATGTTGATTTGTTAGTACATGCTAGAGCTAACCGTGAAGATATTCTGGCGGCAAGAAAAACTTCCGCTAAATGGATTGGTATCTGGGCATCATATAATGATATTTCGCTAGCTACCAAATTTAGCAATCGTTCACGCGAATGGATAAAAGAACAAGTTACTCAGTCAATCTCTCTGGCGAAAGAACTTGGTTTTATGGTCAGATTTAGTATTGAAGATGCATCGCGCACTTCCCTAGAGCTTATTCATGATTTAGGTGTGAGCGCGGTTAACGCTGGTGCTGATAGAATCAGCCTAGCAGATACAGTAGGAATTTGGCATCCTAAAGAGTGCGAGAAAGTGGTTAAATTTGCGGTTGAGAATTTTAATCGCGAGATAGAAGTACATTTACATAATGATCTTGGTTTAGCTAATGCTAATGCAGTTGCGGCAATTGATGCTGGTGCGTCAGTTATTGATGCCTCGGTTCTTGGTTTGGGAGAACGTGCTGGAATCTGTGATTTAATTACGCTTGCAGCAATCTTGGACAAGCATTATAATGTAAATAGTTATGATTTCAAATATGCTCAAGACTTAGCTCAGTCAATAACTCGCATAGCCTGCGGTTCTATTGAGCATAATCACCCAATAGTTGGTAGAAATTCATTTACTCATGTTTCTAAATATCATGTTAAAGCAGCAGATAATAATCCCGAAGCATATGAGGCGCTTAATCCAAGTTATTACGGTCGAAGCAGAGGCTTTACCGCTAATACTTTGGAGCGGAAAGATCAGCAGCGGCTGAGTAACGATCTTGTTGTCAAGACACCATTTATTAAGGGTGCATCTGAATTATTACATCATCGCGATGGTGTTGGTTTTAGATGGGTTTTTATGGATAGCCGGGTTGATGAACGTAGTCATGTGTATATTATTGAAAGAACTTTTGATAAAGACTATGCAGGTCAAGCACAACCTCATGTTGATTCACATGCACATAATTGTGATAGCGTTTTTGCTTTTATGGGTAATTCTGCAGATGGAACTGGATTGACTGTTCGTGTAACGTTTGGCGAAGGTGAACAAGCAACCACACAAACTTTTGAAAGTCCGGCATCGGTTTATATTCCTGCCAATATTTATCATAGTTATGAATATGTATCGGGTACTGGTCGATTTTTAAATTTTGTACTATCTCCAAATTATAATGAGAGTATAGTCAACCAATAAATATTATGGTTGTGGTGGTGATTTTTATAAACTTATTACTACAACTATACCTCTTTATAAACATAATCTAATGCAAAAAACTCATTTTAATAAATTGCAGATTATAATGTTGATGGCGACGCTAGTCATTCTGGGTGTTTCTGCTATTGATATTTATATTGCGTCGCTTCCGCAAATGGTTCGTGAGTTTAATACTTTGCCAGATACGGTAAATTTAACTATTTCTGCTTATACCTTAGGTATTGCAATTGGAGTGCTCTTTATTGGAGAACTTAGCAATCGCTTTGGACGTCGAAAGATAATTTTAAGTGGCATAATTTGTTTTAGCATTAGTTCGTTTCTAATTGCTCTTTGTTCTTCAATTTATTGTATTGTTTTACTGCGGCTAACTCAAGCACTTGGCTGTTCCAGTTTTATAATTATTCCACGGATGATAATCAGGGATACGATGAATGAAAAAGAGCAAATTAATGCCAATGGAACGCTATTACTCGGAATGATTATTTCTCCCGCAATCGCTCCAGTTATCGGTGCTTATATCAGCCAATACCTAGGGTGGCGTTATTGCTTCGTTTTTAGTTCGGTTATTGGCATTATAATGACCTGTATTGTCTATAAGTGTTTACCAGAAACTAATTTATCTCCGCTAAAAAATTTAGCTAGCATAAAGCAATACCTCACGATTTATCAGCAGTTATTTTCAAATACCTCGTTTATTGCCTTGACGGTAATTTATGCCACAACTGTTGGTGCTTATTTTGCCTTTCTTGGAATCTCGAGTTATTTATATATTGATTTTTGGCATTTATCCCCGATTAACTTTTCATATGTTTATGTGTTATTGGCAGCTGCATATTTTGCGGGCAATTATGTAATGCGAGCATTAAATAAAAATGGTTTGTCTCCTGCTAGAATTATCGGCATTGGCGTTTATTCTGCATTTATTGGTATTGTTATAATTGCATGTGCTAATTTATTGGGGGGTATTTGCTTGATTATAATGGTTACACTTGGTGTAATATTTATGCGCTCAGCTAATGCGATCATTATTCCTCCAACCCAGATTAGAGTTATGAGTAACTTTGCGCCACATAGTGCACAAGCTCTTGGACTTAATATGTGCATCGGATTTATCTGTAATAGCTTAGCAACTTATGGCGTAACATTATTAAAATTTGCACCACTGACTAATTTGATGATAATCTCAATTATTCCAATATTTATTAGTGCATTGTTTTATATAAGATTCAACAAGGTTCTATAAGATCATTTCTATAGCAGCTAGGAACATTATCAGCGCTATATTCCATAAATAAAATTCTATAAATAAAATTTCACATCTGTTGTATTGACATTGCGGATGCTATGAAATGAGTTATTTATTCAAACTAATTTTGGAGGAAATAGAATTGTTTGCACAAACAGGTGAGGGCAAGGTAAAGAATTTTTGATCTGAATTAATGATTTGATAGGCTTAAGTAAGTACGGTGTTTTTATCTTGCAAAAATGGGAATTAACTATCTATATATGGGAAACCACTTAAAGTTTAGCAATGATACTATACCGTCATGAAGTTGAGGGAAGCTTCCTAATACGTTCCAAACATCCTGTTAATATATGATGGAGTCTATCATGAAAAAGAAATTACTAAATGTTCTATTGGCCTCAGTTTTGGTAGCTAGTACTCTTGCTGGTTGTAATTCTGGAGAAGGAAGCGCTAACAATTCTAACACTAATAGTAATACGGCACAAACTGCTACTCAAACTGACTCTCAGCAGTCTATTGGTGCAGAAGGTGGATTATTGAGTATCATAGGTGGCAATATTGAAGAAGCAATTACCGAGCAAGTTGGCTCTGCATTGTGGAATTTGATAACTAAAGGTCAGGCATTTCCACAAACCGCTGCCGAATGGGATAAGCAAGCCTTGATTTCAATTCAGCAAAATATCCAGCAAATTGAAGCACAACTAAATGTCCAAAATGCCAAACTAAATACTATTATTCAGGATATTGACAACACAGCGCTTAGTGGGTCAAATTTAAAAGTATCTAATTATTTATCCAACATCACTGATGAAACTACTGATGTTGAGAATTTGGTACAGAATACGCTGCCTAGCAATCAATCATCGACTACTATTATCAATGATCTTATTACTGGTAGTGTACAACCATTTAGTAGTCAACAAGTAGAGTCACTAACCAGCTATGTAAATAACTATAGCATTACAACATTGGTGCCAGGATTTACATCGTCTAAAATTGATACAACCGAGCAGCAACTATCTTGTGACCCATCAACTACAGGGAATACTTATTATATTTTAAATAATGAGTCACAAAATGCGATTAGTCATCCGATGCCAAATTTATCCAGCAACTGTTTGTTAAGTGTCGCCCTGAATAATGCTTACAATAATTTAACTCAAAATGTGCAGGTGGCTACAGGTTCTAATGTTTTATACGATTTACAAAGTTTTGACCAAATGCTTGATACTCAGTATTTACAAATTGTTCAAGCACTTACTGCTGCCTATTATCTGGATCAATTACGTTTATATTTGTATGTTAACTTGCAGCCAAATCACCAAAACCATATTTCACCATTGTTAACAGTTGACCCTAATAGTAATAGTTTAGCAAATCTTTCAACTGCTCAAGCTGAGCTACAATTGGCATATAATACCCGCTTAAGCTTTATTCAAGCATTATTTGCTCAAACTAAGCAAAACGCATTCAATCATTATACCAATACAATCCAAACTAATAGTTTGGCAAGCAATTGTAACTTTAGCTATGGTGCAATTGACTCGCTTAGCCCAGAGTCACTAAATGCAAGCATGTCTTCCGGTGGGAATTCTTATGCTTGGGATGGGCAAACCCTAACCGCAACCTGCAAAAATATTGGATTAGGAACAATTACTACGACTATCAATGTTTCAACTTTGTGCTTAAATCCAAGTTTACAGGTGTCCAATGGCTATATTTCCTGCGGGCCGTCTGCATCTAACTATCAAGTTTCAAATGAATTTATTAATGTTCCACAGTATTCAAATATTACTAATAATTATGGTGGTGCTTCTTTCAACCAGCTGTACTCATTCTATTCTAGTGGAACTCTTGATGTTTATTTCGATAGCAATTATCCATTAACCTATACTGGAGGTATCAATGATTTAATCAATGGTGCAACGCAAATCAGTAATGTTTCGAGTACTGGATTTATAGATACTATTGATCCAGCAAACCAAGCAGGGGCATTGCAAATGGCTCCAGTCAGTGATGGTGTGCATACATATCTAATTGGAGCAGGAGATATCTATCATATGGTATCCGATGATCAAGCATATATGATTTTGAGTTGCATTCCGGGAGATAATAATTGCCAAGTTGCAAATTTTCCGAATCCCAATAGTCCTATTCCGGGGCAAGAAGCTTATAATGCACTAGTGTTTAGTAATGGCGATATAATTTCAATGTACAATCAATTTACAGATTGCTATCATGGCAATTACTATATTCAGGACTATTACAATAATACTGCACCATCATATTTTACCCAGTACTTACAATAATTAGAGTAAACAGTGCCGCTGAAAATAATAAGTGGCACTGTTTGTATTTTCTGTCGTGAATTAGTCTGTTAGCAATTGAGGAAGCCGTATAAAACATATCATCGACAGCAACCACGCGCGTCAATTGCCCAGATATCAACCACATAATCATTTTCAGTAATATAAAAATAATCAAATAGATTAATTGTTGGGTCACAATGAGCCACAACTAATTCAAGAACTTCTCCAAGAGCTGGCAAATTTCCACTAACTGCAGTAACTTTACCATGCTCATCACCAAAACCATCCCAATCGTAATGAAGATTTTCGTGACTAATGATTCGTGGTTTAGTCGCAACTCTATAAAGCGCTTTAGTACCAGCATCAACTGTGACATGAGTTGAGTGATTATTACTGATTATGGTTGTGAGCATTGTCATTGCTGGTAAAAATTGCTGTTCTTTATATTCAATATCGCTATACTCTTGATCCATAACACAGTACGATCCAGGCTGAATTTCACTAACTGTGGTTAATTCGGCATCAAGACTAAAAGTTCCAGTGCCGCTACCTGTTTGAATCTGACAATCAATTCCTTGTGCTAATAACTGAGTTTTAATCTCACCTGTGGCTTGTAATATCTGATGTGAGAGCATGCGACGTTGTGCTAAATCGCTGATATGCTGTAAATGCCCGGCGTAGCATTGTATTCCTTTAAATTTTAAATTGCTAAATTGGCTTATTTTATGTGCATGATCGACAGCTTGACTTAAATGTACTCCGGTTCTTCCGATTCCAGCATCAATATCCAGTAATACATTGAGGAATAGATGGCGTTCTTGAAATATTTGATTAAGTTTTACCGCATTCCAAAGGTTATCAATGACAAGCATTGTATCTGGAGCTTGTCTAATAAGATCAGGTAGTTGCTTAATCCTATTATCCGCCACCACTGGGGATGTTATCAGAATACCTTTGATTCCTGCTTGTGCCATTACTTGTGCTTCGGAAAGCTTGGCAACACATATGCCAATTGCTCCGTGTTCTAATTGTAGTTTAGCTATTTTGCTACACTTATGTGTTTTGGTATGCGGGCGGACATTAACTCCTTTGTCTTTGGCTAATTGTTGCATTAGTAATAAATTGCTTGTTAATTTATTTCGGTCAATGATTAAGCATGGTGTAGGTAACTGATTTTTGTGAAGCCTTAAATAATTGTGTGGCATAAAATGTCCTTGTTGCTATTAATAATCTTTGAGTATCAGGCTTTATTGTACCGTAAAAGTTAATCATTATGTTTTCGTGAATTATCTCAGGTTTTCAAAAATATTCTTTATAGTGGCAGGTTTGATTATAATAATGGATATTTTGTAACTATTTTTGTTTCTAATTTGAGAATCAAATAATTCATGTCAATCATCTTGTGTTACAATTGTCGCTCTTTTTTATGGAAGTTAGAAATATGGAAAATAATATCAGTACAAATAAATTAGTTTATCAAAAACCTAAGATCGAGTTGGTTGATTTTTATGAGGTTGTTAAATCCTCAGCTAGTGCTGGTGATGATGGTTTTGGTGGTGGTAATCTTTTGGGTAGTAGTTAGCCATAAAGTCTATTCCTAAGTTATCTAAGTATTATGCAAGAGTATTTATAGTATCTGTTTATGCTGCTTAAAAAGGTTTTAGGATGGAAAATAGTAATAATTTAAGCAAATTAGCCTATACAAAGCCTGAGATTCCGTTACTATACTTGACTAATTCAATTAAGAGTGATCCAACGATTGATGATGTTCTTGGGAATGGTCTTTTCTTTTCGTAATAGTAATGTGGATCATTGATCTAAATAAAAAGCAAATGACATACAGCGAGATAAGATCATCAATTGAGTTGTTATTTCATTATCTGGTTTATCTGGAATTTGTGGATATTGTTTAAAAAAGCCTAGCATTTTGTTTTTATTAAAATATTTCCAAATTATGGCTTGTGTCGCTGGTTTAAGATTATTCATGCCATGTAACCAGTCTTGCTGATGAATATTGTAAGATAAGTAAAAATCAGAAGCTTGCTCACCACGGTAGATACTCCCCGTGATAGTACTTGGTAAGATATCTTTTAAACCTTCGCGGACTAATAGGCGACGATTTATCGTTTTGTTGTCTTTATAGAAAACCCATTGTGGTAGGCTATAACAAAATTCAGTCAGCACTTTGTCAATTGTGGGATCAAGATTTCTAGTTCCATACCATAACTGGAGTGCATAAGCAGTTGATTTTAGTGCTGTTGATGACTTAGTTAACATGTAGACTTGAGTATCTAGAATAAAACCTCGATTAAACATGAGCCGTTGTCCAGCTTTGCTTTGCAATACCTCATGATTGGCATAAGAAAAAAAATTATTGAAAGTGCTGCTTGGCTTTAATTTTAATTTAAGGTAGGAGCGAATTTTACCGAGCTTATTACGGAGTGAGATACCTTCCCATGAAATTGTCGCATTCCCCGATGCACCAGTTAGGATAATTCTTGAATCATTGTTGGCTGCAAATTTATATGAACTAAGAATCCACTCTAAATTAGCTACATTGCGGATTGGCTGATCAAGATATTGATTTAGTAAGTCTAATTCTTGATAAATGTTTTCATTAGTTTTTGAATAGTGTTGATGATGAATGATGTTAGGATACATTGTAAGTACTGATTCGACAATTGGCATTTCGTGATAATACCAGTTTTTACGATTGCTCAGTCCTTCCAAGCCATTCGGTAAAGCGGTAAATGAATATAGCTTTTTATTCGCTTTAGCAAGGATTATTGCTGCTTGTGCTGTTACTGACGATGAATCCATTCCGCCACTAATATGACTACAGTTTTCTCCATCATTTCTTAAACAAGAATTTACCGCATTATAAAATACTTTTCTAAATTCCTGATAGTATTCTTCGCGATTCATCTTGGGTAATCTGGATTTTTTTAGTTTCCAATAACAATATTCTTTACATCCTGTTTGATTAACAATTAAATAATGTCCCGCTCTAAGCCTAAAGACTTCTTTATAGCTAGTTTCAGTTAGTGAGAAAGTATCAAAGGTCATTTCCATAAAGTGTTTTTCATTAATCGTTAGTTGTGAAGATAATTTCCTAAAAGGGGAAAATTCATTGGCGCAAATAAATTGTTTGTCAGCTTCATAGCTATAAAAAAGAGGATTATTACTGAATTGATCAACTGCAGCAAATAATTCATTTTTAATTGGATCATAAATAACAAAAGAAAAATATCCAGATAAATAGTTTAAACAATCATAGCCGTATCTGCGATATGCGCTTAAGATTAGTTTGGCATCTGCGGTTGATTTATTTACGCCAAGCAATTCACATAAATAATCATGATTAGTCAGATAAACATCAGCATTTATCCAAATTTGACTTTTTTGATCCTGATAGGGCATTAGGCAATCGGCGCACTGCGGTGTAATAAATCTTTGCGTTGCGGATAAGCCAATTTTTTCATCATTAATGATGGCGTGATGATCTGGGTGCCAATGCGGTGTATCAAAAGTGCACTCAGATAATTTGTTATGATTACTTAAAGAAATATTACTTAAATTTAGCTGTGCGATTATTCTATTCATATTTAACTATCGGCTTATGATTTATGGTGTTGATATTATAACAAAAATTGATAGTCTAGAGCGTTGTTTAATGCTATAATTGTATTACAAATTAATTTTTTAAATTACTAGAGGGGCGTATGGTAGATAACATTATTCTTTTTATCCACCTTTGTGAAACTAAAAATTTTTCTGTATCTGCGTCATTACTAAGTATGCAACCTTCGACTTTTAGCCGAAGGATTAAAAGTTTGGAAGATGAATTAGGTAGACAATTGATTGTTAGAACATCCAAAACATTTGAAGTAACAGATTTTGGTAATTATATCTATAATCAATTTAAGCATCTACCAGATTTCGTTGATTATACATTAGAGAGATATGATAACGTTGTTAAGACCAATCAAATAAGCGGAGCTATTAATCTAGCATGTGGTGAAGCCATAGCAGAAAAAATAATTGCGCCGAGATTGCCGGAGTTTCTTGCCAAACATCCCAATATCAGTCTCAATATAAGTTGTATCAATAATATAAGTAAATGGCCATCAGAAAGTATTGATATTGTTTTAGCTCCTATTAATATAAAAGGCAATAATTTGCTAAATCGTTTTGTCAGAACTGAATATATGCAATTATTTTGCTCTGCTGATTATGCGATTAAAAATGGTATCCCTAAGGAAATTGACGAGTTAAGAGATCATAGAATCATTGGTATGGTGGATGATAAATTTCAGCCGATGGAGTTTGTTAAAGTATCTCATCTTGATTCAAAAAAAGAATATATTTTAGATTTAAGGCACAATTTCCTGAATATAAACAGTGGAATTCAGCAATATAGAATAGGCAGTAGCCTAGATTATTTATTTTATACTTTTAGGTCAATTGTTAATCCAGAACTGAAAAATGGCACTGTCATACCTCTTCTTCCTAATTGGTCATTTTATGAATTAAATTTTCATATCGTTACAAATAAAAAAACATCTCCGGAAGAAGATATTGTTATTGATTTTCTTTATTATTGCTTTAGATTAAGTTCTTAATGGGCGGAGAAAAGCCGAGAACTAGCTAGGAGTAAAAAGATCTACAGACGATAAGTAGTTTATTTTGCATATCGTCTGTAGATTTGGAGAATTTAGCTTATTATTGTTTTGTCACTATAATGTATTTTTATCCTTAACTTTACAAACTTATTATTTGAAAAAATTGCTAGTATCATGGATGAACTGATACTAGCCAAAAGGTTAGATTATTGTATAAAGTTGACGAAATGAAGAGCATCTAGCTAGAGTAATTGGATAGATCAGCCAATTACTCTAGCTTAAAGACAAAAACACTAACTACTTGATCGTGATACAGCCAGATAATGCACCCGTCGTAGGATTTACTGTACACCTAGTGTAGCTATTATCTGCAACATTTACAATATAGGCATAGCCATTATTTATAGCGATATCATAAGGTTGAGTAAGCGCACCAGGGGCTGCTGGCGTTATCGTATTACACGCAGATAATGCACCAGTTGTAGGATCTACTGTACACTGAGTGTAACTATTACTGTAGGGATTAATGATATAGGCATAGCCATTATTTATGGTAATAGCAATAGGGGAATTGAGTGCGCCTGGAGATGATGGCGTCACCGTATTACACGCAGATAGTACACCTGTTGTTGGATCTACCGTACATTGAGTGTAACTATTATTGCTGGAATTAGTAATATAGGCAAAGCCGTTATTTATGGTAATGCCATTAGGAGAATTGAGTGTACCAGGAGATGATGGCGTTACGTTGTTACACGCTGAGAATACACCAGTTGTAGGGTCTACTGTACATTGGGTATAATTATTAGCGGTACTATTAGTAATATAAGCAAAGCTATTATTTATAGTTATAGCTACAGGACCATTAAGTTGGCCCGGAGATGATGGACTTGCGGTATCACACGCTGATAATACACCTGTTGTAGGATCTATTGTACATTTAGTATAACTATTACCAGCAAAATTAGTGATGTAAGCAAAACCATTATTTATAGCGATACGAAGAGGTGAAGAAAGTGCACCTGGAGATGATGGTGTTACGTTGTTACACGCTGATAATAACCCAGTTAAAGGATCTACTGTACATTGAGTATAAGTATTATTAAGATTAATAATATAAGCAAAGCCATTATTTATTGTAATTCCTGCAGGGGTAACAAGTGAAGGTGGAGTTGGTCTCGGAGTAACCGTTATATTTAATGTTCCACTTTCATAGGCTGTAGCACCTCCAGTGACAGTGAAACTCTGATTTGCAGAACCAACTGCCGCGCATAAATTATCGCTATTGCTAGTCGTACAATTTGTACTGCCCAAAGCTATAGTACAACTCGCCGTTGGTGAAAATGGGGTAGCACTAGCACCAGAAGAAAAACCATAACCGCTTGCTGACTCCGGCGTAATTGTTAATGTGACAGCAGTATTCGCTGTAACCGCACTTGGAGCTGTCGCGGTAATCGTACCACAGTTTAAACCCTCTATTGGATTATGATTTATAGATAATGCTATAGCCGGTGTCGGAGGTGGTACAGGCGTAGGAGTCGGTGTTGGCGTAGGACTTGGTGTTGGAGCTGGATCTACATTCTGATCAGTTTTCGCTTCTACAGTTACTTGTGCTTGTCCGTTGTTATAGGTAAGGGCTATACTTCCCGAACTACTTCCTGCATTTGGATTTTTTAGCTTTAATGTTGCGGTCGTTATTGAACCGCTAACTAAACTTGATGGATTAAAAACTACGTCTATATTTGGATTAGTTGATACCAGTTGCTGTAATTGTGCTGTTACATCTCCAATATTGCTAAATGTTACAATTTGCTCTGGATTAGCTGCGGTTAGATATACTGCTGATGGTAACATCTCGGCTATACCAATATTTGATACAGTACTTAAGCTGCTAGCTGTTGTTGCTGTCGATACTGCACTTACTGTACCATCGGTGCTTACTTGTTGTGTTTGGGCTTTTAATACTTGATTTATATTTAGTCCTGCTGCTACTGGCAGAAGAATACTGAAAGTTGAGCCTTGTGCACTACTTACCGAGCCGATTAGTTTCTGATTCGCTATCGGATTACCATCTGCATCGACTATCGCTACGTTATTAAAGCTTCCAGCATTAGCTGAGGCTACTAGTCCACTTACCAGTATATATGAAGTACCATTGAGCACGGTGTGATAAAAGCTAAGAGTTATACCATCTGCTCCAGTTAGGCTATTATAAGCAGCTTGTTCGATACCACTCGTAATTACATTTGATGCTGCGCTTTCGATAGCTAGATTTTTGAGCTTCTGTGCTAAGCTCGTAGATTTATTTTGAGCTGTAATCCCGATACTTCCAGCTATCGCACCAGCTGGTATATTTAGTTTTAGGTTACACTGACTATTTGATTCTACTACTCCACAAAGAGCTGCACTAGCTGGGTCAATCTCTGCGCTTTGACCACTACCGATTGGATTTGCTAGACTATAAGTCAAATTTTTAACTATGGTATTTGTTGGATTATTTATTACAACATAAGCACTATTAGCTGCTGAAGGTAAGCTAAAAATTGTTTTCGGTGCAATTATCTGCAAGCTACTAGCATCGCCATTACCGCCATTGCTATCACCACCCGAACTCCCATTACCAGTACTACATGCAGCTAGTGATGCCGCAATAATTGAGATTTTAAGAATTGATTTGTTTATCATTTAACATTCTCCTGATTGATTTAAAAACATTTTTAATTACTAAATATGGTCAACTGTTAAGTTCCTATTGAATTAGCAGCAATTTAAATTAAATACCACTCTCATGATACCTCCTTTCATTTTGTACTGTTGTTATGTGATTAGTGCTACCATGTATAAAGCTGAATGCATAAATTTATGCAACATCTTTTGGACTGATAGCAGTTATTTTTTACTTCTAAGCATTTTTTTAGCTTAATTAGTAAAGTAAAAATTATTCTTATATAGCGGGTAAACCATTCCATGGTTTTTAATAATATTCTATTGGTATAATTTCTGATGGAGTTTATGGTAACTAGCTTTCTCAGCATTACCATTTCCAAGTTTGGTAAATATAATTCAGGCGGCGGTTCTTATGTCTTGCGGGATAATCTTTTGATGGCGACGAATACCATATCAGCATACTTTATCTTCATAATTCTATTTAGCTGTAGTTTGTTCCTTTTAATTAAATTTTATAGTTTAAGATATAGTATTGATAATATCGTAAATACATATATGATAAAATCAAAATAATAGTTAATTAAGCAGAAAAAGTAGCTAGTATCATGGATGGGGTGATACTAGCCAAAAGGTTAAACTTATTATATAAAGTTGACAGAATGAAGAATAAAGTGTCTAATAGCGTATTTCTTCTATTCGTGTCCAGATTTAAGGTTAATTTCAATATTGATGTACCAGCTTGTGCAGTTGAAGCTGTGCTTCGAGGATTCTATTGAAATCTAGTCATAGGTGCACATTGTTTGTTTTCATATAATGTACTACAAACTAATCCACGACTATAACCATCACTCAAAGTCACCTGTATATCACTACGACTATTATCCTGTACAAAGAAATCACAACCATAAAGAACAAATTCTTGTCCAGCTCCCCATATATCTTTAGTTATGATAGTTGAATTATTATTGGTACCATTTCCATAACCTACAAAATCACCATTATTTTGGAACATTGCATAGAATGTTATTAACGGATTAAGTTGAAGAAACTTTGAATTATTTTTTAATAAATAAGTTGTAAGTTGTTTGCTAGTAGGGTCTATAGCTATTTTACAGTCTCTTGATTGATAAATTTTTACATTATTTGTATCTGAGGTATACGGCAGGTAAAATGTATCTCTCTTAAATTGGACTATGTTTGGATTTGCGATTAGTGTATAGTCTTTTTTACTACCATCTTTAGCTACTACCGAGATTATAAATGGCTTAATAATGCCAGTTGATGGATTACCATAACGTGCCAGATAGTCGTTCTTGGTAACCCTATTGATTTGCTCTACACCATTTATAAATACTTTATTACCAGTAAAACTAAATGTGGCTGCATGTCCTGCTGGATCAGTTAACACGGTATCATAAGGTAGATTAAGCGTAACCGTATTTGCTGTATTATCTATAGTCGAAGTCCCGCCATAAACAGCAAATGAGGTCAAAACTTTTCTATCATCATTTAGATTACCCGTGATCGGACGTAAAATCGAGTTATAGGTAGTACTACCATTATTAACTGTAGCTACCACATTTATAGAGCTAGTTCCATAGTTAGCACCATTACCTTGCATAGTCAGCGTTGCCTGACATGAAGAATTAGCTGCAATCGTCCGGCAGCTATTCCAGTTTAGTGTGGTATTAGCTGGGATAGATGTCGTTACTACTAGGTTTTGGATATTAACGCTCTGATTGGATAAGTTATCTATTTTAACCGTGGTCGCCGCTGATGTTTCAACACCGATATTCACAGTCTGGATTGGACTGCTTAAAACTACTTTACCATTACTAATCGCACGCTGCCAGCCAACATATTGCGTAAGAGTTACACTCTGAGTAGCTGTTCCACTTTCTTTATAATCTGCCAGAACTTTAAATGTTGCTGCTCCTGCATTTTGTGATGAACTCTTAAGTGTTACATTTACTGTGCAGCGACTACCTGATTCTAAAATATTATTTGGTTCGTTTCTAAAGCAAGTTCCATAATCAAGACCAACTACAGATTCAATACCAAATGATAATGCTGATTCAATGTTTCCACGACTAATCGTAACCGGTACATTACCGCTATTTGCTATAGTATGAAAAACATTAACCGCAGATGTTCCGGTAATATTTATTACTGAAGCCCCGGTGGTAAAGCTAACTACAACTGCTTTATTTTTAGTTGGTGCAGTTACATTTAATAGCTGATCTAAACGGGTGATCTGTCTAGATATGCTATTCATTATATCACTTAGGAATCTAACATTGCCCGGAGTCAGTTTAGTTCCATCGATATAAACTGGAACTATTTCACCAGCTTTAATTTTAGTTAGTTCGTTATGATTGATAATCGCGCTTTCATGATCAACAAAAGCTGTATTATGTAAATCATAAGATGCACCATGAGTACCCGTGGCATAAAGATACGTTGTCGATTTATTATTATTTTCAATGAAAGTATTGGCTAGATAAACCCCAGGCTGTGTCCCATCCGCAACTCCCTGAAACTCAAGTAAGTGCTCAGTACTAGCCAAAGTATCATCTAGCGCAAAATTTGCGTGTGCCGTGTATGGTAAACTAGGATTTGTAGATCTTTGTAAATCCACATGTGCGGTTAAGATACAATCGGTATGTGCTTTAATCGTTTCACAGCCAGTTATCATAACTGGACTACCTGGCATATTGTCAAACTCAAGGTTATTAATATCTGAACTGGTATTATTGCTAACTAGAATCTTGATATCATTTGCTTTATCATAAAAAACTGGTATTACACCTGTTTTTGAGAAAGTCAAATAATTCACTTGTTTACTAGCTGGCTGATCTGCAGCACCTGAACCACAGGCACTAACCAATACACTTATTGCTAAACTCGTTATTGAAATTAGTTTTCTTTTTAAGAACATTGTATTCTCCATCTAAGAATTATTTTCAATTTTATCCTTAGTGTTATATAAATCTGTTACTAGAAAACTGCCAGTACCAATGATACTGGCAGAAGTTTTAGACTATTGTATAGTCATTTCTTGCGATTATTCCGCTGCTTCGCTACTGTTTGATTGTATAGTTGACTGCACAAAGGTAGGAGTATTTAATACTGCCTGTCCATTTGTACCACTAATTCCGAAGTTTACATTTAATAATGCACCAGCAGCCCAAGATGCATTTTGTAGGGTAGGTGAGAATGTCCCATTACCACTTACTGGACAAGACTGGTTAAGTACTGTATCTGTCGAAGTGAAGTTACAACCAACTGCCGCTACCGGATTATTGAAATAGTTCTCTGCATCAAAAGTAATTTGGAATGCTGAATAACCTGTAGCATTAGTGACTGTTTGATATATCAAAGTATTACCAGAAGACTGATTTACTACATTGGTTACTTTTGCTAGCTGTGTATTTGCATACAAAGTTTTACTATTGATAGGTGCAGGGAAAGTATCGTCTGATGACACAAATATCTCGCCAGTTACATTGTCTTTTAAAGCAATTTCTGGAGTTGTGATATTCATGTTGGTATTATCAGAATAACCAGAGTATCCACTATCTGCATAAGTAGCAACTACACTAGTGTAAGTAATCGTACATTTAGCACCAGGTTGTAATGTAGTACTTGCAGTACAAGTTCCACCAAGACTCCACATAAATGGATTAGCTGTATTATTCAGTGATATGATCGAAATCGGATTTGTACCAGTATTGGTGTATTCTATCGATACAGTTTTTGCTGAAGTATCCGAACCTTTAAATACCGCAGGAGTAGCTTGACTACCATCACCACTAACTGCACCAGTTATACTAAAGTTACTAATACCAACATCTTGTGAATTAGCCAAAATAGTATAGTCATAAAGATTTGAAGTTGATTTTAGATCTGGAGCGCCTGTTTGATAGTAAGTTACCTTAACTGGAACTATACCCGTGTCAGTTAATGGAGCAGTAATACTTGAATAAGCAACAGGACCTATTGCTATAGTAAAGTTACAGCTATCACCTTGATTAAGTGTTATACCTTTTTTGCAGATTACCGGACCACCAGATTCTTTAGTACTAAACCATGATGTCTGAGCGTTAGCAACGTTTTCACCTGCTACAAAGCTTTCTAATACCGCAGGTGCTGCACCTGTATTTATCAGCGTGAAGACTTTTGATGAAACTGAAGCAGAATCACCAAGTACTTTAAATGCCGGTTCAGAAGAAGTTAGTGCTAAAAGACTATTATAAGAACTAGCAACATAGTTAATATTCAGATAACGTGTATATGAGCGTCCATCTGGTTTTTTACCCGTAAGTAAAAATACCCCATTACCAGACTGAGCTTGACTATCATTTATGTTTATGCTAAACGTACATGAGTTTCCAGCACTTAGCACATTTGAACTACAAGGTTTTAGTCCTGTTGTAAGATTTACAGAAGCTGTTGCTGTTGCAGAACTCGCACTTGGAACAAACTGTATACTTTGTACTGTTACTGCTAAAGAACCAGTTATCTGATTAGTCAAAGTTACATCCAGATTAGTACCCTGAGTGGAATAGAATGTCGGTAAAGTATAGTTATAACCAATGACTGGTTCTTTACCTGATTTGTACCACGCCAATGAAGTATTTGCTGAACTTAAGGCCTCAGAACCAGATGGTGCGTATGTAACTCTTAAGTTGTCAGTATTTGTTGAGTTTTGAGGAATAGCAACAGTCACCAGACAACCAGAATTAGCCGTCAATTCAGAAGCACAGTTATTAGCTAGAATACTAGCGCCACTATTTGTACCAGTCAAAGAAGCTTGTATTTGAGTAGCTGTTGCTGTACCGCTATTAAACACAGGAATTTGTATCTGACTTTCTGAAGTTGAATTAGCAACTGAAGCTAGTCCAAGCGAGATTATTGGCGTGGTAGCTACTGTTTGTGCTCCAAGTTCAACACTACTAAATTTTTTCCCATCAGAAGAAGATTGTGTGTCTACTTCGATAAGGTATGAACCAGCCGAAGAAAGCTTAGAACCTTCAATACTTAGAGGAACATCTATATCATATGCAAAAACAGTAATATTACCAATTGCTTCTTGGTTGTCAGCTAAAGTTCGGTCTCTAATTGTTATTGCAGGAGAGCTTGTTGAAGTAGACACTTTATATGTCGAATTACCTGGTATATAATAATAAAGTGCACGCGAACCTTTGCCTTTTCCATCTAGAGCTAAAGAGCCTGTATTTGTAGTGAACGGTACTCCGTTAGTTAGATTATTCATCTCTTGATATTGGAAGAGCTGAGTATAAGTTGCCTTAGTTTTGTTATTTGGATTTTGATATTGAGCTTGAATCAAGTTTGAGCCCTGGCTAGAGCCGATAGGAGTAACGATCCCAACACGACAAACACCGCCCGCAGGAATCACACTACATCCATCTGCACTTTGAGGGTCTATTATAATTTTATTGCTGCCATTACTACCAAGTACAGAATAATTAATATTACTAATTGATTTTGTTGTGTTATTATGAACAAACATTACTGTATTGGTAGAATTTTTACCAAGCACCGGAATAATACTTGGCGCTGAAATAGTTAATGGAACCTCGTTATAAGAATTTGTGCCGGGTGTCGAGCTTCCACCGTCTGATTGCCCACCACTGCTGCTACTACAGCCGATTATTCCTGAGGTTACTATTATGGATAAAAGTAAACTTTTTGATCTCATTTTGAGTCCTTATCTAAAAATTTTATTACATCAAATCATTTTCAAGGTAAAGTAATTTAAATTCATTTTAACTCTAATAATAATAAAACTATCAATAGCTTGAGACTAATTAGATTCTTGATGATGCCATTATTATATGATATTAAAATTATTTAATTTATGCAATTATTGGCACATTGAATGCAATTTTTGCAATGTTGAATAATAAATAGTTATTCTCTATAACATAGTATTTTGCATACAAATTTGGAGGGTTTTCGTGGGTAAGTATTTTGGATTTAAGCCGATTTTAAACACTTTGAAATAATGTTGAATAAACATTGTAATAATTAATGTTAATGTATGGTTTTTAGCTATTAAACCTCAAAAATATACGCTTGCATTCAATAGCTGCTGCAATGATCGCGCATAATACAAGGGAATAATTATGAGTAATACAGGTATTTTAGTTTTAAGTTCTGGTTCAAGCAGTTTGAAATTTGCTTTATACTCTTAGATAAACATACAATTACACGTTGTTGCTCAAGGTGGTTTTGCTGACATGCCAGCAAATGCAACGCTTTCTGCCTGTGATAGATCTGGGGTAAATTTATTATTCAGGGCAATGAGGAGGTGGCTTTGATTTTTCTTCGGAAACTAGTTGATTTTAGCTTTGATCTTTAACTCTTTTATTTGCGAGCATTTAACGGTCAAATATTAGCGTTAACTCTGATTCCAGTTGAATGGTTAAAGTTTCCATTATAATTACTACAGTATGATAAAGTTCCATTTTGTTGATTTACTTGACATACTGAAATACTATCGGCATTGCTAATATAGGCAAGTTTGTGGCTGGCGCTAAAACTAAAATCAGATGGGGCGTTGAAACCATCACCAGTTGGTATGCAGTTCTCAAAAAGACCATTACTGGTACTTATTGTGCACAAGCTAACGCTGTTTGCAACCTGATTTGTGATGTAGGCAAATTGTCCGCTAGCGTCAGCTGTAACAGACTGTGGCGAATTCAGAGAATTACCCGTAGTTTGGCAATTGGTGAACGTGCCTGCTTTGTGATGTAAAGCACAGATGGTAATTGAATCACTATTACTATTGGCGATATAGACAACCGAATTAGCCCCAAAATTAATATCGGTAGGTGCACTTAAGTTATCAACGATTTGCTGACAATCGCTAAGACTTCCATCACTGGAGCTAAGCGCGCAACGACTGACAGAGTTACTGTTTTGATTGGTAATATATGCAAAATAGTTTTGCTGATCAAGGATAATTCCTGATGGGTTACTAAATCCAGAACCAGTTAATTGGCAGTTCTCAAAAGCCCCAGTCTGAGTATTAATTGTACATAATGAAATACTATTTGAACCACCATTGGCGATATAGGCGATATTTTGTGACGGTATTAGATTTATTCCATTCGGTGCTACAAAGCCGCTTCCTGTGGTAACACAATTTCCTAAAGCCCCGCTTCCCTGCATAATCTGACACTGTGAAACAGTTGTTGTATCTGAATTAGAAATATATGCATAACCAGCAATACTGTTACTCATTGTATTAGCTGCTGCAGCTTGCTTACTTTTGCTCGTAGGCACTGTTCCATCTTGCATGTTAAACATATTTGAGCTAGCGTCTGGTTTGTTCTCTTGAGGTACATTTGATGTACTTGCGGAGTTATTGGTAAAGTAATAAGTTCCAAGAACGATCATAGCTAATATCATGGGAATTAAATATTTTTTCATGAGTAATGATACTTTCCGATTACTGAATACTATATTTTAACGCATTAAATTTGATCAAATATTAAATTCATATCTGGTTCAATAAATTAGTTCAACCATTATGGTGGCGAAGATTCAATGCAAAAATGGGAATCAAATTTTCAATAACGGCAAACCGTCGATGGTGTTAATTGATATTATATTGATCTGCCTGAGTTCGCACTTTTTTATTAAATATAAAAATGAGAATTCAGGTATTCTCAGCTAGTTATGTGGAAAAAGTAACCAAAAAAGGGAGTCTGCCATGAGAAATATTATAAAATTAATTACTACTTGGTTAAGTGTTGCAATTCCTAATCCTCTTACTGGATCACATATTTATAATTTTTCTGCTGGGTACAATGGAAATGTTTATGCTTATACTGCAAATGGCAATGCTTCTGCAGTGTACTCATTAAGTTTCTAATCTAGTCTTTATTTTTGCGAACAAATAAACAACGCGGAATCTGGGTCTCTGCGTTGTTTTAGTTTAGCTCATTTTTTATGGTGGTTAATTGCAACATTCTATTGCCTGCTAAACCCAAAATGTTAATTATGTTTTTAGAGCCAAATTGATTTAACTGAGCTGCTCTGTATTAAACCTGTCTAATGCAGTCTTAAAACAATTCATGCCAAGCATAATATCCTCTTCAGGGATTATCAGTGATGGGGTAAAGCGAATTACATTGGGTGATGCGTTTAGTAGCGCAACGCCGTGTATAAAACCTAGATTCATGATTTCACGCGCTCGTCCGTGATATTGTGGTTTAAGTGCCGCACCGATTAATAATCCTTGTCCGCGAATCTCATCAAATAAATCGAACTCCTGATTTAGTAAGTTCAGTTGCTCTCGAAAGAGCTGTTCACGCTGTGCTACACCTGTTAAAACCTCAGATGTATTGATAATATTAAATACGCTTAACGCAACGGCACACGCTAGTGGATTACCGCCAAAAGTTGTGCCATGCGAACCGATGGCGAAACCTGAGCTAAATTTTTCTTTTACTAAAATGGCGCCAATGGGAAAACCTCCACCTAAAGCTTTGGCGATACTAATCAGATCTGGTTGAATTGGATAATGCTGATAGGCAAAGAGTTTACCTGTTCGTCCGATTCCAGTTTGAACCTCGTCAAACATTAAAATTGCTTGATGTTTATTGCACAATTCACGAAGTTTGAGTAAAAACTTTGTTGATGCTTGGATAACTCCACCTTCCGCCTGAATTACTTCGACAATCACCACCGCGGTGTTTTCATCAATTAACTCTTCAGCACTAGTTGAATCATTAAATTCACCATGAACTATTCCTGCAGGCAATGGTGCAAAATCTGCACTGTACTTGCTTTGTCCTCCTGCCGATACCGCAAAAAGCGTCCGTCCATGAAAACTATTTTTGAAGGACACAATCTTATGTTTATGCGCATCAAAATTAACTAAGCTGTAACGTCTGGCTAGTTTTAACCCCGCTTCAACTGCTTCAGTTCCGCTATTACAGATAAATACTTTATCAAAGTCGCTGGCATTTACCAACGCTTTACCAAGTTCTACAGCGGGCTGATTAACCATGATATTGCTGACATGCCACAGTTTTTGGGCTTGTGTAGTTAAAGCTTCAATCATTTTTGGGTGAGCATGACCGAGGGCATTCACTGCAATCCCACCTGCAAAATCGATAACTTCTTCATCATTCGCACCATAAAGACGTGAGCCAACTCCACGCACGGGTACGAAATCCACTTGACCATAAATATCAAGGAAATAATTCGGGTATTCTTGACATAAATTTGAACTCATGTTATTGCTCCAAAATTAGACATTCTAAAATTAAATTAGCCAGTTGTAAATTAGTTATCAAGGGGATATGATAATCAATTGCTTGACGACGGATAGTAAATTGTTCCTGATTTTGGTGTGAATCATAAACATTCTCAGGGATATTAATAACTAAATCAAATTGTTGCTGTTTGATTGCGCTAGGTATGTCTGCTACTGAATGTGTAAAATTCCTAGCCTTAGCATTTAGTTCGTTACAGGTTGAATTATCCGCGCTGATTAGCCAACCTTGCTTGTGCAGTTTAGTTAGTGATGGTGCTAACTTTTGCAGTACGCTTTGAGGTGCACCAATTAGTAAATGTTTGCCATTAATCGTTTGTCCAGCTGCTTGCCATGAGCGATAAAAGGTAGTTAATAAATCTGTACCAATGCAAGCAACTTCACCAGTTGATGACATTTCGACTTGTGCCACCGGATCGCAGCCTTTGAAACGATTGTAGGAAAATACTGGAGTTTTTACCCCCAGATGTTTGAGCTGTGGTGTTGCTATTGGTGCTACCGCTTGCGGATTTAGAAAAACCTGAGTGACTAATTCAATTAGATTATAACCACTAACTTTTGAGATGAAAGGAAATGAACGCGAAGCACGCACATTACATTCAATAACTTTGAGCTGACGGTCTTTAAGCAGTAGTTGCATATTAAACGGACCATGAATATTGAGATTGGCAACAATTTTGCTGGCGATAGTATTGATTTCTTTAATTACCTCTGGCGCTAAATTTTGTGCTGGATAAACTAAAGTTGCATCGCCTGAATGGACACCAGCATTTTCAATATGTTCGGCAATTGCGCTAAAAATAATTGCTCCATTTGCTGCTACGCCGTCAACTTCGATTTCTGCAGCATCACTAATAAACTGACAGACTACCACCGAATTAGCTGGCGATACTTTTAGTGCAGTGGCTAGATACTCAGTTAAATCCTGATGATTAGTCGCAACTTTCATGGCTGCACCAGATAAAACATAAGAGGGGCGCACGATTACTGGGAAACCGACTTCGGTCACAAAATTAATAATCTGTTGGCTACTGGTGGCGTTAATCCAACGCGGTTGATCAATTTCGGCATCATGGAGTAATTGCGAAAATAACTGCCGATCTTCGGCTTGGTTAATGTTTGCCGCACTTGTTCCCAGTAAACGATGACCAAGTTTACTAAGCGGTAGCACCAGATTATTAGCTGCTTGCCCGCCGACGCTTACTACGGTGGCTTGCGGATTTTCAAATTCCAAAATATCAGCCACCCGTTCCAATGATAATGGTTCAAAATAGAGCCGTTCGGATTCATCATAATCAGTTGAGACCGTCTCGGGGTTGGAATTAATGATGATTACATTTTGCTTCTGTTTGCGTAATTCACGCGCGAGATTGACGGTGCACCAATCGAATTCCACAGATGAGCCAATTGCATACGGACCAGAACCCAAGATACAGATATGCTTAGACGAGGGTGCTAAATCATGATGTGTACCATGATAAGTTAGGTACAAGTAATTACTCTGGGCTTGAAATTCACCCGCAACTGTATCGATTTGTTTAACAACTGGTTGGACGCCATATTTAAGGCGTAATGCGCGGATGGCTAATTCATCCAAATCATGAAGCTCCGCAATTGCTTTATCACTGATCCCTAATTGTTTAGCAGCGAGTAAATTTGTAGCGTTTAGTTTCTGCTTGGCAAAGTCATTACTAAAATCTGCAATTTGCTGGATTTGATTGAGAAACCATGGGTCGATATGCGATAATTGTGCGGCTTGAGTAACGCTATTGCCTTGTGCAAACCATTGGTAGAGTGCAAAAATCCTTCTATCGGTGGCAAATTCGAGCTCATCGGCTAAATTCGGGGTTTGCTTTGGATAATCTAGTAAGCATGAAGCACCGATATTAAGCATTTGTACCGCTTTTTGTAATGCTTCCGGAAAACTCCGACCGATTGCCATTACTTCACCAACGCTTTTCATTTCGCTGCCAATTTTACGTTCAGCTTCACGCAGTTTATGGGTATCCCAACGCGGAATTTTTACCACAATATAATCCAGAGCAGGTTCAAAAAATGCGCTGGTTGCCGCAGTCATATGATTGCGAATCTGGTAGAGTTGATAGCCCAGACATAATTTAGCTGCCACATAAGCAAGAGGGTAACCAGTTGCTTTGGATGCGAGAGCTGAAGAACGCGATAGGCGTGGGTTCATTTCAATTACCCGATAATCACCATTTGCTGGATTCACCGCAAACTGAATATTACATTCACCGATAATCGCGAAAATCTCGGCAGCCTGAAGAGCCACGTCGCGTAATTGTTGATACTCTCGGTCATTTAATGTTTGTGCTGGGGCAACCACTATGCTTTCTCCAGTATGGATTCCCATCGGGTCAAGATTTTCCATATTGCAAATAGTTAGTGCATTACCCGCCGTATCACGGACGATTTCGTATTCAAACTCTTTCCAGCCAGTCAGATACTCTTCAAGTAAAACTTGCGGAGTAACACTGAGTGTTTGAGTTACTTTGGTGATTAATTCTTCCTCGGAACTAATTTTACCTGAACCTAGTCCACCAAGTGAAAATCCCGAACGCATCATCAGTGGGTAGCCAATTTCTTGTGCCATCGAAACGGCTTGTTCGCAAGTAGTTGCTAATTTACTAACTGGTGTTTTAATTTGGTGTTTCAGGAGGGTATCACGAAAAAGCTCACGATCTTCAGTAGCTAAAATTGAAGCGATTGACGAACCTAACACCTCGATATTGTATTGTTGCAAGATTCCGCTTTTATGTAACTCCAAGCCCAGATTAAGCGCTGTTTGCCCACCAAAACCTAGTGCCAGCAGCTCGATTTTTTCTTTAATCAGAATTTGCTCAAGTTCCTTAATTTGTAAAGGTACAAAATAGGTTTTATCTGCCATGTTTTTATCGGTTTGTACCGTGGCAATATTTGGATTTACCAGCACTACCTGATGCCCATCATCTTTGAAGGCTTTAATTGCTTGCGAACCAGAATAATCAAATTCACCTGCTTGCCCAACTCTTAGCCCGCCCGAACCAATAACTAATATTTTGCTCATTTTTGCTGCGCTCCCATCATAATTTGCTGGATAAAATCATTAAATAAAAATGCGGTATCATGTGGACCTGCTGCAGCTTCCGGATGAAACTGTACTGCTGAAAAAGGTTTACTCTTATGTTTGATACCAGCAATACTATTATCATGAAGATGAGTAAATGTGATTTGCCAATCATCGGGTAAGCTATTGTGACACAGGGCATAGCCATGATTTTGTGAACTTAGATAGCAACGTAAACTTTGTGTATCCTGCACTGGCTGATTTTGTCCGCGATGACCAAATTTTAATTTATAGGTATCCGCGCCAGCTGCTAAACCAAGTAACTGTGAGCCCAGACAAATCCCAAAAATTGGAATATTACTCCTTAACGCCGCTTTGAGAATTGCAATACTTTGGTTACAAGCTTTGGGGTCGCCTGGACCATTGGAGAGTAAAATGCCATCACATTGTTCGTGGCTGTAATCATAGTCAAATGGCACTTGCTTAATTGTTACATCGAAATTCAGTAATGAGCGAATTATGTTTTGTTTAACCCCAAAATCCACCAGCAAGATTTGGTATTTACCAGTGCCATGGTAGCTGATTTCTTTAGTTGAAACTTGCGCTACAAAATTTTCCGCTTGTGTGGGTTGCGCTTGAGTCGCTATATTATTGCTGGTTAGTTTAATTTGCCCATTCATTGTACCGTTATCACGTAAAATTTTAGTTAGTTCACGGGTATCAATTCCACTTAAAATTGGGATACCTTGTTTATGTAGGCAATCTAATAAGGAGTGTTCACAGTCATGATGCGCCGTTTCGTGAATTAAATTTGCACAAATCACTGCTTTAACTTGGATTTGCATCGATTCCCAGTTTTGCGCGCTACTAACTCCATAATTACCAAGTAGCGGATAGGTAAAAACCAAAATTTGCTCAGCATAAGATGGATCGGTTAAGGTTTCTTCGTAGCCAGTCATGCCGGTATTAAATACCACTTCGCCACTAATTAGCTCATGGGCTAAATTATGTGCAACGGCATTGAAGTGGCTACCGTTATCTAAAATCAAAGTTGCGGAATTCATGAAATTTCCTAACATAAATACTCTTACTAATTGGCTAAATTGCCCGAAGATAAAGTTATAACTAGGCGCAAGACTCCGCCGTATACATTGAGAGGGGTACACAAGGAGCCTTGCAACGACGTTATTACGATATATTCGGAGCAATGGTTTGTTTTTTGAGGCGAAGGGCGTTTAACTTAATAAACCCTTTAGCATCAGTTTGGTCATAATCTCCCAAACGATCCATACTGGCAATATCATGATCATAGAGTGAATTTGGTGAATTTCTACCCAGAATAATCACATTGCCTTTGTAGAGCGCCAAATGAACTACGCCATTAATTGCCGCTAAGCTTACTTGATTGGCTGCCATTAACATTTTCATTTCTGGGCTGAACCAAAAACCATTATAAATTAACTGCGCAATCTTAGGTGCTGCGCAAGATTTCAGCAAGATAACCTCACGATCCAGTACTAGGATTTCCAAATCCTGATATGCTTTGTGGAGAATAGTTCCACCTGGTGTTTCATAAACCCCACGTGATTTCATTCCAACAAAACGGCTTTCAACGATATCAATTCTGCCAATCGCATTGTTACCGCCAATTTTATTCAGATAGGTAAATATTTCCAGTTGTGTGCCACTGATTACTTTTTGGCTGGCATGCTCAGTGATTTTTACTGGTAATCCATTACTAAATTCAATACTAATCTCAAAGGTTTCATCTGGTGCATCTTGTGGTGAGCGCGTTTTTTTGAACATCTCGGCTGGCGGTGCTAATTCCGGATCTTCTAAAATTCCTGCCTCATAACTGGTATGCATTAGATTTTCATCAACGCTATACGGTTTTTGTAGGGTAGAGGTAACCGGGATTCCTTGTTCGGCTGCGTAATTAAGTAAGTCGGTTCTTCCTTTAAATTGTGCTAAAAACTCGGGTTCTTTCCACGGTGCAATCACTTTAACTTCTGGCATGAATTGCATAAATACTAATTCAAAGCGAATTTGATCATTCCCTTTACCCGTTGCGCCATGTGAAATATTCTTAATTCCATGGGCAAGCGCATATTCCACCAGTTTTTTGGCAATTAGCGGACGAGCAAGAGAAGTACCGAGTAAATAACGGTTTTCATATAATGCACCACTTTGCAGTGATGGGTAAATATAATCATTAACAAATTCTTCTTTGCAGTCTTCGATGACCACCGTTTTAGCGCCGATTGCCAAGGCTTTAGCTTTAGCCGCAGCGAAATCCTCTTCCTGTCCGACATCAGCAATAAATGCGGTAACCTCGTATCCTTTATTGAGTAACCATTTTAAAATTACTGAAGTATCCAAACCGCCACTGTATGCCAAAATTACTTGTTGTTGCATGATAGTCTCCTAAAAATTTAATTTAAATATTTGTGTCTTTGGTTTTAGGGCTTGAGTAAACTTTGCCGCTCAAAAGTTACGAATTTAAGAGTTTGTATTTCCTGAGAACTATTTTGCGAAAAACTCGCTAATGCTCAAACAGTTCGCAAAATTACGTTCTTGGCGTCAACAAACTCTAAAATTCTCCACTATTCGTTTTAAAGTTTACTTAAACCCTAAAACAATTAAACCATTTTATACTCTAAAAACTACGCTAAAAACTACGCTAAAAAATTAAAATTTAAACTGCTTTAACTCCTCTATTCGATTTTTGATGGTATCTAACCCCAAATTGCCAGTTGCGCCGAGATGGGTTTTTGCCAAAATATTTTGTACTGGATCATTTAAGCCAGAATCCTGCAAATTTGCTGCAACTTGTCCATAGGCATCACGGAACGGAACACCTTGTACCGCAAGTTGTAGTGCGTAATCAGTTGCAAATACTTCTGTGCTAAATCCTGCCAAACATTTTTCTTCATTAGCACTAACTTGTGCCATAATAATTGCAACTACTTCCAGAGTTTGTCCGACCGTATCTAAGCTGTCAAATAAAGGACGCTTGGTTTCTTGCAAATCGCGGTTATAACCCGAAGGTAGTGCGCGCGAAATTTCCATTACCTGCCAGAGATTTGCCATCACCGTAGCGCTCTTGGCACGAATTAGTTCAAATGGATCAGGATTTTTCTTATTCGGCATTAAGCTGCTACCCGGGCAAAATTCCTGCGGTAAATTAAGATAGCCCATTTCGGGTGCACTAAATAAAATCACATCAGTTGCGAGTTTGGATAAATCCAGCATAATCTGACTTAGTGCATGAATAATCACGCTTTCAAATTTACCGCGGCTATTGTTGGCATAGAGCACGTTATTCTGTACTTTGGCAAAACCCAGTAAATCACTACACAGCTGACGGTCAATCGGTAATGATACGCCATAGCTGGCTGCCGAACCAAGTGGTGATTGATCAATCAGTTTATAGCTATCAATTACGAGTGTGGCATCATCGAGTAATGATTCGAGTAAAGCACCCATCCACAAACCTATTGATGAAGGCATTGCTTTTTGATAATGCGTCCGTCCAACATAGGGGATATTTTGGTATTTAACCGCAAAATCATGTAAAACTTCCATAGTTGCAATTAGCTTAGCCATAATTGTCCGTAGTTCATGCTTGCTATATAAGCGGAGCGCAGTTAACACCTGATCATTCCGTGAGCGAGCGGTATGAATTTTTTTTCCGACATCACCCAGCGCATTTACCAGATAATTTTCAATTGCGGTATGGACATCCTCTTGTGAGTTTTCGATGGTGAATTTACCATTGTCAACTAATTCGAGAATCTCACCAAGCGTTGTAACAAGTTGCTCACATTCGAGTGAACTTAGTATGCCGATAGCTGAAAGCATTTTGGCATGAGCAATACTCGCAATACAATCATAACGCGCAATCCGTAAATCCAACTGAGGATCATCGCCAGTCATAAAATCTTCAACTACCTGATTTAGTTGATAGCCTTTAGCCCAAAGTTTAGTCATTATTATTCTCCATCTTTTTTATGCTTGAATATATTTTATGGTACAAAATTAATTTACCACTCGAAAGTTACGAAGCTAAGAATTTGTATTTTCTTAGAACTATTTTACGAAAAACTCGCTAACGCTCAAACAATTCGCAAAATTACATTCTTAGCGTCAACAAATTCTAATCTTCTCCACTACTCGTTAAAAATTAATTTTGTAGCATAAACTTGTTAAGGATAAATTGCCAAAGCGGTTAAACCAGTGGTTTCGGGTAATTGATACATCAGATTCATATTCTGCACAGCTTGTCCAGATGCACCTTTGAGTAGATTATCAATTACACTAACAACTACCAGATAATTAGTTCTTACATCAAGATGCAAACTAATTTGGCAGAAATTAGTTCCAATTAGGGGTTTTACACCTGTGCGTTCCTGATTGTTAAGCGAAACAAAATAACTATCTTGATAATATTCAGCATAGAGTTGACTAATTTGCTTCAAATCCTGCGTTGCATTTAATGGGCAGTAGGCGGTCACCATCAAACCTCGTGGAATCGGAATTAAATGCGGTGTAAACTGAATCATTAGTTCTTTTCCTGCTAGTTTGCTAAGCTCTTGCTCAATTTCGGGGGTATGGCGATGGACTCCACCGACTTGGTAAGCTGAGAAATTATTACTGGTTTCGCAAAAATGAGTAGCAAGACTTAAACTCCGTCCAGCACCTGATACCCCTGATTTGGCATCGATGATAATTGGCGCCGCAGACAAATTTAGCAACTTATTTTTAAGTAACGGCGCGAGTGCTAACAGAGTTGCAGTTGGATAACAACCTGGGTTTGCAATCAAATTCGCGCCAGCAATTTGCTCACGATAACCGATTTCAGCTAAACCATAAACCGCTTGAGTCAATAATGCACTGTCTGCGGCAGGATGCTGATACCATTGCTCATAAGTTTTGCTATCATTAAGACGTAAATCAGCACTTAGGTCTACTATCTTACAACCATACTGCATTAACTCAGCCGCGATAGCCGCTGCTTTCGTATGCGGTAATGCTAAAAAAACAATATCGCTTTCTTGTGCCAGTTGTGTCAGGTTCAGACTGACAAATTGGTGCATGAGATGAGCTAAATGCGGAAAAACTTGTGTCAATTCTTGCTGTTGATAAGTCTCAGAAACCAAGTGCACCAATTCTACTTGTGGGTGAGCACTAAGCAAACGAATTAATTCTACTCCAGTATAACCAGATGCGCCAATAATCGAGGCTTTGATTTTTTTCATGATACTTGTTCCTTAGAAACAGTAGTGCCAACGGTTTGCTTATGTTGTAATAATTCAATTAATAAATGTGGTGTATTACCATTGAGTATATGTGCTGTTTTTACTCCAGCTTCAACGGCTTGAACACAGGCGCTTAATTTAGGGCGCATTCCGCTGTTAACGATGCCTTCAGTTGTCAGTAATTGCATAGCATATGAACTATCCATTTGTGTCAGCAAACTTGTTGGATCAGGGTAATTGGTATAATAACCATCAATGTCACTGAGTAGAATTAATTTCTCTGCTTGCAGGCTACTAGCGATTGCTGCCGCTGCCAGATCAGCATTAATATTGAGCGTGATATTTTGTTTAATCGCCAAAGGTGCAATTAACGGGGTTATTCCCAACGTTAATAACTGGGTCAAAAATGAGTGATTCACCTGAGTAATTTCGCCAACAAAACCCAGTTTGTCCTGATTAACAAACTCACCTTGCAACAGATTGACATCATGCCCAGATAGTCCTAATGCCAGAATTCCAGATTGGTTAAACTGTTGTGCTAAGATAGCATTGGTTTTACCGAGCAATGCCATTTGCGTGACTGCTAAAATTTCTGCACTGGTTACCCGTAAACCATCGACAAACTCAGAGCAAATATTTAATTTTTGGCATAACTGATTGATATCTGGACCACCACCGTGGACAACTACGATGTTATAGCCACTCTTTTGTAATTGCTGAATATCTTCAATCAAACTATTTAGCTCAACGTCATTATTAACAATTGAACCACCACATTTTAGAACTAATAAGCTTTCCATGATTTAAGTCCTATACGCCGCATTAATTTTTACATAATCATAGGTTAAATCACAGCCCCAAGCAGTACTGCTATGCTCACCTAAACCTAAATCAAGATTAATATTAACTTCTTTATTCTGGAGTAGTTTTAGCGCCTCATCTTCCGAAAATTCGAGCGGTACACCATGTTTGAAGAGCATCAATCCTTCTAGTGAAATATTTAATTTATTCGGATTAATTGCGGCATTCGCATAACCAGCCGCACAGGCAATCCGTCCCCAGTTGGCATCATTACCAAAAACCGCTGCTTTAACTAAAGAGGATGAAACCACTGATTTTGCAACTAATTTAGCTTGTTTATCGCTTTTAGCACCACAAACATTTACCGCGATTAAGGTCGTAGCACCTTCGCCATCGGTGGCAATTTGTTTCGATAAACTAATACATAAGCAAAGTAATCCTTCATAAAATAATTGCCAATCTGGATGATTAATATCTTCAATTGGTTTATTTGCAGCACATTTATTTGCCATCACTAACACCATGTCATTAGTTGAAGAGTCACCATCGACACTAATCATATTGAATGAATTATTTACTGCTTTAGTTAAGGCAATTCGTAATGCTTCGGCGTTAATATCGGCATCAGTAGTAATGAATCCAAGCATGGTTGCCATGTTGGGATGAATCATTCCTGATCCTTTTGCCATGCCGCCGATTTTAATAATGCTGCCATCGCTGAGTTTCACCGATAGCGCAGCTTGTTTGGCAAAAGTATCGGTCGTCATGATTGCTTTTGCTGCATCCTGATCTTCCGCTGAGTCAAGTTTGGTGCTTAATTTAGGGATTGCACTGAGGATTTTTTCAATTGGTAGGGTAACGCCAATTACACCAGTGCTGGCAACTCCAATCAAAGAGCTGTCAATGTTTAATTCTTTGGCTAAAGTAACGGCAGTTTTTTTGGCATGCTGTGTGCCAAGCTTACCTGTGCAGGCATTCGCATTACCACTGTTGGTAATAATCGCTTGCAAATAGCCTGATTTAAGGTGCTTTTTAGTGAGCAACAACGGGGCTGCTTTAACCTGGTTTCTGGTAAAAACTCCCGCTGCGATAGCTGGTACTTCACTGTAAATTAACGATAAATCGAGTTTATGGGATTTCTTGATTCCGGCAGCAAATCCTGCAGCTTTAAAACCTTGCGGTGCGCAGACATTTTGATCGGCGATTAGTGTAATAAATTTACTCATGATTATGCTCCCAGTTGATTATGATTAGGATTACCTAGTGTTGCAACTAAAATTGCTTTAATCGAGTGCAGGCGATTTTCGGCTTCACTAAAAACGATAGAATGTTTGCTACGAAAGACTTCATCACTAACCTCACGCACGTCCACACCAAAATTTTGCCAAGCATCACTGACAAATTTAGTTTGGCAATCATGAAAGGCGGGTAAACAATGCATAAATAAAACCTCTGGATTGTTAGTTTGCTTTAACATATCCATGGTGATTTGATAATTTTTAAGTAAATTTGCCCGCGTCACAATCTGATCTTCTTCACCCATCGACACCCATACATCGGTGTAAATTACATCTGCACCAGTTAAACACGCTGGATCAGAACTAACTTCAATGCTTGCACCATGCTCATTAGCACAAGCAAGGGCTTTGTTTAAACTCTCAGGGGCAGGGTAGAGTTCTGCTGGTCCATAAGCCACGAAGTGCATACCCATTTTGGCACAACCATACATCCAGGCATTTGCCATATTATTTCTGGTATCGCCAACATATACTACCTTAACTTGATTTAACGGTTTGTGAGGTAATGCTTCTTCAATCGTCATTAGATCGGCTAATATTTGCGTCGGGTGATCTTCATCTGTTAGTCCGTTGTACACGGGTATGCCAGAATATTTTGCCAAATCTTCAACCGTTTTTTGACTATAACCGCGAAATTCAATCCCATGGTAAAAACCAGCGAGAACCTGCGCTGAATCTTCTACGGATTCTTTTTTGCCAAATTGGGAACTTGATACATCAATAAAACTCGGATGCCCACCTTCTTCTGCAACACCGATTTCAAAAGCACATCTGGTTCTGGTCGAAGTTTTTTCAAAGAGTAGCGCAATATTCTTGCCCCGTAGGCTGTTACCGATGATTCCAGCATTACGCTTTTGTTTTAGCTGATGCGATAAATCCAATAAATAACGAATTTCAGCTGGCGAAAAATCAAGTAAGCTTAAAAAGCTTCTATTGTGTAGATCAATTGTCATGATAGTAATACCCTATGCTGCAGATTAGGAATAATTACTTAGATGAAAAACTATATAAAACATAATGAAATTATACTGAGCGATGGATGTAGTAAATATTTTGCTTAAATAAAACTACAACAGATAGCTTAAAATTTCATAATGTTTTAGGTTTTAATAACTTGTATTGCAAAATAAGAAATGAAATACCAAGCTAAGTAATTATTACTAAAACTTTAAATTTATAAATTTGGAAAAATAGTGTTTACTAAGGCAGAAGATAAAGGCTATCTCTGATTAGTTATTGAGAGAAATAAGATTAGCGTCGTCGAGAAGAAGGAGCAGAAGATTTAGCAATAGTATTGTTAAGTAACGAAATTGTATTTTGTACTTGCTGGACAAATTCCATCTGTAAAATCTGGAGTAATTGTGCTGATTTCATGAATCAGACCTTTCGTTTAAAAAGAGGTTACTTAAAAAAGCTAAGTGAGGGGATTGTAACAAGATAAAATTGTATTTGTCAAATTATTTTTTCATTTTTGTTTGGTTGGGCACAATAAAGCCATAAATATAGCTTGACAAGTTAAGGTTATTAAATTACAATGATTAACTTCCATGATATTGTGATACATCAAAATTTAATATATGTATTATATGATGTTTATATACTAAGGTCGTTGAATTTTGGACGTTTTCGTATCGTAAAAAAGTTGGCAATATGCTATTATTGCATACATTACAAATGCTTTTTTACTAATATCAGGCGTCTAAATATCAAATACTTCGAGTATAGTTAATGGTGGTCTAAATAGATTATTGATAAAGTTTATTTAGTGCATTTTAAATTAATAATTACCTAATTTTTAGAAAGAACTTACAATTATGAAAAAAATTCTTCTTGCTCTTATTGCATCAGTAGCAGTTTCGGTTGCTTTTGCTGCTCCTATCGCATCTTCAACAGCAAGTCAATCTGAGCCTCAGTTTGATAATACCAAAATGAAATGTGGTGAACACACAGTTAAAGATGGTGATAATACCGATACTTTGACAGGTATCTGTAAAGGATTCAAATTTGGTAAAGGTAAAGCTGGTTTTCTAGATGAAAATTCTGGTAAAAAAATAATGTGTCAAGAGAAAAAAGGACACATTATCTTGTCTAGCTGCCAAGCTGCACCAGCTAAATAGTACGTAAAGCAATAAGCAGCAGCCTTTAGAATATAATGCTCTCTTTAGAATTCTCAAGTCTGCTGATTATGCTAGAGGGTTGATTTATCAACCCTTTTTACATCAAGTATTCCGTCTAATACAGATAGCTGAGCATAATCTGTCCCTCAAAATTATTACCACCATTGCCCTCATTATCTAGTGGTTGAACAATATAACCGTAACCTGCGAAAATTGTAAACCCTTTGATCTGTGGAACATTATAATTAAATGTAATATCATACTCATTACTTGCTGGCATGGTTACTGTATTATAGCGTGCTGCACTAACTCCTACTTCAAGCGCATCATCTAAAAATTTTACGGTTGGTGCAATCTTGTACGCCTGACCTGCAGATTTATCAATTAAGCCAAGCATCCAGCTCGTAGTATAGAGTGGATCGGTTGCTAGCGAATAGGTGTAAGGGGATACAATATTTCCACCCTCAAATGAGTCATTTGGTCCCCAGATATTGTTATAGCCTAATTTTAATTCAAGCCAATCATAGTTCATGGTTAGTTGTAAACCAAGCATATTGCTGTTTATATTGTTGGCTAAACCATTGTTACTCAATATATTTTGATCGCTACCAAATTGTAACGCACCCTGAACTCCAATTTCAAAACCTAATTTATCACTAGCTTTTAATTTTAGATTACTATCGGCATAAATGAGGTTAGAATAATCATAAAATTTGTAACCCCATAATCTGAAATCCAGTAATTCTGTCGGTGTATTCCATGAGACTCCTGCTGCAATGGTACCTGGTGTTGAATTTGAAGTTCCATCAGGTGTGAGACTTGGGTCAATTGAACTATTGTAATAAGTTTGATTATTAAAACCAGTTTCGCCAAGCATTTGAGCTTGATTGAATGCTAATGCGGTAATCAGCCAATGATTACCCAAATCAATATTTGCCAACGCTCCCTGATATGTCACTAGATTAAGTGCATTATTTTGATAATAAGTGAGCCATGGACTGTTATTAATACCAATTCTACCAGCATCAACTTGCAGCACGTCAGAATATTTATATTCTACAAAAAGCTCTTGCATCTCTAATTGTTCTTTAGTGGATAAGCCTAAGGCTTGCTGATCTGGGTCACTGGGGTTTATTTGTGATGTGTACGGGTTAACACCAGTTAAAAATCCACCGATAGAAAAGCCTGCTATTTGACCAGTTTGTGCAAAAATATTTACCCCATAGCCATAGTTATTAGCTCCATTTTGATCGTAATAACTTGCAACGCCCATCACATTCCATGTTCCATCACTAAAGATGCGTTTTGCTATTCCATCGCTGGCAATCTGACTTTCACTCAAGTTTGCAGTTCCACCTTGGCTGGGCAAACTTAAATATGGGTTTTGTAGATAGTTTCCGCGGCTTAAATAGCCACTTGCTACAGTCGTTGTTTGTTCTTGTGATTCTTCTTCGAGTGTTAACCCATAGGTGTTGGCGCAAATTAATCCAGAACTGAATAGCATAATTTTTTTAAGCATAATAGTAAAATATTCCCCCAATAGTTAAAAAGCTACATTAAGTTTAAGGGCATCAGTATACATGAGAATGATTCTTATTTGCAAATTTTGCCAAATGTGATTATTAATGCTTGCTAGTTAAGATTTTGTTTTGATATGATATATGGTTGTAAGTTTTATTGGGGATTGAAAAAACCTTGTACAAAATTTAAATTAAGGTATATAATAGCGGCGCTGATTAGCGCTATTTAATAACAAATAAGAGGATACACAAATGTTAAACATTGATGAAAAACAAGTCTGTGAAATTTTAGATAAAATTATTGCACATGAACTAGCTGGGGTGAGTCGCTATACTCACTATGCTTTAACTGTATACGGTTTAGAGCGTTTGTCACTAGTTGGCTATTTCAAAACTCATGCTACAGAATCATTGGATCATGCTTTAAAAGCTGGTGAATTAATGACTGGCCTTAATGGTCATCCAACAATTAAGGTTGCGGACATAAAAGAAACTAACAAGCATGATTTAGTAAGTATTATTGCCGAGTCAATTGAACACGAAACTAAAGCTGCAGAAATGTATCACCAATTATTGGAGGCTGTAAAAGACAAATCAGTTTATCTTGAAGATTATGCGCGCACCATGATTGGTTCGGAAGAACAGCACGTCTTAGAAATGCGTAAGATTGCTAAAAAAGCTTAATTGCTTCTGTGAAACTACTGAATTGTTTTGATTCAGTAGTTTCACAGCTAAAGTTATAATTTTGATTATTATCTAGTAAGCAAATTTACATTTGGGGCATGGGTTTGAAATAAAACTCTGCTTGAACTGAAAATGTATCGTTGGTAACATCTTTACCGATAACATTATGGGGTAATAGTCAGATAATTTTGGGTGCGAGAGCAACAGCTTCAGCGCGTGTTTTATGAATAAGCGGAAAAATATATTCTGCATCCAAAGCTGCAGCGGGGTTTAATCTAGTTAATTCAAGTGTGGCTTGAATTCTCTCTAACATATCTGGCTGTGCAGAAATTTCATTTGAAACCCCCATTGCAATATAGCGAATTGATTGATCGTTATTTATCATTTGACTGGCTACAAATGCGCAAATATCAATATCATCAGGTAGTGAAGATTGTGGAGGTAGACAGCTAAAATTTATCTGATTCTCACTGACTGTGAATTTCTTGCGAGCAGTTTTCTGGATGATTTTTAATGCGTCTTTTACTGTTTGTGAGTTGCTTTGAAATTGTGTTGTATGGTTAATGATGTTAACATAATGAACCTGAATCATGTATTCTTGATATTGCTGGTTATTTAGTAGTTCAATGAGACATGCTCTGGATTTAAATCCACCAGAGTATAAACAAACAATTTTTCTTTTCATTATTAATCCTAATTTATAGTAAAACCTACTGAGGTATCCTGCCGTTTTTTTATTTTTTCAGTGCATCGAGTCTGTAGAGCTATTTTAACTTTGCTCTGGCGATGCAGGCACTACAACGCATGCAGGCAGAAGCAATTATCTTCCCATCTAAAGCTTGCTGATAATGTGGAATCCGGCATGACCAACTTGCATTCCGAATATCTTCAGGTAACATATTCCAAATTTGTTGCTTGGTGAGCTCAATAACTGGAGTAATACAAATTGCTGAGCTAGGGTTTTTTTTACCAATTTTGGCAATTGACAGCGCTTTTTCGACACAGTTGGTAATATGATGTAATGGATCACCACCTGTTGTCTCATCATCTGCAGTACGTCCAATTGCAATATACGCGATGTTTAAATCAATATTTGCCAGATTAGCAGCAACAAAACCATATCCATCAGCGTCAACAGGAACTTTGGGCGCCATAAATGCAAAATCCAGAATAGTCGATGATAAATATAGTCTACGCGCGGTAAGGCTACGAAATAGGGGTATGGTTTTATCTACGGCTTGTCTTTCCGCATAATAACGATTAGTTATATTTAATAATTGCACATGATGAACCAAAATTTCATATTCTGAGTATCGTTGGTCATGAATTAACTGCCAGAGAGCGCCAGCAGAATCTAGTCCACCTGAATACATGCACAGTATTTTAGGCGCAGTTGGCATTGTTATCTCGCTTTTTTTGTTTATGAAAATATCACTGATTTAGATGAAGCATAATGCTATATATACTCGTAATTGTATACATAATTCAGGAATAATACAGATTATTTGCTAATAAAGCTCCATATCTTGACTTGGCATCTTTGTTGAGATTATGCCTATAATATTCTGTTTTACATTTAATAAAGTCCAGTTCGCAAACATGGGAAGCCCCTCATTGATTTAAGATGATTTTAAGATGATATTATACTGTCATACAAAAATGGGTGTAACCTAATTTTATTAATACTTTCAATAACTGGAGTGGATCATGAAAAATAAGTTAATTATTAATATATTGCATCCCTAAAGTTTAGCATTGGCTTGCTAGATACTTATTTTTTTCGTTTAGCATTTTTATGGATAATGCATTCAGAAAGTTCTCGTTGAAGGGGGGCATAAGTAAGATTTTAACACAATAACCAGTCGCAGTAAAAGCTTTAAGGTTATGAATTTCGCTGGTAATCATTATGCACAAATTGGTGAGGTTATAACGAGATAAACTAAAGACCGGTATTTTACATCAGCCTTTAGTTTCGTTTAACTCCTTAGTATAAGATTATATAAATTATGGCATGATAATAGCTTTGGCGTAGGAGCTTATTCCTCCTGTTACACCATAACCGAGTTGTCCGTATGTATTTGACCCCCAGCAGTATACATTACCCAAATCAGACATTCCACAAAACATTGCATTGGCGCCACCGTCATCGTCATAACCACCGGAAATTGCGATCAATTTTGTTCCAGAAGGAATTTGGCTACTTCCTCCCATGACTATAGTTTGAGGTGTATTAACTGTCGTAGTATTACCCAACCCCAACTGTCCATAATAATTATTTCCCCAACAATATCCTAATCCTTGATCAGTCATACCACAGGTTGAATATCCACCTTGGGAAACAGATAACCATTTTGCACCCAGAGGTAGCTGGCCTTGAGAAACTAAAACCGGGGATAAACTGTTAGTATTAGTTCCATTTCCTAATTGTCCGCTACCATTATTACCCCAACAGTACATGGAACCTGCATCTGTAATTAAACACGCAGCCTGTCCAACATCATCGTGAGCCAATGAAACTGCTATTGTTTGATAGTTTGATGCTAATGCTCCTCCACTTAACAACACAGGCGTGTTTGATGAACTACCAGAGTAGTAGTCACCCCAGCAATAGGTTTTTCCATTTGATGCGATTGCACATGTTCCTCTAACCCCGGCACCAATATCACGTATGGTAATACCGCTTGGAATCTGTCCTTGTAATACTAAAACAGGAGACGAACTAGATGTTATTGAGCCATTCCCTAATTGACCTGAAGTGTTACGTCCCCAACAGTAAGCTTTCCCATCTGTACCAACACCACATGCATGATCTCCTGCGTTAGATACCTTAATCAATTTTACACCCACGGGGATCTGACCAGCTAATACAGCTATCGCTACATTACTTGTTGTGTAAGTACCATTTCCCAACTGTCCATAGTTATTATTACCCCAACAGTAGGTTTGCTTACTAGAAGATATTGCACATACTGAGCTATCTCCATAATTATCCCCGGCCACAGCCACAGAAATCTGATTAAATAGTGTGCCTACTGGAATTGCACTGCTCCCACCCATTAGGACTGCGGTAGGAGTATTCTGACTAGTAAATGAGCCAATGCCTAATTCTCCTTGATGATTATTACCCCAACAATATGGTTGACGATTACTTTTTAATATTAAACAACCAGCCTCAGCTGCTGCACCTAAAATTGTCTCGGAACCAACAGGGGCAGGATCATATACATTAAACATCACTAGAGCGCCAGAAGAAATTGAAACTCCAGCAGTTTGATTTACTACCTCTATAGTATAATTTTGAATTGTAGCATTGGCATCGATATCCACAGGAATAGCACATGTTGGCTGTGAAGAGTTAACTGTACAAGTACCTGAGATACTAATACCTGTATCACTTGGGGATAAATTTTGTAATGCTATAGTTTGATTTGCAATATTATACCCACCTGATAAGTTAGCTACTATATTAAAACTGCTTGCAATCACAATACTTTCTCCAGCCGTTAATCCGCTAGTGGTAATAGCAATAGTAGCAGGGGCATAAGCATTAAAATAGACTGGAGCAGAATTATAGGTATAGTTTCCATGTGTGTCACTATAACTAAATTGCCAGTTAGTTGTATCCAGTGGTAATGTTGTTGTTCCCGCAGTCGTAGGGGTGTACTGGAATACTTCATCACAAGTTTCATTTGGTGTTAGAGTTTTGCCTCCATTATCAAGATTACAACCATCAGTTACTAGAGTAAATGGCGTGCCGGTAAGCTTGCTGCTAATTGTTCCTGTTGTTAATCTGAAGTTTTGTGCATTCTCATTACCTTTATTTTCGTAAGTGAGAGTAACTTGTCCATTACTTCCTACTTGTAGCGCATAAGTAGTAGCTGGTGTTTGACCATTGCCACCAGCAAAGCCTGTTGCTCCTATGGTTTTTAAATATGCAATTGCATTTGAAACACTACCAGTAATTGCTATAGTTACTGGTGTTGCTGCATGAGTTGGATAATTATCATAATTCACTGTTAATGTAGTATTATAGCTCCCAAATGATGATGGTCCAAACTGTAAATTCAGATTACCATTTGTCCCTGCTGCTATGGTTGAACTATAATTACTTAAAATAGAGAAAATGGAGGTTGGATTTATGCTGCCAACAACATTGGTTGCATCAATTTCTCCTGAATTATAGAGAGTAAATGTTTGCGTTGCAAAATCAGTGCCAGATACTCCAGATATATTTATAAAATTATATGGGTCCAATGGGGTTGTTAATGATAGTATTGCCGTTGACTGGGTTACTCGGTAATTTACTGTTGTTTCAGTTGGCGTTGGCGCAGGAGTACCGTTATTGTAATTATAAGAAATACTTATGTCTTCGCTATTTTCATCTGTTTTGATATTATTGTTATAGCTTACCGTTATATTACAATTACCTGTGCTTGCTGGAAGGCTGTCACTGATTGTTGCCGGACTTGTTCCGCTAGTTACTGTGCAGCTATTATTTATGCCACTACTGATGGTAAAATTAGTTGGCAAAGTTAATACCAATCCATTCTCGGTAGTATTCCCTGTATTGGTAATTGTCATTTGCTTGCTTACGGTTCCAGTTGCCGTTGTTGTAAAGAAATCATTATCTGGGCTAAATACTGTGTAGTTAGACCTGCTCTTGGAGTTAGTACAGGACTAGGGGATGGTGTTGGGGTGGGTGTAGGTGTAGGATTTACATTCTGATCTACTATCCCACTAGTGGTAGTTTCACTTTGTCCGTTATTATAGGTAAGAATTACATTTCCTGTTGTAGTAGCTACGGAGGTATTTTTTAATCTTAGGGTCGCCATCGCCGTCGAGCCACTATTTAAATTTGTTGGATTAAACACTATTTCCACATTAGGATTATTTGATACTAACCCTTGTAGCTGGGCTATTGTACTGCCTATATTACTAAAGGTGATTATTTGCTCGGGATTTGCGGGTGTCAAATATACAGCTGAAGGCAACATCTCAGCTATCCCGACATCTTTTACTGTAGTTAGAGTACTACTGTTAGTTGCAGTAGATACTACTGTGACTTTACCTTTTGCCACCATCTGTGTCTGTGCTTTGATTGTCTGCGTCAGTCCATTAGCACTTGGCACTGGTAACAAGATATTGAAGGTAATACCTTGACTAAAATTTCCAGTTTCAGTAATCAGTTGCTGATTGGGCAATGGATTGTTACTGCTATCTACCAGCACTACATTATTAAAGTTACCGGTATTGACTGATGCAATTAATCCACTTACCAGTATATACGGTGTACCATTGATTACCGTATGATAGTAACTAAGCGTTATTCCGTCAGCTCCGCTCAGGTTATTATAGGCTGACTGTTCTACTCCGATAGTCAAAAGGCTAATTACATTTGTAGCTTGGCTAGTTTTACTTTGAGTGTTACTCTTATTATCAGCACTAATACCAAAGCTACCGGCAATAGCACCTGCAGGAATACTAACTTTTACATTACATTGACTATGGGCAGCAACAATTGCACAATTAGTCGCACTAGCATTATCAATACTACTGCCAATAGCCCCACCGATTTGATTAATCAGGCTATAATGAATATTGCTGACTGTACTCTCAGAGGGGTTATTAACTACAATGTAAGTATTAGCTGATTCACCTGTTTTACTATAGGCCGTTTTGGGTGCAATCATCTGTAGCGATGATACATCACCATTACCATTATTATTACCACCAGAGGTGCCGCCACTATTTCCCGAGCTACTACAGCCATAGAGCATAATACAACCCAATATCAGCTGGGTAATAAGCGCTAAATTCTTTTTATTGTTTGTGGATAATTGATACATGCTATGTCCTTATTAAAAACTAATAATTTGAGTTATGTATGTGTTTTAAAATAAATGCTATTTAAAAGTTATCGATTATTTTGTGTATTTATTTAGCATGCCTCATATTAATAGGCAGTGGATTGTATCAGAGCAAGTATTTATTGTATATAGATATTTTTGCATAACTGTTATGCACTTTTTGTATAAATAATCAAAGTTCACTTACCTGGTAATGTTAGAGGAATTATATTCAAACAGGGATGGCATCTGCCTATCTATTGACAAGTAATCTCTACGTATGGAATGTCGTTTTAAAGTAATTTTGTAGTTAATCTATAAGGGCAGATACGCAATAACAGTTAATAAAATCATCAATTCATTTTTATCTAGTGCCAGCTTCAATGTTAAAATAGCTGCTACTAGATTTAAAAAGCAGATGGACTATGAAATACCGCGATTTACGAGAATTTATAACTAATCTTGAAGCTCTTGACGAATTAAAACGCATCCAACAACCAGTTTCCCCGCATTTGGAAATGACTGCATTTTGTGATAAGGTATTGCGTGCTGGTGGTCCAGCAATTTTGTTTGAAAATCCAACAGGGTATCAAATGCCAGTGTTGGGTAATCTTTTTGGTACGACCAGACGCGTAGCGCTCGGTATGGGCAAAGACAATATCAGCGAATTAAGAGCGGTTGGCGAGTTTTTGGCTGAACTCAAAGAGCCGCAACCACCCAAAGGCTTACGTGATGCTTGGGATAAATTACCGTTATTAAAACAGCTTTATAATATGCTGCCAAAAACTATTACTAAAGCTCCAGTACAGCAAATTATCATTGAAAAAGATGAAGTTGACCTAGAAACTTTGCCGATTTGGCATTGCCATAGCGAAGATGTAGCACCTCTAATTACTTGGGGCTTAGTTGTTACCAAAGGTCCATACAAAAAACGCCAAAATCTGGGTATTTACCGTCAACAAGTTATCGGCAAAAATCGAGTAATTATGCGTTGGTTATCTCATCGTGGCGGAGCACTAGATTATCTTGAACATTGTCGCGAAAATCCAGATAAACCATATCCAATTGCCGTAGTCTTGGGCTGCGATCCAGCAACTATTTTGGGAGCGGTAACACCAGTTCCCGATAGTTTATCTGAGTATCAATTTGCTGGTTTACTACGCGGTAGTCGCACCGAATTAACCAAATGTCTTTTATCTGATTTACAAGTTCCTGCCTATGCTGAAATTGTTTTGGAAGGATTTATCTATCCAAATGATACGGCGGTAGAAGGACCCTATGGCGATCATACTGGATACTATAATGAACAAGATACTTTTCCAGTAATGACTATCGAAAAAATTACCATGCGTGAAAACCCGATTTATCATAGCACTTATACCGGTAAGCCGATTGATGAGCCTGCAATTTTGGGGGAGGCTCTAAATGAAGTCTTCGTTCCGCTATTACAAAAGCAATTTCCCGAAATTATTGATTTTTATCTACCTCCCGAAGGATGTAGCTATCGTTTAGCAGTTGTGTCGATTAAAAAACGTTATGCTGGACATTCTAAACGGGTAATGCTGGGTATCTGGAGTTATTTGCGCCAGTTTATGTATACCAAGTTTATTATTGTGGTTGATGATGATGTTAATATTCGCGATTGGAAAGATGTTATCTGGGCGTTAACCACCCGAGTTGATCCACTGCGTGACACTACAATGATTGATCGCACCCCAATTGATTACCTAGACTTTGCGTCGCCTATTTCTGGTTTAGGTAGCAAAATGGGAATTGATGCTACCAATAAAATTCATGGTGAAACCAATCGCGAATGGGGAAGGGTAATTACTCAAGATCCACTGGTGAAAGCTAAAATGGATGAACTATATAATAACATATTTAAATAATGATTAATTCACGCTTTGGAGTCTATTATGTTAGATGATATTTTGTTATTTGTGCATCTAGTTAATATTGGTAATTATAGTCAAACTGCAAATAAACTTCACATTAGCCAGCCTACGCTTAGCCGTAAGATTTCACAACTAGAGCAAAGTCTTGGTGTGCCACTGATTAAACGTAACACCCGTAATTTTGAAATAACTAGCGCGGGGTATAGATTGTATGAGGGGTTTAGTGGTCAGGTTGATCACTATAATAAGATTATTAATAGCCTTAAACGAGAAGGTGAGTCAATCAGTGGGATGTTAAATGTTTCATTACCAACTGCATTATCTATTTATGGAATTGCTCCATTTGTTGCCGAATTTATGCAGAAAAATCCAGGAATTGAACTGAATATCGCATACCAAAATCGTGAAATTGATTTGGTTCGTGAAAAATTTGATTTAGCGGTAGTTAGCGAGATTCCTAAACAACAAACAACGAAAATAAAACTCCTTCACTCAGTACCATTACACATTTATTGTACATCAAAATATATAGAGCGTTATGGTTTACCAGACTCGATCCATGATTGTATTGCCACGCATTTAACTACTGGATGGCTTAAAGAGAGTAGTACTCCTGAGCAAGATTATTTTTTGTATCATGATAGTGGTGAAGAATTACATTTAATTGGTAGTTCACGGCTTAATATAAGTAATAGTATACATGGTAAATACATGGCTTTAAGTGGACATGTTATTGCTGGTGGTTGGGATGAACTATATGCCGAAGAGCTTGCATCAGGTCAGTTAATTAAAATTTACCCCGAATATAATTGGGGTATGCTATCCTTCTATCTAGTACGTCTTGCAAATAGTGAAAGTGTTTTGACTGATCTGTTTATTCAGTTTATTGAAGAATGCTTTGCACGTTTAAAAAATCCAGTTACAGAATAAAGGTAAAAAATGGCAAATATTTTATCGTTACAATCGCATGTGGCATATGGCTACGTAGGAAATCGTGCTGCAGTTTTTCCTTTGCAGCGTTTAGGTCATGAAGTTGTCACAATTAATACTGTACAGTTTTCGAACCATACTGGTTATGGCTCATGGACTGGTGATATTATGACTGTTGAACATATTGATAAAATTTTTGCAGGTCTAGAGCAACAAGGTATGCTTAGATATATTGATGGTGTATTAACCGGATACTTAGGTGATAGCAGCTTGGGTGAAGTACTTTTAAAATGGTTGCAAAAATTACGAAGAATAAACCCGCAATTAATCTACTGCTGTGATCCAGTAATTGGCGATATTGGTCGTGGTGTCTTTGTTAAAGCTGGAGTACCTGAGTTTTTTCGCGACCAAGCATTACCTAATGCAACCATTTTAACCCCCAATCAATTTGAATTAACTAATTTAACCGGGATTGAAATCGCAACTCTTGCCGATGCCAGAGAGGCATGTGCTGTGCTTCATGATAAAGGCGCTAAACAAATTTTGGTAACCAGTTTAACTAGAAATGATGCTGACCCATTGCAGATTGAGATGTTATTGTCAAGCAAAGACGAAGCTTATCTAGTTGCCACTCCAAGGCTTGAGATGCCAATTGCCCCAAATGGATCAGGTGATATGACCGCGGCAATTTATTTGGCTAAATATCTTGAGACTAAAAATTTGAAATTAAGTTTAGAGCACACCGCCGCTGCACTATTTGCAATATTTGCTGAAACTTTGAAACTTGAAAGAAGAGAACTTGCAATTATACAGGCACAAGATGAATTATTAAATCCTAAGCGTAGGTTTACAGCATCAACTATTACATTATGAGATTTAGGTTGCAGAGAAGCACAAACAATATGTGATATAACACAATTAATAATTTATCAAAGGAAAATTCATGCAACAACAAGAAATTTTGGCACAGTTAAAAACATTGACTACTGAAAATATTAATCCTAGTTCTCTAAACATCGATATCGTAGCTACGCTCGAAAAATTGAAAATTATCAATCAGGAAGATCAAAAAGTAGCTTTGGCAATTGCGGAGGAATTACCGGCAATTGCTACTGCAGTCGATGCAATTACGGTAGCGATGAAAAACGGTGGACGTTTGATTTATATTGGTGCGGGTACTAGTGGACGTTTAGGGATTTTGGATGCAGTAGAGTGTCCGCCGACCTATGGAGTTGATTATAATACCGTAGTTGGACTTATTGCTGGTGGTGAGAAAGCATTTATTAAAGCTCAGGAAGGCGTCGAAGATAAGGAAGAACTTGGTGTTGAAGATCTTAAACAAGTCAATTTAACATCGCATGATATTGTGTGTGGAATCGCCGCATCAGGTCGCACTCCTTATGTAATTGGTGGTTTGGATTATGCTCGATCGCTGGGTTGTAAAACAATTGCAGTTGCCTGTAATAAAAATAGTGTGATCGGGGATCATGCAGATATAAAAATCGAAGTTTCCGCTGGTGCAGAAGTTATTTCTGGTTCAACCCGAATGAAAGCTGGGACTACTCAAAAACTAATCTTGAATATGCTAAGTACGACGACTATGATTAATCTTGGTAAAGTCTATAAAAACTTAATGGTTGATGTAAAAACATCCAATGCTAAACTAGAAGCACGTGCGAAAAAAATTATCATGGAAGCAACTGACGTTGATTATGCTACGGCGGAGAAATTTCTCAAGCTTGCCAATAATCATGTCAAAACTGCAATTGTAATGATTATCAATAATTTATCTTTCGAACAAGCTAGTGAGAAATTGTCTCTTAGTGCGGGGATAATTCGCGATATTCAATAAACATCCGGGTGAATAATATCATGAACATCGGCGCCATATTGCCAGACGCGATCGACATATTGTTCACCCCAATCACTAATTAACATCTCCATTTGATAACTAATTACTTCATCTGCAATTTTTTCAGCTAAAAAAGGATGTTCTGGATTATGGTGAATAAATTCACAGCCAAACAAAGTCTGACTCATTTGCATATAATCTTTAGTATGTAAGATGTAGGCATGCCAAACATCATCCAGATGATGCAGATTATCCATAGCAAAAAATATATCATTCTCAAGCTCGCTGCGATTAGCAGTGTATAACCAGCGCATAAAGTCATTAAACCATTGTGTGCTCAACTTTAGTGACCAGCGCTTTTCTACCATCAACCGATAAATGGTTGGTAAGTGCTGCCAGCTTTCAAGTTGCTGTTTAGTTGGTAAATGCATTTATTTTTTGCAACAGCTATGACACGATTCTTTAGCACAAGCTCGCGCTAATTGTTTTAGTCTCAGGATTTTTTCGGTTGTAGTCATGAAGTATACCTTTGGTAAATATTTAAAAATATCTAGCGAAATAAGGATTGGATAATCCAGAATTTTAGCATTTTGTAGTTAGATTTAACTAATAATTTTATGATTAAGCTTATATGCAGCTAAACAAATTCCGATAAAAATTCCTGAAGTGAGTACAAAACTTAGTAGCGGGTAGGTTGGTAGCATAGTAACCATATAAGTTGCGAGACTATTTACTGAAAATCCAATGCACATATTCAGCCCTAAAGCCTGCGCACTTTGGGTGTGAAAATGACTCATTATTTTGATTTGGGTCGGCGGATTAATTAGGGCATTAGCTACGCGCATCAAGAGTACACCCATGGTAGCGAGTATTGTAATAATAGTTAAGTTATCAAAAAACAATGTGATAATCAGTATAACAACGCCACTGGCAGTGGAATATACTCCGATACCAATAATATTTACCAGTGGTGATTTTTTGCGATTTAGGAATTGCATCAGTTGGTTGCCAGTTAGATAAGCTGCAGATAAACCAAGAAAGACATATGAATATTTGATCGGTGAAATATGCAGGTAGTCTATATACAGGTAACTTGAAATTCCAATAAATGCAAAATAAGCCCCAACTCCAGATGCATAAATCAGGGTTAGCGTTATGAAAACTCTATTTTTCAATAAGCTTAAATAGCCTTTTAAATAGCGCTGTAAGGAGGGTATCTTGGAAATATGCTCGAGATTAGTTTCTGGTAGTATTTTTTTTGTTATTGCTACTAATATAAAACCAGCTACAGCACTGAATAAAAAGCAATAATGCCAGCTTAAATAAGTTGCAATATACGCTCCTAAAATAGGTGCAATGGCAGGAGAGATTATTAATCCCATTAATAAAACCCCATTAGCATGGATTTGTTCACGTTCATCCATACAGTCTTTTAGGATTAAGCGCGGAACGATTAGGATAACCGAGCAACCAAAAGATTGAATTACGCGGAGTATTATAATTCCCCAAATAGTTGGGGTAAAGGTAATCAGCCCCGCTGCTGCCGAGAAACAACCGACACCCCAGCACAAAACCTTGCTTCGCCCAAAGCGATTGCTTAATTCACCTGTAAACAATACTCCAAATGCAATACCAATACTGTAGCTTGACAATGTTAGATTAACTATTTGTGGTGTTGAATGAAAATCAGCCACCATTTGGGGCAATGAGGCAATGTAAATATCTGTAGCGGAAACTCCCAGAAAGAACATTGCGGTTAGTAGAAATAAAATCCTACGCTTAGTAACCTTATCTATTTTTTGCACAAATTTCTCATTTAATAATTAAGTTGTTATTTTTTCCAATTGATTTTTTCTAATGACTTACCTTTGGTTTCAGGAATAAATAAAGCAATTAGCAAATAACAGAAAACAAAGAAAGCCATAATCAAGAATAGCTTTGCATAGCCCAAGTTAGCGCTTAAAGCGCCAAACCATGAGACAAATAAAGTTCCGACTAAAGCACCTACGGTAAATGCTATGGAAATTGCCAGTGCTCTGACATTGGTTGCCAGTAGCTCAGTGGAAATAACTAAAATTAATGCACCAGGTCCAAAGGCAAAGAAACCTACTACAAAGATTATACCAATTAACGTGATATAGCCAACCAGTTCGCCTTGCGGTAAAATTGCATGCGCAACAAAGAGTAGTAATAAGGTTGCTAAGAGCCCGCTGGTACCAATAATTAAAATCCGTTTACGTCCAATTTTATCAACTAGAAACAAAGTTGCAATCATTGCGCTAAAGTTTACCAGACTAATACTAATATTACCAAATAAACCAACTACATCAGAATGAATTCCTGAGTCTTTCATAACTTGTAAGCTATTTTGTACGAATACGTTAATCCCTGTCAATTGATTAAGTGAAACTGCTGCGAGAATCACTAAAAATGGAATTAAGTTAGAGCGCTTCATCAGCTCGCGAAAATGTCCGCTCGCTTGTTGAGCTGCCGCATTTTGAATTTCTATTAAAGCATTATCTGCAGTTTGTGGATTGATTCTGAAGAGCGCAGTAGTTGCTTCATTAATTTTATTTTTAGCAATCAACCAGCGTGGAGATTCAGGTAGTTTTATTACTAGTCCAACTATAGCTAATGGCATAATTAGTGCAACTGCAAAGGCTAATGGATAATAAGCGACACTAATAAAAATCCAAATTAGGCTGGAAACCAATGCACCACCCGTGTTAGCTAATTTAAACGCCGTAATGATTTGTCCACGCCACCTAGTCTCAGAAACCTCCACTAGATACAAAGGCATTACAATTTCGCACATCCCATAAGCAATTCCCTGAATAAAACGGGCTGAGTAGAGATTAACATGATTTTTAGCAAAAATGTAATAAACGATACCAATAATAAAAATTAGCATCGTAATTAAGATAACTTTTTTACGCCCTAGGTGATCCGCAAGTGAACCAGTGTAAATACTTGCAATAAAACAACCTAAAAGTAGTGCACCAACGTGAAGTGATACCTGCTCCTTGGTAATATACTGCTGCATAACCAGTTTAGGCAAGACTAATGCAATAACACCAAGAATATAGCCACAAATTACACCGCTAATAATGGTTAGCCCGATAAGTTGTGATTTATAGCTAGCAAACCTCATAAAGTGCTCCAAGGATACAACGTTGTGTAGCTCCAGTTACACTTTCATAATTGGCAGGTAGTCTTTCAATACGACGTTTGGCAAACCAAGCAAATGCGATTGCTTCAAGCTGATCAACATCAATTCCCACTTCTTCAGTAGTACGAACCGTAATACCGCTATTATTAGCAATTTGTCCTAATAGAAATTTATTGTATGCGCCACCGCCACAGGCATAAATAGCCTCTACATCTGATGGTTTTGCATAAGCACAAATAGCATCAGCAACTGTTTTAGCTGTTAATTCAACCAAAGTACGTAAGACATCGTAGTCGGAAGCATCGGTTTGATTATTGGTAATCAGTTGGTGTTTGATCCATTCTAAATGATAAATTTCCTTACCAGTACTCTTAGGTGCAGGTAGATTGAAATATTCGTCTTTAAGCATTTGCTCCAATAGCGTGGGGATAATTTTTCCTTGTGTTGCAAGTAATCCATCTTTGTCATATCCAACGCCAAATCTATCTTGTACCCACAGATCAATCAAGCAGTTTGCTGGGCCAGTGTCAAAACCAATAACTTTACTAGTGTTTGGATTTAAGATTGTAATATTGGCAATCCCACCCAGATTTAATATTACGCGAGTACGATTAGAAGATAAAAAATAATGATGAAATACTGGAGTTAACGGAGCACCTTGTCCACCATAAGCCATATCCATGCGACGAAAATCACAGACTACATTAATTTCAGTTAATTGAGCTAATTTATTACCATCAACTAGTTGTATTGAAAAAGGATATTGGTTGTACGGATCATGAAAAACCGTTTGCCCATGACAGCCGATGGCTTTAACTTCTTGTGGCGCAATTCCTGAGTTATCCAACAATTGTTGTACAGCTTGGGCATAGTTAACTGCTAAACGCACTTCGAGTTCGCCAAACTCTTTAAGGTGACAACTAAAGCTACGTAGGAGGGCTTGTAAATCTTTTTGCAGTTGTGGATCAAAAGGGAGTGACGTTTTCGCGAGCACTTGTAGTTTGTTTTCTGCGCCAAATTCGCATAGTACTGCATCAATTCCATCTAGGCTAGTCCCTGACATTATTCCTATATATTTCATAACAAAGTCTTTCTTCTATAAAGGCAAATAAGATAATAATTCAAATTATAACGAATAGGGTATTGTGCCAAAATATGCTTAGTTTGGATAGAGCTGTTTTTACATAGCACCTATACATAAATAGTGCTTAGGACATAGTTGACAAAAATTAACCTATCCATTGCGCAGGGTCAAATCCTAATGGAACGGAACCTCTTCCAATTTGTAGCGGTGTTTCCGACATTTTGAGTACTGGTGCCAAATGCTCAAGGATACCAAATTGAGTTTGGGTTTTAACTAATAAATCTTGAATTTCTGCAGCGGATGGGTTGTGAGAGTTTTTAAACTCAGCAGAAGTTCGACCAAGATTGTTAAACCAGTGAGCGGTTTGTGCTAATGATAAGCGAATTAAATAACTCCCTCCATCGATTGAACGCCGCCTTATTGCTTCCATTACGGCAAATGTTGCCAGATAACCCGTTATATAGTCCAGTGATTGTGCTGGTAAATGCTGGATATTTGCCCCTTGCGATTGTTCTGCGGCAATTCCAGTCGCAGATTGTACCAAGCTATCATAACCATGACGATGTGCCCATATTCCTTGATGTGAGTAGGCGCTTAAATCAACATAAATAATCCCGGGGCGGATCTGTGCTAATTCTTGTGCTGAAAATCCTTTGGCTGCAAGTGCACTTGGTCGATAGGCTTGAATAAATACATCTGCTGATTTGACTAAGTCTAGAAGCCTATTTTTATCTTGATCTTGGTCAAGATCTAAATGTGCGGCATATTTACCAAATCCAGTGTCCATCACCAGTGGCAAAATAAATGGTAGGTTCGGGCTGGCAATACGCATTACATTTGCACCATGTTCGGCTAAAGATTTGCCACAAACAGGTCCGGCTAATACTCGGGTTAAATCTAATACTCTTATCCCAGATAAAGGATAATTACCATCAGGAAGAGCTTTGGGTTGACTATCGGCGATTTTGATTATTTCAAAGAGTGGTAATTGTGCGATAGCTGATAATTGTGGATGTTGTAGCCACTCATCTCTTGTTCTAACCACTGAGGCGCACAATCCACGCGCGTTGAGTTCATTTTCTAAATATTCTGCAGAATAATTTTTAACTGCTGCACTTACCGCTTCTTTGCTTGCTTCGCAGCCTAAAAAATCGAGCACACCCTGCTGATGATGAGGAAAATTGCAATGAAATTGAATGGTTCGATTGTCTAAAGTGGTATAAAAACCAGACAATGGGCTCCATAGGTCTTCTGTTACACCATCAACTACCCGCAGATACTGATGTGAGCGCTGAGCAATTGCAGCATCTCGGACTGAAATCGCCACATTTTGGAGCTTTCCGGTTTTGCAGCGCCATAATTCAGCCGCGGCATAACCAATTGCCGCTAGAGCTGCTGCACCCGCTTCACCAATCAAAAATGGACTAGGCAAGATTGGGTCTTGCCCTGTAATACTAATATGGCTTAATGATGGAGGTGTTATTCCAGCTTGATTTAGAATTTCCTCTAAGATTAAATGACTCATTTTTATCCTGTTTAGAACTACATAAGGAGTCTTTTTTGAAATCCGACAAAGTCCAAGTTTCAAAGACGAAGAGTATATATTACTTTTTCCAGTTGTCTTTGAGCCCCACGGTTTTATTAAATACTAATTTACCTTTTGCGGCATCACAATCATAACGATCAGCAACAAAATAGCCTACTCGTTCAAACTGAAAGCGATCTTCAGGTTTAACATTCAATATTGATGGCTCAATATATGCGGTGCTAATATCTAAAGAATGCGGATTAATGAACTCTTTAAAATCATGTCCTTCCACATTGTCTGGGTTTTCTACGCTAAATAGGCGATCATATAAGCGAACTTCCGCGGCAACTGATTTAGTTGCGCTAACCCAATGAATCACACCTTTTACTTTGCGCCCTTCAGGATTTTTACCCAAAGTTAATGGATCAATGCTGCAACGTAATTCGCTAATTGAACCGTCTGCATTTTTAATTACTTCCTCACATTTGATTACATAACTATGGCGTAAACGTACTTCACCACCTAAAGTCAGGCGTTGAAAGCCTTTTTCAGGTATTTCTTGGAAATCATCCTGATCAATATAAATATTTTCGGTTAATTCGCATAAACGGCTACCAAACTCTGGGCGTTGAGGATGGAAATCTGCACTCCGCGAACCTGTTTCACCAGCAACAAAATTAGTTAAAACAATTTTAAGTGGTTTTAGGACTGCCATTACTCGCGGAACACTATTTTCCAGCTCTTCACGAATTGCGGTTTCTAAAAATGGAATATCAACAACATTTGGTGATTTGGAGATTCCGCAACGCTTGGCAAATAAACGTACCCCTTCTGGTGTATAACCACGGCGACGCATTCCGGCAATAGTTGGCATCCGTGGATCATCCCAACCGGATACCAGATCTTCACTAACTAGTTGAGTCAGCTTACGTTTGCTGGTAATAGTATAGTTAAGCATCAAGCGAGAGAACTCAATTTGTCGAGGACGTGCAGGTAATAATCCGGCAGTAAATAATTTGTCAACTACCCAGTCATAAAGCGGGCGATGATCTTCAAATTCAAGCGAGCAGCACGAATGGGTGATTGATTCCAATGCATCAGAAATACAATGCGTATAATCATACATCGGGTAAATACACCATTTATCACCAGTTCGGATATGATGGAAGCGCTTAATCCGATAGATTGCTGGATCGCGTAAATTCATATTCGGTGAACGCATATCAATTTTTAGGCGTAACACTTTTGCACCATCGGCAAATTCACCATCCTTCATGCGGATAAATAAATCATGGTTTTCAGCTGGGCTTCTAGTACGATACGGGCTGTCTTTACCAGGCGAAGTCAAAGTGCCACGATATTCACGCATTTGTTCAGGCGTTAAATCGTCAACATAAGCTAAATCATGATCAATAAACCATAGCGCAAACTCATATAATTTATCAAAATAATCCGAAGCATATTTTACATCACCATTCCACTTAAATCCTAACCAGCGAATATTATCTTGAATTGCTTGAACAAATTCATCATTTTCTTTTTCTGGATTGGTATCATCAAAGCGTAAGTTGCACAATCCGTTATAATCTTCCGCTAGTTCAAAATTATGACACAATGCTTTAGCATGTCCAACATGCAGATAGCCATTTGGTTCCGGTGGGAAACGGGTGATAATTTGGCTGTGTTTGCCAGTTTTTAAATCATCTTCAACAATAGCGCGAATGAAATTTCCTGCTACAGGTGCATCATTTTTCATAATCTTTTCAGTCATACTGTATTTAGTCCTTAATAAATTCTTGTATCCTCAATCAGATTCATTATGCTGGGGCGTTACCAAGTTCCTTACTCTTACTAGCTGTAAGCTTTGTCGCTTGTCGTCCACCAGCATTTCGAATCAGTTTGAGTATGTTTTTCTAATTAAATTTTTAATTTTTAGGTTGTTTAGGATTTTATGTTCTATTCTTATGTAAAATCAATTATCATCGCTAGGCATCTTGTCGCTCTCGGCTTTGTCAATTACATCATCAACAATCTCAGTAATTAGTGATTCGTGCATATCATTAATAGTAGTTTTGAGCTTTTTGACAATAAATTTCAGTTTTGCACTTTCTAAATCTTGTAAATCATCGCTTTTAATTTTAGCTACTTGATCTTTAATTTGAGTAACCTGATCTGTAATGTGGCTTATCTGATTATTAAATTGTTGAATATCCTGAGCATTTTGATATTTAAGCAACCGTAACTGCTGAATGATTAACTTACGCTGGACTTTAAAATTTTGCCCGGTTGTTGCATCGAGTAGTGACGTCAATTGTGATCTGACAGCGTCGTTATAGCTGATGTTATCAATTTGTCCCAGAAGAGCAGGTTTGTTTACAGTAATATTGTCTTTTGTTAGAGAGTTGAAATCTCTAATTACTGCTGAATTAATATTTTTCTCTGTTTTGAGGACGGTTGCAGACTCTTGTAGATTATCTAACTGGTTGTCAATTGATAATAATTGTTGATATACACTATTAGCTATTCTGCGATCTTGATTGTGAGCATAGAAAAAATATGCCGCAATTGCTCCAATTATTATGATAATTGACCATAATATATAACTTTTTGATTTGTTCTGGTTATTTGACATGTTTTTTAGCAAACTCAATAAAAAATTGTTCAACAAAAATATAGCTACCCCAAGCAATTAGAGTAGTAATGGATAAAGTAAGTATTTTAACCATCCATAATGACCCATGCGGTAAATACAGATAGCTCAAAGCATACAACACTGGTAAATGGAATAGATACAATGAATATGAAATCTTGCCGTAAAAGCAAAACAATCTCATATCTAATAGCTGTTTTAGTGGTTTATAATACAAACAGTTAATTATAATCAGGCAACTACCAGAAGCAATCAGTATCTCATGAAGCATTCTACTCGCTATTTTACCAAAAAGTAGGTAGTTACTGAAATATAAAGCACAGCCAATTATTAACCAAAGCCACGAAGCGCTAAATTTTAAGCGTTGATGATAGTGATATAAGTACATTCCAGCAATAAAATACCAGCCATAATAGATAATACTTTGCCATTGATTATCTAAAAAATTGCCGAAGCGCCAGAAGTAATAGCTGACTATTGTTAACAGACAAAGTGTAATGAGTCTTATTGCTAAGTCACTGCGAATACAGCAAGTAATCAGAAGTGGAAAGGCTAACGATAGCCATATCTCATAAAATAAACTCCATGTTGCTATATCAAGACTATTTCCTTGGTGGCTAATCAAGCTCAAAGAACCAATCCACATTGGAATATCGAAATTACTGCGCGACCAGATGTAAAACCATGTGGTTAGTCCATATTGCGCCAAAGTTGATGAGTGATAGCGCTCGATATAGATTAGTAGCCCTGCAGAGAAAGCTAGTGCGAGATAATATGCGGGATAAATTCGCAAGATGCGCCGTAACACAAATTGTGGATATTGGCTAAGTTTAAAATTTCTGAGTTGATGGCTCAAGACAAACCCGCTTAATACGAAAAATAAAATTACTGCTTCGTGACCAGCACAAAAAAATAACCACGGTTTCAGTCTAGCATCTGATGGATTACTCATTTCCCAAAAATGCTGAAATACCACCATCAAGGCGGCAATTCCGCGTAATGAATCAAGTGCCTGATATTTATGTATTGATGAAGTAGTTTTGCTGCTCATTAATCAGGTTTCAATATCTACGAATGTTAGTTTACTAATGTCCTGCATACGCATGGGGTATAAAATACCATCCAGATGATCACATTCATGTTGCATAACTCGGGCAAAGAATCCATTATCTTCGTCTTGATGCATATTTCCAAATTGATCGTAGTATTTATAGCTAATTGCTTGTGGGCGACTTACTTCACCACGTAAGCCAGGTACGGATAAGCATCCTTCATTAAAAGTTGTTTGTTCGCCGTCTAATAATATAATCTCAGGATTGATAATTACTTTTAATGGACAATCCCCAACATCGCTATAACGGGTTATTTCAGCTTGGTAATACTCAATTATTACAAGGCGCTTATTGATGCCAATTTGTGGAGCAGCAATTCCTACACCGCCTAGATGTTTTTGAGTATCACGCAAATCTTGAATCAACTGCAATAGAGTTGGACTATTAAATTCTTCTGCCGTGATTTCAGATGAACGTATGAGTAAACACGGGTCGCCCATCTTACGAATTGGGTGGATCATGGTAATTTCTCCATTTTTACTTTATTTGAATCATTGTATCCTCAAATTGATTCGAAATACTAGCAGGTGATTTACGACAAAACTTACATTAAGTAAGCGAAGAGTAAACCAATGAGCTAGGATGAAGAATGTGATTGAGTATAGGTAAATAGTGTACACAATTCTGCTTCTGGAAGCATTGCTTTTTTAATTTGTAGCTGTATGGCATGATAAAATTCACACTGATAATAAAGTTATTTAATCCTATACGCAACTTTAACATGCCCGCTTGAAAGTTCCAAATGTTTAAAAGTTATACCCCAAAGCAACTGATTGGTCTGTTGGTAATTTCATCACTTTTATTGATGGAAAATATCGATGCCAATATCTTGAATGTTGCAATTCCTCAGATGGCACATAGTTTTTCTTCAACCGTTTTTACTATGAAGCTAGCAGTAACCAGCTATTTAATCGGACTGTCTGTGTTTATACCGATTAGTGGCTGGATGTCAGATCGTTTTGGCAGTAAAAAAATATTGATGCTCTCGATTGTATTATTTACGCTGATGTCAATTCAGTGCGGACTTACTGATTCAGTACCTTTGTTGGTTATCTGTAGATTGTTACAGGGTGTGGCGGGTGCTTTTATGGTGCCAGTTGGGAGGTTGCTGCTACTAAAAATTTTTGATAAATCACAAATGGTAAAAGCTTATACCTTAATGGGCATGCCAGTTCTACTTGGACCAATACTTGCTCCGATTTTGGGTGGCTTTCTGGTTACTTTCTTTTCGTGGCGCTATATATTTTGGGTAAATGTTCCTTTGGGCGTAATGGCATTATACGCTACTATTAAACACATTGAAAATTATACCGAAGAGCAGGATAAATTTAATTTTTATAGCTATGTGTTTTTGGCTTTAGCATTATGTTGTTTTTGTTTTTGGTTAGACCTATTTCTATCGCGGGAAATATCCTATTTTACTAAAGGAATGTTATTTAGTGGCGCAGTATTTTTTGGCTTAATTTATTATCTAATTGAGAGTAAATCTACATTTCCGGTTATTCGTTATCATTTGTTTAGATTGCGAACTTTTAGTAGTTGTTTCTTTTCGCAGGTTATTATTCGCGCTTCTCTAGGTGGACGAACATTTATTTTAGCAGTGTTTCTTGAAATCACCTTTAGGAAGAGCGCATTTGCTGCTGGATTTGTCTTCATTTGGATGTCATTAGGAGTATTATGCTCACGTACTGTAACTCGTAAATTACTTGAAAAATTTGGTTTTAAACGTGCATTACTAGTGGCAAATGTCGGTAGTTTTATTGCTTTGTCAATGTTGGCGATGGTCAATCAGTTGGGCTGGTTTTTATATTTGGCATTATTTTTCAACGGAGTATTTGCGGCAATGCAATTTATGAGTCTTAATCTATTGTATTATGCTGATGTGGAAAATATTGATTATGGTTCGGCAGTAAGCTTGGCAACCACTTGGCAGCAGTTAGGAACTTCATTAGGTGTTATTGTAGCAGCAGGGTTGCTTCATATTGCTAATTATGTAAGTGCAACTAATTTTGCAATCAGTTCATTTCATTATGTGTTTTTTGCGTTAGCCTTGATTAATTTATCTTGCCAGTTCCTACTTAATCGTCTTGAGAAAACTGATGGACAAACTTTAATTAGTCAAAAATATAAACATGAAATAAAGATATAAGATTACACATAGATTTATATAATCCCATATCTTGCTTTTAGTACATCATTCTGGGGTCGATATAATATTTGAACTCAAGCAAATTATTTGCTGGATCAATCAGAACTATACTACTATGCTCTTCTGCCGTTTTGGTAAATCGCGTAAACAGGGGAGTGAATACTGGTATTTCTCTAATCTGGATTAATTTTAGTAAATTATCAAACTCTATCTTATCCCGGAAGGTAATACCAAAATGCCGCGGATATAATCTTGGGCTAGGATCAATTGATTCCGGATTGAGGTGACAAACTACCTGATCACCAAAAAAGTCAATTGTTACTCGGTCAGCATAGCGCCGTGCTAATTTACAGCCCAGTTTAAAAACATAAAATTCTACAGTTTCATCTAAATCCTTACACGGGATAGCTAGGTGAAATACATTGTATTGCTCGCGCATAGTTAAAATATCCTTTAAAATTTAAAGTTTTGATCGTGTAGTAGATAGACCGGTATAAAATCTAGGCAAGCTTTAAATCATTAGAGTTAGCAAAAATCAGATAGATCTAACTCTATGACATAATTGTATCTTGGTTTTTTAAAGAGCGGTTTCCCATTTTAGGATAGTTAATTCCCGTGTTTGTGGTTTATTGTTAAGCAGGTTTTAATAAAGCACTATACAGGGGATAACAAATTGGAATAAATTAATGTTGACCTTATGCAGCAGAGTATCTTTTATTGATTAGCTGTATTTTCATTTGGTAATGTTATGCGCAAGTTATAGCTCGTTAACAATTTAGGTTATGTTAAAATAAATGTAATCGGTGAACCCCCAGTATTTCAGGGTAAACGCATCTTAAATTTTTGTAATCAATGACATAAGCCCTTCTGGATTAGCCCAATATTTAAGCATCTTCCTACGTATTGACATCTTTGCGCTATCTTGAGAGATCAAGAATGCAGCAATTTTCCGTATCCACGATAGATTTTGCGCTGCAATTTCATCCCTAACCCTGCTATCGTCTTCACCAAATACAACATCAAGTACCCAATGTAAATTATTCTCAATTTTCCAATGACTACGTATTGATAATGCTATCTTCTCAACATTAGAACCATCTATTGACGAGATGTAATAGCGATACTCAACTTCTCCATTGTTATGATTTATGTTTTTGGTTTCAACAATACTTTTTATACCATGCCATGCTGATATATTGCTTTGGTCTGCAATTTTCCGCACCGATAATGCTTGGACTTCACGCTCTTCAATTTTGCCATGCTCACAAGATATTTCATGACGATATAGATGTGGTGTTATTCCACTATTAAATCGCGGATTTCTTGATAGCTCGAATAAATCCTGTATCAGCTCATGTAAATATTTTTGATTACCTTTTAACGCTAGAACATAATCAGCTCCAGAATTAATTATTTGTAATGCTATTTCCTTCTGACAACCCATTGCGTCTAATGTAACTACACAGCCTTCTATTGATAGCACCTTTAATAATTCAGGAATTGCAGTTATTTCATTGCTTTTACTCGCTACCTTTATTTGACCAATAGTTAAACCATTGGCACAAGAATAAGCATTCAATAGATGATGACCTTTTTGATTCCTACTCCTTTGATGTGAACCGCATAAGGTTTTACCATCAATTGCAATCACATTTTCTGGTAACATGTCTTTTATCTGACTTATCCAGTTCATGAAGCAACTATTAAACTGCTCTGGGATGATACTACTCATAACGCGGCTTATTGTGTCATGCGAGGGTATACCATTTGGTAACTCTAAATAGTTACGCAATAAATTCTCATGAATTTCACCAAACAGTTCAATCTCAGTATAACATTGGGCTCCAGACATTGTAGCCATTAACGTTAAACAGACTACGTCTAATAATAAATGTTTCTTGCTTCTTTCAACTCGAGGGTCTTCTAATTTACTAAAACTTTCTATGAATACATTACTCAGCATGTTACACCTCAAAAAGCATAACATTACTTTATTTATTGGAGTAGTTGTAATTTAGATGCGTTTACCCTGCCAGTATTTGTGTTATAGCTCGTTAACAATTTAGGTTATGTTAAAATTCGCTAGTAGTGCTAGTGTCATATTGCCATGTTATAGCTCGTTAACAATTTAGGTTATGTTAAAATCGCAAATAAGTGGATTAAACAGTATCTTGGGTTATAGCTCGTTAACAATTTAGGTTATGTTAAAATCTACAATTGGCTATTCTGGTGAAGTTGTGCGTTATAGCTCGTTAACAATTTAGGTTATGTTAAAATCTTCTGGGTTTAGCTCCAATGAGTTGTCCTGTTATAGCTCGTTAACAATTTAGGTTATGTTAAAATTTAAGCATCTGGGTGGCAGCAAGTACTGGGGTTATAGCTCGTTAACAATTTAGGTTATGTTAAAATGATGTGATTATCGACCCATGCGCAGGAAGTGTTATAGCTCGTTAACAATTTAGGTTGTGTTAAAATTGCCCACTCTTCCTGTAGAATTATTCAAGTGTTATAGCTCGTTAACAATTTAGGTTATGTTAAAATTTGTCTAATTTGATGCTAATTCCTTTCTCAGTTATAGCTCGTTAACAATTTAGGTTATGTTAAAATTTGTCTCATTTTTTAAATCCCATAAATCCAGTTATAGCTCGTTAACAATTTAGGTTATGTTAAAATTCTGTAAATGCTTATTTCCTTAGTACAATGGTTATAGCTCGTTAACAATTTAGGTTATGTTAAAATAATGGATGGGTCGCAAACGATAGAATTACGGTTATAGCTCGTTAACAATTTAGGTTATGTTAAAATACGGAACATCTTGGTCTGTTGATACAACCCGTTATAGCTCGTTAACAATTTAGGTTATGTTAAAATCATACCCAGACATTGCCGTTCCTGTCTAGTGTTATAGCTCGTTAACAATTTAGGTTATGTTAAAATGCTATTGAATCAATTAATAACCCAATAATGGTTATAGCTCGTTAACAATTTAGGTTATGTTAAAATAACTAGTGGCAACGGTAATTCACAGTACATGTTATAGCTCGTTAACAATTTAGGTTATGTTAAAATTTATTCCCTGCATTAGTTTGTCCAGCAGCCGTTATAGCTCGTTAACAATTTAGGTTATGTTAAAATAGGAGGAAATGTGCATGAACAGTTTATGGGGTTATAGCTCGTTAACAATTTAGGTTATGTTAAAATCTACTTGTTTATGAGAGTATTAATAAGGATGTTATAGCTCGTTAACAATTTAGGTTATGTTAAAATCCAAGTAGCAAATGAAAATACAGCGGTGATGTTATAGCTCGTTAACAATTTAGGTTATGTTAAAATATTTATCATGTAACATATTGTAGTGAGTATGTTATTTGGTAAATATCGGTTTTAAAATGGTTGATTTTTGAGCGTATTTGACACAATTTAACCTGGTTTTTTTGACATAACCTAAATTGTTAGTTTGCTATAATAAGACAAAAAGTCGTAAAGCTGACATCTTACTGTCAAATTACTTCTAAAACAGTAGTAACTGTTTTTGTTCTTTATTAATCTTTTCCTGTTTTGATGGTTGACCGACTAAGAAATACATTTGGCTGTATTGTTTTTCGGTAACTTTCATGATTCTTACATTGCCATGTTCAGGTGCATTGGCTTCAATGCGGCGGATGTGTTTTTCAATGGCGTCATGTCCATTACAAAGCCGACAATAGACAGAGTATTGCAACATATCATAACCTTCTTTTAGTAGATAGTTATGAAAGCGCTGGTATACTTGGCGTAGTCTTTTGGTACTAACTGGCAAATCATAAAACACGATTAATCTCATCCATCTAATCTCAGAAAACATTTTATTAATCCATATTACTGCGTTCAATCCACGGTGGCAATGATGGCAATTTTATTAATTGAAAATTGTTGTCATTGATACAACTGATAAAGCTTTTTATCATGACATCAATCGAATTAAGTAGTGTAGTAAGCTTATTATCAATGACGACAATATGATTAAGAATATCAACTAGCTGCGCTTTGATTTTGGTTGATAACTCTAAGGTCTGAGCATCTTCAACTAGGATATAGACATACCAGTCGATATATGGACGATAAGGTTCAATAAAGTCATCTGCCAAATTAAATGCGTTGAGTTGATTATTATGAAAAATTCCTAATGTCGGCAATAATCCATATCCAACTAGACTTCTACAAATTAAGCTACGGATAATTGTATAAGCATAATTGAGCAAGCCATTGATATCCAGATAATCATCACGAACTATAGTAAGGCGGTTTTTGTTAATGCGGATGAAGTCGTCCCCAAAGATGCTTGGGAAATAAATTCTACTTGCTTGAGCCTCATTATTGTTTTTATCACCAGACAAAATTGTTTGTGCTAAATGAATTAACTTAGTAATGTTAGCACTTAAAGGAAATATACGTTCTAAGCTTGTCGCCTGATTTGTAATCTTTTGTTCGATTACGCTTTGCCATAGGCGTTTTTTAAATGGCTGAGATAAATTTAGTTGTGTTTGGAGAACTAAATTTTGTCGTGAATGTGGTAAATAACTGTGAAATACGCCATTGGGGAGATGCATTTTATCACAACTAATTACGACAATATTATTTTCTGCGCATTCGCTTAATAAGCTTACGGTTAAACTAATAGCATAGTGATTGATTACAATGCACGCAATATCTTCAAGTGCAACTGTAAACTTATCTTGCTCTTGAGTTATTTGCAGTTGTGATTTGGCAACTCGCAAATAACTTGGTTTACTAATCATTACGCAGCGAAATGTCATTTTTGAGTTTTCATCTGGCTAAAATCAAGGCGAGTTTCAGTATCTATTTTACTAATATTGCCAAGAACATCGACTTGATATTTTTCTAAAGCAGTATGTACTTTAACTCCAATACCGCGAGTTTCCTTTGAGCCATCATGAGTCAATATTGTTAGTGCTCCCGTTGCTCGATCTGTACCACGATAATATCCAAAGTGAGTTTCCTTTTTAGTGATTATCTTAATTAGATCATTTGAATAAAGACTAAAGTAAAAAGTATAGGTCTCATCAATAATTGTCCATTCTTTTTCTGGCTTACTTTGCACAATAGCTCTATCAGGTAATTTATCTTTGATTACATCCGATAAGTAAACTGGGGCAATAAAATTTTTACCATCTTTAGTAAATATATCAACTCTAATCATTCCGCCATTATCGGCTATTCCTTGATTTACCTCGACTCCTGTATTTTGTGCTTGAATCACTTTGATTGTTTTAATTTCGTTCTCACTAGGCGTTCCATCTTTGCGAGGTGCAAATAATGGCTCAGTAAAAGCTTTTTTTGCATCATTATCATATTTTTCAAGACGTTCTTTTAGTAGTTTATAGATATTAGGATTATGCTGTTTGTAAGTTGGACAAAGGGTTGGAATCTCATCATCTTTATCTAACTTTATCCCACATTCAGTTAAGCGTTTATTAATTGTCGAAAATGGTTTACCATTGTTATATTCTGCGACTGGATTATCAACATATCTTCTGGAACGAATCGTATCTAAGTGGACTTGCCCAGTTACGGTACGTTTAGGCATTCGTGAAACAAATACCTGATTAACTTTTAGTAGAATCTCTGTTCTAAAGTTAATATTTGGCATAGGGAATCTATCAAACACTTCACCACTTTCTGGATCGGTATAAGTAGCATCTTGATTTTTACCATAGCTTTTAGCTTGCATAAAAGCAGTGATTCTTTGTTGTATACTAGTAGTTACAGCAGCAATCACGCAGGCATCTTGTGCATGATGAAGGTCATTTTCCTCACGTGATTTGGTTAATCCCCAATGTGAGCGGATAAATGCGGTAGCTTGTCCAGTTAGCACCCGCACACGCCGCTTATTTTTATCGCCCAATTCAGCAAAATGTAAATTATTTTCTAGATAATTTTTGCAAAAACTAGAGATATACCGGGTATCATTTAAATTACGTTCAATAAATTTGTCTTGATCAAATTTTTTAGTGAGTAATAATTGATATTTTTTATAGCTAAATCCAGCTTGTTTACCATGTTTGAGTAAGTGCTCGCAGTGCTCTACGAAATTATGCCATTTTTGTTCCGCAATATATTCATAGGGTGTTTGGTTCCCTTTTCGTTGGTTCTCTGCAGTTAGACATAATACTTTATTACTTAAACTATCATCAAAACTACGTGAGAATGGAATAATGTGATCAATCTGTGTTAAGTTAACTCCATGGCGAATTTCATCTAAATTGATTGATTCTCCACTGTAGATACAATGCCCATTTTGTTGTTTCCAAAGCTTATACTTAGTGAGCTCATCTTTGGCAGGAGCGCGCTTAAAGTATTCTGTAAATTGTGCAACCATTTTTTCATTACTGGCTTTATTTCCTTTTTGAAATTTACTTATTTCATTGCGTTGTTGTGCAGTTTTACCTATATCACGAGCTAATTCAATATTTATTTGATACGGAGAGCCATAAATAGCAATAACTGCGTTAATAACTTTGCGTACCTGACTAATTGCTCTGATTACAACTGGATTAGTTAATTCCTGATCTAAACCCAACGCTTGAATTGTTGGTAATTTTATATTTCGTTGTGAATGTTGCGCACTATGATTGTAACCTGCAGATGTGCAGGCTTCATCATAGCGTTGTCCTAATTCTAACAATGGCAGAATCTTATATAATGCTACCAGAGAGAGGCTAATGTTTTTGTCAAAGCTTATGCCATCGTTAATCAAGGCATTAATAATCAAATTCCGCTCTTCTATTTGGAAATTATGTGGGTGTTTATTAAATGATTCTGATAATGCTTTATGTATCGTTTCATCCGTTTTATTATAGGTAAGAGCAATAGCAATTTCATCCATAAGAGCTATATTACTGCTTAAATTACTCCAAGTTACATCTCCAATATGATTACTGATGGATATTTTTAATTCATGATAAGCTTTAAACTCTAGCTCCTTGATTTTTTCCTTTTTCTCACACTCCAAAAAATCATCATTGGAATTATATTTCACAAAATTAAAACGTGCTTCATCAGGTAGATTTAGTGATTTACGAATATCAGCGAATGTTTTGAATGGCTTTGTTTTGCGCGCGATGGCTAAATCGTAAATGTGTTTGATTTCAGATTGACTAAGTCGATGCTCTATTGAATCATGTGTATAGTAAATATTGTTGAGTTTTGATAAAGCAATAAATTTTTCACTGCTGAAGCAAGCTTTTGGTGCACGCTTTTCTGCCTTTTCAAATTGGCAGCTACCAACCATTTCAATAATATTGCCACGCCAGTCAAAGGATTTTTGCCAGTTAAATATTTTTAGGTAGTTCTCAATAAACTCATTCGAGATTAGAGAGTTGCCAAGCTGCTGCTGTTTTTCTAAAATTAACTTGGCTTCTGCTTCAATATCCGAGCGTTGTAACATTACGCGGTATTCTCCAAAGCGGTTTCGTTGGTTGGCAGCAAAACTATTATCTTTATAGAGCATTTCCCCAATAGAACGATATGATTTATCAATTAAGAGCTGATGATTTTCTTTTAGTCGGTCATTTATTTTGCCGTCAACAGACTTGTCATTTTTACGGTTAGATTTAAATCCGCGATGTTTTGCTAAGTGGATCAAAATTTGCGCTAATTGAGCATTGCTTAATTGGTGATCAAGTGCTTGGTAACGTAGTTCATAAACATCATATCTCGAGGTTTTAGAAGATGTTTTTTCTGAAGAGTTAAATAATTTGGCTAATTCATCTTGGGTAAGTATACCAGATTGAATTAGAGATCCTTTTATTTTTGCCATGCGATCAGCGCGGCGTCTAATTCTGCGCCTTTGTCCGCGTGCTAACCGTCGTGGTGTCGCAAGCGATTCTTTAGTTTTAGGGTTTTCTGCGGCATCAAATAAACGAACCCCACATTTTTCAATAGTTGATTTATCGATATCATAAATAGCCCAGCCAATTGAGGCGATTCCTAAGTCAAGTCCTAATACATAGCGCATACTGATTACCTCATCTAAAAATAGTTAAGTTAATAAAACCACTAATTATTCTGGTAAGTTATTCCATGCGCTCGTGTTTTAATCTGTATCTATCGTGATTAGTTTTTGCTTCCTATCATATTCAAAGACTCCAAGCTATCGGCAAAAAACTGTTTGAATGTCTGTAGCTCAGTTTTACCTGCATCGCCACGACTAATTCCATTTGCCAAAAATGAAATAGCGTAAACATGACCATTGCGGGCATAGAAATAACCAGAGTACGCCTTGGTGTCAGATAATGAGCCAGTTTTGGCATGAAGCTGGGTTTTATATCTAGCAAATTCGGTTTGTAGAGTACCTGATTCACCGGGCGTTGGTAGGCTGTTGATGAAATTACTGGATTCTTTATCATGATACATAGTATAAAGCAATGCTGTCATATGTACAGCAGATAGTTGCTCATAGCGCGATAGTCCTGAACCATTTTCTACCTTGAGCTCGGGGAAATTCAGATTTTGACTAAATGTCTGGTAGTAGATATTCTTAGCCTTTTCATACGTAGCATCATTGGTTGAGCGATATGCTCCCAGTGAAAGTAACATACTCTTAGCATAAAGGTTATTACTTTGTTTGTTCATCTGCCACATTACTTGTGCTAAAGGTGGAGACGTTATTTCTGCAATTGGTAAGGTCGAAGCAGGGGCATTTTCTATCAGAATTTTGCCTTTCAGTTTAATGTGCTGCTGTTTCAAAATTAATGCAAGCAGCTGTCGATTGTACTGATTGGTGTCTAAGAGATAAAAATTAATATTTTTTCCATTACAGCTAACGGGAACGTTGCCCGTTAAAACAAAATCACTAACTTTCTGTGTTTTAGATTTTGGAGTAGGAGTCCGTGACTTATTGATGTTGACATAATCACTTAAATCATTACAAGCAAATTTAGAGTTAATTAATTTCAATTGATTATCGAATTTTAATCTACCACTACGATAGGTATCAAAAGTAATTTTATTAGCTTTAATATGTAAGGCTAGAGTAGAGATGTTTTCATCAATCATCAGCGATTTAGGATCTACTGAATAACTGGCGTATGGCTCAGGATAGAGTTCACTACTAGGAACATTTTGATTGAAAATATGAGTATCTAAAATCAAATTTCCTTGAATGGTATTAATCCCATTATTTTTTAATGTCATAAATAGATTGGTTACTGATTGTGTAGTCAGAGTTGGATCTCCGCCACCAACCAAGTAAAGATTGCCATCCAAATTATCGTTTATAACTTTTCCGCTATAATTAAGTTTTGTTTTCCATGTGAAATTAGCGCCAAGGTTTTGTAATGCCGCGTAGCTAGTTAAGAGCTTCATGTTTGAAGCTAAGAGCATTGGCGTTGATTCACGGTACTGATAAATAATATCTGCATTCGTGCTATCAATTATACTAACAGCAACTTTATTTTTTAATAGGTTGGGTACTGTGGGCAAAGTTTGTGTTGAAGCGAGGCAGGGAGTGGTTAAGAGTAGTAGTGTAGTGATAAATTTGATTTTATTTGCGTGCACGCTCAAGCCTTTTTTGATTGGGGGTCTTATTTAAGGGGCGATATATCTCGATGCGATCACCATGTTTTAGCTGATATTGCTCAGGGCTAAATTGTCGTTTGCCAAAAATACCAACAGGCAAACTAAGTAATTCATACTCAGGAAAAAAATCTTGAATTTGCGAGCGTGTAATAGCATCAGCAATAGAGCAGGATGTCTCAACTTCGAGAGTTACAATTTTTTGTAAGGAATTAGTTGCAAAAACAACTTCAATTTTAATCATTTGCGGTAAATCTCATGAGCTTTTTTAACAAAACTATCAACGATATTTTTAATAACAAATTCAAAAACTGTTCCAATCACTTTTTCAATGATAATATTACTGAATTTATAATCAAGTTTAAATTCAACTTTGCATCCAGATTCGCCAAGTGGAGTAAATATCCAATGACCTTTAAGGTGTTTGAACGGACCATCAACCAAACTTAAATCAATTTTGTGATCGGGCGTATTGATGTTTTCTGTTGTAAAATGAGCTTTTACTTTTAGATAGGAGATATCAACTCGAGCGACAACTCGATTACCGTCACTTTTAAGAACCTGTGAACTGGGACACCAGGGTAAATAATGCTTATAATTAGCAATGTCACTAACTAAAGCGTACATTTGTGCTGGTGTGTATGGAGTAATGACCGATTTCGTAATTGTTAGCATATTTTTTGACAGGCTACCATATAATTAATACTTGTATCAGAACTAAGAGTTGCAGTTTGACTGATTGGGTTATAAGTCATTCCATTAAGAGCGACTAATTCAAATCCGGCTTGTTTCAGCATATTGCGTAATTCTGCAGGTTTGATAAATTTCTGATAATCATGAGTGCCTTGCGGTACCAAATTTAGAATATATTCTGCAGCAACCACGCCAAGTGCATAGCTCTTAAAATTACGATTTAACGTCGAAAAGAACGCCATTCCGTTTGTTTTTAATAATTTAGCACATTCTTGGATGATATAAGCAGGATCAGGTACATGCTCAAGCATTTCCATACAAGTCACTACATCAAAGCTTTCGGGTGACTGCGCTGCTTTAGCGCCAACTTCGATGCACTCATAATTAACTGACAAATTGCTTTCATACAGATGAAGTTTGGCAATTTCAATTGATTGCGGAGCTAGGTCAATAGCGCTAACTTGTGCGCCAAGCTTAGCCAGAGCTTCGGATAAAATTCCGCCACCGCAGCCAACATCAATCAGCGCCTTATCACGGACTTGACTATGCTTTTGGATGAATTCACAGCGTAGTGGGTTGATCTGGTGTAAGGTTTTAAATGCACCATCAGTATTCCACCACTCGTGAGCTAGATCATTAAATTTATCAATTTCAGCTTGGGAATGCATTGTTACATATCCTGATTGCTGGTTGCAGATAGTTTGCGATTGATTAAGTTCAGAAATTCATCGCCAAAGCGGTTCATCTTTTTCTCAAGCATCTCTACATCTGCAGTAAATTTATTATAACCCATATACGCCGGAATTGCGACAAATAAACCAATTGCAGTTGCGATCAGCGCTTCTGCAATACCCGGTGCAACCGAAGCAAGGGTAGCCTGTCCAGTATTACCCAAACCGATAAACGCATGCATGATTCCCCATACTGTACCGAGTAATCCAATGTATGGGCTAACTGAACCAAAGGTTGCTAAGGTTGAGAGACGGCTTTCGTAGCTATTTAATTCATCGTCGATAGTGGCAGTTAACGAGCGTTCAATATTAGTTGTGATTGTGTCTTTGTTACTGATTCCACTTTTACTTAGGCGGTTATATTCAGACAGGCCAGCATAAAACATTTGGCAGGTTGTGGTGCGATTAGCTGCAGTACTAATTGAGTTATATAAAGTTGTTATGCTATTGCTATTGTGGTACTGGCTCATGAATTTTACAGTTTCTGATTTTGCTTTAGATAATGCAATCCATTTGCTGATGATAATACCCCATGAAACTACTGAGAATATTGCAAGCAATCCCATAATTGCCTGTACGGTAAGCGATGCATCAGTAATCAGAGATATAATTGACATTTGTTGTTCCATAAGTCCTCACATAAATAAGTAATAGATTCTAGGGGTAAATTTTACCACAGATGATTTATATAAAATACATTGAATTTTCTTTGTAGAGCAATACGTAGTTCAAGCAGAGAGTTTTGTTATAAGATAATTTATAGTATAGGCATTTATCCAATAAGTGAGTGTACCAAAATTACAAGTCATCATTATAATCAGATTGGATGATTCTAAAAATAATTTCTAAACTAAAACCTCGACCAGAGAGGAAGCGTATTTGTTGTGCCTTTTCTTTGGCATTTTCAGGTCGTTTACCATGAAATTTGCGCAGCCAAATAGATTGGGCAGTGGTAAATTCATTAATTGCGGCTTGCTGGTAGAGAGTATTGACTAACTCTTGATCAGCAACTTTATTCATCAATTGGTATTTGATGCGCTGTGCACCAAATTTTTGACTTTTGGCATTGATATAATTCTCAATATAACGTTCTTCATTGAGATACTTTTGCTCGGTCATTTGGGTTAAAATTTCTTTGACGGCTTCAGTGTCATCCGTATATTTTTGGAGCTTGGCGAACAGTTCACGATATGAATAATCGCGGCGCGAAAGAAAATCCAACGCTTTGGCATAGAGATTAATTGGTTTTGAATTGCTGCTCATGGGAGGAGAAAAAGGCGTAATTATTAGTTACGCCAATTGTGTTCTAGTTAAATTTCTTCAGCATCAGTGCTAGCGTCAATTTCACGTTCCTCAATAGGAACATCTGCTACAGCAATTCCAGATAAAGCGCGAACCTTACCTTCTATTTCTGCGGCAATGGCAGGATTTTCTTTGAGAAATTCCTTAACGTTTTCTTTGCCTTGTCCGATTTTTTGTCCGTTGTAACTATACCAAGCACCTGATTTTTCTACAATATTGTTCAAAACGCCCAGATCAATTACTTCACCATTGCGCGAAATTCCTTCACCATACATGATTTCAAATTCAGCTTGCTTAAATGGTGGAGCAACTTTATTTTTCACGACTTTAACTTTAGTATCACTACCAATTATGTCTTCACCTTTTTTGATATTGCCTGTACGGCGAATATCTAAGCGAACTGATGCATAAAACTTAAGTGCATTACCACCTGTAGTTGTCTCAGGAGAACCAAACATTACGCCAATTTTCATGCGAATTTGATTGATAAAGATAACCAACGTATTGGTACGCTTAATATTTCCTGTTAGCTTACGTAGCGCTTGTGACATTAAACGAGCTTGTAAGCCCATATGACTATCACCCATATCACCTTCTAATTCTGCTTTAGGAACCAAAGCTGCTACGGAATCAACTACAATTAGATCAACACTACCGCTACGAACCAACATATCTGCAATTTCCAGTGCTTGCTCACCAGTATCTGGTTGAGAAATCAACATTTCATCAACTTTTACACCAAGTTTACGAGCATAAATTGGGTCTAGGGCATTCTCTGCATCAATATAGGCACATGTTCCACCTGCTTTTTGCATTTCTGCTACGACGTGTAAACATAGTGTAGTTTTACCTGATGATTCAGGACCAAATATTTCAACTACCCGTCCGCGTGGTAAGCCACCAACACCAAGAGCCAAGTCAATTCCAAGCGAGCCAGTTGAAACTACTTGTATGTCATTGGCGACTTGTTTATCATCCATTCGCATGATAGAACCTTTACCAAATTGTTTTTCAATTTGTGCGAGAGCTATCTGGAGTGCTTTTGCTTTATCGTTATCTGCCATTTAATTTCTTTCTGTGTATAAGTTTACGAGTTAAAATTTGAAGCCGCTAGGTGCTGCACTGGATAATGGCGTAACAAAGGTTTCGAATAGTTGAGTTTGTTTGTATTCGTTATCATTAATTTTTTCGATAACCACTGCATGCATAATCGGTGCGATACCTTCAATACCAACTAAGATTCCACCTACTTTAAGTTGTTTTTTTAGCTCATGATTAATTTCTGCCATCGCGCCACCAACAAAAATTTTGTCAAATGGTGCTTTATTTTCTAAACCAATCATCCCGTCAGCTTCTATGATGCTGACATTTTTAATCCCGGCACGAGTAAGATTATCAATAGCGAATTGTTTATTTTGTGCATTTATCTCTAAACTGTAAACAAAATCAGCTAATTTTGCAAGTAGTGCCGTTACATAGCCACTACCAGTTCCAACTTCTAGTACCTTATCTTTTTTACGTAATTTTAACTCCTGCAATAAACGTGCTTCTATTCTTGGGAAAAGCATTTTTTGCTCACCAGGTAGTGGCAGTTCAATATCGGATAATGCTAGGTTACGTAATGACTGCTCAACAAATTCCTCGCGCTTGATTGAGCTAAGTAATCCAAGTACTTTTTCATCAAACATATTCCATGGACGAATTTGTTGTTCAATCATGTTAAAGCGTGCTAATTCAAAGTTCATGTGAGATCCTTATTTGATTTTTTGTTCTTTTTTAACTTTATCAACTAATGCCTGGATTACTTTTATTAATTGCTCAGGCTGGGCTGGGCTGGTCACATATTTATTGCCAACGATAAAAGTAGGTGTGCCTGTGATGTTATAAGCAGTTGTATATTGTGCATATTCTTGTGGTTTGGTGCTTACAGCAAACGAATTGTAGGTTGCCATAAATTTCTTAGGGTCTACAAGTGATTTATTTGCATCCAGGAATGCTTGTAGTTGAGTCTTATCTTCCAGATTTTTATGATCAGTCATTGTTGCATTAAAGATTTGTTGGTTAAATTTGGTGCCTAAATTTAATGTTTGTACTGTAGCGTTAATTTTTGCATATCCACTGAAATTATTTTCCCACACTACTTGAATGCGATTTAAATCAACGTTTTTAGTTCCTGCATACCATTTGTCCAAAGTAGGTTCTAGGATTGAGCAATGAATACAAGCATAAGAATAAAATTCAGTGACATTTACTTTACCTGCTTTGGCAGGAAGTGGTTTACTGATCGGTCCAGATAAAACGGTATAGTCAGTACCTTGCTTAATAGTAATATCATCGGCAAAAGTGTGACAGATCACTGCGGAACTTAATATGGCAAGTAAGGCTTTTTTCATGCATGTATCCTTCTAGTTGGAGTTGTTAATAAGTGTGGCATTAATATCTTGTTGTTTTAATTGTGTAATTAAATCATTAGCATCTGCTTCATTGGCAAATGGACCAATTATCACACGGTTAATAATTTTATCATTAACTTGTTGTGATTTAATTTTAGAACTAAATCCCAATAGTGCTAATTTAGCTTTCATATTGTTAGCCAGATCTGGTTCGCTAAATGCGCCAACTTGAACAGTAAACGATGGATTAGCATTTGCTTTAGGCGCTGAACTAGCTTGTTTATTGGTGTTAATGTCTTTTTTACCTTGCAATACATCATAGAAGTCATAGCTAGGAGTTGAAGCTTCTGGCTTATTTTGCTGTACTATAGGTGCGGAGCTCGCTTGCTGCATTTTGGTACCCGGTGCTAGAATTAATGGTGCAGAGCTAACTGGGGCACTTGCGCTAAGATTCATGCTGTTACTGTTGAATCCTTTGTCAACAAAAGGATTTTGAGCTTTATTTAAATAGAAGGCCACGGCACCAGCGATTCCGATACCAATTAATAATCCAATAAAAAACTTCACGTTTATTCCTAAGTCCTAAATATTTCGTTTGTACTGACTTGCTAATGCCAGATGAGAGCTGCTAATTTCACTATTGCTAGCTAAATCCGCAATAGTTCGTGCAAGCTTAAGCTGACGGTAATAGCCGCGGGCAGATAATGAGTTGCGATCAATGATTTGTTGCATTAGCGCTTTTGCTTTATTATCCAAGGCACAATAGAGCTCAATTTCATCATTGGATAGTTCATAGTTTAACTTACCCTGGCGTTGTAATTGAATTTTACGTGCATCAATAACTCGTTCTTTAATTTGCTCTGAACCTTCACCGTTTGGAAGTTGTTGCAATTCATTGGTATTTAGCGATGGAACATCAACCACAATGTCAATCCGATCCAGTAACGGTCCCGAGATTTTAGCACGATATCGATTTATCTGCTCAACTGAACAAGTGCAGCTTTGCTGCGGATGATCTGCATAACCACAAGGGCAGGGATTCATCGCCGCAATTAACTGGAAATCAGCTAAGTATTCTACACGATGATTAGCTCTTGCAATATTTATTTTTTTTGCTTCTAAAGGCTCTCTTAATACTTCCAGTACCTTACGGTCAAATTCGGGCAGCTCATCCAAGAACAGCACTCCATTATGTGCAAGACTAATTTCTCCTGGTTTAGGATTACTTCCACCACCGACCAAGGCAACTCCTGAAGTGCTGTGGTGCGGGCTGCGAAAAGGAACTTTTCCCCAGTTCTGAAGTTGAAAACCTTGATTACTGAGTGATTGAATTGATGCGCTTGTTATCGCTTGCTCGGTAGTGAGCTGCGGTAAAATGCTGGTGATTCGACTAGCTAGCATTGATTTACCACAGCCTGGATTGCCAATCATTAATACCGAGTGTCGTCCTGCTGCAGCGATTTCCAAAGCCTTTTTGGTGCTTAGTTGCCCTTTTACTTGCTGAAATCCATTTTTATTGTTATCAAGATGATTAATCCGCTCAGCAATATTGGCAATAGTAATTATGGGTAATTCTTGAGACGTAGTAAAGTGAGTAACTACTTCTTGTAGGGAGCTAGCTGCACGAATGTGAATGTTTTCCACTAATGCTGCTTCCTCTGCACTTTGTGCTGGCAGAATTAACTGACGCTTACTTTGACTAATCCCATAAGAAATTGCTAATGCACCTTTAATTGGGCGCAATGCACCGTCCAATGCCAATTCGCCAGCAAATTCAAATTCTTCTAGATGCAGTCGAGTCTTGACTAGTCCACTGGCAAAGAGTATTCCTATTGCAATTGGTAAATCATAGCGGCTGGAGTCTTTGGGTAAATCTGCGGGAGCCAGATTTACCGTAATTCTTCGAGCTGGAAAATCAAAGCCAGAGTTTTGAATTGCGGAACGAATCCGATCGCGACTTTCTTTGATTTCTGTATCAGGCAGCCCAACGATAGAGAAGCTTGGTAATCCGCTTGCAACATGGACTTCAACTACAATTTGTGGTGCGAGCATGCCACTTAGAGCGCGCGAGTAGAGTTTAGCAATACTCATTGCGCTTGCTTTTGCTCCATTGTTTTTATTATTTGTTCTAACTCATCAAGTTTATTGCGAGTATTGATTAATACTTTTTGTTGAGTTTCAAACTCTTCGCGAGTTACTAGATCCAGTTTTTCCAGACTAGCATGTAAAATAGCCTTAAAATTATTTTCAATATCATTTAAAGGGTTTATTTTGGCAAAGTTAGCCATTTGGTTGGAGATTTGATCAATAATTTGTTGTTTTAACATCTTGGGACTTTCTAAACCATATTAGGAAGTATTTTAATCCATCTACCACCTAATTATCAGAAAATTTAAATGCAAAATAAAAAAAGCTACGAATTTCGTAGCTTCTAAATCTTAATGACCGCGTTTTGGTAACATTTGCGATCTAATTTTTTTGTAGTGACGCTTAACAGCAGCTGCCATTTTACGTTTACGTTCTGTAGTTGGTTTTTCATAGCACTCACGTGAACGTAGTTCAGTTAAAGTACCAGCTTTTTCAACAGCTTTTTTAAAACGACGAAGAGCTACTTCAAAATATTCAGTGTCACGAACTTTAATTTCAGGCATAAAAACCTATCCTTTAAATTTGTTTTTTTGTAAGGTGTTCCAATTCAGAACTACTTGTTCTTCTGAGCATATTTAGTGCGCCTCTCAGCTAGCGCGTATTTGAATCACCCCCTCGGTGTGCGTTTTACAGCAAAATTTGTTTAAGGCGCGATTTTAACTGATTAAGCACCCAATCGTCAAGCCGGTAATACAAAATAAATAATTAGTTTGTTGTGCATTGCAATGTAATGAATCACAGTGTAGTATAATATAGTTTCATTTAGCCTAATATCATAAGGAAAAGTTATATGCGTTTTTTGCGATTGTTGAAAAATATCATAATTGGTAAACCTCTAAATGCGGCAAGTCCGCAAGTGAAAGAGCATATCGCTTTGATTGCGGTAATTGCTTGGATTGGTCTAGGGGCAGATGGTTTATCCTCTTCCGCGTATGGTCCTGAGGAGGCCTACTTGGCTTTGGGGCATCATACTGGAATTGCTATATATTTGGCATTTGCAACCGCTTTTACGGTTTTTTTAATTTCTTTTGCTTACAATCAGGTAATTGAACTTTTTCCCTCTGGTGGTGGTGGGTATAAAGTTGCGACTCATTTGCTTGGTCCAAATGCTGGTGTAGTTTCTGGCAGTGCTTTGATTATTGACTATATACTTACTATTGCGGTATCTGTGGCAAGTGGTGTGGACGCTGTATTTAGTTTGCTGCCAACTTGGTGGTTAAATTATAAACTCGAAGTTGAAATTGCCGTAATTGTATTATTAATGGTGCTTAATTTACGTGGCATGAAAGAATCAATTCGGATACTGATACCATTGTTTCTTGGCTTTTTGCTGACTCATTTAGCTGTTATTGTGGGTGGTATTTTATTTCATGCTGATCATTTATCCAGTATTTTACCTAATGCATCTGCTGAGGCCAATAGCATGTCTGCATCAATGGGTATTTTTGCAACATTGGCAATTTTTCTGAAAGCATATTCACTGGGTGGGGGAACCTATACGGGGCTTGAGGCTGTTTCTAATAATGTAAATATGCTGGCAGAACCACGAGTGCGTACTGGTAAATTTACCATGCTATATATGGCGCTATCATTATCATTCACTGCTGGTGGGATTATCATTTTATATCTGCTTTGGCATGCCGAACCCGTATTTGGACAAACGTTAAATGCTGTTGTGTTTGACAAAATTCTAGCGGAGGCTGGATTCAGTCACCATTGGTTGGCTATAATTTTATTTTTTGAAGCGGCTTTGCTTTTTGTCGGGGCAAACACTGGGTTTTTAGGGTGTCCTGCAGTTATGGCAAATATGGCTGTTGACAAATGGTTACCACGTCAATTCCGTGAACTGTCTGGACGCTTGGTAACTCAAAATGGGGTTTTAATCTCGGGTATCGCTGCAATCATTATTTTACTTTGGGCGCGAGGCAGGGTTTCGACTCTAGTAGTTCTTTATAGTATCAATGTATTTCTGACTTTTTCGCTCTCACTACTTGGCTTATGTGTTTATTGGCTACGTGTCCGTAAAGAGAAATCTATTTGGTGGCGTAAATTTATTGTTGCAGTAGTCGGCTTCGTGGTTTGTGCATCGATTTTAGTTGTTACTACTGTTGAAAAATTTACCGAAGGTGGCTGGTTAACTGTTGTTATTACCGCATGTACTATTGGCGTGTGTTTTCTTATTCGTAAGCATTATCGTGAAGTTGGTGCACAGCTTAAAGATGCGGATCACCTTTTCGCTTCACATTTTAAATACACTGACTTAGATAGTGCTAATCTAATACCAGTTGAAAATAACGAGCTTAAAACAGCTGTCTTTTTTGTAACCAAACATTATGGAGCTGGTTTACATACCTTATTATGGGTTCAGAGGATGTTCCCTGGTGTGTTCAAAAATTTTGTATTTATTACTTCTGGTGAAATTGATTCTGAAGCATTTGCTAATGAAGAGGTTTTCAAGAAAAAATATCGTCAGGATCTCAATCGAATTATTGAAGGTTACCGTTACTTCTGTACTATGCATGATTTACCTTCTTCTGGCTATTTCAGTTATGGAGTAAATGGTTTAGATGAATTAATTAAGTTATCCGAACAAATTCAAATTGATTATCCAGATTGTGTATTTTTTGGAGGCAAGTTAGTTTTCGTTGATGAAAGTTGGTGGACTCGATTGTTGCATAATAATACAGTAAATCTGATTCAGCGCCAACTGCATTTGCGTGGTATGCAAATGGTTATTTTACCAATGAAGATTTAAGAAAAGTATCTGCTTAATGATAATGTTAGAATTTAGAATGTTGCTCGGGTGCAGTGCTGTATTATTTAGCACTGTAGTTTATGCAGGTAATCAGCAAGAGGAGAAGCTCTCTGCTGATGTACAAGCATCATTACATTCTTCCATAATTAATCCTATTCAGCCACATTTGGTTTTTTCTAATGAAGAAAAGGCCGATGCGTGGCTTAGTGATATGTCCAATCGATTAAAGAAGGTTGCGCCTAAAAACCCTTTGGTTCAAGATGATTTTATGCGTAATCGCCTATTAGTCACCATTCAGTACGAGTCAGTGCGGGCTGGGCTAGATCCACAATTGGTTTTAAGTGTGATCACGGTTGAAAGTCGCTTTAACAAGTATGCAATTTCTAGTGCCGGTGCACAGGGAATTATGCAGGTAATGCCATTTTGGGTAAGGCAAATTGGTGCTTATGATCAAGATTTGTTAAATGTACAAACTAATATTCGTTTTGGCTGTACTATTTTGCGGCATTATATGCAATTAGAACACGGCGATAGGTTTTATGCGTTAGGGCGCTATAATGGTAGTCGAGGTAAACCTGATTATCCTAATCTGGTTTTTAATGCCTATAATCGTTATTGGCAGCCTGCAGCAGTAATGACTATTGCTAAAAATGGTCAGGTAAAATATGTAGATTACTCTTCGGTGAATTAATTTCTTTGGTAGATGTTTATTTTATATGCGGGAAAATTAAAAGAGACTCTAAATAGAGTCTCTTTTAATTTTTTAATGAAAGGTTGGAAATATTGATAAATCGTCTAGAATTTGCGATAAAATTATCAAAGATCCAAGTCCTAACATAATAAGTGGTAACTTTGTACCAAGTTTGTGTCGTTTGTTATAAACATATGCGGCAGCAACAGGAATTAATGCCGCAGCAATTTGAAACATATTTGATTGTTGGTAGATAATAACAAATGCTTTAGGAAACAGCAAAGCAACTATTACCGGTAGAATAAACGAAATTAAGGTGGCTATGAAACGAGTTTTAGCTGTTTCTTGCCATTTAAGTGCGTCAATTACAAATGCAACGAGAGCAAAGCCAATCGACAAAAATGCAGTCAATACGGTAATTGCAGCAAAGATTCCTACTAGGGTTGAAATTGTTGTTGGAACTCCCGGACGATTTAATGCGTAATGCATAATATCTCCAATAGTTTCAAGGTGTAAGAATTCTTGACGTGAAACTAACGAAAATATCAACATCATCCAACCAACATATGCCAATGCAGGAATTATCATTCCGACCAATACCGCTTTTTTGGCTTTTGCAGGATTCCAATCATTGATTTTTAATACCAGAGGCAGAACCATATGCATCATCCAAATACAGAACATTGTTGAAGCACCAGCGCCTAAATATTTTACTCCTGATGGAATAAATTCAAAGATACTGCCATTAATTAATTTTAAACCTAAAATAATTCCAGAGATCAGGCAAATAAATTTGGTTGTAAATATTACTCCGTTTAAGCGACTAATTAAACCTAATCCGACTGTAAACGCTGGCATAAATACCACAAAGAAGACAATCATACCAACTTGTGGTGAAAGATCAATGTGTACCAGCGGTAATACTGTTTTGACTAACAGATCACCACCTGCATTAACATAAGCAGCAGCAAGAGAGCCCATTGATAGCACATTTAAGATAGTGGTGATCCAATAGCCTTTTAAACCAAAAAAATCTACCGCAAGTGTTGCTGCATTAACATTATGGTCATCGTACCGTGCATAAACGTCGATACTTGCAACTGCCATTAAGTATGCCATGATAAACGTTAAAACAATAAAAATAAAAGTATTGATTAGACCAGGACCAGCTGCCAAAATTGGCAATGCTAGCACACCTGAGCCAATTGCAGCACCTGCTACCATAAATGATGATAACAGTAATTTTTTAAAATTCTCCAAAATATAATCTCCTCTAGTATTTTATGTTTAAAGTTTATTGCTATAGTTGGAGATTTTAACAAGATTTGTTAAAAATAGATATATGCAGTGCAATAAACGGACTTGATTTCATGCTTTGTTTATTCTTGTGTTAAAATATGGATAAATTTTATGGCTATCAAAGATAAATATATGAATAAATCGCTTACATTGTTAGATGGATTGAATACCGAGCAATATACTGCAGTAACCTATACTAATGGTTCACTATTAGTCTTAGCTGGTGCAGGAAGTGGCAAGACTAAAGTTCTAACTACTCGGATTGCGTGGCTAGTACGCAATGGGTTCTTGGGTGTCAGTGAAATTTTGGCAGTAACATTTACTAATAAAGCTGCACGTGAAATGTTGGCGCGGGTTAGTAAATTACTTGAAATTGATACTAAATATATGTGGATTGGAACATTCCATTCAATAGCATTAAGGATCTTGCGTTTGCACTGTCTGGAAGCAGGTTTAAGTGCTAGTTTCCAAATAATTGATGCTGGTGAACAGCAAAGCCTGATTAAGCGCTTGATTAAACTTAAGGGTTTAGATGAAGATCGTTACCCGCCGCGTGAGATTCAAAACTACATCAATCATCAAAAAGAGCTTGGGTTACGTGCTTCTCAATTAAATCCAGAAGGCTTGCGAACTAAACACTGGATCGAGCTCTATCAGCTTTATGAAGAAGTTTGTAATCGCGATGGTTTGGTCGATTTTACAGAACTATTACTCCGAAGCTATGAATTGCTTGCTACTCACGATGCTATTTTGCAGCGTTATCAACATCAATTTAAGCATATTCTGGTTGATGAATTTCAAGATACCAATCAATTACAATATAAATGGTTGCAACTACTAGTTGGTCGGCAGGGTTCTATTTTTGCTGTTGGAGATGATGATCAGTCGATTTATTCATTTCGCGGCGCTAAAGTTAGTAATATGCAAGCATTTATACGTGACTTTAATGCTCCTGAGCCATTGAAGTTAGAGCAAAACTATCGTTCTACACCAATAATCTTGCAAGCTGCAAATACGATCATTGGTAATAATGGCGAACGAATGGGGAAAAATCTCTGGACGCAAAATACTCATGTTGACAAAATTAGGCTCTATGAAGGCTATACTGAAGAAGATGAAGCTTATTTTGTAATTGACGAAATTAAAAATTTGCATAATAATGGAGTTGAGCTTCATGATATGGCAATTTTATATCGTTCCAATGCTCAATCGAGGGTATTTGAACAACATCTTTATAATCGTGGATTAGCTTATAAAGTTTATGGTGGATTACGCTTTTTTGATCGTCAGGAAATTAAACGAATTTTAGCCTATTTGCGACTAATCATTAATCCTCATGATAACGAGGCTTTTTTACGAGTGGTTAATTTTCCAGCGCGTGGAATCGGTCCTAAAGCTATTGAGAATATTCAAGAGTTAGCTACCTTAAACCAGATTTCTTTATTTGATGCGGTTGAGTTATTAGGTGGTAAGGGCAGGATTACCGCGAGTAAATTTACTGATTTAATTCGCTTAATGCAAATTGAAAGTAAAGTACTAAATTTGGCAGAAACAATTAGTTATGTGATTGAAGTAAGTGGGATTCGCGAGCACTTTGAAAATGACCGTAAAGAAGGTGAAGAGCGCTTAGAAAATCTGAATGAATTAGTTACAGCGGTATCTGGCTTTGTCGCGGAGGATAATACTAATCCGTTAGTTGAGTTTTTAGCTCATGCGGTGCTTGAGTCGATAGATAATCAGGCACAAAATTTTGAATCAGCCGTGCAATTAATGACAGTGCATTCTGCAAAAGGATTGGAATTTAAGGTTGTTTTTGTGGTTGGGCTGGAAGATGGGTTATTTCCGCATGATAATTCGCTGCAAAGTGCACGGGATATTGAGGAAGAGCGGCGCTTAATGTACGTCGCAGTGACTCGTGCGCGTGAGAAATTGTATTTGCTACGAGCATGTAGTCGCTTATTATGGGGTAAACGTTTGTCTGCGCCTATTTCGCGCTTTGTGAATGAGATTCCTGAAGAGTTAATTTTGAACATTTCTGGTGTCAGCAAGATTGGCTATAGCCAGCTAAGTGAATACGTTGCTCCAAGTGATTATAGTTTTAACTCGATGCGTAATTTAGATAGTCAGATTGATAATCCAGAAAGCAAAACTTCGCGAATCGCATTAAAAGATAAAGACGTAACAGTAAAAATTGGCGATATGATTCGCCATGCTAAATTTGGAAATGGAAAGATTTTGCGTTTAAATGCTGATGGTAAAAAAATGACCGCTGAAATTTTCTTTATTGGTATTGGTAAAAAAACACTAGATCTTAATATTGCAAACATTGATAAGGTATAAAGTAGAAGATGAATCAACAACAAATTTTTAATCAAGCATTACAATACATCCCTGGTGGCGTTAATTCACCCGTACGTTCATTTAACTCAGTTGGTGGTACACCTTTTTTCACAGCACGTGCCAAAGATTGCTATCTCTTTGATAGCGATGGGAAGCAATATGTCGATTATGTTTGCTCATGGGGTGCTAATATTGTTGGGCATGCTAATGGTGAAGTGATTGAACGCGTGAGTGCTGCATTGCATAATGGATTTTCTTATGGTACACCGACTGAACTTGAAGTTGAATTTGCCAAACAAATCACGCAGTTATTGCCAAGTATTGAAAAATTTCGTCTAGTAAGTTCAGGTACTGAAGCGGTAATGTCAGCAATTCGTCTGGCACGTGGCTATACTAATAAAAAATACATTATTAAGTTTAACGGCTGCTATCATGGGCACAGTGATTGTTTACTGATTAAAGCAGGCTCTGGCTTACAAACCTTTGGTAATCCAAGTAGTGCTGGAATCCCAGAAGAAGCGGTGCGTCATACGTTAGTTTTGGAATATAATGACGTAGCTGCATTAAATGAAGCTTTTAAATTATACCCAGATCAAATTGCGGCAGTTATTGTTGAACCTTTTGCGGGTAATATGAATTTGGTGCGACCAAGCGCTGAATTTATGAGTTCTATGCGTAGTTTATGCAGTGCTCATGGTAGCGTGCTAATCTTTGATGAAGTTATGACTGGTTTTAGAGTTGGTTTGGGTTGTGCACAGGAAGTGTTAGGAGTTAAACCAGATCTAACTACGCTAGGTAAAGTCATTGGTGGAGGAATGCCGTTAGCTGGTTTTGGTGGTAAACGTGAAATAATGGATGCATTAGCTCCTATTGGTAGTGTTTATCAAGCTGGTACATTATCGGGTAATCCGATTGCGGTCACTGCTGGTCTGGCGAATTTAGAGATTATTCAACGAGCTGGATTTTATGATGAGTTAGGTGCTAGTACTCGTGAATTAGTTCGTAATTTGAATCTTTTGGCGCATGAGGCTGGAATTGAATTTTGTAGTGATAGTATCGGTGGAATGTTTGGATTTTATTTTAGTGCGCAAATTCCACAAAGCTTTGAAGAGGTCAAGGCAGCTAATCAAGAACGTTTTAAACGCTTCTTTCATTTGATGTTGGCGGATGGTGTATTTTTAGCACCAAGTATGTTTGAAGCTGGATTCGTCTGTATCAAACATGATGCAGAAGCCTTAGAACAAACCTTGGCAAGTGCTAAGCAAGCTTTTGCTGCTTTGGCCTAGCTTATCTTGATTTTTTTAAGGTTGTACTAGTTTTGTACAAAAGTAATTTGGTCTTTTGATAAAATTAAGTTTTTAATAAAGCTACAACACTAGTATTAATCTGTTAATAAATTTTCTGAAACAAAGTAAACCTAGGAAAGAAGGATGAATGGTTGAGGAATTAAAGCTTGTCGCTCCCCAAAAAAAATTAGCTCGAAAAAGTGAACTGGTAAAGGACTTATTCAGAGTGATAGGTTTTTTACTTTGTGCAGCAAGCCATCCGATATATTTGCTTTTGTCTTATTCGATTGTTTTTAGTGCTAACATGGCAGCTGAAATCTCGACGAATACTTATCTAATCTATCCAATACCATTTTGTATTCTATTGTTGCTATTTGCTATTATTCGATATATAATATTTTATCGCATTCATCCTAGGTATTTAAGTAACAGGCAACTACTCAATCGATTCATATTAGTGAATTTACCTGGTTTTTATTTTTTAGATTTATTTAAGTCTTTTATAACGCATCCAATGGAAAGTAATGGATTTGGTTTTATGCTTGGATTTTTCTTTTTCTTCTTCTTTGGTGTAGGCATAGTGATATTTATATTTACTTTATTATCTGTTTGGCAATCGAAGAGGAAGCAGCCATTAAATAATTCTAATAATATTCTATCTAATACAGACAAATGATATGTTTCAGCTAAAATCAGTGAGTGAACTAATTGTTGAAGTTTTTGTTCAACCAGGCGCTAAGGTTAGTCAAATTGTTGGATGTCATGGAGAACGTCTGAAGATTAAGGTTAGTTCGCCACCTGTGGACGGTAAAGCCAATCAAGAGGTGTTGGAGTTTTTTGCTAAATTATTTAATCTTGCCAAACGAGATGTCGAGCTGATTGGTGGTGAAAAATCACGCAATAAGCGAGTATTGATTAGAGGTGATGTAGAAATGTTTATGGCTCAATTAAAAGATATTATTGAGTGATGCCCCACCAACGTTTGGTCGTATGCTTTTTATAAGCCCTCAGTTTAATAAACATTTGAGGGCTTTATTTTGTAAGTGTAGTAATTAAGCTATAAGAAAAATCACCAAAATTTCACTAGCTCTAAGTATTTCAAAGGGATATCTAGAGTAGACAAAATCATCTATTGTGCAAAATCATGTAAAAGCTTACAATCTGTAATTATAAGCTATACCAAAACATTAAAGATAAGTAGCTTGAGAATTAAATACTATGATTATCTGTAGAAATGTATTTTATGGATAAGTGTAGCAAGTTAAATTCTATATATTAAAGGATAAAATAATGTCAAAAAGAATGTTTCGTACTTTAGCTATTACTGTAACATTGGGAGCATTGTTATCTGCTTGTAATAGTGCTGCGAATAGTAATCAAACAGCAGAGCCCCAATATCAAAGTTTTAGTTATGCAAAAATTGGTGCTGCGCTTAGCACTGACTATAGCGTCAATAATTTATTTGTAAGTGGTGATAAGGTCTATCTTTCACTCGTTGATCAGGATGAGAGTACTTTTGGTTATGCCAAAATCAGTAAAAATGCTAGTAGCTCTGATGATTACCAGACAGAATATCTGACTACACCGACAGATCATCAATATTCATTGATTGGAGATATGGTGATAAACCAGGATGACTCTACATTATATATTCCTGTGGCGTATCCAAATGGAAGTGTATATAATTATACGTGGCTTAAATATAAACCTAGTTCAACAACGTCTTCTGATAGTGTTGGGAATTATCAAGTGTCCTCAGAATCATCTTCGCAGTTTGCACTTAAATCGGCTAGTTTTGATAATGGTATAGTCTATGCTAATTATGCAGGTAATTTGGTTGGATTTTCTGAGAGTGGTAGTAAAGAGGTGTTTAAAGATAATCAACTATTATTGTCATGGCAAGACTCGTTTTCTATTAGTAAAAATTGGATGATTGCAATAAATGATAATGATAATGGCTTAGTAAGAGTATCATTGGATAATAAGAGTCGAGCTCAAGTTGGTGAGGATTTTGTGGTCTTGGCAAATAAAGGTTTTGAAGCAATGCCAAAATTTACAATTTATAACCATATTATCTACATTTTAGCAATACATCGCACGGGAAGCAATCAAACTCCACATTTAGCGCTTTGTAGTATTAGCGATACTGCAGATACAAATACTGGATGGGCTTGTAAAGTTGGAACTAATCCTTTAACTGTGAATAGTCAGCTAATTAATCTTGATGTCGATAAACACACCGGAAAATTATATTTTGTCTCATATAGTTTGGCTAACGGTAGTCAGCTTTATACTATTAATTAGAATCTGTCAGGAGTAATTTATCATGAAATTAAAAAGATCTCTTTTACAACTATCACTTCTGGCAGTGTTGTTGAACCCATTAGCTTACAGCATGGCTGATAATCAAACGCAAGATCAGTTACAAGCTGGTCATGAGTTGCAATTTGATAGTCCAGAACACTTTGATTTAGGTGCGTATGCTCTTTTGAGTATACCTTCTGATCAGGGCAGAGTAGAAAAAATCTATGGCAATAAGTTAACCGTAAAATCGCTTCAAACATCTTCTGGACAAATGAATTTAAGTTTTGCAGATATTTTTTGGTTAGGTGGAGACCTTATTGGCGAGCCTAAACAAATTATCGGATTATCAGCAGATCCCGCAAGCACCTTCCAAAATAATTTGGCTGCATTTGATAAATATAAGGACTATATCCCAGCGGTTTTAATTGTTTACAGTAATGTGAATACCGATGTGAAAAAGTTTATTGAAACTGGTTCAACTCTAGTTGTGCCAGATAAGTATAATTATGAGTATAATAAAGCGACTGGCGGTTGGGGTGGTGCTGTTGGTGCACTTGTAAAATTGGGTCTTTATTTAAAGTTAGCACAGTATAATTACGATCATTTTGGTGATAATGCAGTTAAATCATATATTACTGGGCACACATTAGCACTTGAATATGCAAGTAAAGCAACCAATGTTGAAGGGCTTAAATATGCTTATTTCGTAGAGGGCTATGCTGATCACTTTCTCACTGATTTATTTGCTACAGGACATTCACGGACACCTCGAGTAGAAATTGTTAACTATTGCGCTAATTTAGGTCAGGGTCCTGCGTCATTTTTAACTAAATTAATGCACGATCAAGACGGTACTACAGGTTTAACCTTAGTAAATGGCAAAGGTGAGACTTGGTTTGGAACTGGCGATGAAAACTTTTATACTCCGGCAAATAAAGACAATAAAGTAAGAGCCTTAAGTGTAGTTCAGCAATCCGTCGATCAAATATATAATGCTTATGTTAGTAAAAATGCGAATGTTGCTATCAATAATGCAGAAATGAAGAAGGTAATGCCTGATGTTGAAGCAACTGCAAACTTGGTACAAAACACAGTTTCTTATCCTCAAATGTACAAAATAGTGAAGGGAACTGACGGAAGTTTAGTTATTAACGAATACAATGCTAAAACTAAAAGCTATCATCAGTTAATATGTCTGTCTAGTACCGCTGCTGCAGCATGGAATTACGTGTTTAATTAGTGAATAGACAAAATCATCTATTGTCATAAATAAATTAACCACCTATAATCTTACATTGGGAATAGGCAACTTTGCTAAAACTAATTTTTTACAGGGCTATCAGTTATGAGTAAATTTTATAAACCTAAAGCATTGTTAGTAACACTCTTGACGTGTGTTGCATTTAGCGCTCATGCTGCGTGGTGGGATGCGTGGAAATCAACCGGAGATGATGGTAAAGCAAATACTAACGGAAATGCCGCTGCAGCCAAAAATTTGGCAGGCTATAAATTTATGATATACAATAAATCAAATAGCACAATTGCTAAAGTTGCAATTCTAAATAATCATGGACAAACGATCTATAACAATAAGTTTGCATGTAACTCAAACCAAAAATGTGATTTAATTGTAAAAAATATTAATTTGACCACCAAACTTACTTTTAAGTTTTATGACTCAAAAAAACAACTTGTTTCAGCTTATCTAATGAATGATAAACCTAGTACACTAAATAGCATGATTATAGATGATAAATGGTTAGGGTTATATGCATTCAATCAGATGGTGAGCGTAACTAAAAAAGATCCTCAGGTACTCAATACTAAATTAACGCAGTTTTTTAATGGTTATAATAGTCCAGATGGCACTGTAGATATCTTTGAAGAGCTAGGGTTGTATTTTATTGCACAAAATGGTGGTGCAAATGAGAATTTATTTTATACTACCCTCAATAAAAGGTTAGATAATGATCAATTCTTAGCAAAACCGCAAACGCAGAAAAAGGCTATAAAAAAAGCTGCATACAAATCTCTTGGTGCAACAAACGCTCCAGCAGTAGGTGGAGCATTAACCGCACAACCGGAGGCTACACCAGATAATTCATTATGTAGTGTCGAAGGATTAGAAACTACATTTAACATCATTGGAACGCTTAGTAATTTTATACCAATTATTGGTGATGGCATTGGTGCAATTTTTGACATTGGTGACCAAATCTATTCTAGCTCATGCTCTAGCAAAGGAAATGCTAAAAATGACGCTAACGCAAAATGGATTGGTGATAAATTTGTGGAAATTGATGATAAATTAAAAAAATTTAATCAAGAGTTAAATGATCTTAAATATACTGTTGATGCACTGGGTCACTATGTTGACACCATTGATTCACAAAATACATTAATAGATCTTAACAAGAATTATAGTGCATTAACGACTGACTATTTTATTACCTATGCTAGTTTATCAAGTAACACCAGCTTAGTGGAATATGTTGCCAAAAATGGTGGACTGAAAAAAAGCATGTCTAAATCTGTACAGTTACAGAATTTAATTTCTAGTATACCTTCTCAGTTAAATAACTTTGAAAACCTGTTAAGCAACGAACAAATATCTAAAATAGAAAGTTCACTTGATCATGTTTGCAAATCTTCAACTAAGATAACTGGTGATGCAATAGCTACACGTATTGGTTGTAATATAGTAGCAACTAAAGTTGTCGCTACCATTGATAGTAGTGCAATAAGAACTAAGGCAATGCTTAACGATGAAATAACTGTACTTACAGATGCTATAAAATCTGGTGATATTGATGAAGCATGGTTAACAGCAAATGCGAGTCCAACGCTTAAAACTGTTAAACATGACTTCATTTGGAATGAAGCACTTGAGAAGTCTAATAAAGTAATTGATGATAAAATCAAATTCGTGAATGACACACTAGTTGGTGCAGATGGAAGTAAATTATACCAACCATTAATGGGGTTTAGCCCGAAACTGCAAAAAGAGATGATTTCTGAACTTAATTGTGCTTCGGATTCAAATCCTAATCTACCCGCTATTCTTGAATGGTATCCATATAATGCGAGTGCCGCTGATAAACCATATGCAGTAACTCTTTGCAATTCACAGGATAAAAATAATGTAACTAGAAAAGTTAAATCGCGTTTTTATTATCAGGAAAACTATCCCTCTAATTATGTAAGGACTGTGAATGTAATGGGTGTATTAGTCCCCTTATCTTCTGTATCTAAAGGAAGTAGTCTCCCGATGTCAGAGAAATATGGCGGATCGAACCCAAATATACGCATGATAACACCAAAATTGTTAGATATTTATAGTGGTGACCCAGTAATAGATACCTCTAACTATATCATTAATCCATACAATAATGGATTTGTCACATTATATGGAGACGACTGGACCGAGGTATGGAAAACATCAGAGATGGCAAAATACTTTATGTATCCATACCCTAAAGTACCAGCGGCTTTTATTATGTTGAATTATGTAAATCCAACTAGCTCAGAAAATCGTGGTCTAAGTAATATTTGGGCTATCAAATTTGAAGCCGCAATGAACAAGGATGCACATGTACAATCAGGTTATTATTTAAGTTGCATGGATCTGGGCTGTCAAGCCGTTGGTAAAACGTTAAAGTTTGGTGATGGTTCGGTAATCTCATGGCAAAATGTTCCTGCCGCGACTGCTGAAGATTATGTTATTTTAGTAGTTAATGGTAAGCCAACTCCACCACTTAAATAAGAATAGCTAAAATCTAAATTTTTATACCTAGCACCACATAAATTTGTGGTGCTTTTATAACGTTCCTAAATAAAATACCACGCCTTAGCTCGTGGTATTTTTAAAAATTAATTTTGCCGCAATATCCTCGAGCGTAAGTCAAGTCAGATTATTCCTGCTTCATTGTCCCATTAATTAGCTGACCTTTAAAGGTAGCTTTGTTTTTTAATACCAATAGCCCATTTGATTCAGCAAAGCCAATATCGCCTTTAACAGTTGAGTGGTTGATTACAATTGTACTTTGATTACGACTGGTGCTGATAATATTACCAATAACCTTGCTGCCTTGGTTTAACTCGAGCTGAGTACCGTTAAATTCAATACCTTTGGCAAAATAGCTATCGTTACTTATTAAGTTTCCACCGACTTTTAATGTATCTTTGTAAGTTGAGTCGTTACTAATCAGATTACCACCAACCACGCTATCGTCTTTTACTGTTACTTTGGTTAAAATTGCATCACTTTCAATATTCATGTTTTTCATGACAGTCAGCCTACTACCAGTAAAGCTCCCGCCGATAGTTAGTGCTTCAAATTTGTCATTACTTAAAACTTGGCTACCATCTGAAATAGTTGCAGGACCAACACCATCGCCACTAGCCTCTGCGGTTGATTTGTTTCCACCTAAAATAGTTGCGCAGCTGCTTAAACTTAAAGTCAGTACAGCAGCTAATGTAAAATTTTTTATATTGAATTTCATTATTTATCTCTTAAGTTAAATTTAATTCCGTTATTATAACTGGAGTAGTTTTATTTTGTAGTATAATCAATTCTAAATATATTTGTCTAAAGGAGACACAATGAAAAGCTTTCTGGATAATGATTTTTTGCTGAGTAATCCTACTGCAGTAAATCTCTTTCATAACTATGCTAAAGACCTTCCGATTATTGACTACCATTGCCACATTCAACAACATGAAATCCGTGAAAATAAACAGTTTGCTAATCTAACTCAAATCTGGCTGGCTGGTGATCATTATAAGTGGCGTGCAATGCGTAGCTGTGGGGTTGCTGAACATTATATTACGGGTAATGCCTCTGATTATGACAAATTTACCGCCTGGGCAAAAACGCTACCACAATTAATTGGTAATCCTTTATATCATTGGACTCATCTTGAACTGCAGCGCTACTTTAATATTTATGATGTGCTGAATGAAGCTAATGCAGATAAAATCTGGATTGCTGCGAATAAAATTCTGACTAGCGGAAAGCTTAATGTTCACGATATCATCAAACAATCTAAAGTTGAAGCAATTTGTACTACCGATGATCCAGTTGACAATTTAGCAGATCATTTGGCATTGAAGGATAGTTTTACTGCCACTCGGGTTCTACCAAGTTTTCGACCTGATCGGGCGCTAAATATCAATGCGGCTGATTATCTGGTGTGGCTAAATAAATTACGCCAGGTTAGTGGTGTTGCGATTGAGAATTACGATAATTTCTTAACGGCACTGACACAACGCATAGATTTTTTTGATAGTGTTGGGTGTAAAGTTTCAGATCATGCACTTAATTATGTACCATTTGCCGAAACAAATGATAAGGAAGTCAGTGCCATTTTTCAACGAATTTTGAGTGGGCATCATGTGGATTTACTTGAGGAAACTAAATTCCGTAGCCATACACTGGTTTTTTTGGCAAACCAATATGCTAAGCGCGATTGGGCAATGCAATTACATATGAATGCGACCCGCAATAATAATAGCCATATGTTTGCCAAGCTCGGTGCAGATACTGGTTTTGATGCGGTGAATGATACTCCGGTAGCCATGCCGCTTTCACGGCTTTTAGATGCTATGAATCAACATGGTGGATTGCCGAAAACAATACTTTACAGTTTAAATCACAACGATAATTATATCTTGGCGACGCTGATGGGATGTTTTCAGGGGCATGAAGCACGTGGCAAAATTCAACTAGGTTCAGGTTGGTGGTTTAATGATCAGCGTGATGGCATGGAAGAGCAGCTCAAAGCATTGGCAAATCTGGGTGCATTAGGTACTTTTGTTGGAATGCTGACTGATTCGCGAAGTTTCCTATCTTACACGCGCCATGAGTATTTCCGCCGCATTTTATGTAATTTAATTGGTACATGGGTTGAGAATGGTGAGTATCCGACTGATGAGAATGAGTTAAAAAAATTAGTGCAGAATATTTCGTATTATAATGCAAAAAATTATTTTAGTTTTTGAGGTGATTAATTATGGATGTAGTAACACTTGGGGAAGCTTTAGTAATTTTTAGCCCTGCTGATGCAGGTCCATTACGTTTTGTGCATAATTTTACCAAATCAATCGGCGGGGCAGAAGCCAACGTAGCAATTGCACTTTCGCGCTTAGGTTTTAGCGCTGGCTGGATTTCCCGTTTGGGTGATGATGAATTTGGGCGCTATGTTCAGTACGCGCTTCGCGGTGAGGGTATTGATCTATCGCAAGTGACATTTAATGCTGGATTGCCTACGGGTATCTTATTTAAAGAACAATATCATAATTCTAACCCGAATGTTTATTATTACCGCAAAGGTGCGGCAGTTACAACTTTGTCTGCAGATGATATCAACGAGAGTTATATCGCAAGTGCTAAAATTTTGCATGTAACTGGAATTTTACCCGCATTATCTCCTGCGAATAAGGCAGCCAGTTTGCAGGCAATTCAATATGCCAAAAAGCATGGTGTAAAGATTTCATTTGACCCAAACTTACGGCTTAAATTATGGAGTCATGAAGAGGCTAAAGCTACTTTACTGGAAATGCTAAACTTTGCTGATATCATTTTACCTGGTCTGGATGAGGCTGAGTTTTTGTTAGGACTAAGCCAGCCAGATGAAATTTGTGCGCGTTTTCATGAGCTGGGATGTAAAATTGTCGTATTAAAACTGGGTAAAGATGGTTGTTTGATTAGTGATGGTACAAAAATTATATCAGTTGCTGGTTATCATGTGCATCGTTTAATCGATACCGTTGGTGCTGGCGATGGATTTGCTGCAGGATTTTTAGCTGGAGTATTAGCAGGTAAAGATTTGCAGGAATGTGGAGAACTAGCCAATGGGGTTGGCGCAATGGCAACTTTAGTTCGCGGAGATACTGAAGGCTACCCGACCTATCGACAATTGATGGAGTTTACTGGCAAAGCTGTCGCAGTTGAACGTTAAACTCAATAAAATATTGGATGTGGCTGTAAAGATAAGTAATAAAATAATTTAATGTATAAAATCAGATAATTTTTAAAAGTGAGGTAACTTTATAGTGTCGGCAACAATCAAAGATATTGCCAAAATAGCTGGTGTTTCGCATATGACGGTATCTCGGGCGTTAAATGGCAGCGATACGGTAACAAATGAGACTCGAGATAAGGTACTTAAAATTGCAGCAGAGTTAAATTACCGCCCTAATTTGCAAGCCAGAAGCTTGGTTATGAATCGTAAATATAGTATCGGTGTTGTATTTTCTACTCTATCATCGGCAACAGCACCAAGTTTTATGCAAGCATGTTTAAATGGAATCTATCAGACCTTGGCAAAAGATTATAATTTAGTTGTAAAAGATTTGGAGCGTGGTCTCGAACATTTTAATCTCTCACGGGTAGATGGCGTTATTTTTGTCAGTCAGCAAGAGAGTGATGATAGTTTTATTGATTTTGCATTAGCTCAGGGAACTAAGTTGGTAGTAATTAATCGTCGGGTTGAGCGTGAATCTTTGATTAATGTAACTGCTGATGAGATTGGTGGTGCGGCAAGTGCAGTAAGATTTTTGATTGAACATAATTATCAGCGAATTGCTTTGATTAATGGACCTGCCAAAATTCAATCAAGTATTGATCGTCAGCAAGGTTATCAGCAAGCGTTATTAGATAACAATATAAGTATAGTTGCAGATTTAATCAAAGATGGTAAATTTAGTATTCAGGGTGGTTATGATGCAATGAAAGTAATTTTGCATGAAAGTAGAGATGGACAGGTTCCTGATGCTGTCTTTTGTAGCAATGATGAAATGGCATTTGGTGCACTCAAGGCAATTAATGAAGTTGGTCTAAAGGTGCCGAGTGAGATTGCAATCATTGGATTTAATGATAGTGATATTTGTCAGTTTACTTCCCCCGCATTAAGTACGGTGAAAAAGCCGATTGAAGAGATGGCTAGATTTGGTGCTGAGGCATTGTTTGCGTTGATTAATCAGGAAGTTATTGATAATCCGGTGCAGCAACTAGCAACTGAGTTGGTTATTCGTGCTTCAGTGCGCTAACTTTTTGCATAAGCTGTGAAATGATTGTTTATGCAAGAAGTCTATTTTAAATAATATTTTTTAATATGAGATTTTATGATTAAATTAGCTCTTTTTGATATTGATGGAACCCTAACCCGAGAAGATGGTTCAATTAGCCAAACGGTAATTGACAAAGTTAAAGAGGCTGCTTCTCATGGGGTTAAAGTTGTTTTAGCTAGTGGCAGACCAACTTTTGGGATGCTGGAGCTCGCACGGATTTTTGGTTTGGATCAAAATGATGGTTATATAATTTCTTATAATGGTTGTGGAATTTACCATGTTCCCAGCGGTAAATATGTATCGGAGCATTTATTATCGAGTGATACTATAGCAGCGTTAGATTCAGCCGTTAATGAATATCCAGATATTTCGCCGATTTATTATAGTAATGAGCAAATTATCACAACTAGACGAAATGAGTTTGTTGATTTTGAGGCTAAATTAAACAATAGCGTAGCCTATGTATTGGATAGTTATCCGAGCTTAACTCCTAAAGTTATTTGGGCAGCGAAGCCTGAAAGACTAGATCAGATTGAGTTAAGCGTTCGTTCTTTGTTTGCTGAACGTTGTACGATTGCGCGTTCTTTGCCGTGCTTTTTAGAATTTACACCTCTTGGAGTTGATAAAGCTTTTGCGCTTGAAGAATTATGCCATAAACTTAATTTTTCGCTAAGAGAAACATTCGCTTGTGGCGATGGTGGTAATGACAAAACTATGATTGAACGCGCTGGGGTAGGAGTGGCTATGGCAAATGGGCGCGATGAAGTAAAGGCAGTTGCGGATTTTATCGCTCCTGCCAATAGCGAAGATGGGGTGGTTGTCGCAATTAATAAATTTCTAATAACTCCTATAACTATTTCGCAATAGCGGTTGTAATTTTCCTTATCTGTATTATTTCTTAAACTACTTCAATGCTTGGAAAGTTTGGTGACATTATTTGCTTCAAATCATAAAATTGTTCCAATCATATTATTTACGGTAATTTATCTCTTTTTTCAACATGTGTTTTAGCAATGGGATTTAGTGGCATGGAATTATAGTTCAAAATTACAATTACTTAAATGATATATGGTAAAATTCTAAATATTAACCTTATTTTAAAAGAGTTTGTATGAGATGTTCTGCTATTTTATTGATTATCTGTTCTGCATTATTAGGGTGCTCAGGAAATAATTCTGAAAATAGCAATGTACCGACATCTAACGAACATGAAGCTACTCAACCAGAGCCAAAAGAATGTCTAAAAACTAACTTAATTGATATTAATATGGCTTTTGCCCAAAACCAAATAAGAGCAGAAAAAACGTATAATTCATGTGTAAATTTTTATGGCAGGGTTGGACAAATAAATGCTAACTCTAGTAACAGTGATATAGCTATTAGTATTGAGTTCACTAATTCGTCAATTGTTGCTAAATTTAAACCTGAAAATAGAGATGTTATTGCACAACTAAATTTATATGATAAAGTGTACGTTAACTGTGATAATATAGTTCAATCTTATGGAACTGTAACTGCGAATGATTGCACTGTAACAGATATTCAAAAAAATAAGAAAAATCCAATGGCTGCATTAGCGGATGATTTACAAGAAGCGACTGTAATATTAAATGCAAAATCATCAACATCCTCACCAGTAAACAGTATAGATGAAAATATTCAGGAATGTTACAACAGTTCTTACTATAATTACACAGAAGAAAGTATTGGTTTCTTAAGTAACTCCAAAAATAAAACTCAAAAATTTAAACTTATGCAAGTTCTAGTTGCATGTCAAGCTATTGAAGATAATAAAGATCATACTAGAAAGAACTCAGAAGATGAGTTGTTATTGTCTCTAAATACTCCTTTGGTTGGTAAATTACCTAAAAATTTTAAAAATAGATTATTCGAACTTTACAATGATTTGTATATAGCAGTGAATGAAATTAACTTTAGTCAATCGGACATATATCCATTCATAGAACGCTTGCAAACAAGCAAATCAAATAATAAATCTGTTGTAAATAATAATCCAACAAACACCATAAGCACCTCTGCGCCAGTAAGTGAAAAAGGTAGTGCATTAAGTAACAATCAAAATAATTCAGCTAGTGCAAGCGTAAGCTATGCCGATTTAGTTATTGGAGTAGTACGCCCATTTATCATAGTTCCTGACGACTTGGAGCCAAATGCTAAGGCAATTGTAACAATTAAACTAAATCCAAATCTTACTGTAAAATCAGTTTCAATAATCAAATCTAGCGGTAATGCTGCATATGACCAAAATATTCAATCTGCAATAATGAGAGTTAAGGTTTTGCCACCATTACCAGATGGAGCAAACTTTGCAGACTATAAGATTTTGACATTAAATATTTAAGATTGAATCAGATTATGAAAATATTATTACCGTTTATAACTTTAATATTTGGTTCTATTTTAGGTGGATGGATTAACAATGTTTTTACTTGGCGAATCAAAGAAAAGATAGAAATAATAGATAGACTAAGAAATTCTATTTATGGGTTACTCAAAATTGCTGCAACAAATAGTAAATCCATAGATGAATTAGACAATTTACTGTTAGAGATAATAAAAGATTTGGACTTATTAGGTGAACCAACATTAGATTACAACAAACTGACTAGAAAATTCAAAGATAAGTATGAACTTTTTGATAAACTAGAAACTCTTCTCGATGAACTTAAAATCCAGAGAAATAAAATACAATCTTTTAGATATATGCTTAGTGAACTAAATCCTTTAAAGAAATAGCTTTTGAATATTGGAATTTCTAAACATTAATGAACATTTGTGATGTATATAATATAAAATACCTCTATAAGACGTATGGTACTTGCTTATGTTTTACTAGTAAGCAACGAAAAAAGACCACTAAACATACAGCTATGTCAAAAGCCTGGTTTGATAAATGTGGGCTAGTAAGTTTGGAAAACGACGCTGCTGGTTATAATTCTAATTAAAACCGCAGTATGCGACAACGCACGTACGGTGGTGTGGGAAGTCCCGCCCGTGAGGGCGGTCTTACCTGATTAATGAAAATAATCACAGATTTTTTAATCCGTTCCGAAATAAATCCCTTTCACCTAGATTAAGCTTAATGCTTACCAGTACTACCAAATCCACCTTCACCACGATCAGATTGAGTAAATTCATCAACCAGCTCAAAACCAACTTGGACAACTGGGACTATCACCAATTGTGCAATTCGTTCTAATGGATTTAAAACAAATTCAGTTTGTCCACGATTCCAAATCGAAATAAATAATTGCCCTTGATAGTCTGAGTCAATCAATCCAACTAAGTTACCCAAAACAATCCCATGTTTATGTCCAAGCCCAGAGCGAGGCAGAATCATTCCACATAGCTGGTTATCTTCGATGTGAATCGCAATTCCAGTTGGAATTAACTCAGTTTGTCCAGGCTTTAAAGTAAGTGGAGCATCCAAACATGCGCGTAGGTCTAAGCCTGCAGAGCCTTGGGTTGCATATTGTGGAAGATATTCTTTAACTTTATCGTCAAGAAGCTTCAATTGAACTTTATTATTCTGCATTATAACGAATCCGAGAAACTAATAACTTGAGTAATTGCAACATATAGTGCATGGACTTATGATCTTTATCCAATGATGGATTATATTCTGCAATCTCAAAAGCAATCAAATCATTGACATTAATTTTACTCATTGCATCAAAGAATACGCCGCTACCAATCCCATCATCAACTGGAGTACCAACAGCTGCGATTTCTATTGGATCAAGCCCATCCAAGTCCAGACTAATTCCAACATTGCCATTGCTGAGTTTTGCTAAGCGCTCAAATTCAGACAAAAACTCTGCTTCAAAAGTTTCATTATTCAACATGTGCTGGTAATAGATTTTAACACCTAGGCTTTGCAAGAAGTCTTCTTCTGGTTTTTCAAATGAACGAATTCCAAAATACACAATATTTTCTGGCTTTAATTTAGGCATCGCAGTCAAAATCGAAGTTAACTCCCGATGTCCGTGTCCTAGTAGATGCGCAACTGGCATACCATGCAGATTACCTGTTTCCGAAGTTTCTGGACGGTGTGCATCCATATGCGCATCAATCCAGATTAGTGCTAATTCTTTATCTTGTTTTTGCAAATTATAAGCAATCCCACTCCAGCTCCCAATTGCACAAGAGTGATCACCCCCGATGAAAATAGGAAATACACCTTTGGTAATTGCTCGCTCTGCACGATGAGCAACTTTAATAAAGAATTCACGTTGTGCTAATACATCGTGGCTACCACCAGAATAGGCAACCACATCTGAATCTAACAAAATTCCTTCGGTATTGGCAAGGGAGTTACTGATTTGATAAGGAGAAGACTCACAACCATTCAAGCGTCCGCAATTACCGATTGCACTACCAATTAACTTAATTCGTTTAGTCATAAAATTAACCTAATACTGAATAAAGGTTTTTAGGATCTTTAATTGGCGGAATCATATCAACATCATGTCCAATACCATATTTATGCGCTAAATCGTGAGTTAAGCGCAATACTGAGAAATCTTCTACAGCAAAACCAACTGAATCATAAATCGTAACTTCGTCGTCTGACTCACGTCCAACTTTGCTACCATTGATTAATTCCCATAATTCAGCATGTAACACTTGTTTAACTTCTTCAGGCGTTAAATTTTGAATCTCACCTTCAACCATTGACTGTTCAGTAAATTCAACTACTATTTTACCACGGAATAAAATTGATTTTTCTAATTCAGTTTTACCTGGGCAATCACCACCTAAGCCATTAATGTGAACGCCTGGTTTTACCCATTCATTTTTAACTACAATTGCGTGTAATTTGCAGGCTGTACACACGGTAATAATATCCGCACCAGAACATGCTTCTTCTGCGCTTTGGCAACGTACTAGTTTAAAGCCTTTGTTTGCCATGTTTTTTTCAAATTTATCCATAGCAGCAGGATCAATATCAAAATAGCGAACGGTTGTAATCGGGCGTACTAATTTATGTGCTAAAGTTTGGAATTCACTTTGTGAACCAGTACCAATAATAGCTAAAACGCTACTATCTTTACGTGCTAAATATTCAGTTGCAATGATTGCAGTTGCGGCTGTTCTGAAACCAGTTAGGGCAGTCATTTCTGAAAGTAAAATCGGGAAACCATATTTAATTTCGGCTAATTGCCCAACGGCAACAATAGTTTGTTTACCATCAAATGGATTAGCCGGATGACCATTTACGAATTTATATGAGAAATATTGCTTATCCGCAGTTGGCATCAATTCCATAACACCACCTGGTACATGAGAAACATAGCGCGGCGATTTATCAAACTCTTCCCAACGCACAAAATCCTCTTTCAAGTAGGTAACCAAATCTTGCATATAATTATCAAATCCATGCTTTTGTACAATCTGCGCCAAATCTTGAACTGTTATTAGTTTCATCTGCTAGTCCTTTCTTAAATTAAAATCAAACAAATAATTCTATACATTATACCTGAAAACGCCTTTTTTTTCAAGCATTACATGCTATTTTGTCAGTGTTATTATCTGAATGTTGAGCCAGTTAGTGTAACCTAATTTAATAAATGTAAAAGAGCATAATATACTGCGCTGCAGCAACGGATTATGTATAAAATAAAAATTATTGTGTTAGAATTTCGCTAGATTAATGTTAGCGTTAACATTTTGTTACGCTGTATCAAACTTTGGAGTAAAAAATGAAGCTTACTGTACTTGGCGGTGGTGGCGTACGCTCACCTTTTTTAGCAAAATCAATACTTAGTGGTGCAAATAAAATTGGCATAACTCATGTAGTTTTTATGGATAATAATGAAGCAAAATTAAAAGTTTTTGGCAAAATAGCTCAAAAGGTAGCTGCATTAATTAATCCATCCATAAAGTTTGAAATTACCTCAGATGCGATTATGGCAATTACGGATGCAGATTTTGTAATTACTACGCTTCGTGTCGGTGAAGATAAAAGTCGGGTTATTGATGAACGAGTAGCATTAGATTTAGGTGTGCTTGGGCAAGAAACTACTGGAGCAGGTGGTTTTGCTATGGCAATGCGTTCAGTCCCAGCACTTTTGGAGTATTGTTCATTAATTAAACGCTATGCGAAACCTAATGCACCAATTTTCAATTTTACCAATCCTTCAGGGATTGTAACTCAAGCGCTACATGATGCTGGATATAGCAATGTTTATGGAATTTGTGATGCGCCCAGTGGCTTTACTCGTCAATTACAGAATTTATATGGTGTAGCAGAACATGAGATTAGTCTTCGCTGCTATGGATTGAATCATTTGTCGTGGTTTGATCAAGTAAAAATTAAGGGACTGGATGTAAGCGATAGTTTGGCGAATGATCCACGTCTTTATCAACAAACTGAGATGAAACTTTTTGATGCCGAGATTGTAAAACTTTCTGGAAATTTATTATTAAATGAATACTTGTATTTTTACTATTACCGAGAAAAAGCTCTCCAATCGATTTTAAGCGCAAAACAAACGCGCGGTGAAAGCGTGCAAGCGATTAATGATGCAACGCTCACAAAGCTAATTGATTTTGATATTGACAATAATATGGATGAGGCATTCCACATCTTTATGGATGCGTATCTAACTCGCGAAAATAGTTATATGACGATGGAAGCTCAGACCTCACGTGCTATCACGCGTAAAACACCAACTTTACAAGAATTTATTGCTGAAGCTGATGATGGTGGTTATGCTGGTGTAGCGCTGCGCTTTATTCGTGCGGTTGCAACCGGAGAATCTACCGAGATGGTTTTATCAATTCCTAATGCTGGGGCGATTGATGGGTTGTTAGCAAATGATATTGTTGAAATAAGTTGTACTATTGATAAAAATGGTGCGCATCCGGTTAAAATTGGCACTATTTCTGAACTACAGATGAATCTAATCCGTACGCTTAAATTTTATGAAAGGAGCGTAGTTAAAGCGATTCTGAATAGAGATAAAAGTCAAGCGGTCATTGGTTTAATGGGGCATCCGTTAGTTAATTCATACTCAATAGCCAAACAATTGGTCGATAATTATTTATCCGCACATCATATTGAGGGGTGGCATTAATGCAAGTTGGGGCAATTAGCAAATTATTTGTCGATTTGATTTATGCCGGATTAGAACGATTACCCAATCCGGGCGAGGAAATATATAGCACGGGCTTTGATATTCAGTTAGGTGGTGGAGCCGCACTCTTGCCGATTGTCTTAAATCGTTTGAATGTAGCTAGCAAATTAGGAACGTTTTTAGCCGATGATTTACCCAGTAAAATGGCACGTGAGCTATTAAATGATTTAAATTTTGCGAACCTTACTAATTTGTATGCCAACAACGATATTTGTCCTGTTGCCGTAACCACTGCAATCTCAATGCATGGTGATCGTAGTTTTATTTCATTTGCGAATCCGATTGAGCAAAAATATTTATCGAATCAGGATGTCTATCAATTTTTTACTGGTTGTCGAGTTTGTTTTGCCTTACCGGAATATCCTGAAGTTATGCGCCGTTTGTCTCTGGAAGGAACGTTGATTGTTTATGATACTGGTTGGAGTGATGATTTAAATCTTGAAGCAATTAAACCTATTTTGGAATACGTAGATATTTTTACTCCCAATGATAAAGAAGCACTTAAATTAACGGGTGTTACAGATATCAATGAGGCAGTTGCGATTTTGGCAAAATATGTTAAATATCCAGTTGTTACAATTGGTAAATCTGGGAGTATTAGTTATCAAAATGATGAAATTATCCACGTAGCAATGCCATGTGAGTTTCAGGCTGTTGATACAACAGGTGCTGGTGATAATTTTATGGCAGGTTTAGTTTATGGCTTTTATCAGGGCTGGGATTTAGCGAAATGTATGCAAATGGGGAATGTAGTAGGTGGATATTCTACGACTCAATTTGGTTGCTATAAGGCTGCAATCAGCGAAGAAATTGCACTGGGCTATCTGAAAATGTACGATATTTAATCTAAGGGATGCGATGAGTAGTAAATTAAAGATAATTTTGACTTTTATTGGTTTGAGTCTTATTTCAACGGGGATGCCAGTTTTTGTTATGCAGGCAATTAACTATTACCATATTAGTCAAAATTCTGCAGGAACGCTAGAGCTGTTTTCCGATTTCCCTAAGCTCATCGCTTCATTTATTATGTTCACCATTTTAATTAAGGTTGGTTTTCGCAGATCATTAATTCTTACCTATATTGTGTTTATTTTAGTATGCCTGATTGTCCCATTTATTAATACAATCAATTCCTTACGTGCATATATTATTATTTCTGGACTAGTTTTTGTAATCATAAAAATTATTGCCTATAGTTCGGTTGGTTTAGTTGCCAAGAGTGATCGTGAACATGCAAGTCTAATTAACCTAATGGAGGCTCTTTATACCACTGGAAGTATTGTTGGTCTGTGGCTTTATTCGGGTTTTATTCATATCATGCCTGAAGAGTGGAATCGAGTATTCTGGGCATTTGCAGGAGTCAGCTTACTTTTATTAATTATGTGGTTTTTTACCAAATTCGATGAGTCACAAATCGAAAAACAAGAAGAGTTACCACTAATTGAGCAATTTAAAGGAATCGGTCTTCTTCTTAATCGTGGCTTTCTAATTTTTGCCTTGCTGCTTGCATCATATGAAACCTTGGAAATGGGAATAGGTTCGTGGCTGCCATATTTTAATAGTGGTATATTGGAGTTGCCAGAGGCTTTGAGTATTCAGATTGCCAGTTTTTTGGCGATAGGTATTGCACTTGGGCGCTTTGCAGGGACTTTTATTTTACGCTATGTCAAATGGTACAAAATGTTTGCAGTTAGCCTTGTGATCGCAATAGTTTTAACCGCGCTAATTTTGAGTAACATTCATCACGGAGTTGGTAAAGATGTACAGAGTATTTTTAATGCTCCGTTAATTGCCTTTGGAATTCCATTACTTGGGTTTTTTATCGGTCCGATTTACCCGACATTGGCTTCATTATTATTAACCAGCACACCTAAAGCGCAGCATGCTTTGATTACCAGTGTCATTATGGTGCTTTGTGCTATTTTTGATAGTGGTTCTGCCAAAATAATTGGGGTTTTATTTGATGGTATGGGTGGCATTAAAGCTTTTGCTTTTGCAACACTTGTTCCCCTTGGAATATTGCTATTATTTTTGTTTCCCTACAAAAACTCAACCAGAGAAAGGATTGCTAAAGAGGTATAAATTTATAACAGTTGTCACTTGTCAATCAAACTAACTTATTTAAGCGAGGATATTGAATGAATAAAATAAATCCATATTTATTTGTCACGGTATGTATTTCTGCAACTTGCGGTTTACTCTTTGGTTTTGATACTTCGATTATAGCTGGAGCATCGCCATTTATTCAAAGTGAGTTTTCTGCCAGCAATTTTCAGCTCGAAATGGTTGTTAGTGCTTGTGTCCTTGGCGCTTTGTTTGGTGCGTTATTATGTGGTAAGCTTAGCGATAATCTTGGGCGCAAGAAAGTATTGGTGATAACTGGATTAATTTTTATCATCGGTACCATAGTTGCGGCAATAGCACATTCGATAGAGTATTTAATTATCGGTAGATTTATTTTGGGGTTTGCCGTAGGAATGGGTTCGTTTGCGACACCGATGTTTATTGCTGAAATTGCACCAGCTAGTTCTCGTGGTAAATTAGTGCTTTGGAATGGTGCTTTTCTTACGGGTGGGCAAGTGTTAGCTTTCTTAGTTGATTATGCTTTAACAGAAAGTGGTAGCTGGCGCTGGATGATTTTTAGTGGAATCATTCCTGCATTGATTTTGACGCTTGGGATGTTAGTGATGCCAGAATCACCGAAGTGGCTGTTGACTAAAGGTAAAGACCAGTTAGCTTTAAATATTTTGGAAAAAATTCGCGGTAATAAGTCTATGGCGGAGCATGAGCTGTCATTAATCAAAAGCACGCTAAATGTCAATAGAGCTAAATTCAGCGAGTTATTTAGTAAAAAATTGCGCCCAGTATTATTCATTGGGTTACTACTCGGAATATTTCAGCAGTTTATGGGAATTAATACGGTGATGTATTATGGTCCGCATATTATGAAACAAATTGGTTTCTCAGATTCAGCCACCCAAATGTTTGGAACTCTTGGCTTAGGTATTACTAATTTTGTTTTCACTGTGATAACATTAATGCTTATTGACCGTTTAGGGCGGCGTAAATTTTTACTGATTGGTTCGATGATTGCTGCACTGAGCTTATTTACGATGGTGTTTTTGCTTAGTGGACCAATTAGTGGCGCAACTGCGTATCTGGCATTATTTTGCTTAGTCACTTATATTATCGGTTATTGCATTAGCGTTGGTTCATTATTTTGGTTGATGATCTCAGAAATCTTTCCATTACATGCTCGCGGCACTTGCATGAGTTTTGTGGTAGCAGTGCAATGGGGTGCAAATTTCTTAGTCGCGGCCAGTTTTCTGACAATCTTGCATGCTTTGGGTATCGCGGCAACATTTAGTATGTATGGGACAATAGCGCTAATAGTTTTTGTGTATGTTTATTTAAAAGTACCAGAAACCAAAGGTATATCTTTGGAACTAATTGAATTAAACCTTGAAAAAGGTGTCCCGACGCGCTTATTGGGTCAAAAAAGCGCATAAGTTATAAATTACTTTTGCTTTAGGAGGCAAATTATGGAAGCAGTTGCAACTGAACGCCGTGATGATTTTGGCGAATTACGTAATTATACTAATTCTAAATTTCAAGATCGGGTTGAGCGAACTTATCGCGAAATGCATACCAATCAAACTGTAGATTTTGTTATGGAGAATAAACGCAAATATTCACAGTTAGCACATGGTAAAATGGATGTCTATCAGGTATTTAAGCTTTTGGAACAAGTGCATGATGAAAGTGATCCAGATAATGATTTACCTCAGGTGGTTCATGCCTATCAATCGGCAGAGTCAATTTTTGAATTTGCAATGTTAAATGATACCGAGTTACGTGATGATTTAGAGATTAAAGTTTTGTTTAAGCCAACTGTTTGGGATGCATTACCAGAGAAATGGCGCGATTTGTATGCTAAACATACTTTAAAATCTCTGTATAGCCATATTACTGATTGGTCATGGTTTCCCTTAGTTGGATTTATTCATGATTTGGGTAAAGTAATGTTGCTGCCTCAGTTTGGTAGTTTAAATCAATGGGCTGTGGTTGGTGATACTTACCCAATAGCAACTCCGTTTGCGGCTTCAAATGTATTTTATGCTAATGGCTACTATACAGAATGTCCTGATTATAAACACTATAATACGCAAGATGATAATTCATTTGGTAATTATCCGCGCAATTGTGGGTTTGATAAAGTTGATATGACTTGGGGACATGATGAGTATATCTATGAGGCAATGAAGCAAGGTAGTAATATATGCGAAGAGGGCTTGTACCTTTTGCGCTACCATTCTTTTTATCCATGGCATACACCGCAAAATGGAGTTATGGCATATACTGAGTTGGCTTCTGATTTTGACTGGTTAATGCTGCCATTATTGAAAGCTTTTCAAAAAGCCGATCTTTATTCTAAAACACCAAATTTACCACCGCAAGATATTTTGGAGGCGAAATATCGTAAGTTATTGGATTTGTGGATTCCTGCCAAGCAGATTAATTGGTAGAGTGATTTTTTGATTTATGATAAGTAGCAGCGTTTTTACGGCGCTGCTATACTGAAACAGATTCATCATCCTGGGTCGTTGCTAAGCTCCTCACTTACTAACTATAGGCTTCGTCGCTTATCGCCTATCAGTATTTCGAATCTGTTTCAGTATATTTATAAATATTTTCTGCCAATGCGTCAGCAAGTTTTGTTGCTTCATCATTCATTTCTAGTTGATTTACTACTAACTCACATAAGTTTACTACCTGCAAACCAGCATAACCACAGGGGTTAATATAGCTAAACGGAGTTTTATCCAGATTGAAATTAAAGCTAAGCCCGTGATAGCTGCAGCCTTTACGGATTTTTAATCCAAGCGAAGCAATTTTTTTACCAGCCACATAAACGCCAGGGGCATCACGATCACCATAGGCTTCAATTCCTAAGATTGCCAGATAATTAATTACACCATTTTCAATCCGTGTAACCAATTCACGAATGGGCAATCCCAAACGTTTAATATCGATCAGCAAGTAAATTATGATTTGCTGTGGTCCATGATAGGTAACTTGTCCACCACGATCCGTGCGAATAATCGGAATATCATGCTCTTTGATTAGGATATGCTCTTCTTTACCTGCAAGACCAAGCGTAAAAACTGGGTCATGTTCCACTAACCATAGTTCATCAGCTGTATCAGGCGTGCGTTGTTCAGTAAACTCTTTCATTGACTGCCAACACTGTTGGTAATCAATTTTACCGATTGGTTTAACTATTACCTTAGCCATTAGAGTGTCATTTTTACTAAATTGTGTTTATTCAAAGCCGAGTAGATTTCATCTAATTGTGCTTTGGATTCTGCCCAAATCGTTGCAGTTAGAGCAACATAATTACCTTTACTGCTGGGTTTGACGCTAATGTCGCCCTCAGGATTGAAATTATTAACGTGTACTGAAATAATCGCGCTTACTTCGTTAATTAGCTCAGGGTCATTGAAGCCCATGATTTTGATGTGAAATGTTCCAGGTAAATTTAAAAGTTCTTCAATTTGTTGATTTGTTGTATCGTTCATGTTCTTTCCTTATTGCTATCATATTCTTCGATTAAATCATGTTCGGGGTTTTGCTGAAATGATTCGGTAATATTCGGTAATGCGGGTAATTCTTCGAGTGACTGAATCGCCAAATCATCAAGGAATTTGCTGGTAGTAGCAAGTAATTCTGGTTTACCAGGGATTTGCTTATGTCCAACTACTTCAATCCAGCCACGGTCAAATAAAGTCTGAATAATGGTGCTATTAATCGTCACACCACGAATATTTTCAATTTCACCACGCGTAACTGGTTGACGATAAGCGATAATTGCTAAGGTTTCCATTACCGCCCGCGAATAGCGTGCTGGCTTGGTTTGATAGAGTTTATTCAAGTAGCTCTGGTATTCGGGTTTAGAGCGAAAACGATAACCACTGGCGATTTTGAGTAATTCAATTCCGCGTTCAGCATAATCCTCGGCAATTTCAGCTAAAATTTTTTCTAATGAACTGTTACTGATCTGATTATCAAAAACTGTTGCCAATTGTTCTAAATCAACAATATCATTGGCAGTTAATAAACATGCTTCAATTACTTTTTTTAGGTGAGAGAATTGTTGATGCATGTATTTAAACTAATTCAACAAAAATATTTTGTTCACTATCTTGAACGATACTAACCATTCCTTCTTTCCCTAATTCTAAAATCGCGATGAAATTTACCACTATATGCTGAGTACCTAATTGTAGCTCAAATAAATCAAAGAAATTGGTTTTTCCTAGCTCGCGAAGTGTGCGTAAAATTTGGCTCATATGTTCGCGTACCGATAATTCCTGCCGTTTAATATGATGTTCATTCTGTGCTTTGATACTGCGTAATAACAGAGTATGCCATGCTTTTTGTAAGTCAGTCGGCTTAATTTCAGGTAATTCAGGCTCACTTTCCTCAATCAGAATATCCACCCATAAATAATCACGGTAAGCCTGTGGCATCGTATTAAGATTTATCGCAGCGAGTTTAATTTTCTCGTATTCAAGTAAACGCTGAATTAATTCCTGACGGGGATCTTCACCATCTTCGTCCGCATCATTGCTCGCATTAGGTAATTTAGGTAACAATATTCGCGATTTAATTTCTAAAAGAACAGCTGCCATAAGTAAATACTCACCAGCTAATTCAATATTCAAAACTTGCATGGTATTGATGTAGTTGATGTATTGATCGGTAATTTTAGTTATCGGGATTTGTAGAATATCCAGATTTTGCTTGCGAATTAAATATAGTAATAAATCCAACGGACCTTCAAACATCTCCAAAAACACCTGCAGCGCTTCTGGTGGGATATACAAATCAGTCGGCATATCTGAATAGGGTAACTGATTGACCGTAATTGCTGAATTGTTGAGAGTGATTGGCTGATCTGCTGTTTGATTAATAATGCTTGTCCTGATATTAGGAAGTGCTCTTATAACCAAGCACCTCCTTCGTCTTTTAATGACTAGTTGTTGGCGGAATAGCTCCAGTAGCTTGTGCTGGCATAGCTAATTGTTGTAAATCTTTCATAGGTATTTTAGTTCCAATTGCCGGAGCACTTTGCGTTACGATGTTTGCCATATTATCTTTATAAAGATATTGTACATTGTAACCAGACTGAGTTTGTACTGGACGATAAGCGGTTTGACATTGTGTACTTGAGCCATGTTTAGCAACATAATCTGGCTGATTGGAGCGCTGTATTTCGCGTCCAATTAGCGCTCCTCCAACACCACCTGCTACTGCACCAACAGCAGTTCCACCACCGCCACCATGAACTTGGTTTCCAATTATACCACCCGCAACTGCACCAGTTGCTCCACCAATCAAAGCACCTTCAGTACCATTTTTTTGATTTTTAACGTAACGGGTTGTACCAACTCTATGACAATCCTGATAAGCCTGTTGAGTTGTAACATAATTTGGAGATACTGCGACAATCTGTGCAGTATCCGGAGCTTTGAAAATAAAATATGAACCTGCAGCAACTGCCACGGCAGCAACTGCGCCTAATCCATATAACAGTCCTTTATTACTCTTCTCTTCTCGTGGAGCATAGTTGTTTGCACGACCTCGGCGAGGCGGCTCATCATAATAGTCATCCTCTTCATAATTTTGACGATTTTGCTGTGGATTAGGCGCTCGACGTTGCGGAGCGCGCTCTTCATATTCAGTATCCTGATAATCACGGCTATTACCACGATTCGTATTGCGTGGTTGATCATCAAAGTTGTCAGTATTTCTCCTACGCGTTGCTTGTTGTGGAGCTCTTCTTCGTGGTTGATTATTATTTGGTGGAGTGTAGTCGCTCATAAAATTCTTTCTGTTTGAGTAATTAGTAAAGTTAGTATTTTAGCATAGCCCTAAAATTATGCAAATGAAAATATCTATACTCTTCGTCTTTGAAACTTGGACTTTGTCGGATTTCAAAAAAGACTCCTTATGTAGCTCTAACTACACCGCGTCGTCTTTTTTATCAATCCTTCGCGCCCAAGATTCAAATACTGTGAGTATATAAAAATATAGTTTGCTAAAAGTTATTGTTGTTAAATAAATTATTTGTAAATAAGATTACTTATCGTGTAATAATCCTTGCGCTGTCATTGTTGGTTTTATATTTGGAAAATAAACACGTTGATAGATATTAGAAGTATGCTTGCTCCAGTTACCTTCTTCTGTGCGGTTAATTGTTGCCAGATAGTTTTCCATCGTTGCATCATAGTCTTTGATATTAGCAGCTAGTTTGCTAGTGTCGTATTGTTCATAATGGGCGAAAGTCTCCTGCGGTAAACGTGGTTTTAATTTTGAATTATCCGCCGGGTAACCAATGCATAAACCATTCACTGGAAAAGTATACTTAGGTAAGTTCAGTAGTTTAATTACTTCTTCTGCGTGTAAGCGAATACCACCAATTGGCACTATCCCTAAGCCCATGCTTTCAGCGGCAACAATCGCTCCACCCATAGCAATTCCAGAGTCCAAGATTCCAACTAGTCCACCCTCAGCACTTTCATGAATTACTTGAGTACGTTGATTCATTTCAGCCGCAACGCTTGTTTTATAAAAATCAGCAACAAAGAGAATAAATACCGGAGCTGCGGCTACCCATGGCTGACCTCCGCATAATTCTGCCAATTTGCTACGAGTTGCTTTATCGCGAACGATAACCAGAGAGACTTGCTGGCCATTGATTGAAGTTGGCATTGCTTGCGCTGCATCAATAATTGCCTGAAGTGTGTCAGCTGGTAAATCTTTGTCTAAAAAACTACGGATTGAGCGGTGATTTTTAATAACTTGAATAGTTGGATTCATTGAATTTGTCCTTTGGATTAATTAATCAGGTATTATAACCAAATAGCTATTCAAATGGCAAACATCCATAAAAGTAAAGTTGTTATTTGTTCTGTTGGGCTTATATTATAAATTTACAGTGCGTATTTATTCTGATTTAATAGTTTTAATGCTATTATTTCTGAATATTACACTACCATCTTGCGGCAAATCATAGATATTTTTTGCATCAAGATTAATGTTGTCAGTCAAGGCGTGAATACTTCGGCTTTGCACTTGAGGATAGTTTAATAACAGATTAATAATGTGTTCCTGATACAGCCATTTTAAAGGCATTAAGGGATAGGCAATCACTATGTTCTGCCAGTCCTGCTCACCAAATGGTTGATAGCCACTACCAATATAGCTAAGGTTACCATTGTGTTCACGAAAGCGTAATGCAATTTGATTTTCAAATGGGCTATTTTCAATTTCAACACCATCAAGATTGCTGCTAACGTCCAATTTAGCTGCAGCTACCTGAATTTGGTTGTGCTCTAAAATATCCTTAATCTCACTTTCGCTTTGATTGGTAATTAAATAATCAATTTGTTGGATATTCTGCGAAGTTAGATAGGGCAGTACGGTCATCGAAAGTTGCTGGTTGGTTTTAGTGGCATCATTTCCTGCGATAATCAGTAAGTTATGTTTTTGAGTTTGCGCAATCACGTAGCCGCTTTTAGAATTGGCAAAAGCATTGATTTGTAGCTCACCATATCTCAGATCAGTTCGATTATTAACAAAAAATAAGCTGGCAAAGAGAATTAAGCCCAAGATATTCTTACCAGCTAATGAGCGAGGTATTAGCAATAAGATAATTCCGAGATAAGCTAAAATTACGACCAGCAGATTTGGTGTTTGCTGATGATAAGGTTGGGTTTTTGCCAAGTACTCAATAGGGAGCATGGCATAATTTAAAATATCAGCACAGAGAATGATTATCCAGCTCAAATGAAATAAACTGGCAACCACGATTACTGGTGTCATGATATTACCAATAACTGGGATTGCCCAGAGATTAGCAACAAATGAGATCGGTGGAAAACATGCAAACAAAAACAAACTTAGTGGTACACTGACTAAAGTTATAAAACAATGCATTCGTACCCAGAGCGCAAGTTTACTGCTGATGCGAGCATAGTTACTTATCACGATAAAAATGGTTGCCACGATGATAAATGAGAACCAAAAACCAATACTAAAGCTGGCAAATGGATCCATCAGTAATACAACTACTAAAGTTAATCCCAATTTATTGATCAACGGCAAATAGGAGCGCCGTGAGAGCAGATACGCCATTACTAATAACTGATAAAAAGTTCGTTGCGTGGGGATAGTAAATCCAGCGAGCAGGGAATAAGCCAATGCTACAAGTACACCAGCCCAGACCAAAATGATCTGACGGGGAATTCTCGTTGGAGGTAATAATTTGAGCAGAAAATTAATCAGTAATACGAACATCCCAGCAACTAGTGTAATGTGTAAACCAGAAATACTAACAATATGAGTTATTCCACTATTCTTAAATACAGCCCATTGATCGGCTGGAATTAGATTTTGATAGCCAGTAACCAAAGCAATAACTAAGCCAGCATATTGTTTATCTGCCAATGTTTTTTGTAGATAGTTAATTAGCTTTACTCTTTGGGTATTAATCAGCGCGGATGGAGTATAACTGGTTTTTTGTACTTGTGGATGCCCAACTAAACTGGCATTAGCGGTGATGTTTTGCGCAACCAAGTATTGTTGGTAATTAAAAGCATAAAAATTGGATGGAATATTTAATGGGCGGATATTGAGTGTAAGCTGATACTGATATTGTGGGAGTAAAGCTGTATTGGGTTGAAAAAATAAGAGCATGTTTTGCCCTTTAAAACTACCCGAATCAATTTGAATCTGACTTTGGAGATAGCTGTTTTTGTCCTGAATCGGTGCGATCAGATGAGCTTTTACTGTGAGCTGGCTGATTGGCTCTTTGATTACTCCTGCTAAACGTGCAGAGATGCGTAAATCAGCATAAGCCAGACAGCCAACAAATAATACTGCCCAAGTGATACCGCGTCCAAGTTGTAAATTAGCAATAGGCGACTTAAAGCGCAGCCAACAATAGCTACCAGCACATCCAATTAGGAGAATAAATGCAATAAACTGAGGTAAGTGAAAAAATTGAGCACTAATTATACCTAAGCTAATGCATAAATAACTAAGCATCTCGGTTGAGATGTCCTTGGAGCAACATTAAACCAGCTAAAGTCTTGCTGTCTGGAATCTGCCCGGTGTATGCCAAATTCATTACTTCCGTCAGTGGTTGCTTGATTACATCCAGAAACTCACCATCATCAAGATTTTGCTCAGTATAAGCCAAGTCACGAGCTAGGTAATAAACAATCCGTTCACTGGAATAACCAATACAAGGCAAACACTCACCGAGTAAAATCCATTCTTTAGCAACATAACCAGTTTCTTCAACTAATTCGCGGCGTCCACAGCTTAATTCATCTTCATTGGGATCTAATTTACCTGCCGGAATTTCATATACTACCCGTCCAACTGGATGGCGGTATTGGCGTTCCATAATTAGATTGTTTTCATCATCAAGCGCTAAAATCGCAACTGCGCCAGAATGGCGGATATATTCACGGGTAGAGGTTTTACCGTTGGGTAGCTCAACGCTGTCGCGATATACGCGCATAAAATTGCCCGCAAAGACTTGTTCTGAAGTAATAGTTTTTTCGATGAGATGTTGATCAGACATTTTTTGATCCTATGAAAGAATAGAATTGAAGAGGAAATCAATCTGTAAGCCGGATCCTGTCTTAAGCTATAAGCTTGAGGCAATCATTCATCTGGGCCAATTGTTACCAAGAGGCTCTAGCAACCTACCCGCGCAACTATGTGTAGAGGATAAATACGAATTGCGCCTATTTGGTCTTGCACCAAGTGGGGTTTTGCCTGCCACAACTATCACTAGTTGCGCGGTGCGCTCTTACCGCACCTTTTCACCCTTACCATTGCTGGCGGTATATTTTCTGCGCCACTTTCCGTAGCCGCCGAAGCGACCCCTGGGGGTTACCCAGCACTTTTATCCATCTGGTGTCCGGACTTTCCTCGATTAAGCCAATAACCGCGATTGCCCGATTGATTTCCAGACCAGATTGTAGCATAAAACGATGGTATTTGGTGGTAGTGGATGCCATAAAGCTTGGAAAATATTAAAATCCAGATAACATAACTTATCGTTACGATTGTGGTGTTAGCAATCTTTATCTATTTTTGATTAATCGGGGTACAGAGTAGTGGACAATTAAGTGCACGTAAAAAAATTGCAACCTGTAACTACGGGATTTATAGCAACTTTTTAAGATGTTTTTGGAGAGTATTAGTTGTTAGCAATATTGTTATTCCATGATATAATAATTGTCATTTTAAATTACCAATTGGAGATATTTATGGTTTTAGATCAATTAACTTATTATCAAAAAAAACTGGCATATGAAATGGATTCAGCAGATTTATTTTCTGCATTAAAAGAAGATAGAAATATTATTGTTGTGGATGGTAGAACAACATCTGCATTTGATAGAGAGCATATACCTAGCGCCATAAATTTACCTCATAGAGAGATGTGCACCAACTCCACTTCTTTTTTAGATAAAAGTAAAACCTATATTTGCTATTGTGATGGTATTGGCTGTAATGCTTCAACAAAAGCAGCATTAAAATTACTTACTTTAGGTTTTAAAGTAAAAGAACTAATCGGAGGCATTGACTGGTGGAAGCGAGATGGATATGCAACTGAAGGAGAAAATGCTCAAGCTGGTACAGCGGTAGACTGTGGATGCTAATAAACTTAAGCGCCCTAATTGAGAGTTTTTTTATCCATATTTGAGTTCTACACATCTTTTTATGATCTTCAATTATACTAATATTAATGACTATGGTATAATTAACATTATTTTAATGGTGGGTATATAATGAGCCAAATCTTGATCATCAAATTAATTGTTACTATCATCGTACTGGCAACATTCATTTATTTTTTAATCAATTTTAACCAAAGTAAAGAATTTTTAACTTTGCGTAAAAAGCTGCAAACAGTGATTACAGGATTTGTAGCAACATTTTTTGACACTTTTGGAATTGGTAGTTTTGCCTCAATTTTTGCTTTTCGCAATGCTTTTGGATTGATGGAAGATAATAAGAGATATAATGGTTCGATAGTTGTTCAAGCTACATTACCAACATTGTTACAGTCTATTTTGTTTTTACAGCTGGTTAAAATTGATAGTTTAACTTTGATTACCGCATGCATAATGATTGCACTTGGTGGGGTAGTTTCGGGTTATTTCGTCAAATATGTTACTCGTAATGTTATTTACAATGTGATGCTGGTAACATTTATTTTAACGGTTATTATCTTGTTGTTGAACTCAATGCATATGCTGACTATTGGCGGTGACTTGATTTCTGTACGTGGTACTAAGCTAATTGTTCTTGGTGTTGTAATGTTTATGGCGGGGTGCTTACCTGCTTTTGGGGTTGGCTACTATTCAATTGTATTGGTAATTATCTTTTTGCTTGGCTTATCACCTGCAGTGGCATATCCAATTATGACAACAGCAAGCGCGGTGCAAATGCCCATGACTGCGGTACCGATGATAAAAAATCGCCAATATTATTCATGGAGTACATTGCTAATGGCGATTCCGGGGTGTCTTGCAGTTTTGATTGCTGCGCCGATTATTTCTAAGGTCGATGCTTCATATTTAAAATGGGTCTTGCTTGTAGTGATTTTTTATAATATCTGGACATTGATTAAAGCTAAAAAAGAATTAGGTAATTCTGTTAACTAAAGTGGTATTTATTAATACTCGTTTGTTTCGTGCTTGATCTTATCCTACGAGCTTGAGCATTGACAAAGAGTGGTAACTAAATACTATGAATTACCATGCAGCCAAAAGGCGCTAATTGTACAACTTCCTGAGTAATCATATTATTGCTGTCATTACTCAGCATTACCTTTGGAGCTTGAGTTAACGCCAAGTCTAAGCTAGATAACTCCAATTCACAATTTTCTGCGCTAAAGTTACAGACTACCAACAATATTTCACTCTGAATATGGCGGCTATAGACTAGTAACTGCGAATGCTTCAGCTGATAAAACCTAATTTCACCATCGGCAATAATCTGGTACTTTTTACGCAATTGAATCAAGCTCTGATAATAATAAAAAATTGAGTTGCTATCAGCTAAAGCCGAGGCAACATTAATCTGCTGATAGTTATCAGCAGCTTTAATCCACGGAGTTCCATTAGTAAAACCCGCATGCTGGCTATCATCCCATTGCATTGGCGTGCGTGCATTATCGCGTGATTTTTGCGCCAAAATTTCCATTGCTTGAGTATGAGAATAACCCCATTCTGAGCTCATCAGATTATAAGCATTGATACTTTCGACATCACGATAATCTTCGAGGTTACTAAATTGGGGATTGGTCATTCCAATTTCTTCACCTTGGTAAATATAGGGCGTACCACGCATACAATGCAGTGCGGTTGCGAGCATTGTCGCGGATTGGTAAGGATAGTTTTTATCATCGCCAAAACGCGATAACGCGCGCGGTTGATCATGATTTGACCAAAATAGGGCATTCCAACCGTCTCCGTCTTGCATTTGCAGTTGCCAGTCGCTAATTATTTTTTTGAGCTGTAAAAAATCATAGTGCATAATGCTCCATTTATTGCCATCTGCATAATCAACTTTGAGATGATGAAAACTAAATACCATATCAAGCTCATGTTCTGCTGGGTTTGTGTAGCGGATACAGTTGGCAATTGAAGTTGAGGACATTTCGCCAACGGTAATTATTCCTGTTTTACGGCTAAAAACTTCACGGCTCATTTCTTTTAAGTAATCATGAATTTTGGGCCCATCGGTATAATATTTACGTCCATCTGCCGTTGCTGTGTCCAGCGTATCGTCAAGAAAAGTTTGCTCTTTGGAGATCAGGTTAATGACATCCAAACGAAAGCCATCTACACCCAAATCAAGCCACCAGCGCATCATGCTATAAATCTCATTACGTAATTGTCGGTTTTCCCAATTCAAATCAGCTTGAGTTACATCAAATAAATGTAGATAGTGCTGTCCGGTCTCGGGGGCAAACTGCCAACTGTTTCCGCCGAACTTTGATAGCCAGTTAGTCGGCGGATTGCCATTAACGCCATCTTTCCAAATATAGTAGTCGTAGAAAGGACTATTTCGATCACGCAATGCCTCTTGAAACCACTGATGCTCAGTTGAGGTATGATTTACCACTATATCCATAATCACTTTTAACCCTCGGCTATGTGCTTGAGCAAGTAATTCCTGCATATCCGCCATTGTCCCATAACTAGGATCAATACTATAGTAGTCGCTGATATCGTAGCCATTATCACGTTGTGGTGAAGTATATACTGGCGTTAACCATAGAACATCAACACCCAATTTTTGCAAATAATCCAGTTTACTAATTATACCTTGTAAATCACCGGTAGGGGTATCACCGCTGGCTTTGAAGCTTTTAGGATAAATTTGATAAATTACGGAACTTTTCCACCATTGCTGTGTCATGTTAAATACTCTTAAAATTGATTTTTTTAGCAAAAAGTAGTGTTAGTGTAAATGGTACTAACAGAACTACACCCATTGCCATAAAGTAAGTTATCCAGAATTGCGGCATAATTGATAAAAATGCAGGTAAGCCACCAACACCGATTGCAGAGGCACGAACTCCTTCAACCGCAATCAATGCTGCGCCAAGAGATGCACCAGTCATTGCACAGAAAAATGGAATTTTAAAACGTAAATTTACTCCAAACATAGCTGGCTCAGTGATACCGAGATAAGCAGAAATCGCTGAAGTAAATGCTAAGCCTTTGAGTTTTTCATCTTTGGCTAAAATCATCATTGCCAGTGAAGAAGAACCCTGCGCGATATTAGACAAAGCAACCATTGGCCATAATAATGCACCACCAGTGCTAGCGATTAGTTGAAAATCAATGGCTAGAAAAGATTGATGCATACCAGTAATAACAATCGGAGCGTAAAGCGCACCAAAAATTAAGCCACCAAGGAGCGCAAATTTAGTGAAAATAAATACTAAACCAAAAGTTATTCCATTAGCAATGGCGAAAGTAACCGGACCAATCACGATGAAAGATAAAAATCCGGTAATTAATAAGGCAATTGGTGCAACCAAAAGTAATTTAAATGCATCAGGGATTTTTTTATTGAGCCATAGCTCTAAACGCACTAGCACAAAAGCTGAAACAATAACGGGTAAAACTTGCCCTTGGTAACCAACTTTTTCCAAAGTGAAGCCTAAGATATGCCATTGTGGTACAGTGTGATTTTGTACCGCAGTAGCGTAACCATACGCATTAAGTAAATCAGGGTGAATTAGCATTAAGCCAAGAACAATTCCAAGTAGGGGATTACCACCAAAACGTTTGACAGCTGACCAGCCGACCAACCCTGGTAAAAAGACAAATGCGGTTGAAGCAATCACATTAATCATTCCAGCAATACCAGCCAGCGTAGGATAGAGGTCGACTAGTGATTGAGTATGATCCAGCCAGATTTTTTCGGTGAAGATGTTATTTAATCCCATAAGTAAACCAGCGGTAACAATCGCTGGAAGAAGTGGAATAAAAATATCGGCAAGTAGCTTGACAACGCGTTGAATTAATGACATATTTTGTTCACTAACTGCCGCCACTTCTTGTTTGCTGCTGTGTCCGATATTAGCTGTTTTGAGTAATAGCTCACAGACTTGATCGACCGTTCCTTGTCCAATTACAATCTGATATTGACCATTGGCGCTAAAACAGCCCTTAACAAATGAAATTTGATTGATGCGTGCGGCATTCACTATGCTTTCGTCTTTTAAGACCAAACGTAGACGAGTAATACAATGTGTTGCAGCTAAAATATTCTCTGCACCACCCAGTGCTTCAATAATTTCTTGCACGATCTCTGTACTCACGCCATTTGATGTAGTTGCCATTTGTTTCTCCGACTATAAATGGTTATGGCATAATTATAACTTGTTTAGACAAGTTGAAGTTGGTTAATTTTGCTGCAGGTGCACAATAAAAAACCAGTTAGTGCAAAGACATAGCAATATAAACAATGTTAGTGAGACAGCTAACGGTTGTGTTAATATAGTATGGTAAAATCATGGACATACTCTTTGTTAGAGTTTATCTAAACATCGCCAATTGTATGAAAAACGACTAGTGTAATTTTTTTATTATAGAAATAACATCATGAAAAATAGACAATTAATCATTAGTGCCTTACTTCTGTCTATTACAAGTATGGTATATGCTTATGACTTTGAAGGTACGTATTATGGGGAAAGCAGTGGAATAGATAAACTAGTAATAACAAAAAATTCTGTTCATGGTTATGGTAAATGTTCGCCAGGTTCTTGCGATTGGGGTAAGTCAACTAAAGTCAATTACTACTCCGACAGAAATATGCTCGTAGTTGAGTTCAAACCTGTCGGAGATAATAAACAAAAATTATATAGTACTATCATTATTACACCAACCACACAAAAAAACACAATTAGTGTGTCATCAGTAAGCTATTGGAAATCAGAATCAGAATTAACAATTGATAAAATGAATGTAATGACATTACAAGAATATTTGACTAAATGAAACTTGGTACTGATGAAGTAAAACTACACCTACTTGCTACCTTGGAACAATTGCAAATTCGCATTGTTTAGGTGATTACATTGTTTATCTCCATGGAATTGGAGGTTCTCCCTAGGTAGCTTACATCATTTCTAATTAATCACCTGCGACGAACAAACTCGGTAAAAATAAATTTATCTGGGCGATGGTGTGACTCGGTATATTCAAATAAAACTCCATCGGCAAGATAAACCCAGTTTTTAACTACCACTACACAATTAAATTGGCTGAGATTAAGATATTTTAGATCGTGCTCATTTGGTGAGCATACCTCGATACTTCTACGCGCAAAACCAATTTTTAATTTTAAATCCGATTCAATATAGTGATAGATTGATTTCCGGGCAATTTCTTGGCTTAGCCCGGTAATCAAATTAGTATTGAAATAATTGAGATCGGCAATGATTTTTTCACCATTTAGCGTCCGCAAGCGGAGTAATTTTAAGAGTGGCGTTTCTGCGCTAAACCCCGCTACTGAAGCTAATTGCACATCACAGGCTAAATTTTGATAGAGACCAACTTCGGTGGTAAAGGTACTTCCACTATCTTGATTGGCTTCAGCAAAGCTAACCAGATTACCAAAGGAAAAGGTTATCTGCTCATGATCTAAGACAAAAACACCCTTACCGTGCTGAGCATTGATTAATCCATCTAACGCCAATAATTCCAGAGCTTTGCGCAGTGTCCCGCGACTACAGTTAAAATCCTGACAAAGTTGATTTTCCGAGGGGATTTTACTTCCTGCGGGTAAAGATTTATTCGCGATTCTTTGCTTTAGCTCATTATAAATTAATTCAAATTTTTTCATCTTAGCTCATTAGTAATTATTAGATTATCCAAGGTATAAGCTGTATTTTACCAGTTATGATTTCTCGATGTCATAATAGCCACGTAAGTTGCTCAAAAAATGAAGTGCCAATTATGATAAAATCCGAGGATTATTTCACTTTTTAGGAATCCGATTCATGAGTAGCCGCTATTCACATAAAAAGCTTGCCGATGCTGGTAATGCCACCCGCAATATTCATTTTGGCGTAGAGCCAGATCCGGTAACAGGAGCAATTTTGCCGCCGATCTATCAAACTGCTACCTATGCACAAGAAGCAGTGGGAGTAAATAAAGGACACACCTATACTCGTTCCTCTAATCCTACGGTTGCAACCTTGGAAAAGAAATTAGCCGGGATTGAATATGCTGCTGGAGCAGTGGCTTTCGCAACTGGTTTAGCGGCAACTACAACCTTGATTATGAGCTTATTGGAGCAGGGCGATCATATCGTGTGTTCGGATGTGGTCTTTGGTGGTACGGTGCGTTTGGTGGATACTGTGTTTAATAAATTTGGAATTAGTATTAGTTATATTGATGCAGCTAACCCGGATAATATTGCTCGGGCAATTCAAGAAAATACCAGAATGATATTTTTGGAAACCCCTGCTAATCCAACACTTAAACTCAATGATATTGCTGCAATCAGTAAAATTGCTCATGCAAAAAATATTCCGGTAGTAGTGGATAATACTTTTCTGACTGGGGTTTTGCAACGTCCACTGGAGCTTGGTGCGGATATTATTCTCTATTCAACAACTAAATATATTGATGGACATAACGCGACGGTTGGCGGTGCGTTACTCAGTAATAATAAAAAATATCTCGAAGATTTTGATTATAACCGTAAAAATATCGGTAATATCCAAGCACCAATGGATGCATGGTTAACCATGCAGGGTATCAAGACATTGGATTTACGAGTTAAACAGCATTCACGAAACGCTCAAGCCGTTGCTGAGTTTTTAGAACAGCATCCGCAAGTTAGTAAGGTTTATTATCCTGGCTTGGCATCGTTTGCGCAAAAAGAATTGGCGGCAACTCAGCACCGTGATGGTTTTCATGGCGGAATGTTGGCATTTGAAGTCGTTGGTGGTTATGAACACGCGTTACATGTGATGAATAGCGTGGTTTTATGTACCTTAGCTGAATCGTTGGGTGCGACTGAAACTATTATTACTCATCCAGCATCCATGACGCATGTAATGATGGCAGCAGAGCAACGCTTGGCAATTGGAGTTAGCGATGGCTTGATTCGCTTCTCAGTCGGCTTGGAAGACCCTGAGGATATTATTCGTGATCTGGAACAAGCTCTAATTTGGACTAAATAAACAGAAAGTATAAAATAATATGACTCAAAATAATAAGCTAAATAGCGAACAAAAAAAAGTAATTATGCTCTCTTCAATGGGTGGGATGCTTGAATTTTATGATTTTACCATTTATGGTTTATTTGCGGTGTACTTTGCCGGGCAATTTTTTCCGAGCTATAATAGTTTTATTTCCATAATTGCCAGCTATTCAATTTTTGTGGTTGGCTATATTGTGCGTCCATTGGGGGGGATCTTATTCAGCCATATTGGGGACGAGCTGGGGCGTAAAAAGGTCTTAATTTTGACCATGGTACTCATGGGAATTGCCTCGCTTGGGATGGGGGTATTACCGACTTACAATCAAATTGGTATTTATGCGCCTGCCTTGATGCTCCTCTTTCGGGTCATTCAGGGTCTAGCAATTGGAGGTGAATTACCAAGTATGATAGTTTATGTCTCTGAATCAATGCCTGAGAAACGTGGCTTTGCCATGGGCGGTGTTTTTAGTGGTACTGTTGCGGGGTTGATTCCAGGAATGTTAATCAATCTGGCAATCGTTCATAATTTGAGCATAGAGCAAATTAATAGCTTTGGCTGGCGTATTCCGTTCATTCTTGGTGGTTTTTTATGCTTTGTGGCATATCGGGTGCGTAAGGAACTTCACGAGACAAATGCATTCAAACATATCCGCGAACATAATGGTGTACCGTTTATTGAGTTATTAAAAAATCATTTTGGTAAAGTAATTATCGGATCTGGTTTAACTGCAATTATGGCAACCCCGATTGTGCTAGTGATTATTTTTATGCCGACTTATTTGGCGAAAATTGTTAAGCTAAATCCAGTGCTAATTAGTAATGCAGTTTTGATTGCTTCAGTAGTTAGTGTAGCCGCGATTTATACTATGGGCTTATTGGCACAAAAGCATAATGTATTCAAACTAATGCGGGCTTGTCTAGTTGGAGTTGTTGTTGCTGCAGCAATTTGTTACTCATTAATTAGTATTGGTGGTAATCTGGTTTTAGCATTGACTATCTTTGCGATATTCCAAGGGTTTTTAGTTACATTGCCACCTATTTTACTTAGTTATTTATTCCCAGCTAATATTCGTCTAACTGGAGTAGCGTTATCTTACAATATCAGTTTCGTGATATTTGGTGGTGCTACCCCGTTATTTGTAACTAGTATGATTGAAAGAACTGGCTGGGTATTTCTAACTCCAGTGCTGGCATTGGTAGTTACTGCCGTTTTTGCAGGATGGGCTTTATGGCAAAGTCATAAGGTTATTAATTTGGCAACTGATTAAGCTTTTAAGGATGAACAATAATGCTATTTAGATCATTAGCGCTGCTGTTTCTGGCACAGTTGTGTGTCGGATTTAGCATTGTCTTATCCAAAGGCATTGTTGATCACCATAGTCCACTTCTGCTATTAACAGTGCGCTTTAGCGTTTCAGCTTTGATTATGTATGTCGTGAGCAAAAGTTCTGTTAACGGTTCGCCATTACAAACACGCTTAACTCCTATTGAATGGATAGTTTTACTCAGCGAAAGCCTTGGTGCTGGAGTGCTATTTAATTTCATTATGCTAAGTGGGCTTCATTTTACTAATGCCAATAGTGCTGGGTTAATTACTAGTCTGCTTCCCGCTGTTATAATTCTGGTTAACGTGATTTTCTTTAAACAACTCCTGAATCGTAAAATAATCATTTCCTTGTCTATTGCGGTACTTGGTTTAATTATGATTAACTTGAGCGCCTCTGAAGGTAACGCACACAATGCGTTGCTTGGTAATTTACTGGTATTTTTGGCACTAATTCCTGATAGCTTATATTATGTCTTAAGTAAGTCACATCCACTTAAACTTAGCCTGAATCACAAGGTTTTTTGGCTTAATGCGTTAAATCTACCATTTTTATATGTCGCTCTTTATTTTTTACCTGATGGAAGCTTTGCAGCACTATCCATTCATGATTATATGCTGATGATTGCTCTTGGTGTAACTTCGGTATTATTTTTTGTGTTTTGGCAATTAGGCAGTAAAGGAGTTGATGCTACTTATGCTGCCTTGGCTACAGCCTTCATGCCGCTGGGTACGGTAATTTTGGCGTGGATAATCTTAGGTGAGGGCTTGGGTATGATGAAAATGCTTGGCATGGTAATGGTGATGTTCTCGATTGTTTTTTATGCACGTAAGTAATTTTATGCTCAAATTAAGCGACAAATAAAATATTGGTGACAATGAGTCCATGAAAAGTTAGATCAAATTTAGATTGCTATAATTCTAATCATTGCAATATCGAAATAAATAAGGTAACTGTATTATAGCTTATCAGTTACCTTATTATTTTTAAAAGTTTGCAGTTAATGTGCCATTGTGCAGTGTATAAATCTTCTGCGTTTTAGCTGCAATTTCACGATCATGGGTCACGATAATCAGACTGGTTTTGAGTTCTTGTTGCAACTCAAAAAAAACATCGAGTACTTGATGTGCTGTGGTGTTATCCAGATTACCAGTTGGTTCATCAGCAAAGACGATTTTAGGCTTGTTGACAACTGCACGCGCAATTGCCACGCGTTGACGTTCGCCACCTGACAATTGATTGGGGTAGTGCTCCAGTCGTTTGCCAAGCCCAATTCGCTGTAAAATATATTCAGCATATTCGCGCGTTTCTGCACTTTCCATCCCACCGATTAGTAAGGGCATCATTGTATTTTCCAATGCAGTAAATTCGGGTAATAAATGATGAAACTGATAAATAAATCCCAGATGTTTATTACGCAGCGCACAAAGCTGATTTTGATTAAGCGCAGTTAATTCTTCACCACAAACAATCACTCGTCCGTCACTGGCGCTGTCTAAACCAGCTAAAATTTGCAGCAAGGATGTTTTACCACTCCCAGAACTACCTACGATACTAATGGTTTCGCTATCACTTACTTCAAAACTAACATTTTTAAAGATTTCCAGCGGTGCAGCATCAGCTTGATTGAAAGACTTTGCTAGATTGCGACAACTTAGTAAAATATTACTCATAACGTAATGCCTCCGCAGGATTTATCTTAGCAGCTGAACGACTTGGGTAGATCGTTGCAAAGACGCTTAATAAAATTGAAACACTGAAAATAGTAAAGACATCACTAAATTCAACTTGCGATGGCAGATAATCAATAAAATATACCGCGCCAGAAATCAGCTTGGTATGAGTTATTAATTCTATTCCATGAACAATGTCGCCCACCGTAAGTGCTAATATTACCCCGAGAATTGTGCCACTGAGTGTGCCGATAATTCCGGAAATCCCTCCTTGCAGCATAAAAATTTTCATAATATTTTTTTCTGATGCACCCATGGTGCGTAAGATTGCAATATCACTTTTCTTATCATTAACAGTCATGACTAAAGTTGATACCAAATTAAAGGCAGCCACGGCAACAATTAGCGTTAATATCACAAACATCATTTTTTTCTCCATCGCAACCGCTGAGAAATAATTAGCATGCTGATCGACCCAGTCTTGAACGATGTATTGACCAGGCAAGATACTATAGAGTTGTTGCTTGATACTCTGAGTTTGCATTACATCGTTTACTTTTAGACGGATTCCAGTAACACTATCTGGTGTTTTAAAGAGTAACTGCGCTTGTTTTAAGCCAATATAAGCGAGTGAAGCATCATATTCTGCCATATGTGTATCAAAAATTCCTGAGACTGTAAATTGCTTAAGTCGGGGAACCATTCCAGCAGGAGTAATCTGTCCATCAGGAGTAATAATAGTTATTTTATCGCCGATCCCAACGCCCAGTTGACGTGCTAAATCTTTACCAATAACGGTATTAAAGGCACTTGATTCTAGGGAACTAAAGCTACCACTACTAATACTTTTGGCAATGTCATCTACTTTAGGCTCATAACTAGCATCAACCCCACGAATTAGTACACCACCTACGCTACCATCAAATGAAATCAAACCTTGCCCATCAATATACGGCGCATAGGCTAAAATATTTTTATCCTGCAGACTAAGTTCGCCAAGTTGTTGCCAATTAGGGATTGAGTTGTCGGCTGAAAGAATTTGCATATGTGCTGAAACGCCGATAATCTTGCTACGAATCTCACGCTGAAAGCCATTCATTACGGATAATACCGTAATCAACGCAGCTACACCAAGTGCAATACCGATGATTGATACCAACGAAATAAACGATACGAAACTATTTTTTTGTTTGGCACGTAAATAACGCATTCCAACCATGAGTTCAAATTTACTAAACATTACTGTCCTTGTAAGGGTTTTCAAGATTTTCAATCATTGCGATCAAAAAAGATTTTATTTGTGTCGAATCCACGTCCATTAAAAGAGCATCTTCATAGGCATCTTGAATTACTTGTTGCAGCTCTTCAATGTTTTCACGCATAACCTTGACCTTTTCGGTGCAGGATACAATTTCCCCATTCGAACGATGCCAGACTGGAAGATTTAATTTCATAGAGCCTAATGTTTTTTCTTCTTTTTGGTTGATTTACCAGTGCTGGATTTACTGGTTGATTTTGCCTTGGTAGTTTTTTTGCCGCTATGTGCACCATGCCTTGAACGTCCACGGTGTGAGCGAGCATAACTTTTTCCACCTCCGCCACTTGGTAGTGCCTCATCACGCACATCTTGGTAGTTTTCTAACGTTGAATTGCCATTATCATCAGAATTTTCTTGTACTACGCGTTTTGCGCCAACATAATGTTTAACCCAGTAACCACTGAGATCAGTAATCTGAATATTTTCACCTGTACGAGGCGATTGAATAAATTTATTATTCCCCAAGTACATCCCAATATGTGAAATCCTGCTACCGCCCATGGTTTTAAAAAAGATTAAATCACCCGGTTGTAGTTCATTGATATTTACACGCTTGCCTACTTTAGCCATCTCTGCCGCTGTTCGAGGAAGATTAATTCCCAGAGATTTTTTGAATACATAGCGAACAAAGCCACTGCAATCCATCCCGGTATCTGGGGTATTACCGCCCCATTTATAAGCAATTCCCATTAAGCTAACTGATTGTAATAGCATATTGGTTATAGCATCCTGCGATTGCTTGGTTGTCATTGTCGCTTGGCTGGTTTTATTATTACCATTATTATCGTTGTTGTCGACATCACTATTAGTATTATTATTGTTGCTATTACTATTGTTGCTACTGTTAGGGGTAGTAGGCTTAACTATTGCAGAGATTGGGTCACTCGCATCATTGTTGTCATCAGCAAATACCGTGCTAATATTAAAGAAGGTAAACACTCCCAGAATTAGTCCAGTAAGATTTTTTTTAGAATATTGTTTCATGAATCAAACTTGTAAATAAAATCGATTACACTCTTATGCTTTGCTATATAGCTGGTGTAGTTGTATAAGTTGCATACCCTGACTTATTTCTGAGTATAGTTAACCCATGATTTTCGCATATTTTGGAGTATTACTTCAATAAAAAAGCCGCCATCAACAGCGATAGCGGCCAAGATTTTAGCATTGTGTACTTACAGGCTATAGTACATTTGCATTTCAATTGGGTGCGTAGTCATTCGATATTTATTTACTTCATGCATTTTAAGCTCGATATAACTATCAATCCACTCATCGTTAAATACACCACCACGAGTTAAGAACGCACGGTCTTTATTTAAGTTTTCAAGTGCCATTTCTAGACTTGAGCAAACTTGAGGGATTTTAGCTAGTTTACTTTCTGGTAAATCGTATAGATTCATATCCATTGCTTTACCTGGATCAATTTTATTAATAATTCCATCAATACCAGCCATTAGTAATGCGCTAAAAGCTAAATACGGATTAGCCATTGGATCAGGGAAGCGTGTTTCGATCCGACGTGCTTTTTCTGAACTTGTAAATGGAATACGAATTGACGCTGAACGATTACGTCCAGAATAAGTCATAATTACCGGAGCTTCAAAGCCTGGTACTAGTCGTTTATAAGAATTAGTTGTAGGGTTGGTAATTGCATTTAATGCTTTTGAGTGCTTGATGATACCACCGATATAGTGTAATGCTGTTTCAGATAAATTAGCATACTCTTTACCAGCAAACAAGTTTTTACCGTCTTTCCATATTGACTGGTGAACATGCATCCCTGAGCCGTTATCGCCAACAATCGGTTTAGGCATAAATGTTACGGTTTTACCATAGCGGTGTGCAGTATTACGCATTACATATTTGAAGATTTGCGACCAATCAGCGCGTTCTACTAAGCTACTGAATTTAGTACCAATTTCGCACTGCCCAGCTGTAGCGACTTCATGATGATGTACTTCAACAGGGATACCTAATTCTTCAAGTGCTAAACACGCAGCTGAACGTAAATCTTGGTGTGAATCCATCGGAGGTAATGGGAAATAACCACCCTTAATACCCGGGCGATGTCCAGTGTTTCCACCTTCGAATTCTTTGTCAGAACTCCATACCGCCTCTTCTGCATTAATCTTATAATGACAGCCACTCATATCCGCGCCCCAAGTTACTGAGTCGAAAATAAAGAACTCTGGTTCTGGACCAAAGTATGCGGTATCTGCGATTCCACTTTCTTTTAGGAATTTTTCTGCTTTTTTAGCGATTCCACGTGGACAACGTTCGTATGATTCCATTGTGCTTGGCTCAACAACGTCACAAGTGATGAATAAAGTAGCATCATCAAAGAAGGGATCAAATTTTACAGTTGATGCATCAGGACGTAATAGCATATCCGAACATTCAATGCCTTTCCAGCCTTCAATTGACGAACCGTCAAAAGGTTGACCGATTTTAAACAGATCTTCACTGACTGCTTTAGCTGGGATGGTTACGTGGTGCTCTTTACCAATCGTATCGCTGAACCGTAAATCAAGAAACTTGATATCGTGTTCTTTTATTAATTTTTCTACTTTGTGAAATCCGCTCATATTCGGTTACCCTTAAAAGAAATTGAAACATGCTTGCTGCCAAGTTGGTATTTTAACGCAAAATGCTGCTCTGCAGCAAAAAATATTATTATGAATTACTTAGTTTTTCTTGCCTGCTTATGTTTTAGTTAATGTATAATTTGGGACTAATTTTTTTACACGAATTTAAGTGGATTTGAGTTGATAATTTATGGATCATGAATACGAAAATAATAAGTTGCAAAAACGGCTGCGTGCTAACGTAGGTAAGGCAATCAGTGACTATAATATGATAGAGGATAATGATACTGTTATGGTCTGTTTGTCTGGTGGCAAAGATAGCTATAGTATGCTGGATATATTGCTTGGATTGCAAAAATCAGCACCGATTAGTTTCAAAATTGTAGCAATTAATCTCGATCAGGGGCAACCGGGATTTCCAAAACATATCTTGCCAGAATACCTAAATTCACTTGGAGTGGAGTATAAGATCATTGAAGAAGATACTTATTCAACTGTAAAGCGGGTCATCGAAGAGGGTAAAACTACTTGCGGTTTATGCTCACGACTTCGTCGCGGGATTTTATATCGGGTAGCCAAAGAAATCGGCGCAAGCAAAATTGCCTTGGGTCATCATCGTGACGACATTTTAGAAACTTTGTTTTTAAATATGTTTTATGGTGGTAAGCTTAAAGGTATGCCTGCTAAATTAGTTAGTGATGATGGTAATAATATTGTAATTCGTCCACTTGCGTACTGTGCAGAAAAAGACCTAATTCAATATGCAGAATTAAAAAAATTCCCAATTATTCCATGTAATTTATGCGGCTCTCAACCTAATTTGCAGCGCCAAGTGATTAAAGAAATGTTAAATGAATGGTCTAAAAAGTATCCAGGGCGTATTCAAACAATGTTCCGAGCTATGCAAAATATAGTTCCCTCGCATTTAATGGATACTAAACAGTTTGATTTTGTTAATATGCTAAGTACTGGTGAAGCTAATCCAGATGGTGATATAGCCTTTGATCGTGAGAGTTTTGCTGAATCTGCTATAATTAATTTAGTCTAACAATTTATTATGAAGTTTAAAAAACCACCCATTTTTAATAGGTGGTTTTTATATTTTAACGAAGCGTCAATAATGCTGCTCCAGCGGTGAAGCCACCACCAAAAGCGCATAATGCGATATTTTTCTGGTGTTTTTGTTCAGCCAAGGCTTCACTTAGTGCAATCGGAATTGTGCATGATGAAGTATTGCCATAATTAGCTATATTACTAAACATAATTCCAGTTGGTAATTTTAAACGACTTTCAACAGCGCTTAAAATCCGTTGGTTAGCTTGATGTGGCACAGCTAGGTTAATTGTACCAACTTCTACATTAGCTAACTGACAGCATTTATGAATTGCCATTGACATGGTTTTTACTGCCACGCTAAAGAGTTTCTTACCTTGCATGGTAATTCCTTCTTCCAAGCGAGTTGGAATATTCAAAATCGAACCATCTTCAGGATCAGAACCTAAATAAATTTGTTTAAGCTCAGCAACGCATTCATCCATATAATTGCTGCCACATAAAATAGTTGCACTTGCGCCATCGGCAAACAAAAATGCAGTTTCGAAATCTTCTGGGCGAATCCGCTGAGATAGCGCTTCTGCTGTTATAAGCAAGACGCGTGCATTTGGGCGGGCAATTAAATAATCCTGTGCTGCTTGCAGCGCATAAATATAGCCACTACACGCGGCGTTGAGGTCATAAGCTGGAATATTGCTGGCACCAAAAATCTGACTTAGTCGATGTAATACCAAACATGATAATGATGGCGATTGATACTTTTCCGGACTACAAGTTGCACAGATTACCAAATCAATATCGCGTAGCTTTAAATTTTGAGCTTCAAGTGCAGCAACGCTTGACTCAACCGCCAGATCAACGACGCTTTCGTCATCACTTAGCCAGCAACGTTGGTGGATTCCTGTTCTTTGAATAATGTCTTCATTGGTAAAATCAGGGAACTGTGGAAGAATTTCTTCATTTTTTACTATACGCGAACCTGCTCTGAAATGTGGAGTATTAAGTCCAACACTACCAGCGGGGCTAGCTACAATTTGAGGTATTGCATGAACCACTATTGCTTCTTTGCGGCTTAAGAGTGGTTTACGTGTTTTGCTGGTTGCCACTTTCACTACGCCTTGTGGTAGGCGTATTTTTACCAATGGATTGCCTACTACTGCTTTGTCTTCAAGTTCAACGCAAATCTCTTCAACAACTCCATTACATGGAGATAAGATTTCACCTGCAGATTTACTGGCTTCAATATCAACCAAGACTTGACCTGGTTCAACTTTGTCCCCAACCTTAACGTGAATAACATTGATTAGTACTGTTTCGTCTGATGGGCTAGCACCAATTACATCTACGGTGAACAACGATTCATCCTGTTTTGCCTCTTGTTCCCATTCCAAATTGAGATTGAGCAAATCACAGGCGGCTGCCAGAATTTTCTCAAATGATGGCAGTACTTCAAGCTGGTTTGCAAAATTACATGGTGTGTAAGTATCAGCGCGGGCAATTCTACGCATTTTAACTGGGTTAGTTGCTAATTCAGCAACACTTGCCATAATATCACCACCCAATCCACAAGTGAGATTATCTTCGTGGACAACCACTAGGTGACGGGTTTTATTTGCCGAGCTGACAATGGTTGCTACATCATAGGGTTTAATCGTTCTTAAATCAATCACTTCCGCTGCAATACCAATAGTTTCCAAACTTTCGGCTGCTTGCTGGCAGAGTGAAACAGTGTTTCCCCAACCAACTAAAGTAATATCCAGTCCAGCTTTAACTATCCGTGCCTTGCCAATTGGAATTAACTGTTTGCTTACATCGTAAGAAGTGGTATCTTCAATACTACCGTTATTTAAAAGTTTTTTAGGGTATAAGAATAAACTTGGACGACGTGATTTAAAAGCAGCATTTAGCATTCCGGCCGCATCGGCTGCATTCGCAGGCATATAAACATCCAAACCTGGAATATGTGCAAAAGTTGCTTCGTTGGTCTGTGAATGGAAAGGGCCAAGACCAGGGCGATAAGCGCCGCAGGCTGCAAAGATTATTACCGGACATTGCCAGCCACCGTTAGTACGCCAGTACATAGTTGATATTTCGGAGAATATTTGATTATAAGCCAACGGTAGGAAATCAGCAAATTGAATAAATGCTACCGGGTGTTTACCGGCTAATGACAAACCAGCTGCCAAGCCCGCAATTGTTGATTCGCTTAATGCACTATTTAATACTCGCCCTGGATATTGTGTTGATAAACCTCGTGTGATTCCAAATACATCACCCTTACCATCTTCGACATCCTCACCCATGATGATTACATCTTGATTGTTGGCTAACTGATGGTGAAATACACGGCGCATAGCTTCAAGCATAGTCATGCGTTCTTCGCTATTAAAATCTCCACGATACTCAGCCGCTGTAGCTTGCAGCTCCTTAGGTAACTCAATCTCTGCTACATGATTAGCTGCTGGTTCAGTTCCCTTGCGTGCTTCATCAACCGAAGCGCGTACTTCTGCAATAGTTTGCTGTTTGATAGTTTCTATTTCAGAGTTACTGCAGCCTTGGCTTAATAAATAATCATAACTGGTTTTTAGAGGGTCGGATTGCCAAGAAGCATCTAATTCAGCATCGTCACGGTAAAGTTTTTGGTCATCTGCATTGGAGTGATTATCTAAGCGCTCCACATTAAAGATAATAATTTGTGGTTTGCGATCTTGTCGCATAGTAGCAATTATGCCCTCAACTGCGCTATACTGCTCCAGCGGTTTACTACCGTCAAGATACGTAATAGGTATATTATAAAAGCTACTTGCATTACTACCGTCTGCCAGCGAGAAAAATGTTTTGCCCGTGGTACGGGTTGAAATGGCTAAATTATTATTATGTATGAAAAATAAGACTGGCAAATTATTGCGATGCGTCTCAGCAATTGCCTCCAAAACTTCTCCTTGTTGTGAAGTTCCGTCACCAATTGAGCAATAAACAATTGGGTGATCGTCCTGGTCTTTAACCGCCATAGCTACTCCGGCAGCTTGCAGGGCATTATTACCGACTGGTCCAACTAGACTCATAAGATTTAGCTCTGGTGCACTCATATGTGAAACCATTTGTCGTCCTGCTGAATGTGAATCAGCTTTAGCTAGTGAACTTAAGAAGAACATTTTGTTGCTAACACCGCGAGCAATCATCAGCGCTTTATCGCGATAGTGGCAATGTAACCAATCTGATGGCTGTAAAAATGGTGCAACGATTGCACTACCTTCATGTCCTTTGCTGGATGCCAAAAAATTAGCTTCTCCGCTGTTGACTAATTCTGATTCTACAATATCTGATTCCCGTGAAGCAATCATTGAACTATACAGATTCAATAAAATTTGTTTAGTCATTAAATTCAATCTCTCTTAAAATTTTGTTTTAGTTGTACACGAATCATTCAGTTGCCACATATCCTGGATGATTTGTGCTATGGTGCACAGTCTAATAAAGGGGTATCCGATACCAATTTTCGTTTAACGGATACTTGTTTTTATTGTGTTTATAATTATCGAAATACAACAGCTTGTTATGGTGAGATTATCAAATCCTTGTGGTGCTAATATAATACTTGTGATATAATCATTTTATTGTGTGTTTTTAGCTATCAGCTCAGATGGTTAAACATCTAGTGCCAATGGTGGTGAATAAGTATCCGATACCAAGATTATACAATAAGTATTCGATGCTTGCGTATTTTTTGTTAATTTTATTTTGCGAGTTTTATAGTATATGATTGCGGCAATTCGGGTAGTAACTCATCCTGATGGGGTAACAACCTCTAGTTATAAATATCTTCAAACTTCGGCACATATTACTCTGATGGCTTTCATTATGAAGCATATTAAAAGTAGTGACCAAAATAACTTTATAAATAAGCAAAATAAAGTTATTCGAAGCAGTTTTCCGGTACTAACCAGATTTATTCCTAATATTAGTAAACTTGATTTACTTAATCTACTAGAGGATTTTTGTAATCGGACGCTAACTACCAAGCGTCTAGATCAAAATGGTGAAATTGAGGACTTTGAAGCAACAACATTTATTTCGGCATATAGTTATAATCGAAATAATAAGCAAATCATTATTGAAGTAAGTTACCGTTTAATCCCGTTTATTTTGTATATCAAGCAGCAATATATTGGTGGGCGCTGGAAGTATTCCGCAAGCTTTACCTCAAGCTATTCCAATTTGATTTATGATATGATCATTACCAATTACGATAAAAATACTTCTAGCCTTAAATTTAATCTAGCAGAGATAAAAGAGATGTTAGGAATTGAGGATGGCACATATGAGATTTATAGTAATTTTAAGCGCAAGGTTTTAAATATTGCTTTGCATGAGATTAATCTAAAGTCTGATATTAGTATTGATTTAGTTGAGCACAAAGTAAATCGCAAAGTTATGTTTATCGAATTTTTATTTCGTAAAAATAACAACGCTTAAAACTGCGATATTAAGCAACACTATCGCTAAATCATAATAAGTAAAATTAATTTTTTCATGATGATAGCTCCGCGCTTGATTAATTCCACGTGTATACATGCTTATACTTAAATGATGAGCATAGCGGGCTGCAGCGACCAAAAGAGGCATTAAAATCTGAGGCGATAACCATTTTTTACGAAAACGCAGTTTGTAAGCAATCTGAATCCGTATAAATTCTTGCTTCATAAATGCAAAAGCATTGAATACCGCTAAGAATGAGTAACCAATTTTTACGCGTATAATTTTACGCTGAATTAAATCTAGAATAAGTTGTTCTTGTGGTAAATGCAGCATAAAACTAACCGAAATTAGCGAAAGTAGATAAAGTCTTAATGATAGAATCGTGGAAAGCCATAGTCTGCTATGTGCATGATTGCTTAGCGAATAGTTGTTAAATTCACTGCTTGAAGCAAAGAGGTAGCTGCTGATAAATAATGCTAGTAGCGCTGGAATCAAGCTTAAGTTAAACAGCAGTAAAATTTTTAACTGCGGCTTTTTACACAGCAAACTGAAATTTATGAGCATTATTGTAAAAATTATAGCGTATTGAACTATATTGGTAGTACTAAAAATTGCCACAATTCCCAGCAGTGGTAAGATCACAAAATTAAGTGGGTGGAGTTTATTTTCTAGCATAGTTTTAGATTCCCATCATTCAGATGATATCTGTAATCAGCAAGTGCGTCAATAAAGTCCTGGTCGTGGCTTACCATAATGAAACTCATTCCTTGATTTTTTAGCTCTGTGATTAATTGTGCCAGCTGTAATTTATGTTCATAATCTTGTCCAAATGTCGGTTCGTCCAGCAAAATTAACTGTGGCTTTAAATTTAATGCGATAGCCAATGAAAGACGTCTTTTTTGTCCTTCGGATAAGCTATAGGGATTTTGATCACGCTGTGGCACTAAGTCAAACATCGTTAATGTTTCATTATTGTGGTCTAACTCTTCATTAACACTATTATAGATAAAATGTGCTTCAGGATTTTGCCAAAGCAGGGTAAGTTTTGACCATAAGATTTGATAATTTATTTTGGCTATATCTTGTTGTTGCCAGAAAATTTGTTCTTGGGTTTTAATTATTCCTGCAATTAATTTAAGCAAGCTGGATTTACCGCTGCCATTTTTGCCCGTGATTGCGATTATTTCACCAGAGTTTATGCTTAAATTAATCTTACTTAGTAATTGGCTTGTGCTATTTTTGTACGAAAAACTTAGCTCACGTAATTCAAGCAAAATATTTTTTGAATGTGGATAAATTGACTTTAGATTTGGTAGTGGCTGACTCCATATGATCTGTGCCGTGTTTTGCTCACTAATTTGCCCATTATTATCAATAGAGACTACTTTGTTAACAATTTCTTGCAGATAATAGTGATTATGCTCAACAATAATTACTGTTGATTTTTTGATGTATTGCTGTAGCATGGCAATAATATCACGTGCAGATTCAGGATCAAGAAATGCAGTTGGTTCATCTAACAGCAATACCTGTGGTTGCATAACCAAAATTGCAAGTAAATTAATTTTTTGCTTCTCACCGCCAGATAATTCGCTAACTTGTCGGGGGAGTAGATGGCTGAGTTTAAAATTGTGGGCAATTTTGGTAATTTTTTCATTGATTATATCAGCTGAAAATCCTTGGTTTTCTAAACCAAAAGCTAACTCACTGTAAACATCTTTGCATAGTAACTGACTATCTGGATTTTGTTGGAGGTATCCGATATCTAATAGTTGTTGTTCATTAAGTATTGTAATATCTTGATTTTTATAAAGTATCTTACCATTAAGTTTGCCATTTATCAGGTGCGGAATTAAGCCTTTAAGAGCAGCGAGTAAAGTTGATTTTCCACTACCTGAAGCTCCTTGAATTAATACACATTCACCTTGCTTAATCGTGAATGTGCCATCCAGCTTTAAATTATAATCGCTCTGAGGGTAGTTAAAACCAAAATTTTCAACTAGATAAATTGGTTCATTCATTGGTCGGCACAGATACGAAATTGGTTTAATACGCCAGCTTTAGCTAGGCGATTGGCTAAGTAGCGTGAAAATAGACCACCCAAGATTGCGCCTGAGATGATATTGCAGGCAAGGTTAACTAAGTTGAAGTTTAGGCTAAAAGCACTATAGCCGTACCAAAAATAAGTTACGATATACCCGCCAACTGCGGAGAGAGCTCCAGCTAAAGCACAATTAATTTTATTCCAGACTTTGTATCTAGTTGCTAAAAAAAGAAGCTCGACGGGAAGACCTTGACAAAGCCCAGAGATTAAGGCAGAAAATCCCCATTGTGAAATTAGTCCTTCAACTAGCGCTGCAATTGTTTCACCTAAGATTGCACTACCTGGCTTACGGATGATATAAGCAAAGAATATTCCACCCATATGCCAGAAACCTTCAAGTAGTCCGCTTAATGCAAAGGTTTTTAAGAATGGTGAGATAATACCATAAAAGAGTGAATATGCCCACCAGGCAACACCCATCGCAGTTGCCATAACGGTTAAAAATACGGTTTCGCTGAGTGTAAGATGCTTAGTCATAAATGTTCCTTATAAGAAAAACTTATAAGGGAGCAGGGCTTGGATAGTCTTATGAGACTGAAGAGCACTCTCCCTTGCGCAGGTATTAGCCTGATCAGGTTTAAAGGGTATTTCTCAGCCACTTTTTATAGCAGCACCCCCGGTGTTTAAGAAACATTATTGTAGCATAGTTTAATGCTTGATATTTGTTATAAAATTGGTCATTGCCAGATATGTTAAAATTACTCTAACTATTTTAAAGAAGGATATTTTATTTATGAAAATACGGAATAAATTAGCAGTAGCGATGTTACCGATGTTAATTGCCAATGCATTTGCTTGTACGACTATTGTAGTTGGTAAACTTGCCTCGGCAAATGGTGAAATTATGTTTGGGCGTAATTCTGATACACGTTCTCCATCGCGGGCGAAACATTTGAAGATTTACCCAGCGAGTGCTGAAGGTGCAAAATTTAGCGCACTACCATATTATGATAGTGAATCTGGTGATGGAATGTTGCAAGTAGCGACTAATCAATATGGTGTAGCAATGTCAGCGACCGAGACTATTACTAGCAGTGACAAAGCACTAAGTTTTGATCCATTTATTTCAAGTGGGGTTAGTGAGTATAATGTAGTAATGCCTGTAATGCGTAAAGCCAAATCTGCTGCAGATGGGATTGAGTTGATTGGTAAGCGGATTGAAAAAGAAGGTGCGGCGGAAGGGTTTGGTATCGTGGTGGCAGACAAAAACGAAGCATGGTATCTCGAAACTGCTAGTGGACATCATTGGGCTGCGGTACGGATTCCTGATGATGCTTATTTTGTATCTGCTAATCAAGGACGAATTCAGCAATTGGGGATTAAAGACGGTAAATTTACTTATAGTTATAAAGGTTCTCCGGATGTAGTTGATTTTGCAGTTAAAAATGGTTTTGCGGCTTACAATGGTGGTGAATTTGATTTTCGTGCCAGCTATCAGCGGATAATAAACACCGCAACTGGTGATCTGCATAATGATATTAGCTATAACTATTATCGCATTGCGACGCTGCAGCATCAGTTTAGTGATCGTCCTCTAGCTGGGTTTGAGAGCGGTCAGTTTCCAACTTTCTTAAAGCCAACGCACAAGCTAAGTTTACAAGATGTTGAGAGTGGGCTAGAAAATTATTATCAAGGAACACCTTATAATCCATATATTTCAGATAAGGCACCTCAGTATCGGGCAATATCAGTTTTTCGTTCGAGTAATTCTCATGTGACGGTAATGGGTAATAATGGCGATAATAATATTGCTAACATTGAATATATCGCGATGGGGATGCCATCGCTTGGTGTTTATATTCCATTTTATTTTGGAATTAGCGAAGTGCCATCAAGCTATAGCATAGGAAATAATTTATCTGATGATCAATCTGCATTTTGGAAATTCCGCAAGTTGCAAACTTTAGTATTTACCGATTTTAAACATAACCAGCCACTGGTGCGTAATGCTTATGATGAATTACAGCAGAAAATAGCAAAGCAGCAGGTGAAAATGGAACAAAAATATGCTAAAACCCATGATGTGAAGCTGATTCAGCAATTTACTGATGACGCAGTTGCCGAGTCCTTCAAAGTTACTAGCGGGCTAACCACCAAACTGGAAAATCATTATAACCAAATTCATACAGTTAAATTAAACTTTACTAATGCTGATTTTGATCGCTTAACTGAAGAAACTTATCAGAAATACCCATTTTCTGGGTTTTAGTGAGGTTTAAATCGGCGATTTTTGGAGGATAGTTACTTATTTACCTACTCGCAATGGTTTGACAAAACTGTCATGTTTCAGTTATGATTCGGGCAGTTTTTTATCGTAAGACCTCACGCTGGTCGTAAATTAAAATAAAGATTTTAGGAATTTAATATGAAAAATTTGAAGGTGAATGGATTATTACTTGCTTTTGCTGGAGCTATGACAGCTTGCTCTTTTGTTAGTTTAAATCCACAAGCACAAAATGTTGCAGTTGCAGCAAATTCTAATCTAGCGAATAACTGTAAATTTTTGGGTAATACCAATGTTTCTATCTGGGCAAAGGCTGATACATTCCAAAGTCAGAAATCAGCTGAAAGCCAGCTTGATACTTTAGCTCGTAATGAAGCAGCAACTATGGGTGGAAATACTGTCGTAGCAGAATCTGCAATTAATGATGGGCGTAGAACCTATGGCGTTTATAATTGTCCAGCCAAAGAATTGCAATAAATTAGATAGGGAAGAGTTAGAATAGATATAATGGGGAATAGAAACTTGTTCTAAACCCCGTTTTACATAAAAGACTATACTCAAACTGATTCGAACACACGCGTGTGGAAATCCTAGTAGGCAATTTATGACGAAGCTTACACGTAGTAAGTGAGGAATAAATCAACGACCTAGGATGATGAATCGGATTGAGTATAGATTAATTATTCAACTACAGTAGCAGATTCAATCACGATTGGTTCAGTAGGAACATCATCATGCATACCATGACGACCTGTTTTAACTAGCTTGATTTTATCGATAACTTCAGTGCCTTCAATAACTTTACCAAATACTGCATAACCCCAGCCATGAACATTCTCACCGCTGAAGTTTAAAAAATCATTGTCTTTAACATTAATGAAAAATTGTGCAGTAGCTGAATGAGGCTGCATCGTGCGCGCCATTGCAATCGTGTATTTATCATTTTTTAAACCATTATTGGCTTCATTTTTAATCGCCTCACGAGTTGCAGATTCTTTCATGTTTTTATCCATGCCGCCACCTTGAATCATGAAATCATTGATAACACGGTGGAAAATTTTACCATTGTAGTGACCAGCTTTTACATACTCAACAAAATTAGCTACGCTAAGTGGAGCTTTAGCTGCATTTAATTCGAGTTTGATCACACCGTGAGTGGTATTAAGAATAACTTGAGTCATTGAATTTCCTTTTAAAATATTAAGATTTATGTGAGTTAGCAATTTTTACATAGTGCTTGGCAGAATAGTCTAAATGAGCTATTTCTGCGTCAGTTAATTTACGGATTTGTTTGATTGGATTACCAAAGTAGAGATAGCCTGATTCTAGTCGCTTACCTTGGGGAACCAGACTGCCCGCGCCAATCATTACATTTTTTTCAATATACGCATTGTCGAGGATAGTACTTCCCATTCCAACAAAAACATGATTTTCTAAAGTGCAGGCATGCAGACAGCAATTATGCCCAACTGTAACATTATCACCAATAATTAATGGTGTCTCATTGGTTTTGCCAGGATTGTTATGAGTAACATGTAACATTGTTAGGTCTTGGATGTTGCTATTATTGCCAATTTTAATGTAACTAACATCACCCCGTGCGACGGCATTGCACCAGATTGATGCATTTTCACCAATAATTACCTTACCAATAATTACAGCGCTAGGGTCAACATACGCTGAGAGCGAAATTTGTGGGCTAATACCCTGATAATTACGAATATTATTCATGTGTTTCGATGGTTCTAAAATAGTTATTTAGATAATCAGGGGCTAATTATAGCTTAAGCTTAGAATTAAGATTAATAATTTGCCTTCTGCTATAGCTTGGCATTTTAATCATGCGCTATTTTTTTAGTGCTATAATAATGAAACGAAGCTCTATTACTTGGTTTCTGCATTTTATTTATGAATTAAGGAATAAATAATGAAGTTTAGGCATTATAATCGGCTGATATATTATAAATTTAATTTAAAATTTGTCTTGCTTGCCGTTGTTATTGGACTAATTTCAGTGCTTTTTGTTAAAGCGGTTGAATTAGCATATAAAATTTTTTTATATCTGGAACCAATACTTGGCTGGTGGTTAGTTGTATATGTGCCTAGTGTTATGCTTTTGATTGTTTTTCTATTACGGAGATTTTTCCCAGAGGCCGAAGGAAGTGGTATTCCACAAGCACTAGCGATTTCGCAGCTTAGCGAGAGTAAAATTAATAGTCTTTTTGCACTCCGCTCGATTTTTTCTAAAATTTTACTGATTTTTTTGGGTACACTCAGTGGTGGTACTTTAGGGCGTGAAGGCGCGACAGTACAAATTGGTGCAACAGTAATGAATCAGTTAGGACGCAAGCTAAGTCTTCCACGACGCAGAGTAATGCTAATCGTTGGTGCTGCAGCCGGGCTTGCTTCAGCATTTAATACTCCGCTAGGCGGAATTGTTTTTGCCTTTGAAGAATTAATTAAATCACAACGCAGCCATATTGGACTTTTGAAAATAACCGCAATTGCGGTTAGTGGAGTTGTTACGATTTATTTTTTGGGGAATTATTCTTATTTTGGGCGAGTAGAGCGCGATTTGTTATTTTTTAATGACTGGATTTTTTTGATGGCAGTCACTATTGGCGTAACTGCTGGTTTGATTTCGGTTATTTTTGCTAAAGTTGTGCGTTGGTTTTTGATTGATGATACGCCATTGATGCGTTGGCGGCGCAATAATCCTTATAAAAATGCGCTATATTGCGGTGTATTAGTGGCATTGATCGGGATTGCTTCTGGCGGACTTTCATTTGGCAATGGCTATCATGAGAGTAAATTGGCATTGGATGGACAGTTAATTTTGCCACCAACGTATGTTTTATATAAATTACTCAGTGCACTCTTCACGACTAATGCCGGTATCCCTGGCGGTTATTTTGCAACCTCATTGGCAATTGGTAACGGTATCGGTGGCTTAGTCCATCAATTTGTTGCATTTGATAATCCTCAGCAATATTATTTGTTGGGAATGGTAGCATTTTTAGCTGCATTGACGCGCGCTCCTGCAACTGCAATTGTCATGGTAATTCAAGTTAGTGCATCACAAATTTTTACCTTGCCGCTGATCGTTGCTGCACTCAGTGCGACTTTAATTGCTAATTTGTTTGGCAAAGGTATTTACGAGTATCAAATTGCCCGTTATTTATCTTAACTCCTGATATTATTGGGTTTCAGATACGCCGCCGTCGTTGTATCATAAAGTTAGTTAAGATAACGCCACTTATTATGATAGCTCCACAAAAAATAGTTGTTAGCACAATTGGTTCGCCAAAAATCACCACCCCAATTAAAATGGTTATAAAAGGGATTCCATTAAGAAATACTACAACATTTGCAACGCCGAGATTTTTAATTGCTTCTGAATACCAGAAGTAAGCCATAACTGAGCCAATGACAGTAGTATATGCCATTGCCAGCCAGAATTTAAATGATTGCATAAATATATGCTGATAATCACCAAAAGCCAGCATCATAATAAAAAGCACTAAACAGCCAAACACCGCTGCTGATGTTGTTATGGTTAATGAATCAATGTTACGCTCGGTTGCTACTCGGTTTAGGAGGCTAAAGATTGCTGATAGAGTGCAAAGACAAAGAGCATAAATTTCACCTGATGAAATATGCGCAAACATATTCAAACAAAAATATTGCCCGCAGCTTGGATTGGCAAAATTAATCACACCAATGGTTCCGGATAATGCAATGAGTAGTCCTAAATAACCTCCGATGCCAAGGCGTTGTCTCATGAAAATTGATGCAAGTAATGCAGTTAGACACGGACTAAAAGAAAAAATCAAAACTACCATTTGTGGCGAAAGACGCTGTTCCGCACCAAAGAATGCAATATTATAAAGTCCAATGCCAATTATTCCAATGTTTAATAAGATTAGCCAATTTGCTTTGAATAACGGTAAATCTACAACTTTGCCACGTCTGATTTTTACGATTGAAACTAGGATAATTGAGGCAATAAAATAACGTACAAAAGCAGTAGTATAAGGGTCAAGAGTCTTTACTAGATAGTTAGCACTATGATAAACTCCTGCCCACGCAACAATGGCAAGAATTAGCTTCAGATAAGCTTTTTGAGTATTGGTTTTAGGCATTCTGTATTCGTTTAAACTGGGGGACAATATTATAACAAATCGCACTATTAGCACACTACCTAAATTGGTATTATCACCCATGGCTGGAGTAACTGACGCACCTTTTCGATATTTGGCGACTAGGCTGGGTGCGGATTATGCTATTTCAGAAATGATAACCAGCCAAACTCATCTCTGGCAAAGTAATAAAACTACGCGCCGCCTTAAAAGCAATTTTATTGAAACTCCCAAAATTATCCAAATCGGTGGGGCATCCCCTGATGTAGTTGCAGATGGTGCACGTGCTTGTGCAGAAGATGCTGGAGCAGATATCATTGAAATAAATATGGGTTGTCCGGCAAAGAAAGTTTGTAATGTATTGGCTGGGTCGGCTTTGCTTCGTGATGAGAAACTAGTTACAAATATTTTATCGGCTGCTGTCAGCGCGGTAAAAATTCCAGTTTATCTCAAAACGCGCTTAGGTTGGGATAATGATAATAGAAATATCCTGACTATTGCCAAAATTGCCGAAGAAAGTGGTATACAATCACTGGCAATTCATGGACGAACGCGTTGTGATTATTATAATGGCAGTGCTAGCTACAATTTAATCGCAGAAGCTAAAGCTAATAGTAAAATTCCCGTGTTTGCCAATGGTGATATTGATACCCCAGCTAAAGCTTTAGACGTCTGGAAATTAACTCAGACTGATGGGTTATATATCGGACGCGGGGCACTAGGTCAGCCATGGTTATTTCAACAGATTAAAGATTACATCCAAAGTGGTAGCTTTAAGCAACCTGATCTAGAGCTTGTCTTAAATTTAATGTTAGAACATACTGAGCTAATTCATCAACATTATGGCGATGTTCTTGGGGTAAGAGTTGCACGTAAGCATATCAAATGGTATTTGGAAGCTAATGCCAATTTATTTAGCGAGCGCGAAACTAAGTTTGCTCATTTTGCGCAAATTGAATCAACCTCGGAGCAGTTGACTTATTTAAGTACTTGGTTCATTCAATAAGCTTTGGATTCCAATTTCAAATTGCGCTGGAGTTGTCCATGGTCCATAGCGAACAATGGTTTTTCCATTGCGGCTAATTAAAAATTTAGTGAAATTCCATTTGATATTTGTGCTGCCTAAGATTCCTCTGGCACGTTTTTTGAGAAATTCATATAGCGGAATTGTATTAGCACCATTGACTTCAATTTTTGCCATTAGCGGAAAAGTTATATCGTAATTAAAAGTGCAAAATTCTTTGATTTGCTCTGCGTTACCCGGTTCTTGGTTGCCAAATTGATTGCATGGAAAAGCTAGTATCGTAAGACCTAAATCGTGATATCTTTTATGTAATTGTTCTAATTCGGTGTATTGTTTGGTGAACAGGCATTTACTGGCTGTATTGACGATAAGGATTACGCGCCCCTTTAAATCAGATAAACTCAGTGTTGTTTCTTGCTGTGTTTTTACTTCAAAATCATAGATGGATTGATTGTTCATTGTTTTGCCCTATTAAGTTATCGGTTATAATTAGGTCTTAAAGTGAATTATAACGCGGAAATATTGTAGATGTTGATAAATCGTAAATTAATTGTATACCTGATTATGTTGGCAGTGATCATTAATGCGGTTGGGATTTTTGAGCCCCTGCTACGCAATGATGATCCTGTACTCTATGCTAACATTGCCAAACACATTGTTTTATCTGGAAATTGGGTTGATTTGATCTCAGGTGGCAAAGACTGGCTAGATAAGCCTCACTTGCCATTTTGGATTAGCGCCTTATCATTTAAATTATTTGGAATAAACTCATTTGCATATGTTTTTCCAGGCTTCTTGTTTCATTTATTAGGAGCATATTATACTTATCGTTTAGCAAAGCATCTTTATAACTCTGAAGTCGGTTGGATTTCAGTCTTGTTGTATGTCACCAGTTTACATCTATTCTTTTCTGCAATTGACGTTCGTGCCGAAGCCTATTTACTCGGGCAGATTATGCCTGCATGCTATTATTGGCTGTGCTATGACCGTAATTCTAATGTTAAGGCTCTGTTATTAGCCAGCTTATTTACTGCTATGGCAATGATAACAAAGGGATTATTTGTTGTTGTCACGATTTTTAGTGGTGTTTTTTGTAGTTGGTTATATACGAGACAATTTAAGCGCGTCTATGCACCCAAATGGCTTTTAGCATATAGCTTGTGTTTATTATTTATCTTACCTGAACTAATTTGTCTCTATCTTCAATTTGATCTTCATCCTGAAAAAATTGTTTTTGGTCAACAGCAGGTTTCAGGTCTAAAATGGTATTTCTGGGATAGTCAGTTTGGGCGCTTTTTTAATAATGGTCCGATTGTAAATACACAGGGTAATCCATTATTTTTTGTACATACTTTCTTATGGGCATTCTTACCATGGAGCATGATCTTTATTTTGGCAACATGGCGTCAACTGCGCGATTTTCGTCTTCGTAGTAGACAACAAAATGCGCGGGTAGTCTATTTATTAGGTAGCTTTTGGTTGACCTTTATCATGTTTAGCGCAACTAGATTTCAGCTGGATCATTATACTAATATTATTATTCCATTTGCGGGAATAACTTGTGCTGCGTATTTACAAGATAACTTGCAGTCATTAAAAAAATTAGCATCGTTTCAACGTGGCTTAAGTATCTTTATGCTAATTGTTACTGCTGCTCTATTTGTGTATTTGTTTAAATTATCTTTTCCTGTGAGCGGGGGGATAATTACTGTTCTGCTCTTGTTTGTAGTGTTGAAAAAATCAGAGTTTAGCTATCTTGAGCAATGTTTGGTTTATCCATCTCTGGCAATCTTTGCAATTTTTAGCTTGGTGTTGAGTGTTAATTATTATATTTGCCGTAGTTATGATGTTGGTTATAATGTTGCACAACAAGTCAATAATTTATCATCTGCGCCGCTGTATGATATGGATTATTCTTCAACACCACTGGAGTTTCACTTGAAATATCCTTATTGGCGAATTGATGATGCGGCACAATTACCTAAGTCTGGAAGTTATTATGTATTTGTCAAGCAACAGGATTGGTTAAATGGTAGTAAAAAGCTGGATAAATCACAATATACGCCAGTGGCAGAATTTTGTGGCGCAACGATTGATAAAGTTCTGCGGGCTTATTCAAATTATGCCAAACTACAATCGCAGTTAACTTGTTATACTGTATTGAAACATGAATAAAAAATTAGTCCACAGGATTTTGCTTATTAGTCTGCTATTATGTGGGTTGAGTGCTTTATCTATTCTCTTTATTGATAGAGATTTGGCGCTGGCGGTGCATAATTCGGGCTTAGATGGTCATTTATGGTTGAGGAAATTAACTGAAGGCTTACCTGTTTTATTGTTAGTTATGCTAGTTCTTGTTCCATTGCTCACAAAATGGCGAAGTGGCAAATTATCTGCATTGCTGCTATCTGCTTATGTCTATCTTGGTCTAAAACTTGCGATGGAAATAAAAACTGGACTTAAAACTATTTTTGGGCGCTATTGGACAAAAACTTGGATTAATCATAATTTATCATTGATTCATGATGGTGTCTATGGGTTTAATTGGTGGCATGGCTTTGGTAATCAGGGTAGCTTCCCATCCGGGCATTCAACGTATACTGCGTTTTGTTGTCTTTGGTTGTATATCTTACAACCACGTTATAAAGTACTTTGGCTTATGTTATTAGTTGTTATGCCGCTGGGTTTAATTGCTTTAGATTATCACTACTTGGGCGACTGTCTTGCTGGAGTTGCTTTAGGACTTAGTTGTGCCGTGTTTACTGCTATTTTATGGCAGCGAATTTACCTACTGTTGACGAAAAATCAACATTAGCATATTGCGTTGGCGTTTGCAAATATCAGGGTGAAAATGGTTTTTGTATTCAAATTAACAAGTTATCAGTGCATTTTCTGAATTTATCGTGCTTATTGTTAACAAATCTGATCATCTCTAAAAGTCTGTTTTTAAATTTGTGATATCATATATCATTTGGTATTGTGGAGTTAGTTATGATGATCGCAAAAAAATCATATTCTTTGTCTAAGTTAGCACTCGTCATAATTTTTAGCATCACTCTTACTTCATGTAATACTGGTAGCATAGTAGATAATCACTCTTCCGAGGCAATACAAATTCAATCGGTATTCCCCTTTAATGGTGATACCAATGTAGGTATTTCGAGTCCAATTGTAGTGGAATTTAAATCCCCAGTCGAATCAGCTAAAATTGGAGCCAGTCTAATAGATTTGAATAGCAATACATCATATAATCTCAAGCTAACTATTAATAGTAATAAAACAGTTTATGTTTATACGCCATTGAGTGAACTAAATCCAAATTCAACTTATCATTTTATCTTATCGCAAAATAATGGTCAAAACTCGGTAAATAATTTCTTATCTGACAATAATAATCCAGAGAGTTACTCCAACCAGCTTGTTTCCTCAACTTATACAACACAATCTGTATACAAGATTTTTGTAACTAGCAATAGCTACAAAGGTAATTTGAAAAGCATCTATTCAAGTGCGAGTAGCGGCGCTGATGCTATTTGTAATGCAGATAGTGGAAATCCAGATAATTCACAATATTATAAGGCAATGCTTAGTGTTGTATCAGAACGCTACGCATGTACTGGTGAAAATCTTTGTGGTGGTATCAATAGTCTTGACTGGGTATTACAGCCCAGAACAAGTTACTATAATATAAATTCAAGCCTAATCGGGATTGCTAGTAACCAGTCAATCTTTAATTTTCCATTAGATATTGCCTTTGGTCTTGGTTCATCAAACAATGTCTGGACTGGGTTATCTACCACTTGGGGATCCGTTGATGGTGGTGATAGTTGCAAGGCTTGGACATCCAGCTCCAGTGACAACAAAGGTCGTTGTGGTCGTTCTGCTCAAACAGATCCTGGAGCTATTTCAAATGATAAGCAAGATTGCAATGGGGAGCGTAAGCTTTACTGTGTCATGCAACCAAATGTAGTGCTAGTTAGTCCTCTTGCTGGTTCAATAACTAATAACCTTACTACCCCGATTACCGTCATGTTTAATATTGTTAGCGGGGTAGATAGTTCTACTGTAACGACAAACAGTTTTAAGGTATTAGAGAGCGGAGTCGGCGTTAGCGGAAATATGATTGCAGGTACTATAACATCCTCCGATAATATTACTTATACATTTACACCAAACAGTCCCTTGCTCCCAGGCAAAATCTATAGCATATATTTAAGTTCTCTTATTCATAGCAATAATGGTGTTCCAATAACTGCTACAACACAAAGTTTCCTGACCCCTTCTGAGACTAAGCTAATTTATTTAACCAGTAATAAATGGTGGGGTGATTTATTAAAAAGTGCGCAAAATGCTGGCTCAACAGCAACTACCGGTGTTGGTGGTGCTGATTTTCTATGTCAGCAGGACTCACAATGTCCAGTAGGTAAAACCTGTAAAGCAATTATTTCTGATGATAAAAACCGGATTGCATGTATTAATGGTAGCGAATCATCAATTAAGCTCTGTGGTTCAGGCTATAGTGTCGATTGGACATTATCACCAAATACGACTTATGTGAATACTAATGGTGCAATTATCGGTACAACCAATAATACTGGTATTTTTAATTTTCTTCTTGGGTATCAATTTAATTCTGCTATCAGTGGCGGTGGTAAGGCGTGGACAGGACTATTTCCTTCTTGGACTTCGGACAAAGGAATAACTTGTGAACGTTGGACAATCGGTGATGATGGGGTTAATCAGCTGGTGGGGATGATTGGTTATGCAGACCAAATTAATTCTAAAAGCATCTTTGCTGGGGCTAATAACTCAGGAGGGTGTTCACAATATAATAAAAAAGATTCTGTTGGTGGCAAATATTGTTATAACCAAGTTGATGGAACACAGTTCATTGATGGTTGTAGTAAACGAGGTCTTTATTGTGCTGTTCAATAGTTTAAACTAAGATAAAGATTAATTCTCCCATAATTTTTTGGAAAGTAGTATTATGATTTCACAAATATTAAATGAAAATCTAATAAACCGTATACTAATCTTACTTTTTGTGAGTATTGGTATTTCTGCGTGTAATAGTGGCAATGTAATTAATCAGTCTACACCACCGGTTAGCACGTTGGTTAAATCTATTTATCCTTCTAATAATGATACCGATATTGGTATCAGTACTCCAATTATTGTAACTTTTAATAATAATATTGATGAGTCTCAAATATCTGCAAAGTTAGTTGACATAAATAATCGGCAGATTGCAAATAGTGTTGCTCTAAACATTAGTGGGAGCGGTTCAATTTATACGTTTACCCCTGATCATGGTCTACTCCCGAATACGACTTACAAATTTACTCTTCAAGATAATGTTAGTGCCACAAACAGTTTAACTTCAATTAGCACAACCTTTTCAACACAACAAGGTTACCAGATTTTTACGACATCTGGTGGTTATAAGGGGAATTTAAGAGGCAGTGCAGTAAGCGCAGTAAGCGGTGCTGATGCATTATGTAATGCGGATGCTGGAAATCCAGACAAGAATAAATACTATAAGGCAATGTTAACTGCAAGCAGCGAGCGTTATGCATGTGTTGCCAATAATATCTGTGGCGGGCTAAACAGTCAGGATTGGGTTCTTCAGCCTGGTGCAGGGTATTATAACGTAAAGAACCAGTTGATTGAAAGCGCTAATGGGCAATCAATATTTGTGTTTCCGCTGAGCTTACCATTTGGGTTAAGTGGTTCAGATAATGTTTGGACGGGACTAACTGATAGCTGGGGAAGTAGTGGCGATGGTGATTCATGTAAAGCATGGACATCTAGTAGCAGCGACAATAAAGGTAAATGTGGTCGCTCAGGACAAACAGGTGCTGGTGCAATCTCCAATGATCAACAGGATTGTAATGGTACTCGTAAACTGTACTGTGTAATGCAGCCATCCTCAGTTTTGGTAAATCCAATTATGGGATCTACGACAACTAACTTCTCCACAACTATTTCGGTAAGATTTAATCTAGTGGGAGGCGTAAATAGTGCAACAGTAAATACTACTACGTTTAGCGTAATTGAAAGCTCACCTAATCAAGTTGGGCAGGCGATAGCTGGTACAATTAGCTTCAGTGGTGATGTTTTTACCTTTACGCCAAGTACGTTATTAAAAGCTGGCAAGACCTATAATGTTAATTTAAGTTCTGGAATAACCAGTAATAATGGTGCAGCAATTACTCCAGCCGTATTTACATTTTTCACTCCAAGCGAAACAAAATTAATTTTTGTAACTCAAGATTCATGGTGGGGAGATTTGCAGGAAGTTGCAAAGAAAGCTGGTTTAAATGCTACATCGGGAATTACTGGTGCTGATTCACTTTGCGGCGCTGATCCGCAATGTCCTGCTGGCAAAGTTTGTAAAGCAATCATTTCTGATAATGATACCCGTATTGCCTGTATTTTGAGTGAATCAGGTGTACCATTATGTGGAAATGGTTACACTAAGGATTGGGTATTAAGCGCGGATACTGATTATGTCAATACTTCGGGCGTGTTTTTGGGGACAACCAATGGTGTTGGAATTTTTAACTTTGCGGTGGGTTTTCAGTTTACAACTCCGTTAAGTAACTCAGGTAAGCAATGGACCGGATTAACCTCTGGCTGGACTTCGAATAACAAAGGGACCTGTGAGAAATGGACCAAAGGCGATAGCGGTGTTAATCAGATTGGTGGCTTGCTTGGCTATCCAGATACTGTTGACTATCGAAGTATTGGATCAAATAATGCAGGAGGATGCTCACAATATAACTATGATGATGGATTTGATAAATATTGTATAACAGATGATATTGATGGCTGTAGCAAAAGAAGCTTGTACTGCGCAACTCAATAAATTTGGGCTTACCCCTATGGTGTATCATAGGAGTAAGTTGAAAAACTTAGCAAGTAATTTAAATACTTAATGATTATTCAGAGCGCTTAAATTAAATTTATTTGATTGTATGCAACCATTAATGCGCTGCAACATAAGAACCTTGTTTTCATGATATAATTAAAGGTTAACAATTCTATTTTCAAGGGATCAGCATATGACCACTTATATCCAGCAGCAAGATTTTATCCAATCAGTTGCTGACAGTCTTCAATATATTTCATATTATCACCCATTAGATTTTATACAAGCTATGGCAAGGGCTTACGAACACGAAGAGTCTCCAGCAGCTAAGGATGCAATCGCGCAAATTTTAGTTAATTCACGGATGAGTGCGGAAGGCAAACGCCCAATTTGTCAGGATACCGGGATTGTCTGCGCTTTTGTTAAAGTTGGAATGGATGTTCAATTTAGTAATGCGACCATGTCAATTCAGCAAATGATTGATGAAGGTGTGCGTTTAGCCTACAATTTGCCAGAAAATAAATTACGGGCTTCAGTTTTGGCGGATCCAGCATTTAGTCGCAAAAATACAAAAGATAATGCACCAGCAGTTGTACACTTTGATCTTGTGCCAGGTAATACAGTTGAAATTGAGATCGCTGCTAAAGGTGGCGGTTCAGAAAATAAAGCTAAATTTGCGATGTTAAACCCATCTGACTCAATTGTTGACTGGGTGCTAAAAACCGTACCAACGATGGGCGCTGGTTGGTGCCCACCAGGAATGCTGGGAATTGGTATTGGTGGCACGGCTGAAAAAGCAATGCTACTAGCTAAAAAATCACTCATGGCGCCAGTTGATATGGCAGAATTAATTGCCCGTGGTCCACAAAATCAAATCGAAGAGCTACGAATTGAATTATATAATAAAGTTAATGCCTTAGGTGTTGGTGCACAAGGGCTTGGTGGCTTAACGACTGTTTTGGATGTTAAGATATTAGATTATCCGACACATGCGGCAAGTAAACCAATTGCGTTGATTCCAAATTGTGCGGCAACCCGTCATATTCATTTTACTCTAGATGGTAGTGGTGTGGCGGTATTTAATCCCCCCAAACTGACTGACTATCCGCAAATAGCGTTGGGTGGCACTCAATCACGCCGAGTAAATATTAATAATATCAGCAAAGCAGAAACTGCGAGCTGGAAAACTGGAGAAACTTTACTTTTATCTGGAAAAATTTTAACCGGGCGTGATGCAGCACATAAACGAATTACTGAAATGTTAAATAATGGTGAGCAATTACCAGTAGCTTTTAATGGACGCTTTATCTATTACGTAGGACCAGTTGATCCAGTACGTGATGAAGCAGTTGGTCCAGCAGGTCCGACAACTTCTACTCGAATGGATAAATTTACTCCTCAGATGTTGGAGCAAACTGGTTTAATTGGGATGATTGGTAAGTCTGAACGTGGGCAAATTGCAATCGACGCGATTAAGCAGAATAAAGCGGTGTACCTGATTGCCGTTGGTGGTGCAGCTTATTTAGTCTCCAAAGCAATTAAAGCGGCTCGTGTTGTAGCTTTTGCTGATCTAGGTATGGAAGCGGTATATGAATTTGACGTTGAAGATATGCCGGTAACGGTAGCGGTTGATTCTGAGGGTAACTCAGTTCATCAGTCTGCACCATTAATCTGGGCGCAGAAAATCGCCGCAAAGAATAACTAAGTTGAGGAATAATTATGAGTTGGTTAAGTAAACTTTTACCACCAAAGGTGAATGTCGAAAGTGGTGATAAGGCTAATGTACCAGAGGGGTTATGGCATAAATGTGATAGCTGTAACGAAATTTTGTATTATACTGATTTAGAGAAAAATTTTCAGGTTTGTCCTAAATGTAATTATCATCATTATATGAGTGCTCGCAAACGTTTAGACATGTTATTAGACAGCGATGGACGAGTAGAAGTCGGCGCTGAAGTTCGACCAATTGATATTCTTAAATTCAAAGATAGTAAAAAATATGCTGATAGATTGGAAGATAGCCAAAATAAAATTGGTGAGAGTGACGCTCTCGTTGTAATGCAGGGTACGATGAACAAGCAAATGGTTGTTATTGCAGCATTTGAATTTAAGTTTATTGGTGGTTCAATGGGCTCCGTGGTTGGTGAACGTTTTGCTCGTGGTGTCATGGCTGCGGCAGAGAACAATTGCCCATTTATTTGTGTAGCAACTTCTGGCGGTGCACGGATGATGGAAGGTGTTAATTCGCTGATGCAAATGACTAAAACTTCTGCAGTATTGCATTTATTGAGTGTTAAAAAATTACCTTTTATCTCGGTATTAACTGATCCTACTATGGGTGGAGTATCAGCGAGCTTCGCATTTTTAGGCGATGTTGTCGTGGCAGAGCCAGGTGCTTCAATCGGTTTTGCTGGTAAACGGGTAATTGAGCAAACTGTGCGTGAAAAACTACCTGAAGGTTTTCAAACTGCAGAGTTCTTACTGGAAAAGGGTGCTATTGATATGGTGGTTACCCGCCAAAACTTAAAATACGAATTAGCACGGATGATTGCTTTACTAATGAATCGTGAGATTGTTTAGTTACTATGAAACTAGCAATTATTTGTGCAATGGATGAGGAGCTTGGTCAGATAAATCTAGAACTGGGTTGGACTCCACTTCGAAGTATTAGTCTAGCAGGGAATACTTATGACGAGTATTTTTATGCTGGACATAGTGTGATAAGCACAAAATGTGGCATTGGTAAAGTCAATGCGGCAATTGCGACTCAGGCTTTATTAGCTAATTTTGCAATTGACTATGTGGTTAATGTAGGCATTGCTGGAAGTTTGAGTAAAGAACTAAAGTTTGGTGATGTTGTGATTGCTGATGATTTAGTTGAACATGATTTTGATATGCGTTCATTTGGCGTGCCACTTGGACAAATTATTGGGATTAATACTTTTTCATTTGCTGCAGATAGTTGGCTTAAGGATGTATTGCTCCAGAAAGTTCGGCTTGAATCAAATCAAGTAGTTTGCGGACGTATTGTTAGCGGTGATCAGTTTATTGATGATGCGGCTAAGGCAGAATTTTTACATGGTGAGTTTAATGCTTTGGCGTGTGAGATGGAGGGTGCGGCAATTGCGCATGTGTGCTATGCCAATAAGACTCCATTTGCAGTGATTCGTTCGCTATCAGATATGGCAGGTCAGGATGGTGATGCATTTCACTCTTTCACTGATTTAAAGGAAATGGCAGCCCAACGAGCTGCGTTAGTGGTTAAAAATTTATTGAGGGAAATAAAATGTTGAAAGTAGGATTTGTTGGTTGGCGTGGTATGGTCGGTTCTGTATTAATGGAACGGATGCGTGAAGAAAATGATTTTATGGCTATAGATCCATACTTCTTTTCAACTTCTGCCGCTGGTGGTGTTGCACCACAAGTTGGAAAAGATGCAGGCACGTTATTAGATGCATATGATATTAATAAACTAGTTATCCTTGACTGTATTGTTACTACTCAGGGAAGTGACTATACTCATGCTGTATTGGATAAACTACGCCAAGCTGGTTGGAATGGTTATTGGTTAGATGCTAGTTCATCATTACGGATGACGTCAGATGCATTGATTGTGTTAGATCCAATTAATAATGCTAATATTGAACAAGCTTTGGCGCAGGGCATTAAAAACTATGTTGGCGGCAATTGCACGGTTAGCTTGATGTTACTTGCATTAGATGGTTTATTTAAGGCTGATGCTATTGAGTGGATTTCATCAATGACTTATCAGGCTGCATCAGGTGCTGGTGCAAATAATATTCGTGAGTTATTACAGCAGTCCGGTGCGGTATATAATGCCGTTAAAGATATTTTGGATGATAAAAATACAACTATTTTAGATATTGATCGCCGTGTATCTCAAGAGTTACGTTCAGATGGTTTTCCTAAACAATATTTTGGTGCTCCACTTGCTGGTAGTGTAATCCCGTGGATTGATGCGGGTATGGAAAATGGGCAAACCAAAGAAGAGTGGAAGGGATCGGTTGAAACCAATAAGATTTTAGGGTTTGAGCCAGACACAATTAAGGTCGATGGTACTTGTGTTCGGGTTGGCGCTCTTAGAAGCCATTCTCAGGCACTTACAATTAAATTGAAACGCAAAGATTTAAGTCTAGAGCAAATTGCAGAATTAATTGCCAATGCGAATGAGTGGGTAAAATTGGTGCCAAATTCAAAACCAGAAACTCTGGCAGAATTAACTCCGGCAGCAATTAGCGGTAGCTTAACAATTGCGGTTGGGCGCTTAAAACGTTTAAAATTTGGAGATGACTTTATCAGTTTATTTACAGTTGGTGATCAATTACTCTGGGGTGCTGCAGAGCCGATTCGTCGAATGTTAAATATTCTGGTTCAACGTCGCCATGCGTAAAATATTATTTGCATTAGCTGGTAGTTTGTTTATAGCTACGAGCTATGCGGATTTGGGTGCGATAGCTGTAAGTTCATTTTTGAATCAACGGCTAAATGCGACTATTCCAATCAATGGCTTTGGAAGCAAAGTTGATTATAATAATTTTGCGGTAGATCTGGCAGATAAAGAAAAATTTCAACAGTCAGGAATAACCTTTAATCCTGAGCTAGCTAGCCTCAATTTTACGGTCGTGAAAACCAATAGAGGAAATGTTATTAAACTATCTTCCTCACGTCCAATTAAGTCACCCGTTTTAAGTTTTGTCTTGCATTATAAAGTAAATAATAATGATTTTTATCGTCAATATACCATTTTACTTGACCCCTTGGAGTATTCGGCAGATAATCCAGGGGTAATTAACTCTGAGCCAAATAAAGCCAATAGGGTAATTATAGCGCGTAACGATAATACATCCTATCACCCATCAATTAAACCGATACCCCTAGTAAAATATAAAAGTTCCACTAAAATTCAAGCGACAGCACAATCTGTTTCCTATACTGCTGATTTTAATAGTAACTATGTGCGACAACATCTGAAACAGTTTAATCAAAGTTCATTTAGTTATACTACAGTTAAGAATGATACTATTTACAGTGTTGCCAAATTTGAGCAAGCCTTATATCCTAAAGCAGATTTAAGTATTAACCAGATTATTATTGCCTTAGGCATGGAAAATTATCGTGACTTACGTCCACTCAGTTATTTATATGAATCAGGTGCAGAAATATTCTTACCAGAAGCTAAAGATGTTGCGTTAATTTCCAGTGATGCTGCAGATGATTATCTGCTGAATACTCAATTAACCAATCCACAAAAAATTGCATTACTGACACAGATAGCTGCCAAGTTTGATCCTAATTTAGAAGTTGATTCACCAAGTCTGTTTAGCGATATTAATCCTATGTTGCAAGCTAGAATTAACCAAGAATCTGCATTAATCAAAATGAAGCAAAATTTTGCAGTTGTTGAACCAGCATCTAAGCCTGATAATTCGATTTTGGATATGTTATTTGATTATAAATACTATATCTTGGGTGTGTTCTTTAGTCTTGGGCTAATTTTAGTTTTTCGCGCGCGGGCTAGAAAAACACGGCAAATGGCAGATAATATAATTCCATTACAGTTTTCTAACCCCCAATACATTGATCCAGTTGATGAAGCTAATATTGCAGCATTAGACGACAGTCACTTTACGATAGATAATATTGTTCCAGCGCATTTACAAACACCAGAATCATCATCGGGAAACCCCATATCAGTTGCTCACGAGCCTCCAGTCGCGGAAACATTGCCTGATCTGGATATGATACAACCTGTTGCCACGGAGTCCATTGTTGCGGCACCCGAAGAAATCACTCCTGATGTCGATGATGAATTGATTCATACTCTTGAGCAAATTTTAACTTTTGATGATGGGCGTGATGATATTCGACTTAAATTGTTTGAGTTACACCTATCAGGGAAACAAATGGTTAAAGCGAATGCTATTTATGATAATCTTAATAGTAATCTGGCGTCAGATGATCCATTGCGTAAGTCTTTAGCTGAAATATGTACTCGATATAACTATGTATCTCTAAATACGTTATCTGATTCAGTGACTGAATCCGTACCAGAATCAGAGCCAGTTTCAACGCACGAAGTTGACAGTGGTATTAATGTTGTGGATAATAAGATAGATACCTTATCATTTGAAATGGAGCAACAACCATTAATTGATATTTTTACGGTGGATAATAAAGAAGATACTGATCACCAAATGGATTATACTCAGATTAAGGCTACACCTTCTCATACTGACAATTTGTTTGTTACTCAGCCGTTATTAGATGAAGAAGATGTTAACCGCTCCTTAGATTTTAACAGTAGCACTATTTTACAACCAACACCGACTGAGGATGTAATTGAGTCAATTGATTTTGATGCTGAACGAGTTATGGACTTTGGTGGCTCAGGGTTAACTGCAAATTCACTAGAAAATGTTACCTCTGATTTTGAACATACCTTAACTAGCGGCAGTGAGTTTCTTCCTCCAGACCCACTTGATCCTAATGATGTTGAGTTCGAAGAAAAGATAAATTTATCGCGCATGTATTATCACATTGACGAGCATCAGAAAGCTCGCGAGCTTTTATTAGAAATGAAACAGAATATGGCGTTACCAGATAAATTCAAAACTCAAGTTAATCAGTTATTAATGGATTTGGGTTTAGATGGTTAGATACGCGTTATTGGTTGAGTATAACGGAAGTAGTTATAATGGTTGGCAGACTCAGTATGGCGTTCCTACCATTCAATCATCACTAGAAGCTGCTTTAAGTGATTTTGCCGATGAGGAAATCAATACTATTACTGCAGGTCGTACTGATAGTGGTGTTCATGCATTGGGGCAGGTAGTTCATTTTGATACTAATGCCAAACGTAAGCTTCATGGTTGGGTGACTGCCGTTAATTCTAAATTGCCACACGCAATTAGGGTTAAACAGGCAACTATAGTGGAAGATAAATTTGATGCAAGATTTTCAGCACGAAAACGCGAATATCACTATTATTTGTCAATGTGCGCTACTCACTCTGCGCTTTTAGATAACTTAGTTGGTCATTACCCTCATGGTTTAGATATTGAGCTAATGCAAGAAGCGGTAAAGTCGCTGCTTGGTGTGCATGATTTTAGTTCATTTCGTGCTTCGGATTGCCAAGCACGGAATGCAGTTCGTACGATGCATAAAGCACGGCTAGAGCGTCGTGGTGATATGGTGCGCTTTGAGTTTACTGCTAATGCATTCTTATATCATATGGTGCGCAATATGGTTGGTGCGCTCATTTATGTAGGTAATAAACGTATCAATATGGCACAATTTAATGACCTCTTAAATCATAAAGATCGTAAGCTTGCGCCACCAACTTTTATGCCAGACGGGCTATATTTAGTAAATGTTGGGTATGAAGAAAATATTTTCCCAGAACATAAATTTGATTCGTGGTTGTACAATCTTTAATAAGGAATGATGATGTTTTTTAAGCGACATATATTTTTTTGTACTAATAAAAAAGCTGATGGTAATGGTTGCGGTTATATCAGTGGTGAAGCTGGCTTCAGTTTTGCCAAAATGTATTTACAGTCACTTGATCAATGGGGAGAGGGTAAGTATCGTGCCAGTAAATCTGGTTGCCTCGGACGTTGTACACTAGGACCCGTTTGTGTAGTTTATCCCGAGGGAATTTGGTATAGCTATGTCGACGACAACGATGTACAAGAAATCATTGATAATACCGTATTAAAAGGTGAAATTGTCGCTCGGTTGGTAATTTAATTAGTTTAGCTTGGACAAACTTAAAATATAAGATAATTTTTGCAATAGTGCCAGCCTTATTAATAGGAGAAGAGAGAAAAATATGAAAACTAAAATAGCCATTGCTTGTCAAGGAGGCGGTAGCCAAACTGCATTTACTGCAGGTGTCTTTAAAGCATTTTTTGAGCATAAAGTTCAGGAAAAGTATGAAATTGTTAGCCTGAGTGGAACTTCAGGTGGCGGAATATGTGCTTTCTTTGCGTGGTTGGCGCTACATCTTGGCTATGATCATTGTGAAGACTTAATTGAGTTTTGGGAAAATAATAGTGCTACGACTACCAAAGAGCAGTTTATTAATCATTTAATGATTGCTTGGGTTAATGCAGTAAACAAAGGTATGATACCTGCATTTAACCATAGTCCCAGTTCGAAGTTATCCAAGACTATTGCTAAAGCAGCTACGGCTGGTTTAAGACCTGAATTTAGCGATCTGAAAACACTTTTAACTATGCATGCCGATTTCGGTAAAATGGAAGAGTTTAAAGGTAAGGCTCCTGTATTGGTGCTTGGGGCATGTAATATTTTAAGTGGACGTTTGACTAAGTTTTCATCTTATAACGAAGTTATTCAGCCAGAACATCTAATGGCTTCAGCATGTATACCAGATATTTTTCCTGCTGTTGAAATTGGTAAGAACGCTTATTGGGATGGCTTGTTTTCAGACAATCCACCTATCGATGCATTACTTAAAGCTCCAATTATTGGATCATTCAGACCTGATGAAATCTGGGTAATTAAAATTAACCCTACGGCATGTGATCATATCCCAACAGAAATTTCTGAAATTGCTGATAGGCGTAATCAGTTGGAAGGAAATGTTTCCTTATTCCAAAATCTTGGTCAGATTGAATTTTTGAATCTCTTGTTTGAGCTGGGTGCTTATGATAAAAATCATATGGCATCTAATGGAATTACTCACGAAATAAGAATACCTAAAGCTTTCCCAGATGATCCGGATAAGCCGTACCATATTCCGATGATTGAAATGTCATCTGAATTACAAAAATCTATGAATTTTGCCAGCAAGCTGGATCGTGACCCTGCGCATATTAAATTATTGATTGATGATGGCTATAAGCAGGGAATCAAGTTTCTTAAAGCGATTGGTGTGATTTAATCTGGGTTCTATATATTGGGCATCTTTGCCTGTAAATTATCATTAATTGCAGATTAGATGATTGTGGATAAAAAACTCGGTAACAGGTTACCGAGTTTTTTATCATCGTTCTAACTGGCTACTTAATTCCTCAACTTTATTCATTTCTTTAAGTTGATTTTTCACATATAGTACTATTGCATCTTCATCAGCATTATCAAGGATTTCAACGAAATAGTTTTTAGCTCATAATTCACCACCTCAAAAATATTTCCTGTTTGTTTTCGAAAATAACCTAAAAAATTCACGCGCCGAAATACTCTTTATGATTTGTACTATCTCCAATGGACAAACTTTCGGTTCACTACGTACCACCATATATATCTAATTCAATAAATTTAATGTTTATAGCCAATTATATAGTTAATAGGCTAGACAATTACTTTAAAAATGTGAGTAAAAAGATATGTTGTATCGGTAATAACCTTATGATTTAATTTATAAATTATTAATAGAGCTTACTGCAATGATTGAATATTATTGGCTAGGTGAGTTCTATCTAGATGTCCTAGCCCCGTATAATAGAACCACTCATAATTAGACAATTTGATAACATTTAGTCAAATTAAGGAGTATTGCAATGACTAAACGAATTAATGAAAATCAGATTGTTAAAATTTTGGACGAAGCTAAAACAGGTGCTATGACGATTGAGGAATTATGTCGTAAACA